>Ga0302321_100001694_pt1 | contig 18897 bp, 17 predicted proteins | sample Fen_T0_1_FD_202505 | JGI IMG/M metagenome (GOLD analysis project Ga0302321, IMG submission 202505) | Peat permafrost microbial communities from Stordalen Mire near Abisko, Sweden - Fen_T0_1 | ecosystem: Environmental > Terrestrial > Soil > Wetlands > Permafrost | place: Sweden: Abisko...
GCCGAAGGTAGCGACTACCAAGAACCAACTCGAACTTGGCGTCCGCGTGGCAGTGGCTCCCCCGATGGCGCGAAGGGCAAATCCGAATGAGACGATGAGAAGTTCAACGATTGGTTCGTGCTTAAGCCCGTAGGAGTAAAGCAACGTTAGAGCTACATATATCGCCAAGGTAAGTTGGAAGGCGCCAGGAAGCAGGAGAGAAAATCCGAGGGCAGCGATGGAATTAATAAATGCAAGGATCAGCGCGGCTTTTTGCGATAAGCGACCAGAAGCAATCGGTCTATGAGATTTCTTTGGATTGGTGCGATCACGCTCTAAATCCCGCAGGTCATTAATTATGTAGTTAAAGCTGGCAGCGAACGAGAAGGCCAGAAAGGCATACAGAGTCTTGCTCAATATTGTGTAATGAAATACATCTCCCGCGGCGAACGGGGCAACAAGCACCAATAAATTCTTGCTCCATTGCTGGATACGCATTGCTTGCAGGTATTTCATTACCCGAAAACTCCCGATCAATTGCGCATTCTCAGTAGATTCTGACGCAATACGCTCAATATTAGCCCAGCGCCGCCTTGCTTCCCGCGAGATACCGTGCGGTAACCTAACCCAATGAGTTTCCGAGGTCGGCACCAGCGCCAAATCGCGTGGGCCCTCACCTCCTCGTCTATAGCAGCTCTCCTCGTGGCCACCGCCCCAGTCTCGGAGGCGGCTCAATCCATCGCCGCGGTGCAAGCTCGAGTCACAACCCTTCAAATCCAGGCTTCTGCCATCGCCGAGGCGGCACAACAATCCCAGGTCAATCTCATCGCATTAACGCGCTCACTCAATTCAATTCGGGCTCAAGATGGAGTACAAACTGCAAATCTCACCGCTTTGAAGAAGTCGATCGGGGTCTTAGCGGCGGAGCAATATAAGAATGGATCGCTGGGTCAAGGGATGACTTTGATGTTCTCCTCAGATCCGACCCGTTACCTCAATAGTGCGCAGTCGCTCAGCGTTGTAGAGACCCAAAATGCCATCAGAATGCGCAAATTTGCCGCCGCTGACATCGCGCTGAAGAGCACAGCGCTGACCCTCGATCAAAAGGTAGCCCTAGTTGCTGCCGCCAAAGCAAAGTATCAAGCTCAAGAGGTAGCGGCACAGGCGAAACTCGCACAGGCTCAAAAACTTCTGGCTGGTTTGACCAAAGCAGAGCGAGCGCGCCTAGCTGCCCTGCAAGCCTCGCAAGATAAGGCGTACCAAAAGAAGTCACTTGCGCTCGCTAAAGGCAAGATAGCCGCTACGGGTGCAGCAGCCATTGCACTGAAGTACGCGCTCAAGCAACTTGGTTCACGCTACATGTTTGGTGGTGCTGGCTTGGTTTACTGGGATTGCTCCGGCCTAACCATGAGAGCGCTACAACAGGCAGGAATCTCGGTACCACATTCTGCTTCGGCGCAGACCGCATACGGCAAACGAATACCGCTTAATCAGATTCGTCCTGGGGATCTTGTCTTCTTCGGACAACCTATCTCTCACGTAGGTATTTACTTCGGCGGTGGACAGATGGTTGATGCGCCGCACACCGGCGCTCGAGTTCGTATCGAATCTTTCAGTTCTTGGTTTGGTGGCGAGAAGTTTGTAGCTGCTCGTCGTTTCTAAGTAAAGGCTATCTAAGAGCGCAATTTGAGCGGCAACTCCCACCCAGACAAGGCAAGATCCGTGAAACGTGAAGTTGATAATGAAGAGATTCGGGATGAATTTCTAGGAGCAGAGCATCTTCAAAGCGCGCCTTGATATTGAGATCAATAATGAGAATCAATTCCAGGACCCAAGCGATCGTAGAGTTTGCATAGCCAGCCATTCCAAATCCAATGAGAATTACCCCGAGATACATCGGATGCCGTACACGCCGATAAATTCCTGTTTCAATGAGTGGTGAATCTTCTTTTGGGATCGGAGAGATACGAAGCGATGGTCGCAGTGAGATCCCAGCGCTGGCAATAATTGCTAACCCAATAAGAGCCGCTCCGATCTCAATTCCAGGATAGGTATGTGTCGGTGTATGAAAATTTGCAATTCCTAAGATCCCGATAATTGCTAGCATCAGGAATTGAATGGCAACCAGAGTTTTAGCAATTAAAACCCTTCTTTCAGCCGCGAGCCTCCCAATATTCAACGGGGATCCCACCAGATCGTTGCCAAGCTTCTCGTAAGTTCTCTTGGTTGCGTGGTAAGAAAATCGAGAACTTCATCCTCGCGATCGGCAGGAAGGCAGAGTCGAATTCTGGAGTAGTGCGCAAGTTGAGCGAGATCTGATTCCTGGCGCATCGGTCCATTCCAGAGCTCAAGCTGAGCATCAAACCCAAGTTCCGATAAAACCCTCATAAGATCTGTCGGGGTTGGATTCACTGGACGATTGAGGTTCCAAAAGTGTTTCCAGAGAACCGAGGCGTTTGCCAATGGATGATGTTGTGGCATCTCAAGAACTACTCGAAGCTTGGCATGGCTATTTATGGCAACTAGGAAATCTTCAATATTAGGTACGTTGTAAACAACGTGATGAGCGGTAGCAACATCGGCAGTGGGAATCTGCGTCGATAACGCCGGCCAGAAACCTTCAAATACTTCGGAGGTAACACCTCGCGCACGGGCATTTTCACTGAACATAGTTAACATTTCAGGTTGATGATCGACACCAATGACATGTCCGGCTAGTGGCGTGAGGGCGAATGCCGCTATCCCGCCGCCACAACCAACATCCAAGATCGTCCCACCCGCGGGCATCACTTCACGAGCGCGTTGGTGAGAGATCGAATCTTCAATGTTCTGCGGAATCTGGAAGAGAGCAGGTGGGTGAATCCAGGGATCCTCAGCGGACTGATCCAATATCTCTTGTGGAATTGCCCATTGCGTGAGCATCTCACGCCATCGATTACCTGATTCAATCTGCACTTACATGACTTTTCGCCGATGCGATTTCTGCTCTGATCGAATCCATATCGAGTTTCTTGACAGATTGAATCAACTCTTCAAAACTTTTCGCAGGCAATGCTCCTGGCTGGCGAAAAACCAGGATTCCATCTCTAAATGCCATTAAGGTTGGTATAGAAGCGATATTTGCTGCAGCAGCTATCTCTGACTCTGCATCGGTATCAACCTTCGCAAAAGTGATCTCGGAGTAGGTGGCCGAAGCTTTCTCAAATACCGGTGCGAAGGATCGACAGGGTCCACACCAGGCAGCCCAGAAATCGACAAAGGTGATTCCACCCTTGAGCACCAAAGCTTCAAATTCTGCACTGGTGACGTTAACGGTAGCCATTTTTACTACTGACCTGGAACCCAAGCGGAAAGATCAGAGTCACAACGGCAACGCTGCTCCTCTGCGAAGGGAGCAAGTGCTTCTTCAATGTGTTGACCACAACCAGACCAGGTGGCCTTCCCACAACGATCACAACGAACTGCGCTACACATGTATTCCCCTTTTACTTCTTGCTAAATAGCCGTGAGAAGAGACCTGGCCCTTTTGGATCATTTTGATGGCCCTGGCACCGTTGAGATTTTGGAATTCCACGCATGACCTGCTCTACATGCTGACCACAACCGGACCATGAAGCTTTACCGCACTTGCGGCATGTTGTTTTGCTACACATTATCTTTATACCTTTTCCTTGAGTTGGTTGTTTGCTGGAGAATTGCTCCACGTCATATAGCCGCCATCAAGATTGATAGCTTCATAACCTATTTCACGGAGCAATCGAGTTGCGGCGTGGCCGCGTTGACCTACTTGACACGTAACTAAAATCTTTCCTTGGGGCAATTCTTCTTTACGTTCGCGTATCTCATCGATCGGTATATTCAATGCACCAGGCAATGTCCCTCGATCAACTTCACCCACGCTACGTACATCGAGAATTGAATATCCCTCTGCGACCTTAGCTTCGACTTCGCTCCATTGCGCAGTAGGCGTTAGCCCAGAGAGAACATTCTCTGCGATGTATCCCAACATATTGACGGGATCTTTCGCTGAACCAAATGGTGGCGCATAAGCTAGTTCTAGATCAGCTAGTTCTGGTGCGGTGATTCCACCGCGCATAGCTGTTGCAATCACATCAATCCGCTTGTCGACACCATCTCTGCCTACCCCTTGCACTCCAAGAATTTCATAATTCACTGGATCAACTAGAAGTTTGAGGGACATTCCTTGGGCACCAGGGTAATAGCCGGCATGCGATGAAGGGTGGTTATGAATCGCAACATATGGCCGCCCGGCTGCCATCAAACGTTTCTCATTCCAGCCCGATGTTGCCACTGTCAGTTCAAAAACTTTAACAATTGCGGTACCTTGAGTAGTCACTCCACGAATGACTTTCCCCGCGATATGATCGGCAACAATACGACCGTGGCGATTGGCGATATTTGCTAATGGAACCAGGGTCGCTGTGCCATCCACGGCATCCTTTTTCTCGGCCGCATCGCCGATGGCGTAAACATCGGGATCACTAGTGAGATTAAATTCGTTTACAGAGATCCCGCCGCGTTCACCGATTACAAGGCCAGCGCTCTTTGCCAGACCAGTTTCGGGACGGACGCCAATTGCCATGACCACCATATCCGCCGGAATTATCGTTCCAGAAGCTAGCGTGACAGACTTTTCTTCGATCGAAGCTACCGCATCCCCTAGGTAAAGGTCTACCTCATTCTTGCGAAGTTCAGCGGATACGAAGGTAGCCATCTCTGGATCGAGCGGTGCCAGAACTTGGTCCTGCGCCTCTACGACTGAAGTAGTCAAACCGCGATGGCGAAGATTTTCTGCAAGTTCAATTCCTATGAAGCCGCCACCAATAATCGCTACGCTCTTTGGGTGGCGTCCCACCGCGCTATCCATCGCCATCACATCTTCAATATTTCGAAGAGATAACGTGCGTTCGATTCCCGGAATATTTGGTCTAATCGGAGCAGCACCTGGGCTCAATATCAGTTTGTCATAAGTGAGTTGATGGAGTGCGCCTAAATGTGAATAAGTAATGGCCTTGGATTCACGATCGATTGCGGTGACCTCGGCGCTCACTCGAACATCAAGTCGAAAACGCTTGTAGAGACTTTCGGGAGTTTGAAGCAGCAAGGCTTCTTCGTTTTGAATTACTCCACCGACGAAGTACGGCAGACCACAGTTAGCATATGAAACAAAACCACTCTTTTCTAGAATTACTATCTCCGAAGTCGCATCTAAGCGACGTAACCTGGCGGCAGCTGACATACCTCCTGCAACGCCTCCGACAACTACATATCTTTTCATCAGCCATTCACCACAGGATTCCCGGCGCTCTGCCAATTGTTTATTCCACCATCCAAATTGAATATGGATTTGAATCCGTCTTTAGCCATGATCGCCGTAGCCTGCGCGGAGCGATTGCCACTTCGGCAATAGACAGCGTAAGTCTTAGATTTATCTAACTTGAGAATGTCGCTCGCGAAGGTGCCCGATTCAAAATCGATATTGGTCGCACCAGATATATGTCCGGAAGCAAATTCAGAAGGGGTACGGACATCGAGAAGCATCACAGATTGATCAGTAATTTTTTTGCCGAAGTCTGGAACGTTCAACGTAGTTACGGATCCACCCGCCACACCACAAGCAGTGAACACGAAAACTGATGCGAACAGAACTGCAATTAGTTTTTTCATGCTTACGCCAAACTTAAAAATAGTTTTTGGAGTTTTTCGGAGACCGCTTTCTGATCGCTACGCCCTTCAAGGATGCACTCCTCAAGGCTGGCAGAAATCAAGGTGAAGGCGGCGGTATGGACTGCTTTACTGACCGCCGACATCTGCGTAACAATTTCGTCGCAGTTGCGACCCTCTTCTAACATGCGAACTATGCCGCCCAATTGTCCTTGAGCGCGCTTGATACGCACGGTGATTGCCGCAACGGTCTGTTCGTCCTGCAGGATATGCGTTGGAGTCTTTGCGCTAGCCATTTACTTGACCTTCCGTTCCATTGGGTGGTGACCTTTACGAATCATCTTGATCATCTTGAGATTGATGGCGCAAAATCGCATAAATTGGATCAATAGGTTCCTGCGCTGTTTCAGCGTCTTCTCCGTTGGTAGCGGTGCTCGAGCGATGCTCTCATTTGGATTTTCCATGGCCGTTCCCCTTATTCCGGAATCAAAAACCAGCCGAAGCGGGCCTTTGCCTTATAGATAAACATGTAGTGCAGCGCGAGTTTGATCCAATGGCCAGCCAATCCGATTTCACCAAAGGTGTCGTCAACGCTCCGCCCCGTATTGGGGTAAGCAACATAATCGGGAACGACTGGATACATCGTCATTGATGCAGCCGAGCCGACCCGTAACCCCGAACCTGCCGAGGCAACGCACGCGGCGCCCATATCAGCCATGGAGGCGGTTCCTACTTGCGCTGTTGGGCCGTTCTTAATCAATTCGTTGATGCTTATCACGGCTAACTTGCCCATGATTCCCGATGGCATACCCGTGCGTGGGGGTGAAGGAGCTATCAAGGTTCCATTTGGAGATTTGCGCGGCTTCGATATTTGATGTGGGGGCGCGAATGCAATGCCGACCGCAAAGATATTGGGGTAGAGCGGATTGCGGTATGTCTTAGGCCAATCCGAGGCCAGCCACTCCTCATAAGGCTTGCCAGAATAATCCGCGTCTACCTTCATGAATCCGGAAGGAGCAAAAATTTTATCTGATATTTCGTTACCTTCTTTACCGAAGGCTTTGAGATCTACTCCCCTAAATGGTGGAAGTAACATTGCAAAGTCAAAAGTTAAAATTCCTTTAGTGCCATCCACGAGTTCGTAATGAACTTCCCGAGGCTCAATTTTTGCAACGTGGGCGCCTAGGATCGCCATAATTCCGCGTTCACGGAAGAGCGACTCGGTCCATAATTTACTTGTGGTTTGGAATCCCGCTTGTGAGAATACAAGACCGCCAACCCCAAAATCTCCCAGCTCATACTCATTTGTTATATATGTAATATCGGCTAATTCGCGAACGCCAGCGGCGCGAAGTTCGTGTTCAACGTTAAAGGTATATTCGAAGGCTGCGCCTTCACAGGTACAGGTACCGTGACCCACTCCAATGGCAATTGCCTGACGCTTGCCAGTTTTCATAACGGCGATAACATCTTGCAATGATTTTGCGGCTTCTATTGCGTGACCAAAAGTGCAGACCGAAACAGTATGCCCATCGGGTCCGAGACCAGGCGTAGCGGCAAAGTTCAACTTTGGGCCAGTCGCATTTACTAAAAAATCATATTCAATATTCGCGAATTCGCCGCTGCGGGCGGGTTCGGTATAGGCAACCTTCACATATCCAGAGCTGGCGCTTATGTCGCCCTCGGGGTGAATCTCTTGCGCTAAAGCTTGGTGAAAGGTAATCCCCTTCTTCTTATAAACGGGTGCAAGTGGGAAGGTCACTTTCTCGGCTGACATACGACCCACGCCCACCCATATATTTGAAGGAATCCAGTTGTATTTTGAGTTAGGCGAGATAACGATGATCTCGTTTCCCTTGCCCAGCATGCGTTTGGCGTGCAGCGCGGCGGTATGGCCCGCTACACCTGCTCCGAGAATTACGATTCTTGCCACGACTGCGCCTCTTCCCCTGGGTCAGATGCTCTGACGTCTTGATGAGGACTATACCCCCAGGGGTATAAGAGTGCAAGGCGACAGCGATTTAACGGAGCTTTGGCTTCCCATAAATCGCGTGAATGAGCCCTCTGATGTAGCCCAGGGCGAAAAGCCTCCCCAAGGTCTCATAGGCGGGACGCTCGTTGGTCTCGCCGTACATGGTCGGCACATGGTCCGGACGCATCGGCCCATCAAAGCCCACCTCTTTATACGCGGCGATACAGGCGGGTAAATCGTTCTGCCCTGCGTCGTGGAAAGTCTCTTCAAAATCGGTGGCATCCCCCACAATGTCGCGGAAATGCACGAAGGCGATTGCGTCCCGTGCCCCAAATTCGCGAATGACACTCGGTAAGTCGTCAGTCATCAGCGCAAAATTTCCCTGGCAGAGCGTGATGCCATTCGAACGCGATGGATACAGATCGAGCAACCTGCGATAGTTTTCAATGGAGTACATAATTCGCGGCATTCCACGCATCTCTTGCAATGGCGGATCATCCGGATGCATACCAAGCCGCACCTGTGCTGCTTCCGCTTCTGGAATTACTGCATCCAGAAAATACTTTAGCGCTTCCCACAATTGCTCTTGGGAATATTGCCCAGGCTCTGCAATGCGTGACATTCCGCTGGTATCAGTTAACTTAAACCCAGTTACAAGCGCGCCACCTCGCGAAACAATATCTGTGCGCGTTCTTGCCCAACTCGAAACCGCCATCCAGTTATAACAGAGAGTCCTAATCCCCAACTTTCCCATAGCGCGAATCTGCTCAATAACGTGAGCAATCTGATCGTCGCGCCCAGGAAGACCCAGCCGAATCAGATCCATCGGCGCGGTATCTTCGATGCCGACCATTTGAATGCCATGAGAGGCGAAGATCTCTTTGTCTCGCGCGATTCCTTCGAGCGACCAGGGGACGATTCCATCTGTGAATCCCGCAGTTAACTTTCCATCGCCCACGGCGGCGAACATTCGTTGTTCTTGTTCGGCACCTTGAAGGAGAGAAACCGTATTGGCAACACCACACTGCTTAACAAGTTCCCACAAGGGCGCTGGCCGAGCGGATAATTGTTCGCTCAGGTGAATCACTACTTGTCTCCCTTGGGGGCAGCTGCGGCCAATCTGGCGAGCAAGCCTCCGTCAACATGAATATCGTCTCCCGTCATAAAACTGGCACGGGGGCTAGTAACAAAAGAAATAACGGAACCGAGTTCCTGAATAGTTCCAGTTCGCTCTAACGCATGAGCTGAACCCCAATCATCAACGAGCGCTTGCATTCCCGCTGGCGAACCATCACTTAACAATCTGGCGGTGTTACGAAGCATGGGGGTATCGATCGTTCCCGGGCTAATTGAATTGACGCGAACTCCACGTGGTCCTTCGTCAACGGCAATCGCACGAGCAAGGGATAAGAGAGCTCCTTTACTAGATGTATAAGCGGCAACATTTGCTTGAGTGGCGCTTGCCTGCACCGATGCAATGATCGCAATGGCTCCGGCTTTGCTCTTGCGAATTTCCGGTAGGGCAGCCTGGCAAGCGAGAAATACCCCTTTTACGTTCACGTTAAATACTTCATCCCAGACTTCGATCGGCGTATCTACTGCAGTGCCATACCGTTGGATTCCGGCTGATGTAACAAGTACATCGAGTTGGCCATATTCAGCGATAGCCAACGCGACCGCAGCGATAGCGGTTTGGGGGTCATCGATTGGTCCGGCTGTTGCGATTGCTGTGCCACCAGCAATCCGAATTTCCTGTACCACGAGAGTGGCTTCATCGATGGTCAGGCCATGGACGACCACGCAAGCGCCCTGTTTGGCGAGTTCATTCGCGGCACCTCTTCCGATACCGCTTGATCCTCCCGTCACAATTGCAACGCGACCTTCTTGCTCGCCTGCAAATCTATTTTCCGAAGACATAAGCAGCCTTTCCTTTGACATCAGTTTCTACAATGAAAGTCATACCCGCTGACTCATGCTCGTCATGCCAACCATCGTCTCCTATTGCTGTAGTAACTACAAGGGTTTTCAAATCAGGGCCTGCGAAGGCACAGCTTGAGACAAATCGAACAGGGAATTCAAGAGTATCAATGAGTTGGAAGTCGGGTGAATAACGCCGGATGCAGTTGCCATTCCAGAACGCAATCCAAAGGCACCCCTCACCGTCGACCGTCATTCCATCCGGATACTGCTGTGCCCCTGCATCAAAGCTGATTGCTCGGCGCTGATTGGAAATTTCTCCACTTTCGTAGTCGAAGGCGTAAAGTGCCAAAGCAACCGTATCGATCAAATAGAAAGTCTTGCCATCTGGGCTCCAGTCCATGCCGTTGCTCAACTTCATCCCCGAAAGAATTCGAGTGGTCTCGCTTCCATCGGCGCTCAACCTGTGTAAACCAACGCGGTCTGTCTCTCCCGATGCCTTGGTTCCCATCCAAATTTCTCCACAAGGTCCGACTTTCGCATCGTTCCACCTCATAGGAACTGGATCTTGCGAACCGTCCGCCTCCGGCCGGCCGGGGAGTCTCTCAATTGCACCGGTCGCGGCTAAAGCGTCAGGCCCCTGAGCATTTCCAAGAATCAAACCACCATCGGCGCGCGGCAAGACGAAACTAACATTTTCCGAAGTCTCGATCTCTCCTGATTCATCGGAATTTAGATCTCGCCAGAGTACTTTGTTATTAAGAATATCGACCCAGTAAATCTTTGAAAGTAAAGCACCAGTTGCAACCGGACCTTCACCCACATGGCATTTACGAGAATCCCAAACTATCGGTTTCATCATAATATCCGCGGATCCACATGAATCTTTGGACCAGGCTTTGCATCTTTCCCACGATTTCCTTCAAGCCGATCGGCGACATCACTGAATCCAATCACTTCAGCAATCAATGATTCAGGATTTACTGCACCCGAGGCAAAATAATCGATCGCTCCTTGCAGTCCCGGTGATGCGGAGAGAATTCCAATGACGGTAATATCCTGCAACACCGCCTCTCGGGTATCGATCAAACTTGGTGCACCAGAGAGGCCAATCAAAACAACTCTTCCTCCGGGGAGAACTTTCTGCAACGCTAGGCTCGGCATCTGCTCGCTGCTTGAGGCATCAATCACCGCATCGTATTCACGCTCTACGTTCCTCCGAATATCTTCAATGTGGCGGATGTGTTTCACACCTAATTCACGCGCCAGTTGCAGAGAAGAAGCGCGCTCTCCCGCGATGTGAACCTCAAGACCCTTAGCCAAAGCAAACTGCGCCGCGAGCAAACCAATAGTTCCAGAACCAAGTATGAGAAGCTTCTGATTTTTATGAAGCCCCGAAGCATCTACACACCGCAGTGCATTGCCAGCCGGTTCAATCATTGCTGCAGAAGCAACCGAAATTGAATCTGAAATTTCAAAGGTATATCTCTCGGGTATCAGAATCTGCTCCGCGAGAGCACCACCCCAACCGTCGGTTATACCAAGTTCAATTCGGGTATCGCACAAGTAGGTTTTGCCAGCGGCGCAACGATCGCATTTGCCGCAACCCAGCATGGTGTCTCCGGTGACTCGCTTTCCAATCCAGTTTGGCGTGACCCCAGCCCCCACCGCGGCGACAGTTCCTACCCATTCGTGCCCCATCTGCACTGGAAAGGTTGTACGACCTGTTTGGTGATATGCCATCTCACCAGAGTAGAGCTCGACATCGGTCCCACAGATGCCAACTCTTTCAACGTCCACCAGGAGTTGAGCCGGCCCCGGAATCAGGTCAGGGAGATCTTGTATTTCCACTCTACGAGGTGCAACAACGCGCAGGGCTCTCATATCTTCCTAATCCGGATCGAAGACCCCATGTTATAGTCTCCTAAATTCTAATCTGTAATTCCACATGATGGAATAGTTAGTGAGATGTCATGAGTGAGTTGAGAAGTGCGGGATGGTACGCGGGCAATAATCGCGATGCATACCTCCATCGTGCGTGGATGCGAAGAGGATTACCAGAAGATGCCTTTGATGGCACAAAACCCCATATTGCTATTGCAAATACCGCATCGGACTTAACACCATGCAATGCACATCTCAACGAGGTCTCTGAGCATGTACAAAAAGGAATTTGGGAAGCTGGTGGAATCCCGCATAACCTCCCGGTCGTATCTTTAGGCGAAACCCAGGTAAAACCAACGGCGATGCTCTGGCGCAATATGGCGGCAATGGCGATCGAAGAGATGTTGCGCGCCAATCCCATTGACGGAGTCGTGCTACTTGGTGGCTGCGATAAAACAATCCCGGCACTTTTAATGGCAGCGGCATCCGTCAATATTCCGGCGATCGTTGTGCCTGGTGGTCCGATGCTCAGTGGCACCTTCCGCGGGGAACCACTTGGCTGCGGCACCGATGTCTGGCGATTAAGTGAAGAGGTACGCAGCGGAACTCTTTCGAATGAACAATTCATAAAATCAGAATCTTCGATGATCCGAAGTAAGGGTCATTGCAACACAATGGGAACCGCATCCACGATGGCTGTAATTGCGGAAACATTGGGAATGACAATTCCCGGCTTTGCTGGAACACCAGCGCCTGACGCCCGCTTGCTTTCTCTGTCGCATGAGACGGGTCGCCAGATCGTTGAAATGATCCGAGAAGATCGCAGACCATCACAGATCATGGTCAAAGAATCCTTCATTAATGCGATTACTGCTGTTGCCGCAGTTGGAGGGTCGAGCAATTCTGTTGTGCACCTTCTTGCCATCGCCGGCCGTCTTGGGGTTGATCTCACCTTGGAAGATTTTGATCGAGCTGGTCGCGACATTCCGCTCTTAGCGAATCTTGCGCCTTCGGGAAAATTTTTAATGGATGATCTCTTTCGGGCAGGAGGATTGCTAGCGCTACTCGGGCAGATCTCCGATAAATTTTCTCCCGCTGCAATTACGGTCACTGGAAAACCATTCAGGGATTATTTATTCAATCATGAAGTATTTGACAGTACGGTTATCAAGACTCCGGCAGCACCGTTGATGGAACATGCTGGAATCGCGGTCCTTAAAGGAAATCTTGCTCCGAAGGGCGCGATCATTAAGCCCAGCGCGGCTACTCCAGAACTTTTGACGCATCGAGGTCCAGCGCTGGTCTTTGACAGCGTCGAAGATCTCAAGACGCGAATCGATGATCCAGATTTAGATGTAACTCCGGAAACGGTCTTGATCTTGCGCGGATGTGGTCCACGTGGATATCCCGGGATGCCAGAAGTTGGGAACATGCCACTACCCAAGAAAATTTTGGAACAAGGAGTTCGAGATATGGTGCGTATTAGCGATGGACGCATGAGTGGAACTGCTTACGGCACCATCGTTCTACATGTCTCCCCCGAAGCGGCAGCTGGTGGTCCACTTGCTTTAGTGAAAACAGGCGACATCATTATTCTCGATGTGCCCAATAGGACATTGAATATTGATATTAGTGATGCCGAATTGAGCGCCCGTACGCCCAGCGTTGCAAGCTTTGCGGCATACGCTTCCCCGGAAAGGGGGTGGGCCAAGATTTACGTCGATCACGTTCAGGGCGCTGATACGGGAGCAGATCTAGATTTTCTCGTTGGTTCAAGTGGAGACAAAGTAAGTCGTGAATCCCACTAACCAAGAAAAGACCCTGATTTCAGAGCGAGCAATCGATCGCTATCGAACATCTTCGGATGCCTCGCACTTTTATCTCGTCCCCACGGGGGTTGCGACTCCCAAGAATATTGCGGAAATTGCTGAGCTCTTCAAGTACGCGACAGCGAAGAAAACTAGCGTCACCTTTAGAAGTGGCGGCACCAGTCTTTCCGGCCAAGCCGTGACCGATGCAATCCTGATTGATACCAGGCGAAATTTCCGCACAATTGAAGTATTAGAAGGTGGCTTACAGGTTCGAGTTCAACCCGGTGCAACGGTAAGGGCGGTGAATGCTCGGCTGGGGAGATTTGGACGAAAATTGGGCCCAGATCCCGCAAGCGAGATCGCCTGCACCATCGGCGGAGTCATCGCAAATAATTCGAGTGGAATGGCCTGCGGGATCACTGATAACACATATCGAACCCTGCGGAGCGCCAGAGTTGTGCTTTATAACGGAGCCATCATCGATACAGCGGATGACGACTGCGACTCACAAATTCAGAAGAACGTCCCTGATCTGTACAACACCTTAAATGAGATCAAATCTGAGATTGACGCTCGACCCGATCTCATCGGACAGATTAGAGCTCACTATCAAATCAAAAACACGATGGGATACGGACTTAACTCTTTCATCGACTTTGACTCGATTACGCAAATTTTCCTGCATTTACTAATTGGCAGCGAAGGAACGCTCGGCTTTATCGCCGAAGCGATTTTCAACACCGTCCCGCTCATGAGCAAAGCAGCGACGACCCTCCTCATTTTTGAGAACCTCAATGCCGCCGCCCAAGCCCTAACTAGCCTAGAAGCGACTCACCCCGCCACGATTGAATTGATGGATTCGGCTTCGCTTCGAGCAGGCAAAGTTGATCTCGGAAAAGTGGTTCTTAAGGATCACGCTGCACTTCTTGTTGAGTACCAAGCTGCAGCTGACGAAGAACTCTTGCCACTCATGCAACAGGCTGCGCAGGTTCATGCCGTATTAGGCGCGGTTAATGAGTTGCAATTAACAACTAACGAGCACACTCGCAAAGAACTATGGAATATCCGCAAAGGGCTGTATGCAACGGTTGCCGGTGCCCGTAGATCAGGGACGACCGCGCTCTTGGAAGATATCGCCGTTCCTGTAGCTCAATTGGCAAAGACATGCATTGGCCTACAGGAACTCTTTGCGAAGCATGGCTACGACGACGCCGTGATATTCGGCCACGCCAAGGATGGCAACATTCACTTCCTCATTAACGAAGATTTCAAAGATCCGGTCAAGGCCGAGCGCTACCGGATCTTCACCGAAAATATGGTAAATCTCGTGCTGTCTCACGGTGGCTCCCTTAAAGCGGAGCACGGTACCGGGCGAATGATGGCGCCATTTGTAGAACGACAATATGGCTCTGAACTCTACGCAATCATGGTCCGAATTAAAGACGCCTTCGATCCATCGGGAGTCATTAACCCCGGAGTTTTGATATCGACCGATGCTCTTGCTCACATGCACCACATCAAATCTAATCCAAAGATCGAAGCTGTCGCCGACAAGTGTGTTGAGTGCGGATATTGCGAACCCATCTGCCCAAGCAAGGATCTAACCACTACCCCTAGAGAACGCATTGTCCTGCGTAGAGCACTCGCAACCGCCAAAACTGGCGACGACAAAGATCTTTACCAAGAATTGCTCAAGAGTTCTGAATACCACGTTGAAGAAACCTGCGCCGTCGATGGGCTATGCGAGAGCTCATGTCCAGTGGGCATCAATACTGGATCGCTGGTAACGGCCCTTCGATCCGAGAGAAACGATAGAGTCGTTTCTGTTTTGTGGGAGCAAGCGGCTCATCATTGGGGAAATACCGTCAATGGAATTGGCGCTGCGTTGACCGCGGCACGTTACATCCCAAGTGTGATTATCGAACCCATCAATAATGGTCTACGCGAAATCTTCGGAGCAGAGCGACTTCCACTTTGGTCGGGTGACCTACCAAAAGGCGGCAAATCTCGCGCGCCCCTGAATGAAGCAAGCGCTGATTTTGTCTTCTTCGCTTCCTGTCTTGAATCGATGTTCGAAGCCGACACTTCTGCCTCCTTAAAATCCCTGGCGCACAAGGCGGGGTTAAAATTCACAATCCCTGATGGTATTTCTAACCTCTGCTGTGGGACGCCGTGGAAATCTAAAGGTCTTACCGATTGTTACCAAGCGATGGTTGAATCCACGTATGCCGCAATAGTTATTGCGAGTGAAAATGGTCGACTTCCCATAGTCTGCGAGAACTCCTCCTGCACCGAAGGTCTCATCAAAGCGATTCAAAGTAGACCCAACTCGACCTTAAAGATCATGGACTCCGTTGATTTCGCTGCCGAATATCTACTTCCCAAAATTGAAGTGGTTAAGAAATTGAATTCTGTCGTACTTCACCCGACGTGTTCAAGCACCCTACTTGGAGCCAATGATAACTTTGAGAAACTTGCGCGCGCCATTTCAAGCGAGGTGACAATCCCCATGGATTGGGGGTGTTGCGCCTTCGCAGGAGATCGCGGAATGCTGCACCCCGAACTCACCGCTAGCGCTACTAGAACCGAGGCTAAATCCCTCAAGGGACAACACTTCGATGCCTATCTATCCACTAACCTGACCTGTGAAATTGGAATGTCGCGAGCAACCGGAAAAAGCTACGAACACATTCTCGTTCATCTCAATAATTGTGTCCGAGCCAAGAACCTTTAGGAATCTGGATTCCCATACGACTGCCTACCTGATAAATTACGAAGCAATGCGGATGTAGTGAAGTGGTATCACGTCAGCTTCCCAAGCTGACAGTGCGGGTTCGATTCCCGTCATCCGCTCCAATACAGAGATATTGAATCGAAACGCAGCCACCTGGATTAATTTCCAGGTGGCTGCGCTGCTATGGACTAATTGATTTCGATGATTCGTGGCTTCTTCTCTTCCGGCAGTTGGCGCTCAAGATCAATCTTGAGAATTCCATCTTTGAGTTCAGACCCAATCACCTTCACATGATCGGCTAGGGCAAAGGTCTGACGGAATTGACGACCGGCGATACCCTTATAAACATAAGATCCATCTGCCATATCATCCGAAATGTTCTTCGATCCTTCAACGGCCAATTGATTGTTATTCAATTCGACCTGAAGTTCGGATTTCGTGAATCCCGCGACCGCGACTTCAATCTCATATCGATCTTCAGCCAATTGTTTGATGTTATATGGGGGGTAGGAAGAAGTTCCCCCCATGAAGCGATTTTGCATATCTTCAAGGAGCCTCCACTCGCGATCAAAACCGACTGACCAGGCTTCCACGTTCGGAAAGTATTCGGCGATAGATGGAAAGGCGTTTCCAAGTTCATTTTTGACTAGTGTGTATGACATTTCGATTTCTCCTTTGAGTGAGCGAGATACCTAGATGCCTTGGGGATTGTTAGAGGCTAACAAGCCGCCCAATGCCTTCGGTGAACCCCCGTTTGGCAGGTTCATAAGTCGGAACTTATCTCGCGGAAAAAATATTCCCAAAGGTGAGTTGTTTTTTCGAAAATTTTCCTTAAAATTTCCTTAAAATCAGGTTCTCGGTTTTACTCGCGGCAAATTCCACTCATACTTTATGGAGAGTTCGCGAACTAACACGACGACCAGTCCCCCGATGATGGCGGGGATTGCCTTATTCATGTGAAACTCATTGAGTAAAACATAGATAACTGCACCGGCGAGCGCAGAGGTTCCGATCGTTTCGCGATGCAGGAGTACTGGTTCGGTCTGCGAAAGGACATCGCGCAACAATCCCCCTGTAACCGCTCCAGTGACGGCCAGAATCACGGCAACGACAGGAGTTGTGTGAAAGCCCAGCGCATAATTGGTACTTGAAACTGTCGCAACGGCGAGACCAAAGGTATCCAGCGCAAGCAAGAATCTTCCAACTGGCTCGGAACTCTTTCGAAAGATCGTGATGGCAACAGCTGCCAAAACCGATGCGAAGAGCCAAGGGTTAAGTACCCAGGCGGGTTCGTGAACTAGGAAGAGATTTCGGAAGGTGCCGCCGGCGAGGGATGAGACTCCCGCAATCAGGATAATCCCGCCGTAATCCATCCCTTTAGCCGCAGCGAGGCGCGAGCCAACGGTGGCAAAGGCAAAGGTGGCGATGAGATCGCAGATATTGACGAGAGACGACCACTGCATGGGATTTCTCCAGTCTTAGCGCGGAAGTGGTAGCCCCGAAGGGATTCGAACCCTCGTAGCTGACTTGAGAAGCCAGAGTCCTAGGCCACTAGACGACGGGGCCGCGCTATTTAGTTATCCATCTTTGTTCTGCCGTGCTGGACTAAAACTTTTACTGCGCTGGGGTACCAGGACTCGAACCTAGACACGCTGAACCAGAATCAGCAGGGCTGCCAATTACCCCATACCCCAATTGGCTCAAACTACCCGGCCTTTTCAGGCCAGAGGAGAAGGATAACCTGAAAATCCACCGCAGAATTCCATTGGGTTTAAAGGGAGGCTTTGATCCGTTCCAAACTCGCTTCTTTTCCAAGGAGCGCCATCGATTCAAAGAGGGGTGGGGAGATGTGGCTGCCAGTAACCGCTATGCGGACCGCCCCAAAGGCGATGCGGGGCTTCAGGCCCAGTTCCTCAATCAGGGCTGCTCGAAGTACTGCTTCGATGGAGTCGTGAGTCCACTCGGACAAACCAGTGAGGCGATCGAGCGATACCTGCAAAACTTTCTTGCTCGGCTCATCGGCGATCTTAGCGACTGAGTCGACGTCAACCGTAAAATCTTGGGTGAAAAGGAATTTAAGCATCTGCGGAATTTCAGCGAGTGTCGTAATTCGCTCCTGGATAATAGGAAGAGCCTTCTTTACGAGTTCGATCTCTTGCGGCGTGCCAGTAACAATCCCAGCGCGAGTCAAAAATGGCAAAGACCAATCGAGAAATGCTTCAGGTGTTAGAGCGCGAATCTTGTCGCCGTTGATTGCTTCTAACTTCTTCATATCAAAACGCGCGGGACTGGAATGCACGCGTTCGACGGTGAAAAGTTCGACGAGTTCTTTCATCGTAACATCTTCGCGATCTTCGCCAGGTGACCAACCGAGGAGAGCCAAGTAATTACATATTGCCTCTGGTAGATAACCCGCATCGCGATACCAAGCGATCGAAACCTCGCCGTTTCGCTTAGAGAGTTTGGCGTTATCTTGACCCATCACAAAAGGTAGATGAGCAAAGAGCGGGTAGTCCTCGGGAGCTACGCCCATTGCTTGATAAACACGGATCTGACGTGGAGTCGATGACAGGAGATCTTCACCGCGAAGCACATGAGTGATTTTCATCAGAACATCATCTACGGCAACCGCCAGGGTATAGAGCGGGGATCCATCGTTGCGCACCAACACGAAATCAGGCACGAAGTTATGGTCGAAGCTAACCTCGCCTCGGATCAAATCAGTGAAGGTCGTGCTGCCCTCTGGCATGAGCATGCGAATTACAGGTTTGCGATCCATGGCTACATATTCGGCGACTTGCTCTGCTGTGAGGTTGCGACAATGCCCGTTGTATCCTGGTGCCACATTGGCAGCGCGCTGCGCTTCGCGAACGGCTTCTAGCTCTTCCGCCGAGCAATAACAGTGATAAGCGAAA
>Ga0302321_100001695_pt1 | contig 18895 bp, 13 predicted proteins | sample Fen_T0_1_FD_202505 | JGI IMG/M metagenome (GOLD analysis project Ga0302321, IMG submission 202505) | Peat permafrost microbial communities from Stordalen Mire near Abisko, Sweden - Fen_T0_1 | ecosystem: Environmental > Terrestrial > Soil > Wetlands > Permafrost | place: Sweden: Abisko...
AGTTCACCGTTGCCCAGGATCTTACCGTAGCGCTCGGCCCAACCGATCGCCTCCTCGCGCGTTTTCACCTTGAGCAGCAGCAGCGACGTAGGCAATTCACGCTCACCGCGATACGGACCGTGTTGCCGCGTACACTTTCCGTCGCGGAAAGAGAGCCGCATGCGCGTCTTGCTGCCTGGAAGGCCCGCGCCGTCGATGAAGCGACCGGTACGTGCATACTCGCCGATGAACTGCCCCATCTGCTCGACGACCTCCTTCGGCGGCAGCTCCCCGGCTTCAGTCCGCGGATCGTTCTTGTGCATGAGCATGTAACGCATGTGGGCTCCTTAGTAATACGGCGTTCCGCCGGCTACGGTGTTTCGACGAAGCACCCACTCGGCGATCGACAATCAACCTTCGTTCTTTTTGTAACGACCTGTATTTGCTGAGAAATTTTTCTTAGGCGTGGGTTCCACGAACGCCCCGAGGTCGTCACCACACCGCTCAGTGCGCAGCGCGCGGAGGTTCAATCGCCCCCGCGCAACAAGACGTGGACAACTCCCTCCCAGAGCAATCTGGGAGGGAGTTTCTGCTTTGTCCGTCAGCATGACCAAAGGCAGGAATTCGGCGCGGGCGGTGTACGCCTGGGCGTCTCCGAACAGCTCTGGCGTCAGCGTGATCTGGCCGTCCTTCAGATAGCGGCGCAGGGTCGCACGCGCTCCTTCGACGTCGGCCGACTCAGTGAGCGCCTTCAGGGCCAGCACACGCTCGGTGATGAGCTCGACTGGCGGGAGACGGATCGGGGCATCGGCCTGGGCTTGGAGCTCTGAGACGGCCACCCGCTCGGCCTGGGCCTGGGCTTCCAGGTCGGCACGCATTTGGGCCAACATGGGCGATCGGTCGCCATCGACCTGCATGAGGATGATGCTGCGGACCCGCTCCTCGACCCGTTTCAGACGGCCGGAGCGCTCCGTCAGCTCTGCTCCCGACTCCCTCGAGAGGGCTCCCATCCGCTCCGCCAGACGATGCCGCACGTAGGCAGCAGCGTCCGGCGATGCGACCGCGCGATGAATGGCCTCGAGAATGCGCTCGCGCGCCAGGCTCTCGCGGACGCTCAGCCGGTTACCGCAGACGCCGCGCTTTCGGTTTGAGACGCAGCGATAGTATCGATGCGGGCTACCGCCGCTGATTTGCATGAGCCCGCCGCAGCTCCCGCACTTGAGCAGGCCAGTGAGCAGATAGGCGGTCTTTTGGTGCGGCACAGCACGAACCTTGTAATTCTTCGTGTGCTCGTCCAGCCGCACCTGGACAGCATCCCACGTGGCGCGATCGATGATTGCCAGATCTGGACGTTGCTCGCGCAGCACGTCAACGTCGTCGTTGAACTGCGCCACGCGCTTGCGCGACGTCGGATGACGTTGCCACTTGCGTCGGCCGAATGAAAACTCACCGATGTACTTCGGGTTGCGGAGCAACTCGCGAAGGCATGAGTGCATCCAGCCCGCTCCGACGCGGCGCTTGCCTCGAGGAGGCGCAACGCCTTGAGCGTTCAGCTTCTGAGCAATGGTCGCGTACCCGTCGCCACCTAGATACATTGCGAAGATACGCTGCACGATTGCGGCCTCGGCTTCATCGATCTCGATTTTTCCGGTGCCGACTTTGAACCCAAAGCACCGGCCGCCCGTGCTTTTGCCGTCGCGGTGCGCGCCCCGCAGGCCCCGCCGAGTCTTTGCGCCCAAGTCTTTCAAGTACTGCGCCGCGCCTGCACTCAGGAACGTATAGGCTAGCGCGCTTCCCGCGCTTCCGTCGTAAACCGCGCCATCGAGCGTCACTACCGACACGCCTCTAAAAGCGAGCAACTTTTCAATCCGCGCGGCGTCCTCTTTGTCACGCGAAAGCCGGCTGAGATCCTCTACGAAGATGCGCTGCACGCGCCCAGACTCGACGGCGTGCAGTAGTGCCTGAAGACCATTGCGCTCCCAAACGCCGCCGCTGACTTCCGAGTCGCGGTAAACGAGGCGGTCGTCGAACAGCCCTCCGCGCCGCTCGAGGACCTGACGCAGCTCCGTGATCTGGTCTTCGCACGAGCGCGGATTCTGCAACTCTGAGCTGTATCGCGCGTAGACTGCGTCGCCCGCGGTCATCGTTGCCCTTGCCATCGCTTGAGTTCCTCGTCGATCAGCCAGTCCAACAATTCGCGCACGTTGTCCGGTAGGGCAACTGATCGCCGATGGAGCGTCAAGAGGGTGGCCGATTGCGGAGCAGATGCGCCGTGTTGGGCACACGTCGCCCCCGGCTCAAGATCGCTCTCAGCGGTTCTGACTGAAGGCCGCCGCGCTTTCAAGCGCTGCTCTCCGATGAGGGGCGGCGAGGCTTGCCGCGAACGCGAATCAGGTTCTCGATCGCCGCGAAACCCTGAGCCTGGCCGGTGGCGAGCTCAGCTGCCTCAAGGATGGCGCACGGGACCCCGCGTCTGTCTCGCGCGCCATCCCAAGCGGCACCGGAGATCACCGCGACGATCTCGGCTTCCTTTTGCTCCTCCCCCTCGACGATCTCTTTGTCGTCCTTCTCCACGTCGAGCTCGACGGCCGCGCGAAGGCCCTTGGACCACGTGAGCATCTTTGCGCCGCGCATTCCTGCGCAGTACGCAACCCAGAGCGCCTCGTCGTCGGAGTTCCGTCCCTCCGCCGCGGACGCCGCAATCTGCAGCGGAGTGCGATTCTCGCCACGACCACGCTTGGTACCAGGGTCCACCAGCTCGAATGAAAACTTGGCAAGATAGTCGGCGCACTTCGACTCGCGAAGATCAACACCGTGGTCATTCGGGACGAAGTCGCTTCCAAGCTCACGACGCACACAGTTGCGCCACCGGTCTTGCAGCCAAGCGGTCGCCTCGGCCAGCTCGACGGCGCTAAGGGGCGTCTGAAGGAATAGGAGGGCATGAATGTGCGGATGCCAGCCATGCCGGAGTCCGTGCGTTATCTCGAGCGCGCGGACGTGATGATCGAGCCCGTACTTCGCACAGAAGCGTTTCCAGGGTGCGCCTCGAATCAGGCGCTGAAAGGCAGCGGCGATCCCTTGCCGTGTGGCCCGCAGGTCGTCACCGAGGCCATGACGCACCGTTAGCGAAAGCATCGCGACATTGGCAGGCCCCCAACATTCGACGGCACGCTTCAGCTCGCCCGCCCGCTCCGCGCGAATTTGCATTGCGCAAACGGGGCACTCCCATACCGATCCGCAGCGCAGGAGCCCTCGATAGTAGGCGTGCTGATACGTCTCGCCGCTCTCGCGCGTTGAAGTGCGACGCACGACCTCCACTTCGCGCGCGATTCGTCTGCGGCCGCAGGCTCCGACACGTTTCGTGCTCAGTGCTCGCAGCGCGTCGCGAAGTTCGTACATGAAGCGTCGGCGCTTCTTTCGCTCCGAGATGCTGCGTGGCGAGGGGTTACGAAACTCGTGATCTTCCCAAGAAGCTGAGGCGACCGTTTCCGTGATCGCCACGGGGCCTCCGGCGGGACTAGCCGCCGACTTCGTCGGCGCACACCCCTGAGGGCAAACCAACCCGGCCAACTCACTGGCTGAGCTCGAGAGAGAAGAGCGCGCCGCTGAAGCCTGCGAGCTACCGGTGGTAGCCCTCAGGGGTGTCCCGCGAAGAGTCAGTTCGCAGGCTTCAACGGCGCACGTAGCCTGGAGATCACCCATTGGGCGGTCCGTCCTCATTGTCGAGGACACGCCAATTGTCCGAAAACTTGAACGCCTCGAGCGCTCGCCAGCGCGCAACTAGGCAACCGCTGCTTGTGCGCTTTGCATGACGAGAAAAGTTTGCACGAAGCGCCGGTGGCTTCATGCGTTGCCGTGCTGCAGCGCGTTTGAGTGGCACGCAACTGCGCAGTCGGCCACGCTCGATCAAGATCGGCGGGACATGCCCCCACCACCGCCTGCCGTCGTGGAAGAATTCGTGCCCGTCTATCTCGACGAACGCGGGGCTTCCTGCTTTGCGGGCTGCTTCTAGGACGACCGCCGCCATCGCAGCAGGGCTGACGCCGTGCGCGCGGGCAATGTCGGGCCGACTGAACTTCGGGCGCCCCCTAGCCATGCCCCACCTCCGAGTGATGCGACAGCGCGGCTGGGGTCGCGATCGCGGAGGACAGAGATGGGCTGTCGCGGTTGCAACGCACGGGAGCCGGCCCGTTTGGTCTTTTCGGGCCGGCTAAGCCTGGTGGGGCGTCGCCGTCGCCGTCAGCATCCCCGCCCGCCGCGGCTCGGGCGCCACTGTTTGACGTGTGCCTCGCGCGGCGATGTGCGGGACGGCGTGTCCTTTGCCCACGGCGGCACGAGCTGAACTTGGCCGGAGGGCGCGTGCGATCTGCTCGATAGATACGGTTCAGCGCATGCCGGAAATGGCGGCTTTCGGTCCGGGTCATTTCTTCGATCCGGCTCAGCTGCGACTGCAGGTCGGCAACGCGCTGCTCGCTGCGCGAAGCGGCTTGCTTCTTCGCCGCCAACATTTGAACACGGCGCAACCAGTGCAAGGTGCCTCGTGGCATGCCCGCGCCAACGGCTGCCGCATAGCCTGCGACCGCTGCCGCCGCGAGTCGCTCAGGCGCACATTCTGAACACAGCAACTCCGCCAGCTCCGCGTGCGCCGCGTGGAAGGCAGAGAGACAGAAGGCGACCGGGTCGCGCGACCCCACGCCAGCGAAACCGCAGGCGGCGTGTGTCGCTTCAAGCGGACAAGTCATCGCAGTACCTCCGAAACAAGCCCCGGAACAGGAAGCCCTAGCTCACGAGCCGCAACCTGCAGGCGCAGCAGGGTCCCTTCGCGAACCCTGCTCGGGTCAGTGTACGCACGCGCGATTGCAGCGTCCGAAACCCCCAATGTGGCGACCGTCAATCGTCGCCGGTTGAACGGGCTCGGAACTCTGGGGTCGCGGAATACGCTAGACATCATTTTCTCTACGCCAACCAAATAGCGCACAGGCTCCCGTCAGCGCAAATCGACGATGTTGCGTAGTCTAACGATGGCGAGTCAGCGGAGGCATCTTTGACCCTGCAAAAAAAACTTCGCGCGCTTTGTCCATGCCGCACAGGCGCGGGTTGATGCCTGGCATGCCAGTGCAGATGCTAAATACGAGAAATGACACGAAAGCAGGTCGCTCAGCGCTTGGGGAAGAGCATCGCCACCGTCCGCCGCATCGAGGGCGTGCTGCTGCACCCGCGGCAAGATGCACGCGGCATTCGCCACTTCGATCCGAAAGCAGTTGAAGCGCTGGTGAAGGACGTCGCTGAAGGAACGGCGTCGCTGATTCCGGATCTGCCATCACGCTGGGTAAGCGACCACGCTCGTCGCGACGATGCCAATGAGTGTGAGCGGTGTGTCGTTCTCAGCGCCGGTATCGAACAGCTTCGCACGGAACTGGACGAACAGCGTCGAGAGCATCGGCTGGCCATTGAAAGGCTACATGCCGAGCGTGAACGAGAGGCCACAACCTACGAAGCCGAGGCGAAGGAGCTCGTGGCGCAAGTTGAAGAGCTACTTGCGACGATCGACTAACAGACGTAGCGGCAACGCGATTCAGACGAGCGGTGGCGCTCCGACCGCTGCACCGAGTTCCAGGGTCCCCGACAACCCGCGACCGAAACGTAGCCTTCTGCCGACCGTCGCATCGGCGCCATGGACTGCGATCGAGCGTCTTCACCACCACTCCCGCCTCGACATCGCTGCCGAGAAATGCATATTCCGCTGCAACACACCGTGCGGGGCCTCGGTGGAGGCTAAGCTGACCGGCTCTAGGCGCCGGCACCGGTAGTACTTTCTCCAGCCGACAACAGCGGTACCGATTGCCGGAATACCGGTGCGGGTCGAAACATTTCTCGTTCGACCCGGCGCCAGCAACGTGGAGGACGCCTGGCGGGCGGCCCCACTCCTAAGTTCGACAAGTAAGGGAGTTAAGAGGTCGGCCCGCGCCGTGCGCTCGGCAGGGCCAAGACTGTTCTACCCTTGATCCGTGGCACAAGGCTTCGTACCGTCGACGATCCCTGATGGTACAGAAGCGTGACGTGTTGCAGTTGCTTGGGCGCGACGAGCTGGTGGCGATTGTTGACCGGTTCGAGCTGTCGCCTCCCGACCGCCGCGCCAAGGACGGCCTCATCGAGTCGGTGGCGGCGTCGAAGAAGGCAACCCTGAGTGAAATCTTGCCTGAGCTTTCGCGCGACCGGCTCAAGGAGATCTGCCGAGCGCTGGAAGTCGACGACGGCGGGCGCGAGAAGGCCGCATTGATTGAGCGCTTGCTCGGTAGCAAGACAGCCGAATCTGCGAAGAAGAACGCGGCACGGACCAATAGCGAAGCCGTCAACGGTGCACCCACCAATGGTGCCGGCAAGCGTGGCAGCGCACCGCCACGTGCCCCAGAGCCGGTGGAGGTTCAGCCAGGAGAGAAGCTCTCGGTTGACAAGCTTGAGCGCTACTTGTGGTCGGCGGCCGACATCTTGCGCGGGTCGATCGATTCGTCGGACTACAAGAACTACATCTTCGGGCTCTTGTTCTTGAAGCGGCTCTCGGATCGCTTCGAGGAGGAGTGTGAGGCACTGGTGCGGGATGGCGACGATCCGGAGGATCGTGACAATCACCAGTTTTTCGTGCCGAAGCGAGCGCGATGGCCTGAGATTCAAAAAGTCGCTGCCGATCTCGGGTCGGCGCTGAACAAGGCTTGTGCGCAGCTCGAGGAAGCGAACGGCTCGCTCGAGGGCGTGCTCGCCGGCATCGACTACAACGACGAGCGCAAGCTGGGCGACGCGCGCGCCCGCGACGTGCTGCTCGGTCGGTTGGTGCAGCACTTCTCGCGGCTATCGCTTAAGAACACCAATCTCTCCGAGCCCGACATGCTCGGTCGCGCCTACGAGTATTTGATCGAGCAGTTTGCTGATGACGCGGGTAAGAAAGGGGGCGAGTTCTACACCCCGCGTATGGTGGTGCGCCTCATCGTCGAGCTGCTCGCACCCAAAGAGGGCATGCGCATATGCGACCCTACGGCGGGCTCCGGCGGCATGCTGATCGAGTGCGCCCACTTCCTGGAACGCCAAGGCCAGAACCCGCGCAACCTCTCGCTCTTCGGCCAAGAGAAGAACCTGGGCACGTGGGCCATCTGCAAGATGAACATGCTGCTGCATGGCTTGCCGGACGCACGCATGGAGAAGGGCGACACTATCCGCGACCCCAAGTTGCGCGAAGGCGGTGAGCTCATGCTCTTCGATCGCGTGATCGCCAATCCGCCCTTCTCGCTTGACGAATGGGGTAGAGAGATCGCGGAGCACGACCCGTATGGGCGCTTTCGCTTCGGCGTTCCGCCGAAGACGAAGGGCGATCTGGCTTTCGTGCAGCACATGATTTCGACGACGACCACACGCGGCATGGTCGGTGTCGTAATGCCCCACGGCGTGCTGTTTCGCGGGGCAGCCGAGGGCGAGATCCGTCGCGGACTGCTGCAGGAAGACGTGGTCGAAGCAGTGGTAGGGCTGCCGACTAACCTGTTTTACGGAACGGGCATTCCGGCGGCGATCTTGATCTTGAATCGGGCGAAGCGACCCGAGCGAAAGCGAAAAGTGCTCTTCATCGAGGCTTCTCGAGACTTCAAAGAAGGCACCACGCAAAACTATCTGCGAGAGCATGACGTCTCCAAGATTGTGGCGGTCTTCCGCGATTTCGCTACGGTCGAGAAGTACACGAAAGTTGTTTCGCTAGACGAGATCGAGGGGAACGACTGGAATCTCAATATCAGCAGGTACGTCGAGACAGCCGAGGCTGTCGAGATCGTCGACGTTGGAGTTGCCCTGACAAAGCTACGTCAGCTCGAAATCAAGCGAGCCGAGGCTGAGGGTAAGATGGATGCTTGTCTCCGTGAGCTGGGTTATGGCGCGAACTAGGCTGTACCCGCCAAGCGTCGACCCGGCATTCCCGCGGCTCCCACCGACACCTCCGGGCTGGAGACACGCGACATTTCGTGACGTCTTGGAAGTAGTCGAACGCCCCATTCGGCTTGAGCCCGAAGCGCACTACAGGCTGGTCACTGCGAAGCGTGGCCGCGGTGGGATAACGCTACGGTCTGAGCTTCTCGGTCGGGAGATTCTGACAAAGACCCAATTCTCGACTCGAGCTGGGGACTTCTTGATATCCCGCCGGCAGATCATCCACGGGGCGTGCGGTGTGGTCCCGCACGAACTCGACGGTGCGGTTGTTTCGAACGAGTATTCGACGCTTCGGACCCGCCCGGAACTGCTGATGGATTTTCTTCAGCACTACACGCATACGCCGTACTTCCAACGCACGTGCTTTCACTCGAGTCATGGCGTCGACGTCGAGAAAATGCTGTTCAAAATCGACGAGTGGCTTTCGAGGGAATTGGATCTGCCGCCAATTGCTGAGCAGAAGCAGATCGCCGCCATTCTCGCGTCAGTAGACGATGCCATCAAGGCGACTAGGGCGGTCATCGACCAGCTTCAGGTTGTGAAGAAGGCGATGATGGCCGACTTGCTCACTCGGGGACTTCCGAAGAGGCACACACGATTCAAGCAAATGGAGATCGGCCAAGTTCCGGAAGGCTGGGAAGTGAGCACTCTCGAGCAAGTGGTCGACTCCACGACGACGATTACCTACGGAATCGTCCAAGCGGGTCCTCACGTCGAAAACGGCATTCCTTACATCCGCACAGGCGACGTCAAGCCCACGGGCATCGTCGCCATTGAGAAGCTCGGACGCACGTCACCAGAGATTGCGTCGAAATTTGAACGGTCGTCGGTCAGGTCCGGGGACCTCGTTTTATGCATCCGCGCTAGTGTGGGCGCTGTGGCAATGGTTACGCAGGAACTTTCAGGAGCAAACCTAACGCAAGGGACCGCGAGGATCGCTCCCGGTCCTCGCGTGCTTGGTAGGTTCTTGCTATGGGTGCTCCGCTCCGAAGGTGTTCAGGGTTGGATCAATCTTCAATGCAAGGGCAGCACCTTTCGAGAAATAACGCTGGGACGCTTGCGCCAAGTACCGATCCCCGTACCTAGCATCGAGGAACAGAGCGAAATCGCCGGCGCCCTGGACACTATCGATCAAAGGATAGCCATCGAGGCAGCGTCTAGTGCTTCTCTGTTCGAACTGAAGTCCGCCCTCCTATCCGTCCTCCTCACCGGCGAAGTTCGCGTCAAACCCGATCCGGAGCCCACTTGAGCGGCGAACCGTCGAATCCCAACGCCTTCTCGAAGCTCATAGTTTACGTGGACGAGAGCGGCGATCACGGGCCAGTGTCGGCGGAGTTTCCGGTCTTCGTGCTGGCGTTCTGCATTTTCGACAAGCACGAGTACGCGAACACGGTCACCTCGTACATGCATCGGCTGAAGTTCAAGCACTTTGGGCACGATGCCGTGGTGATGCACGAACGCGACATTCGGAAGTCGACCGGACCGTTCACGTTGCTCATCAATCCGGTGGCGCGGAACACTTTTCTCAGCGATATCTCCGTGCTGATCGAGAAGTCCCCGCTCGTGCTGGTCGCGGCAGTGATCGACAAGGCGACGCTGGCGGCGCAGCACGCGCAGCCACCGAATCCGTATCACTTGGCGCTCAAGTTTGGTCTCGAACGGATCCAGCTGCATCGATTCGGCCTGCAGGACGAGGGCAAGCTGCACGTCGTATTCGAGAGCCGGGGCAAGCGTGAGGATGAGGAGCTAGAGCTCGAGTTCCGGCGCGTGTGTGATGCAAACGCGACGGGCCAGCGTCTCGAGTTTGAGGCGGTGTTCGCCAAGAAGGAAGCGAACCACTGTGGACTGCAGCTTGCCGATCTGGTGGCCCGGCCGATTGGGCGCCACTTCATGAATCCGGGACAGTCGAACCGGGCTTACGAGCAGATCGAGAAGAAATTCCGACGTTCGCCCGACGGCAGCGTGCACGGATGGGGGCTGAAGTGCTTTCCATAGCCCAGACCCCAACCCACAAAAGCAAAGCGCCCCGAGAGAACCCGAAGCGCTGTGCCGACCGGGTATTCCCAGTCCGTCCTTCATTTATGCGCTCGGCCGTCGCCCGGGTCAAGGGGCGACGGGGCAACGTCTTGGAATCGCTAGGCTCGAAGGCGGGCATGCGGTTGGGGCAGCAGGCGAGCGCGGGGGGAGCAAGATGACACGGGGTCGCGATTGGAACGAGGCCAGCCTATCTGAGAACCCGGCTGTCGAGCAGCTGCAGCGCATGGGCTACCAGTACGTGCCCGGTGAGAGCCTCGACACCGAACGTGAATCGCTGAAGGACGTGGTGCTGACGAAGCGGCTCGCAACTGCGCTTCAGCGGCTCAACCCGTGGCTCTCGGACGACAACGTGCCCAAGGCCATTCGCGCGGTGACGCACGTGGCGGCGACGTCGCTCATCGAGGCGAGCGAAAAGCTCTACACGATCCTGACCTACGGCATCGCGCTCGAGCAAGACTTGGGCGGCGGCAAGAAGGGCCAGATGGTGCGCTTCTTCGACTTCGAGCAGCCGACGAACAACGACTTCTTGGTCACGCGCCAGTTCAAGGTGAAGGGGGCGAAGAAGCACATCAAGCCGGATGTCGTGCTGTTCGTGAATGGCATCCCCCTGGTCGTGATCGAGTGCAAGAGCCCGACGCTCGGCGAAGGCTGGAAAGCCGAGGCAATCGACCAGTTTTCGCGGTACCAAGAGCTCGAACCCCGCTACCGTGATCTGGGCCACCCCAAATTGTTCGAGCCCGTGCAGGTGCTCGTGGCTACGTGCGACCAGGCGGCTTGCTACGGGACGGTCACGACCCCGCATCGCTTCTACGCGGAATGGAAGACGATGTGGCCGACGAGCGAGGCGGAGTTCGCCAAGGCCAAGGGACGCGCGCCGTCGGCGCAAGAGGTGCTCTTCGAGGGCATGCTTTGTCCCGAGAACCTGCTCGACTTAGTTCAGAGCTTCATTGTCTTTGAGCGTGACGCGGCGACTGGTCGCACGATTCGCAAGCTGTGCCGGTACCAACAATTCGCGGCCGTAAACAAAGCCATCGCGCGAGCACGGAAGGCCAAGCTGCCGACGGAGCGCGGTGGTGTCGTGTGGCACACGCAAGGGTCGGGCAAGAGCCTGACCATGCTTTGGCTCGCGCTCAAGCTGCGGCGCGATGCGGTGCACGAGAACCCGACCATCCTGCTCGTGACTGATCGGAAAGACCTCGACATCCAGATCAGCAAGACGTTCCGCGCCTGCGGCTTTCCAAACCCCGACCAGGCCGAGAGCGTACGTCACCTGCGCGAGCTGCTCTCGAACCCGTCGGGCAAGACGATCCTGACCACCGTACAGAAATTTCAGGAGCTGCAGGAGTCAGCCGAAGCCGGCAAGCGCAAGGCGCTCGAAGAGTATCCCCTGCTTTCTGAAGCCTCGAACATCTTCGTGCTCGCGGACGAGGCACACCGAACGCAGTACGGTGGCCTCGCTGCCAACCTGCGCAAGGCGCTGCCGAATGCCTGCTTTTTTGGCTTCACCGGCACGCCCATAGACAAGAAGGACCGGAGCACCCTCAGCACATTCGGCGGCTATATCGACACCTACACCATCGAGCAAGCCGTCGCCGACGGCGCGACGGTGCCGATCTTCTATGAGGGGCGGCTACCCGAGCTGCGCATCATCGGCAACACCCTCGACGCGATCTTTGATCGCGTGTTCGCCGATCGCACGGAAGAGGAACGCGAAGCCATCAAGAAGAAGTACGCGACCGAATCGTCGGTCGCCGGCGCCCCTAAGCGCGTGGAGGCGGTGTCGCTCGACTTGATCGAACACTACATCAAATACATTCAGCCGAACGGGTTCAAGGCGCAGGTCGTGGCGTGCTCGCGCGAGGTAGCGTGCCTGTACAAGGAGACACTCGAGCGCTTAAACGCTCCCCAATCGGCGATCATCATTTCGGGTTCGAACAAAGACGATGCTAGCCTCGTTCAGCACCACACCAGCGAGGAACAGCGCAAGGAGCTGGTCGAACGCTTTCTGAAAAAAGACGACCCGCTTCAAATTCTGGTCGTGTGTGACATGCTGCTTACGGGTTTCGACGCGCCGGTCGAGCAGGTCATGTATCTCGATTCGCCACTAAAAGAGCACACCCTGCTTCAAGCGATTGCGCGCGTGAATCGCACTGCGGACCATAAGACGTACGGCCTAATCGTCGACTACTGGGGCGTGTCCGAGGCCTTGCAGGAGGCGCTGGCCATCTTCGCTCCGGCAGAGATCAAGCAGGCGCTCACGCCCAAAATCGACGAGATGCCTCGCTTGCAGGCTCGGCACGCCGCGGTTTTGCGCTTCTTCCTAAACGTCAAGAACAAGGACGACCTGGAAGCCTGCGTGACCGTGCTCGAGCCGGAGGACGTACGAGACGAGTTCGACGAGGCGTTCAAGCGCTTCGCCCAATCGCTCGATATGATGCTGCCCGATCCGCGCGCGCTGCCCTACAAGGGCGACGGCCGCTGGCTCGGCAAGATCCGTGCAACGGCCGCCGCCAGGTACCGCGACGACAAGCTCGATATCTCGGACTGCGGCGCCAAGGTGCGCGAGCTCATCGAGGAAGCAGTGATCGCCGAGGGCATCCAAATCCTCGTCAAACAGATCTCCCTCTTCAACCCCGAGTTCGAGGAAAAGCTCAAAGCGTTGAAGACCGACGAAGCGCGCGCCAGCGAGATGGAACACGCCATCAAGCAAGAAATTCACGTCAAGCTCGACGAGAACCCGGCGTTCTTCCGATCGCTTCGCGAGCGGCTCGAACAAATTATTGCCGACCGAAAGGCCAAGCGCATCGACGCCGCCGACCAGCTCAAGCTCTTTGAAGATATCCGCCGCGAAATCCGCGGTCAGGGTGAGCTCGCCCAGGAAATGGGACTCACGGAGACAGGCTTCGCCATCTACGGCCTGATTGACCCGCCCCTCACCGTTTCAGAAGGGGCGCTCCCGAAATACCGCCGCGTCGACGAAGGCAAGAAGGAGCTCTCCACCCTGATCGAAGAAGCTCTCGCGCCCCACGCCGGGATTGTCGACTGGTACCACAAAGACGACGTACAGCGTGAAATGCGCCGACTCATCAAGCGCCAGCTACGCGCCGCCGCGTTCGCCGCCGACAAGATCGACGTGCTCGCCGAAACAATCGTGGACCTCTACAAGCGGCGAGGTGGCCGATGATGGACACCAGCTTCGAGCGATCGTCGGTCCGCTACGGCAACAGGACCATCGACTACGCAATCAAACGTAGCCCGAGGCGTACGACGGTCTCGATCGCCATCGACCCCACCGATGGCGTGCTTGTCACCGCTCCGGAGCCGGCGCCCGTCGCGCGTCTGGATCGCATCGTTCACGCCAAGGGCCTCTGGATCACCCAGCGTCTGAAACGACAAAGCGACCGTCCGCCTGGACCCGCTCCAAAGGAATTCGTAAGCGGCGAATCCTTTCTTTACTTGGGCCGTCAGTACCGCCTCAAACTTGACCTCGACGCTGCCCCTCGACCCTTGCGTCTCGACGGCGGCTGGCTCCGCGTGAACGTGCCGCGGTTTCTTCCGGAGGAGCACCGCAGCGACTTCGTGCGCGCGGCGCTAGTAGACTGGTACGCGGCGCAGGCGCAAAGACGCCTGCCTGAACGCTCTCTCGAGTGGGCGAAGAAGATCGGCGTCCACGCCCCCAGCGTCGTTCTGACGGAACCCCGAAAACGGTGGGGGAGCGCGTCTGCATCTGGCACGATCCGACTGAACTGGCGCATCATCCAAGCGCCGCGTCCCATAGTCGATTACGTGATCGTTCACGAGCTCACGCACCTGCAGCACCCGAACCATAATCGGGAATTCTGGGCGGCACTCGGAACGTGTTTACCTGACTATGAAACCCGGAAGCGGCGACTGCTCGTGGTTGGCCCGCTATTGGGATGGTAGTCATTTTGCAGGCAATGAATCCGCAACTGCGAGCGTCAAGCGTCTTCGAGGCAAACGAGAGATGAAGCGTGCGGGGGACGACGATTTGGGCTGCGACCTAGCGGCCGTTGCAGCATGGTTTCCACACGAGCAAGATACGCCATATGTGCTTGTGCGTGTAGACGGCACGGCCGCCGACGCTTGGGGAGCGGCATTAGGCGTCGTTGTCCGAAGGTGTTACGTAACCGACTTGGAGCTCGACAATCGCTCGCAAGAGGCGGGGCACTCCAAGTTGGCTCTGGTGGGTGCCAAGTTGCCAGACGCCGGTCCCACGATGGCCGGCGATTTCGGGGAAATCCTCACCTTTCTATATCAAGCGGCGAAGGAGTATCCAGCGAAGGCTTTGGGGCCGAAAAAGTGGCGATTGAAGCAAGACCGAACTAAGCCCGCGCCGTATTCAGACGTTGTGCATTTGGTGCTACCCGACTGGCCCAACGCTTCAACGCGAGACGTGCTTCTGTGCTCCGAAGTGAAGACCAAATCCACGAGCGGGAAGTTCTCGCCGATCGCCGACGCGATCGAGGACTGCGAAAAGGACCGAACCTCAAGACTCGCGAAGACGTTAGTTTGGCTCAGAGATCGAGCCCTGTTCGAGGACCTAGGGGACGTGTCCGTCGACCAACTCGAGCGTTTCATCCGCGCCACCGATTTCCCTGCTGCGACGAAGAGGTTTCGAGCAGTCGCGGTCATTTGCGCAACACTACTCGACGCGGAGCTAGCAGCGACGCCGGTAAGGGCGTCTTCAGACTACACCCTCGTCGTGATCGCCGTCCCTGATCTCCATCGGATATACTCCGGTGTCTTCGCAGCAGCACTGCAGTCGGCGACTCAGCCGCAAACTACGCTTCCACCCCGGAGCGCGCGGTGAGGCCAGCGCTGGCGCGATGGATCGGGGATGCCGGCGCCGCAAGGCATATTGAACAGCTGCAGGTCGGCCAGCCGTTGACTTCGTACGCCGAGGTGCGAGGTCGAGCAGACGATTTCTACTTAGCGCTGGTCGGAGAACTCTTCGACCGAATGAGCGACACCTATTCGGAGCGAACAGATTGGGCGAAGCTAGGTAATGCATTCGCACAGTTTGCGGACACCCAAGACGGGCGCCTTCGGGCGATCGGGGTGTCGGCCAGCGAAGCTGCCTTGTTCGGAGCTGCAGCGTTCTATTGCGGCGGCTTCCCCGCCTCCGCGTACTTGACGCTGCGAGAGCAGTCACCTGTGAAGGACCAGGAGGCTGGACAAGCGTGTTTCGATTTGCTCGCTCGCCCCGCCGACGTGCGTTCACTGCTTGTTAGGACCCTACTCGGCGCTCTGCGACGTGGTCAGATCGACGTCATTGATGGAGCCGTCGCGAGTGCAGGCACCGCAGTCACTGCGGCCCGAAAGGTCGGACCGGAACCTTGGATCTCGGCACGGTTGCTCCAGCAGCTGCTCGCTCGCTTTCAACAAACCAATCTCCGCGCTGTGCTCCCACAAGGAAGTTCGGAATTCTGGACGCCGCTCGTCGCGTCTTTCATGAATCGTCAGCCGTCGACTTGGGAATTCTTCCCCTCGCAGATTGAGGCGATTCGACGCGGGCTCTTGGAAAGCACTGAGTCTTTCTCCCTTCAGATGCCCACTGGCGCCGGCAAAACCGCCGTTTGCGAGACGCTCCTGTACTCGCACCTCAAGCGAAATCTGCAGGATGCCGCCGTCTTTCTCGTTCCCTACCGATCGCTCGCGGCCGAATTGCGGGTCTCGCTCGTTCGCAGACTCAACGCGATGGGCATCACCGCGCGATGCGTGTATGGCGGCACCGTTCCCACGGGAGATGAAGTTCGAGGCCTCGACGGTACTCAGGCCCTGGTCGCAACCCCTGAGTCGTTGACCGGTCTCTTCGGTGCCGACGCATCGTTTTTTCGGCGTACTTCCCTAGTCATCTGCGACGAAGGGCACCTGCTTGACGGAGGAGAACGCGGCATAGGGCTTGAACTGTTGCTGGCGAGGCTGCGAGCTCGCGAGGGGGGCTCGCCGCGGTTCATCTTTGTTTCGGCTATTGTCCCCAACATCGAGGAGATCAACGCTTGGCTCGGCGGTACCGAAAATTCCGTGGTGCGCAGCGACTACAGACCGGCGCTCGCCGAGTTTGCCTGCCTGCACCCCTATGGAAAGGGGTCCGACTCCGCCGTAGCGCTCAGAATGCACCCGCAAGAGGCGCCGCCTGCACAGTTTACGCTAGACACGTTTCTTCGTCGTGCTGATTTTGTTTGGCGGAATCCAGCGACAGGCCGCCTCAACACCTATCCGTTCTCCTCCGTGAAGACGCAGGCCATTGCGGCAGCACGCAAGACGCTGCCCCTCGGCGCAGCCGCGGTATTCGCGGCGAACAAGCGAGGCGATCAGGGAGCTGTTGGGCTCGCGGAAGAGTTCCTCGAACAGATTGCGTGTAATTTACAACTCCCCAAACCGATAGCATTTGCCGAAGCGTCGCGGGTGGCTGGCGCCGCAGCCTACCTGGAGGCAGAGTTTGGCGATCAGTGGGTTGGGGCGAAGACGCTCAAGCATGGAGCGGTTCTTCACCACGGCGACGTACCTCAAGAGGCGCGTGAGGTCGTCGAACACCTTCTACGTCGCGGCGACGCGAAGTTTGCGATTTGCACCAGCACGCTGGCGGAGGGCGTGAATCTACCCATTCGCACTTTGGTGCTCTATTCGGTGCAGCGGCGACGCAAGGGAGGCGCTGCCGAGAGCATGTTTACGCGAGACATCAAGAATCTTGTCGGACGTGCAGGACGTGCAGGTGCGACAACGAAAGGCTTGGTAATTTGCGCGAATCCGCAGCAGTGGCAATTGGTCGAACGAGTCGCTCGGCAAGCCCCGGGTGAGCCCGTACAAGGAGCACTCCGTAGTCTCCTCGAACGACTACGCGACGCGCTTGCGCAACAAAAGCTGGTCCCGAACAATCAGATGCTGGAAAATACACCCCGGCTGCACGCTATGATTGATGGGATTGATTCAACACTGGTCGAACTAGCATCCGAGGAGATCGGAGAAGCGGAGCTGGTTCGGTTGGCGTCGGAGATTGCGGACCAGACGTTCGCAGCGACGCAGCTCGATGCGACGTCCAAAGCGCTACTACATCAGGTGTTTGGGCTACGCGCCCAGCGTGTCGCGGGCATTCGTTCGGCCGGTCGCATCGGCTGGCTACGCGAAACAGGCGCGCGCGCCCGGATGCTCGATGCTGTGGAGGGCGGTCTCCTTCCTCGTCGTGCCACTTGGGATGACGTGACCGATCCAGTTGATGGCGCGCTGCTTCAGACCCTCCTAGAGTGGGCGTGGACGCAGCCCGATCTTATACTCGCCGTGCGGGATGCCTATCGTTTGCCTGATGGTACTGAGCCTGAACTAGTCAGGGAGTCACTATTCAAGACCGTTGTGGCGTGGACAGCTGGGCAACGCTTCCGCGACCTGGCAGTCACGGCTGACCTTGCAATGGACGATTTGCTGGGCGTCCACACGAAAGTGATTGCGTTCGTTTTGCAGACCCTCATTGAGCAGGGCATCGCTATCTTGGCCCGACTTATGGAGGCGTCGGGCCGCGCCTTGTCGCCCGCAATCACTCAGACGCCCGAGCACCTGCGTTTCGGAGTTCCGTCTGCGCCCGCGCTGGCTCTGGCTAGCGGCGGCGTTCGTCATCGAACTGCCTCAGTAGGGCTAGGATTGGCGCTGACCCGAAGCGGTATTGTGAGCGGCGAACGCATGCCCATCTTCTTCGCGGCGCACAGCGCGCTCGAGACGTACGGCGATCAATGGCGCGCGTACCTCGGTGAACTGGTCTTTGCCAATACCCTGGAGGACGTGCGGTCAGTGACGGCTGGGTCCGCGGCATAATTGTGCGCAGCAAGCCAACGTTTATTCCGGCGGCTCTAGCAAATGGGAGATCGAGAATGCCGGCACCCTGCAAGGAATTGTGATTCGTTGCAATCGAACGACGACAGCATAAACCCACCGCGACGGCTGCCCTTCGGGTCAGTTTCGCTGCACGACGTGATGGCTCTTCACCTCTTCAGAGACCTTGAAGGGTTGAAGGCGCGTGCGGATCGAACGGACAGATCTCCTATCAGTCGAACGGCGTGGACCACGCTTCGTGCGTCATCACCGCTCGGGCACGTGATCGCGGCCGGTGACGTGAGCTGCTCGGCGTGCCCCGAGCCCCTGTGGGACGCGATTGATCGGCTGCTCGCTGAGCGGGCTGCCGGCGATGCAGCGCTACCCAAGACTCGATACTTCAGCCAACCCGGTGGCGGTTACGGTAGTGCCTCGTGACGCGCTGGGGGTAAACGCCCTGTGCACAATCGTTCGTGCGGGCGCGATGTTCGTTTCCTTGTCCGCCCAAGCCGCCCTGTGGTAACTGGCAGCGCTCGCCAGGGTAGGTCCAAAAGTGGCCACAGAACGGAGCTCGCGCATGCATCGCGAACGATTCTTATTTGTTCACGGAGTAGGCGCAGCGCAGTGGGCCGCTCGGTACGAGATCGAGCCGTCGACTCATCCTTGTTACGACTGCGGCGAACCTCTGACGACTTCAATCCCGTTCGCAATAGGGCAGCTCCGCGGCCTGGTCGCGCCGGCCTGCGCGTGCGGCAACAAGAGCACGCCGTACTGCGTCGTGCGCGACCCTCGCTATGGCGACCTACTCACGGGCACAGAAGCTCGAGGTTCCAGTCCTCGAGCACGGCAACGAAACGGTGGTCGAGTACTTTCGATGACACCGCGCTCACGCAGTGCCGATGCGTAACCGGTGAGCCGGGCGCCCAGCGGCGCAGATAGAATTGCCCCTTCTTGCGCTTGGGGAAGTGCTTCGGCGCTAGCCAGAAATGACCCGGGTCTGCTTGCCAGAATGAGTCCGGGTCTAAACTGGCAAGCGTGAATCGAGGTCGGGGGTAGCGGTCTGGGCAACGCTACGGGGGTGCACCGCTCC
>Ga0302321_100001696_pt1 | contig 18890 bp, 17 predicted proteins | sample Fen_T0_1_FD_202505 | JGI IMG/M metagenome (GOLD analysis project Ga0302321, IMG submission 202505) | Peat permafrost microbial communities from Stordalen Mire near Abisko, Sweden - Fen_T0_1 | ecosystem: Environmental > Terrestrial > Soil > Wetlands > Permafrost | place: Sweden: Abisko...
ATCCTGTCCATGCGCTGGACCGGCGGGGCCGCGGCGCGTCCAGTGACGCTCCTGCGTATGCCGCGGAGCGAGAGGCCGAGGACATCGCCGCCGTCGCGGAGGCCCTCGCGGCAGGCCACGGGACGGGGATCACCGTCGCAGGCCACTCGCTGGGCGGTCGCCTGGCGCTCGCCGCCGCCCTCCGCACGGACGCCGTCGCCCGCGTCCTCGCCTACGAGGGCGCCCCGGGACAGCGCACGGACTCGGCCGCCGTGGAGCACGAGGCGCTCCTCTCGCGCCTCCGCGCCGGCCTCGAGCGCGGTGACCACGACGCGGTCCTGGCCGCCTTCATGCTCGAGGCCGCCGGCCTCCCCCCGGACGAGCTGACCGCCTTCCGGGCGAGCGACCTCTGGCCCCGCCGCGCGGCCACGGCACCGCAGATCGTGCGCGAGCTGGACGCAGCCCTCCACGATGACGCCATCGGCCTCGAGGCCCTCTCCCGGGTGACGCAGCCCGTCCTCCAGCTCACGGGCTCCCGCTCCCCCGCCAGGTTCGGCGAGGCCGCGGCCGCCCTCCATGCCCGCCTCGCCGGGGGCCGGCTCGTGACGATCGAAGGCGCCCTCCACGCCGCGCACCACAGCCACCCCGCGGCGTTCGCCGAGGCCCTGCGGCGCTTCGCCGACGGCGGCTAGACTCGGCCCATGGACATCATCGGCTGGCTCGTCATCGGCCTCCTCTGCGGCGGCATCTCCGGCTGGTTCGTCGGCACGCGCTCGGTCAACGGCTGCCTGCCCACGATCGTCGTCGGCATCCTGGGTGCGGTGATCGGCGGCTGGCTGAGCCGCGAGCTCGGGTTCGGCGGTGCGTCCGGGTTCCTCGGGGCCCTCGTGTTCGGCACGATCGGCGCCATCCTGGTGCGCATCGTGCTCAAGGCGGTCGAGGGCCGCGACTGACGGACGCAGTGCGGCGCGGCGGCCGCGCGACCACGCCATTCGGCCCCCGTCGTCACGTCGCTCGGCCCCTCACGGATGAGCCTGTACGGCTACCATCCCTGCATGACTGAGCCCGTTCCCGCCCCCCTCGACACCCGGTCCTACTCCCCCGGCCTCGAAGGCGTCATCGCCGGCGAGACGTCGCTGTCGTACATCGACGGCGAGGCGGGGCGGCTTCTCTACCGCGGGTACCCCATCGGCGAGCTGGTGAAAGGCGGGTCCTACGCCGCCATCACCGAGCTGCTCTGGACCGGCGAGTGGAACCCGGCCGCCCGGCTGCCCTGCCAGCCGGTGCCCGACGCGGTCATGACGGCCCTCCGCGCGCTCCCCCGGGAAGCCCGGCCGATGGACGCACTGCGCACCGCCGTCTCCGTCTGGGGCGCGGTCACCAACCCGGCATGGCCACCGATGCCCGAGCAGGCGCGTGCCCTGACCGCGTTCTCCCCGTCCGCGCTGGCCGCCTTCGCGCGCATCCGCCAGGGCCTGGAGCCCGTCGCCCCGGACCCGAACCTGGACCTCGTATCGGGCTTCCTCTACCAGCTCAACGGCGTACCGCCGGAAGCCGAGGCCGCGCGCGCGCTCGACGCCTACTTCATCGTGGGCGCTGAGCACGGCTTCAACGCCTCGACCTTCACGTGCCGCGTCATTACCTCGACCCGCGCCGACATCGCGTCCGCCGTGTGCGGCGCCATCGGCGCGATGAAGGGCCCGCTGCATGGCGGCGCTCCGTCCGAGGTCGTCGAGCAGATCCACGAGGTCGGCACGCCCGAGCACGCCGAGCAGTGGGTCCGCGAGGCCATCGACAACAAGACCCGCCTGATGGGCTTCGGGCATCGCGTGTACCGCGCCTACGACCCGCGCGCCACGGCCCTCCGCGCGGTCGCGGAGTCGATGGAGAAGCGGCCGGACTGGCTGGAGCTCGCCATCGCGGTCGAGGACGTCGCGCTGCGCGTGCTCGCCGAGAAGTACCCGGATCGGCCGCTCAAGACCAACGTCGAGTTCTACGCCGCGCCTGTGCTCATGGGGGTCGGCCTCAAGCCGGACCTGTTCCCGGCGGCGTTCGCCCTCGCTCGGCACGCCGGCTGGACCGCCCACGCCATCGAGCAGGGTGCCAACAACCGGCTCCTCCGCCCGGACGTCAAGTACGTCGGCTCCGGGGAGCGCCACCTCCCGGGCTGATCGCCCATTCCGCGGGCGCAGGCACGCAGGGCGTCGGGCGACCGGCGCCCTGCACGATTCCCCCGCATCGTCCGTCCTAGTGCAGGACGAAGACCTTGAGCGCCACGATGAGCAGGCCGAGCGCGCAGTCCACGGCGGCCACGATGAACGCGACCGCCCAGCCACGGTTGATCGCCATCCCCACGGCCAGCCCCCACAGGAAGAGTTGGGCGATGGCAGCCACGAGCGCGAGCTTGATGACCTGGTCCGCCGTCCCGAAGCCGAGGTTCTCGCCGGCCAGGATCAGGGCCGGCACGACGGCGGCGCTCAGCATGGGGCTCTCGTCGCGTGCGATCTGGAGGGCCTGTGCCCGCGAGATGGGGCCGCGCACCCGGTGGTTGACGAGCTCGGACCAGACCTCCGTGAGCCAGAAGACCCCGACCCCGATGACGAGCGTGAGGGCGACGAACTCGGTCGAGGCGTCGGAGCGCGCCTGCACCGCGAGCAGCGTCGTGACGAGCAGCGACCCGTACACGGCCGACGAGAGGTCGGTCGCGGCAGGCTGCTGAACCGGCGTCAGCGCATGAGCCGGCGCGGTCCCCGTGCCCGTACCGTCAGACCCGGGCCCGTCCGTTGTCGCCATCACCCGCCTACAGCCAGCCACGCCGCCGGAAGAACGCCAGGATGGCCACGAGGGTCACGGCCATCGTCGCGATGATGATCCAGAACTCGTCGATGGTCTCGTGGCCGGGCAGGTCCACGTTCATGCCCCCGATCGACGCGATGAGCGTGAGGGGCAGCAGCGCGACGGAGAAGGCGGTCAGGACGCGCAGCGAGTCGTTGAGCCGGTGGGAGAGCACGGACTCGTTCGAGACCTCCAGCGCCTCCGCGACCTCCTTGTAGTTCTCCAGGAGGTCCCAGATCCGCTCGGCGGCGTCCGTGATGTCGTCGAAGTAGATGTCCAGGTCGTCGGCGAGGTAGCGCTGCTTGGTGCGCTCGAGGTCGCGGAGGACGGCTCGCATCGGCCGCATGACCCGCCGGAAGTTGATGATCTCCTGCTTGGCGTTGGACAGCTCGCGCACGATCTCCGCGGACCGCCCCTCGAAGATGTCGTCCTCGAGCTGGTCCAGCTTGGCGCCCATCTTGCGCAGCATCGGGAACGAGGCGTCCACGCAGGTGTCCACGATCTTGTAGAGCAGGTACCCGGTGCCCTTGGAGAAGATCCCGTCGCGGACCTCGGCCCGCTCGCGATACCGCTCGAACATCGCCGCGAGGGGCGGCAGGAGCTGGTCGGGCAGGGTGATGAGGTAGTCCGGGCCCACGAACAGGTCCAGCTCCGCCGTCAGCAGGCGGTCCTGCGTCTTGTCGAAGACCGGGAAGTGGAGAACGATGAACAGGTAGTCGTCGTAGGCGTCCAGCTTGGGGCGCTGGTTGCGCGAGGCGACGTCCTCGATCGCCAGGGGGTGGAACCGGAACTCCCGCTCCAGCCAGTCGCGGTCCGCCTCGCGCGGCCGCTCAAGGTTCAGCCAGCGGACGCCGCCGGACGCGATGATGTCCGGCTCGACGGCGTCAGCCCCGGTGCCGGGCGCGACGGTGGTCGTCTCCGACCGCGCGGCGCGCAGCCGCGGGCGGGACGGCAGGTTCGGCACGTGGAGGGACCCCGGTTCGCATGGATGCGATCCTATCCCAGCGCCACGCCCCGGGATCGCGTCCGCCTCAGACCGGCTCGGCGAGGCGGCGCGCCGGCGTCGCCCCGCGCAGGCCGATGAACAGCGCCCCGGCCAGGAACACCACCGCGCCCGCGACGAACGGCGCGCCGGGGCCGGCGGCCGACGCAAGCCCGCTCCCAAGGGCGGGCCCCACGATCCCGGCGATGTACAGCGGCAGGTAGACGAGGTTCAGCGTCGCGGAACGCCGCTCGGGCGGGACCTCCGTGGCGAGGAGCGACATCACCATTGCCCCGGTCGTCGCCACGGCCGCGCCCAGGAGCACCGAGGCGCCCGCGAGCAGCCACAGCCCCGGCGCAGCGGGCATCAGCAGGCTCGCGATGCCGCCGAGGGTCAGCGAGGCCAGGAGCACCGGCCGGAACCCGACCCGGTCCCCGACCCAGCCCGCGGCCGGGGACATGAGTGCGCCGACGAGCGATCCGACGCCCATCACGAGCCCGATGCCCGTCGCGAGACCCGGGCCGGTCCCCGTGATGTCCTCGACCAGCACCGGCGTGTACGGCCGCGAGACCTGGTTGGCGAGGAAGACCACGCCGTAGACGAGGAACAGGCGCCGGACATCCGGGTCGGCGAGTACGCCCCGCACGGCGCCGAACGCCAGCTTCAGCACCGGGCCCTCGGGCACCACCTCGGGACGCACCTCGCGCGTCCCGAAGATCACGAGCAGCGCCGTGCCGACGGCGAGGACCGAGGAGGTGGCGTAGACCGCGGAGATGGACCAGCCGAGACCGTCGATGAGCAGCCCGGCCAGCGCAGGACCGACGGCGAAGCCCACCGGGCCGGCCGCCCCGAACAGCGCGATCGTCACGCCCAGGCGCGCCCGCGGGGTCACATCGCGGATGCCGGCGAGCATGACGCCCGTGTTGCCCAGCTGGAGGCCGATGAGCATGACCGCGATCGCCATCTGCCACGGCTCGCGCGCCAGCGCCGCCAGCCCCAGGACCGTGGCGAGGACGAGCGAGCTCCGGACGATGACCGCCTTGCGGCTGATCTTGTCGGCCCAGACGCCCCACAGCGGCACGAGCGGCAGCCCCAGGACGAACACGAGCGAGCTGAACAGGCCGATGAACCCCAGCCGCTCGGCCTCCGGCACGCCCAGCTCGCGCAGGTACGAGGGGAGGAGCGCGTAGACCTGGCTGACGCCCAGGGTTTCCACGAGCTGCGTGACCCAGAAGGCGGCAACGAGCCGGCGCCAGTCCTGCGGCGGGCGGGTGGGCGAGAGCGTCACGGGCCCACCGTACCGGACGCGGGGGGCGTCCCGATCACGGGCAGGACCTTTGGCGTTTGCGCGAATCCTCCGCGGGCCCGATCCTTCCCGCGATGTCCCCCACCGACCAGGCCAGTCCGTCCACGCCGTCCGCCGCGCGGCTCCTCCTGCTCAACGCCATCTTCCCCGGCCTCGGCCACCTCGTGGCGGGACGCCGCAAGTGGGCGCTGATCCTGGCGTTGCCGGTGCTGGTCGTGGCGGCCGTGGTCGTCGTCGCCGTCCTGGGCGAGAGCCTCGCGTCGCTCGCGGCGCGGCTGTTCGACCCGGTCGTGCTCGGGGCCCTGCTCGGGCTCCAGGTGCTGCTCGTGCTCTGGCGGCTCGGCGCGCTTGCCGCGGTCCGCCAGATCACCCCGCTCCGCGCCACCGCGCAGACGCTCGTCGCGGGCGCGGTCGCGGTCGCGATCGTCCTGCTCCCGCAGCTCTGGGTCGCCGGCCTCACGCTGGACGTCCGGGACTCCGCGGCGGAGGTCTTCGCGCCCGTCGACGAGGGCGGGGCCTGGGTCCCGGACGCCACCGCCCCGCCGGTCGCCTCGGACGACCCGGACTTCGGCGTCGAGGCGAGCCCGTCGGAGTCCCTCGAGCCGTCCGAATCGACGTCTGCCTCCCCCTCGCCCTCGCCCACACCGGCGGTCCCTCGCGTGAACGCGCTGCTGATCGGCGTGGATTCCGGCCGGGCGACGATCCACACCTTCCTCACGGACACGATGATCGTGGCCTCCCTCGACCCGGTTGGGAAGACGGTGTCGATGGTCTCGGTCCCGCGCGACATGGTCGACGTGCCGCTGCCCGACGGCCGCACCTACCGCGGCAAGATCAACGGACTCGTCTCGTACGTGAACCATCACCCGGGGAAGTTCCCGGGTGCGAAGGACGGCCAGTCGGTGCTCGCGGCCGCGCTGGGCCAGCTCCTGGGCCTCAAGATCGACCGCTGGGCCCAGGTCAACCTGCCGGGATTCGTGTCGCTCGTCGACGCCGTCGGCGGCATCAACGTGTCCGTGACCGACAGCTTCTGCGACCCGCACTACACGGAGTTCGGGATCCAGGGGTTCAACATCACCCCCGGCCGCTACCACTTCGACGGCGAGCACGCCCTCGCGTACGCGCGAATCCGCAAGGCCGCGGGCGAGAGCGACTTCACCCGCGCGGCCCGCCAGCAGGAGGTCATCGCCGCGCTCCGCGATCGCATCGTGAAGGGCGGCCTGCTGGAGAACCCTGGCAAGTTCCTGCGGGGCATCGGTCAGACCATCACCACGAACATCAAGCCGTCCTTCATCGCGGACTGGATCGACGTCGCCAGCAAGGTCGGCCGGAAGGACACCTTCCGGGTCGTCATGGGCCACCCCTACGTGAGCGGCGGCTACGACAATCGCGGCTCGATCCAGGAGCCCAACCTGCGCAAGATCCGGGCCCTCGCGGCGAGCCTGTTCACCGACCCGGGCGTGCGCCCGAAGGGCTTCGACACGATGCCGGCCGCGGGCTCCGGTCCGACGAGGACCGCGGGCTCGAGGTCAACCTGCGGCATCGCGCCGACACCGAAGCCGACCCCGAAGCACACGCCCAAGCCGACCCCGAAGCCGACGCACAAGCCCACGCCCAAGCCGACCTCGGGTGGCACGCCGACGCCGGAGCCGACCCCGAAGGCCACGCCCGTGCCGCCGGCCGAGCCCACACCAGCGCCGGCCGAGCCCTCCCCGGCGAGCTGACCTCAGCGTGGCGGCGAGGCCGCCGCCTTCGTCGCCCCGAACACGTCCAGCGCCCGTTGCCGGGCCGCGGCGTGGTCCACGATCGGCGCCGGATAGTCCAACCCGATGCGCACCCCGGCCGCGGCCTGCTCCGCCGCGTCCAGCGCCCAGGGCTCATGGACGGCCGCGCCCGGCACGCGGCGCAGCTCCGGGATCCAGCGCCGCACATAGGCGCCGTCCGGGTCGAAGCGGCGGCCCTGGAGGACCGGGTTGAAGACGCGGAAGTACGGCTGCGGATCCGTGCCGGTGCTCGCGGTCCACTGCCAGCCGCCGTTGTTGCTGGCCACGTCGCCATCGGTCAGGTGACGCATGAACGCCGCCTCGCCGAGGCGCCAGTCCAGCAGCAGGTGCTTGACGAGGAACGACGCGGCGATCATCCGGGCGCGATTGTGGACGAAGCCGGAGGCGCGGAGCTGGCGCATGGCGGCGTCCACGACCGGGTAGCCGGTCCGTCCTTCGCGCCAGGCGTCGAAGGCGACGGGATCCTCGCGCCACGGCAACCCGGCGAAGGCGGGCTGGAACGGCTCGCGCAGGACGCGCGGGTGGTGCCACAGGACGTGCGCGTAGAACTCGCGCCAGGCCAGCTCCGCCGCGAAGACCCGGCGGCCATCCCCGGCGCCTCCGGCGCGCTCCACCACCTCGAGGGGCGAGAGCAGCCCCCAGCGCAGGTCCTGCGAGAGGCGCGAGGTGCCGTCCTCCAGGTCGAGGCGGTCCCGCGTCGCCGCGTACGCGTCCACGTCGCGCTCGAGCCAGGCGGCCAGGCGCTCGCGGGCGGCGGGCTCGCCGGGCCGGGGGACGAGCGCCGGGTCCGCGGTGGGTCCGCCCAGGTCCGGCATGGGGTCCGGGCGCGCGCCGGGCGGCCCCGGGATCCGGTCCGGAGCGCCGAGCACGACGCGGCGGGGAAGGGCCTCCCAGGCGCGCCGATACGGGCCGTAGACCGTGAAGGGGCGGCCGTCCTTCGCCTGCACCTCGTCGGGCTCGTGGACGTAGAGGCCGCGCCTCGCGTGGACCCGGACACCGGCCGCGCGCAGCCGCTCCGCGACGGCCCGGTCGCGGGCCCGGCCGTAGGGCGTGGCGTCGCGGGTGAGGAAGACGTCCGCGGCGGCGACCTCCCGGGCGACGGCCGGGAGGACGTCGACCGGCCGGCCGCGCAGGACGCGCAGCGCCGCGCCGCGCTCCGCGAGCGCCGCCGACAGCGAGACCAGGCTCTCGCGCATGAACCAGGCGCGGTTCGGGGCGGGCCAGCGGCCGGCGAGGAGCGCGTCGTCGATGACGAAGACCGGCACGACGCGGTCCGCGGCCTCGAGCGCGGCCGCGAGGGCCGGATGGTCATGGACGCGGAGGTCGCGCCGGAGCCAGAGGATCGCGGTGCTCGACATGCCTCTCCTTCGCACGGGACGGCCGCGCGGACGCCATCATGCCCGGGATGGACGACCCGCCCGTGATCCGGCTCCCCGACCCGTGCCTCGTCGTGCTGGTGGGTCCCGCCGGGTCGGGCAAGTCCACGTTCGCCGCTCGGCACTTCGCCCCGCACGAGGTCCTCTCGTCCGACGCCTACCGGGAGCGGATCGGCGGCGACGCCGCGGACCAGCGGACCACCCGGCCGGCGTTCGCGGCGCTCCACGCGGCCCTCCGGCGGCGCCTGGCCGCGCGGCGCCTCACCGTGGTGGACGCGACCAGCGTGACCCACCGGGCGCGGTCGGCGCTCCTGCGCGACGCGAATGCCGCGGGCATCCCGGCCGTCGCCATCGTGCTGGACCTGCCGGCCGACCTGGTCCGGGCGCGGAACGCGGGGCGGCCGCGAGTCGTGCCGGAGGACGCCGTGCGTGCCCAGCTGGCGCACCTGGAGCGGTCCCAGGACGGCGCCGGGCTGCGCGGCGAGGGGTTCTCGGCCGTGATCCGGCTCCGCGTCCCGGGCGCGGTCGAGGCCGTCCGGGTCGAGCGGGTGGCGAGCGCGGAACCCTGGCGGGCGGACGGCTGAGGGCTACTCCGCCCCGTCGAGGGCCACCTGCACGAAGGGCTTGGCGCGCACCTCGACCCAGACGCCGTTCTCCATGTAGATGTCGGCGCGGGCGATCGCAATGGCGGCCGCCTCGTCCGCGGCGCGGACGATCAGGAGCGAGGACGAGGTGTCGAGATAGGCGCCGGCCACGACGATCACGCCCGCCGCCTTGAGCGTCGCGATGCGGGCCAGGTGGCGCGCGCGGAACGGGACGCGGGTCTCGGCGGCGTCCGGGGCGTACGTGGCCTGGACCACCCAGACGTTCTCGAGCGAGTGGGCGGGCGCGGGCTGGTCGGTCATGCGGGTCCTCGCGGTCTGGCGGTGGCAGGCGATGCAGCGAGCGTACCCGACCGTGGGCGCGCGCCCGTCAGCCGGCGGCGACGGTGGCCGTGGACCCGGCGGCGATGAGGGCGATCGAGATCGCGGTCAGGACGATGCCGGCGACGTGGCCCCGGGTCAGGCGCTCGCGCAGGATCACGATCGCGAGCACCACCGTGGTGACCGGGTACAGCGACGAGAGCACGGTGGCGACCGCCAGCGCGCCGACCTGGGCCGCCACGATGAACGCCGCGTTCCCGATCATGTCCAGCATCCCGATCCCCACGACCTTCGGGACGATCTCGCGCGGAAGCCGCCACGGCTGGCGCCACAGGACGATGAGCAGCGCCATCATCGCCGCCTGCAGCAGCCGGATGATCACCAGCAGGCCGAACGGGCTCGCGCCCGCGAACTGGCCGATGCAGATGTTGAACCAGCCGATGGCGACGCCGGCGAGCAGCGCCCACTCGACGCCCGACGGGCGGTCCGCGCCGTGGCCGGGCGCCCGCGTGACCAGCACGACCGCGACGAGCGCCCCCACGATGCCGGCCACGGTGATCGCGTCGGGGACGCCCTCGACGACGAAGCCGAACACGACCGGGATCGCGGCTCCCAGCACCCCGGTCACCGGCGCCACGACGCCCATCCGCCCCGCGGCGAGCCCGCGGTAGAGCGCGGAGATCCCCACCATGCCACCGATGCCGGCGCCGGCCGCCCAGGCGATGTCCGGGAAGGTCGGCAGCGGCTCCCGCAGGAGGATCGCCATCGCGAGCGCCCCGAAGACCCCCACGAACTGCGCGAGGCCCACGACGCCGAACAGCGGCGCTCGGCGGCTCATCAGGCCGCCGCCAAAGTCCCCCGATCCCCACGCGATCGCCGACAGGAGGCCGAGGACGACGACCGCGGCCTCGGGGGACACCTCAGGCAGGGGCGGTCTCCTCCGTCCCGGCATGCCCGTCCGCGGCGGTCGGTCCCGCGAGCGTGACCACCCGGTCCGCGAGGGCGTCGTACCGGTCGGACGTCGTGAGGTAGATCACCTGGAAGTCCGCCGCCACCTCGCGGAGCAGCTCGAGGGCCCGGGGGGCGCGGCCGTCGTCCAGGGTCACGAAGGGGTCGTCGAGGATCAGCGGGGGCCGCCGGTCTCCGGTCACGAGGCGCACGAGCCCAAGGCGCGCCGCGAGGTACACGACGTCCAGCGTGCCCTGCGAGAGGTCCGTGACCGGGACCCAGTCGTCCTTCTCGGGGGAGAACACGTCCACACCCAGGTTCGTGTCGTCCACGCGGACCCGCTGGTAGCGGCCGTCCGTGACCCGGGCGATGTCCTTGACCATGCGCCGCTCGAGGTAGCGCGTTGCGCGCTGCATCGTCGCCTGCTCCGCGGCGTTGATCTCGCGCAGCGTGTGGGCGTAGACGCGCTCGCGGCGCTTGAGCGCCTCGAGCTGCTCCGTCCAGGACGCGAGGCGCTCGGCCGTGCCGGCGACCTCCTCGGCGTCCACCGGGTTCTGCTCGACCCGGGCGCGCGCGGTGGCCTCGTCATCCCGGGCACGCTCCAGCTGCCGCTCGGCGTCCACGACCTCGACCTCGAGCCGCTCGCGAGCCCGGGGCTCTTTCGCGATCGGGCCCAGCGCGTCGAGCGCCGATCCCTTCTGCTCGATCTCCAGGGCCGCGGCGTCGCGGCGCTCCGGCAGGCGGTCCCGCGGCTCGTCGCCCACGAGGCCCGCGAGCCGCGCCCGGTGCTGGTCGATGTCGGAGACATGCGCCTCCTCGAGCCGCAGCCGCTCCTCCGCCTCCGCCGTGATCTCGAGGTCGAGGTCCCCGAGCTCCTTCGCCCGGTCAGCCTTCGCCGACTTGAGCTCGTGCTCCATGTCCGAGCGGCCCCGCAGCCGGCGGTCCACCTCGGCGTCCCGCATCTGCTGCTGGACCCTGTCCCCGCGCTTCATCCACAGGCCGGCTCCCGCGAGCGCCAGCCCGACGATGGCGACGGCAGCCCCGACCGCCGCGCCGGGGATGCCCACCCCCACGAGGTACAGCACCACGGCGAGGGCCGCGCCGACGACCAGGAGCGCCACCCCGGCCCGCACCAGCGGCCGCCAGCGGACCTCCGGGGCGACCTCGAACTGGACCTGGACCTCTCCCGCGAGCATCGCCTCCAGCGTGGCCAGCTTCGTCTCGAGGCCGCGCAGGCGCTCGACCGCCGGCCGCAGGACCGCCAACGGCGTGGGGGACGGGTGCGTGGCCTCCAGCCCGGCCAGCTCGTCGCGCACGATGACCGCGTTGCGGTAGCGCTCGTAGCGCTCCTTCGCCGCGTCGCGCTCCGCGACGAGGCGCTCGGCCTGGCGGGCCTTCTCGAGGAGCGCGCGCCGCTCGGCGAGGGCCTTCTCCGTCTCGGAGCGGCGCTCGCGGGCGACAGAGAGGGCGTCGCGGTCCCGCTCGAGGCGGGCGAGCCCCTCCTCCCCGAACCGCAGGCGGGCCGTGACGTCCGTGACGGCGTCCTCGGCCACCTTGATCCGGCCGGGGTTCTTGATCCCGCTCGCGCGCAGGCCGGCGAGGGCCCGATCGAGCTGCTTGCGGGCCCGGCTGGTCCCGCGGTCGGCGCCGCTGATCGACGCCTGGAGCCGGTCCCGGAGGGCGGCCTCGTCGCGCTGGAGCCCGGCCAGCTCGTGGTGGCGGACGGATGCGGTGGAGCGGAAGAAGCCCTCCGTGGGCACGCCGGACAGCGCGGCGAGCGTCTCGTCCGCGCGGGCGGGGTCCGTGATGACCTCGCCCTCCAGCTCGAGCCGGACGGTGCCCCTGGCGCCCAGGAACTGCTTCTCCAGGCGTCCCTCATGGACGCCGCCGTCCTCGTCCTCGTAGGTGAAGGCCATCGTGATCCCCGGACGGGCGTCCGGGCCGCCGTCCCAGGGAACCAGCGCGTCCAGCTCCCCGGCGGCGCTCGTGACCTTGCGCGTCAGCGCGAGCTCGATGGCGCGCTGGAGCGTCGACTTGCCCGCCTCGTTGGGGCCTCGGACCACCGTGAGCCCGGGAGCGAGCTCGATCGTCGTGTCCCGGTGGCGGCGCAGGTCGTGGACGGCGAGGCTCGTGATCCTCACAGCGTGACCTCCCGGCCGGACAGCAGCAGGCGGCCGAGGCGGAGCGCGTCGCGCAGCTCCCCCGCCTCGCGAGCGGCGGCGGTGTCCGCGGAGCCCTCGAGGGCGGCGATCCGGCCCTCGACGGTGCGGATGAACGCCCCGGCGATGGTCTCGGGCGGCGGCAGGGGGCCCCCGGTGAGCGGGGCCTGGCTCGTGTCGCGGACGCGGACCCGGAGGTAGTCCGCCTTGAGGGCCTCCTCGACCTCGGTCGCGTCCAGGTCCAGCTCGTCCGGGTGGATGCCGATGAGGCGGACGTCCAGGACCCGGTCCGGGCTCGCGGTGGCGCGGAGGCGCGCGACCAGGGCCGGCTGCGACTCCACGGTGGCGGCGTCCACGTCGATGTGCTCGAACGTGGTCCGGCCCACCACGCGCTCCTCGACCTGCACCGACTTGACGCCGTCGCGCTGGTCGAGGGTCACGAGGAGGACCTTGCCGGCCTTGTCCTGGTCGAGCGCGACGGGCTCGGGGGCGCCGGAATACGCGTAGGTCACCCCGCGCGCCTTCGCGACCTGGGTCCCGTGCCAGTGGCCAAGGGCGAGATAGTCCAGGCCGCTCGCCGCGATCTCGTCCGTCGTGATCACGACCTCGTCGTGGTCCGTGCGACCCGGGATGGCGATGGCCGCGTGGAGCAGGCCCAGGCGCCAGGTCGCGTCGGGGGTGTGGACCGCGGACAGGTCCCGGAGCGGGCTGTGCGGGGCACGCTTCGTGGCGAAGACCGGGCCGTGGACCACCACGTCGCACGCGGAGATGTGCACCCACGGGTGCTCCGGCGTGAGCACAGTCACGAGGTCGTCGCCGGGCGTCGAGCCTGCGAGGGCCGCCAGGTCGTAGGCGCGGTAGACCGACGAGCGGTCGTAGACGTCGTGGGTGCCCGGGATCAGCACGGTCCGGACGCGCGACCGGACGAGGCGTGCGAGCTCAGCGGCCACGCGCTCCACCGAGCGGCGCGGCTGGACGTTGGAGTCGAACAGGTCGCCGGCGACCAGGAACAGGTCCACCTTCTCCGCGAGGGCGAGGTCGACGCTGGCGGCGAACGCGGCGAACTGGCGCTCCCGCTGGGCCGCGGCGGCGTCGCCGAGATCCGCGTGGCGCGCACCAAGGTGGACGTCGGCGGTGTGCAGGAGCCGGAGCATGCGCTGGTCTGCCTCCCTATCCTCCCCGGCGGGCAGACCGACCGGGCCCCGCGAGCGGCCGCTCCTCGCCCCCGACGCATGGACCCTGGCAGGTGCCGCGTGTCGCTCAGGCGGGGCCGGTCGCCCCCGGGACCCGGTTGCGATCCGGGCGCCCCCATCGCTCCCGTCTCGCCACGCCGAGTCTCGGCAGCCATTGTGACAGGTTGGCTGTCACGGTCGGAGGGTCCCGTCCACGCCGGGGCGCGCGGGCCGTCTCGACCCCGCGAGGGGTTGCAACGAAGGTGTAATGCCGCGTCGCCGGAGCCCGCGTGTAGGCTGCCCGACAGACCACCGGTGCGCCCCGACCAGGGACTCCGAGATCCGACACCCCGGTTGCGCGGCCCCGGCTGACTCCCCGCCGCAACGCCAGCCGTGTGTCTCCCGAAGCGGGTCCCGCACCAGCCACCCGTTCCAGGCGCGCGCCCGGGAGGAGCTGCTACGTGACCTACGTCGACCGGACGATGACCTGCGTCGACTGCGGGGTGGAGTTCATCCACTCGGCGGCCGACCAGGAGTACTACGTGCAGAAGGGGTTCACGTCCGACCCCAAGCGCTGCGCGTCCTGCCGGGCCTATCGCCGGTCCACCCGCGACGGGGGCAGCTACGAAGCCCACTCGCTGGGCGGACCCAGGGGATACGAGCGCACGGACGACCGGTCGCCGAAGGAGTACTTCGCGGCGATCTGCACGTCCTGCGGCAACCAGGCGCAGGTTCCCTTCAAGCCGCGGATGGACAAGCCGGTGTATTGCTCCGACTGCTTCCGCCAGATCAAGCCGGACTGACCGGGCACTCCTCCCCCGGTCGTTCCGATCCGCGATGCTCCGGGCCCTCCCCAGGGCATCGCCATGCCCGGGGCCGGTTCCGAGCCCGAGGGTGCCGGTTTCCGCCCAGGGCGCGGGTCCGCTCCGGACGCGCGGGCGCTCCGGGGTCGCCTGCGGGCCCCAGGGCACGTGACCTGGCCGGCCTCACGTCCCCCGCTCGCCAGGCGGCCCAGGCATCGCCGGCGGTCGACGTTCCGTCCGCCATCCGCGAGCGGGGTGGCCTCCGGGTGCCAAGGCTCGTGGCTGTCGGCCGCCATCAGCGAGCGAGCCGGCGAAGACGAGCGACATCTGGGCCGCTGAGCGGACGGCCCCTGGGCGGACGGCCCTGGGCGGCCGGCGTGGGTGGACGGCCCCTGGGTGGACGGCCCCTGGGCGGACGGCCCCTGGGTGGACGGCCCCAGGTGGGGCGAGCGATCGCTGAGCGGGGCGCCGCGGGTCTCAGAGCCGGAACGCGTCGCCCTTGCGGAAGCGCTCGCGGTGGCGCCCGTGCCAGACCGTGACGCGGCCCACGCCGTGCACCTGCCAGGCGCCGTTCCGCCCCACGACGGCGGTGTCCTCGTCGATACCCAGGACCACCGAGCCTCGTGGCGCCTGCAGGGCGACCATCGCCGAGAGCGGTTCGGGCCAGGCGTCGTAGTGGGGCAGCACCGCGATCCCGCCCGCGAGCGCCAGGCCCGCCGGCCAGCGGATGGGGAACGGGAGCGGGAGGCGCAGCCTTGGGATCGACCGGAAGTCCATCGTCCGGCCCGCGATCGCCATCGCGCCCGCTGAGCAGCCGGCCACGACCGCACCCCGCGCGTGGGCCGCGGCGAGGGCGGCACCCAGCGGCGACTCGGTCAGGACGCGCAGCAGGTGACGCGGGTGCCCGCCCGAGAGGTAGACGAGATCCGCCTCGCCGATCGCCTGGAGCGCCGCGCCGTCGTGGCCCTCCGCCACGTTCCGCACCATGACCGGCTCCACCTCGGCGCCGAGGGCCGCGAAGTGCTCCACGCCCATGTCCGCCCAGGTCCGGAAGGTCGCCTCGCCGTCGGGCGCGGACGCCGTGGGCAGGATCGCGACGCGGGGCCTCGGGCGCATGGTCGCGTCGAGCAGGCCCCGGTCGAACTCGGCCATGGGGGCGAGGAACTCACCGGCGCCGACCAGCGCCACGGGTCCGGCCATCGGCCGCAGTCTAGTGCACGTTCGCGGGAACGGCCGCGGAGCCTCTCGCGGCGGCGGAGGGTCTGGACGGGCGCACGGCGGGCTGCGACACTCCGCCGGCACACACGGGAGACCCGGTGACCTCGTCCCAGCGCTGGACCATGCTCGCGGCCATCCTCGGCTCGGCCATGGTGTTCCTCGACGGCACGATCGTGAACCTCGCGCTGCCCCGGATCGGCCGGGAGCTGCCGGCGACGATCGTGTCGGTGCTCGAGGGCCAGACGTACGTGGTCTCGGCCTACCTGGCGGTCCTCGCCGCCCTCCTGGTCCTCGCGGGCGCGCTCGCCGACTACCACGGCCGGCGCAAGGTCTTCGCCATCGGCCTCGTGGGGTTCGGCGGCGCGTCCATCCTGTGCGGGCTCGCCCCCACCCTCGAGCTGCTCGTCGTCTTCCGGCTGCTCCAGGGGGCCGCCGGCGCCCTCCTCGTGCCCGGGTCGCTCGCCATCCTGACGGCCCTGTTCGAGGGGCAGGCCCGGGCGCGGGCGTTCGGAATCTGGGCCTCGGCCACCTCGGCGACGTCGCTCATCGGGCCGGTGGTCGGCGGCCTCCTCGTCGATGCGGCGAGCTGGCGCATGGCGTTCCTCGTCAACATCCCGCTGGTGGCCGTGGCGTTGTGGGCCACGCTGCGCCACATGCCGGAGACGAAGGCCGAGAACGCGTCGGGCCGCTTCGACTGGCTGGGCGCCTTCGTGATCGTGGTCGCGGTCGGAGGCCTGGCGTTCGGCGCGATCCGCGGCCAGGACCGGCAATGGCAGGATCCGCTCGCCTGGGCGTCGCTCGCGGTGGGTGCCGTCGCCCTGGTGGCGTTCCCGTTCCTCATGGCTCGACGCCCCAACCCGCTCATCCCGCTGGGCCTGTTCCGGCGCCGGCGGTTCGCCACCATCAACCTGTCCACGCTGCTGATCTACGGTGCCCTGTACACGATCTTCGCCTTCCAGGGCCTGTTCCTCCAGGGCACGATCGGCTACTCGGCCACGGCGGCGGGCGTCATCGGGCTGCCGACGGGGATCATGCTCACGCTGCTCTCGCCGCGGGTGGGCGCCGTGGCGGGACGGATCGGGGCGCGGCCGTTCCTCGTCCTGGGCCCGGGGCTCATGGCGGCCGGGCTGCTCTGGCTCGCGCGCGTGCCGGCGACCACCCAGGCCTGGACCCTGGCGCTCGGCGACCCCGTGACCTGGGTCCCGCCGGCATCGGTCCTGGTCGATGTCCTCCCGTACGTGCTGCTGTTCGGGATCGGGATCTCGCTCGTCGTGGCGCCGCTCACGACGACGCTGATGGGATCCGTGCCCGTGTCGAACGCGGGCCTCGCGTCGGCGATCAACAACGCCGTGAGCCGGATCGGGCAGCCGTTGCTGTCCGCGCTGATCTTCGTGGTGGTGTCCGGGTCGTTCTACGCCGCGCTCGCCGGCGCCGTCCCCGGCTTCGACGGCAGCGACCCCGCGATGCGGGCCGTCGTCCAGCCGCTCAACGCGCCGGGGCCCACGGCGTCACCGGAGCTCGTGGCGGCGTCGAGGGATGCGTCCGTGGACGCCCTGCACGTGGCCGCGGCCGCCTGCGCCCTGCTGCTCCTGGCCGGCTCCGCGACGAACTGGGTCGGGCTGCGGCCGGGCGGCGGCGCGAGCGCGGCGGGCGACGCTCCCGATGACGGCCCCGGCGACCCGCGCGAGCCCCTGGAGGCCCCGGCGCTTGGCTGAACGGGGCGCGCCGCGCGACTGGGATGGGGCCACCTACGACCGGATCGCCGACCCGATGGCCCGCTGGGGCGCGAACGTGCTGGACCGGCTGCGGCTCACCGGCGACGAGACGGTCCTCGACGCCGGCTGCGGCTCGGGACGCGTGACCGCCCTGCTCGCGGAGCGGCTGCCACGCGGGCGCGTGATCGCCCTGGACGGCTCGCCGTCGATGGTGGAGGCCGCGCGCGTGCGGCTGGCCCCGTTCGGCGACCGGGTGGCGTACCTCGTCGCAGACCTCGGCTCGCCGCTCCCGCTCGAGCACGGCTCCATGGACGCCGTGCTCTCGACCGCCACGTTCCACTGGGTCCGCGACCACGACGCCCTGTTCCGCAACCTGGCGGCGGTCATGCGGCCGGGCGCGCGGCTCGCGGCGCAGTGCGGCGGGGCGGGAAACATCGCCATGGTGCGGGCGGCCATGGCCGCGGCCGGCGAGCCGTGGGAGGGACCGTGGACGTTCGCGACCCCGGCCGAGACGGAGGCTCGTCTCGAGGCGGCCGGGTTCACCGCCGTCGAGGCCTGGCTCCACGAGGAGCCGACGCGGCTCGAGCCCGGTGAGCCCCTGCGCGAGTACCTGCGGACGGTCGTGCTGGGCGCACACCTGGACCGGCTGACGCCGGAGCGCCGGGACGCGTTCGTGGAGGCCGTCGCGGCGGGGCTCAGCGAGCCGCTCATCGACTACGTGCGGCTCAACATCCTCGCGACGCGCGGGCCGTAGCGGAGGGGGGCTCGGGCGAGTCGCAGACCCACCTGTGAGTCGGATCGGGGTCCCTGCTGCAGACCTCACGGTCGATTCCGTCGATTCCGATCCGGAGCTCCTCGACAGACTCCCCGTTCCGACTCCAGGCTGAGTCGGAACGTACGCCAGACCGTGCGCTGGCTCAGCGCCCGACCCGGAACGGACCCCCGTGCCCCGGGATCACGATGTCGGCCGCCGCCAGCACCCGCTCCCGGCCCACCAGGATCTGGGCCTGGTCCGCCGCCAGCGGATCGACATCGGGCGTCCGGTCCTCGCGCCACCAGAGGTGCGTCATCGCGTAGACGGCATCGTCCGCCTCGACCACCAGCGTTGCGTCCTCCTCGGTGTGCCCAGGCGTGAGCCACAGCTGCGAGCGCGGCGAGAGGCGGTAGCCGTCACCGTCGTGGTCGAGCCAGAGGTCGTCCTTGTAGCGCGCCCAGAAGTCGACGACCTCGGCGTTCGGGAACAGGGCGATGTTGACGGTGTGGTCCGGGTGGTGATGCGACAGGAACACGTGGGTGACGGCCTCCGGGGCGACGCCCAGGCCGGCCAGGGGCTCCAGGATCAGCGACCGCCGCGCGACCATCCCCGGGTCCACGACGATGAGGGCGTCCGCGTCGCGGACGAGGACGATGGACGAGCCCACGCGGTCGCCCGCGTAGCCGGCATGGAGCAGGTGCACGGTGGTCATGGCGCGGAGGGTACTGGCATGGGTCGTATCCGGTGGCCGGTGTCCCGCAGCCGCGCCGGCGTCGCGCCGTCCGCCGAAATGGCCTCGCACCCAGGGGGCGTCGCTGTCATCCTGCGCGGCATGCCGACCGACGCCGCCGCCGACCTCGTCCTGACCGGGGGTCGGATCTTCACCGCCGATGCCGCGAAGACCTGGGCCGAGGCCCTCGCCGTCCGCGGGGGACG
>Ga0302321_100001697_pt1 | contig 18879 bp, 14 predicted proteins | sample Fen_T0_1_FD_202505 | JGI IMG/M metagenome (GOLD analysis project Ga0302321, IMG submission 202505) | Peat permafrost microbial communities from Stordalen Mire near Abisko, Sweden - Fen_T0_1 | ecosystem: Environmental > Terrestrial > Soil > Wetlands > Permafrost | place: Sweden: Abisko...
TGCGCGCAGTGCAGGGCGTCGTGGCTGCCGGCATGCCCTCCCATCTTGCAGTCGGACTCTTCGAGGGTCCGGGGAGCGCCTGGATGAAGGACAGCGGCGTGAAGTGGGATTTCCGCTACGCGTACTTTACGAAGGGTTGGGTCAACAACTGGGGATGGAGTGGCTACGATGGTTCGTGGGGGCTGGCGTTCATGAGGGAATGCGATCAGCAGGGGTTTATTCCGGCGATCCAGTACTACCAGATGAATGGGGAATCTGGATACAACGAGAGCATCTTTTTCCAGACGACGAAGAACCCGGCCATCATGGCTTCGTATTTCGGCGACTTCAAAATTCTGATGCAACGCGCCAAGGAGTACGGAAAACCCTTGCTCGTGATGCTCGAAGCCGACGGCTTCGCCTACATGGAACGGCAGAGCGGCGAAAACGCCAACGCGTATTCCGCGATCAGGGACAGCGGCATGGTCGAACTACAGGGACTGCCTAACACTGCCGCCGGGTGGGGCCTCGCGTTTCTCCAGATCCGCAAGGCGGTCGGCGCGTCCAACGTCATTCTCGGTGTCCATGTCTCGGACTGGGCGACCACGATCGATGTCATGTACAGTTACGACGTCGCACTTCAGCCTGAGGTCGACAAAGCCTACGCCTTCCTCGCACCGCTCGGTCTGGCGGCCAACGTCACCGGCAGCACGTTCGACCTCCTCGTAGGCGATCCCTTGGACCGCGACGCCGACTTCTATCGTGTGGTCAAGAACGAGAGTGATCGATGGTGGGATGCCAATGACGCGGCCGCCGTCGGCACCCGGAGTTTCAACCGTTACGCTGAATGGCTGCGACTCTGGAATTTGAAGACGGAAAAACGCTGGGTGTTGTGGCAGATTCCACTGGGGAACTCGAACCATCTCAACGTGAATAACGGCGGCAACCCTCGCGAAGGCTACAAAGACAATCGTCCCGAATACTTCTTCGGAAACGGCACCGCGCATCTCGCTAAATTTGCCGATGTCGGCGTGGTCGCCCTGCTTTTCGGCGTGGGTGCCGACGGCCAGTCCACCTACACCAACGACGTGTACACAGACGGCAAACTCTTCTTGAAGACGCACGCTGGCGCCATCCTTGCGTCCGGCAGTGTCTCCCTGCCCGGGATGGCGAGCTCAAGTAGTTCATCCTCGTCGTCTGGTAGTAGTTCGAGTTCGTCGTCGAGCGGGTCATCCTCCAGCAGCTCATCTTCGAGTTCCAGTTCCTCGAGCTCCTCGAGCAGTTCGTCCTCCAGCTCCAGCAGCAGTTCGTCGAGTTCCAGTTCCTCATCCGGCCCTGCTCCCGTCGGCGGCGGTGGTGGCGGAGGAGCCGCTGGCGAATGGTTCGTAGGGACGCTCGCAGTACTTGTGCTCACCCGCAAGATGGCCGGTGGCGCACCCAAGTCCGATTGATCGCCCCCGGATTGGAGCAGTTTCAGAATAACGGCAGCCGCTTGACCCTGCAGGTTAGGGTAACGCCGGGATTAGGTCAGGCTAGGCGGGGGAAAGTTCTTTTGTCATGAACACGCTGTTGAGATCTTCACGATAGTCTCCGAAGGGCGGGCAGATTCTGAAACCATGTTTTTGATACAACCGATGGGCCGGGTGGAAGTATTCGCCCGCTCCGGTTTCGAGACTGAGCCGGCGATAGCCCCGCCGCTTGGCCTCGGCGATAATCGTCTGGATGATGGCGCTCCCAACTCCGCTGCGAAGATGAGCCTTGGTCGTACGCATGGATTTTATTTCGCCGTGGTCGGGACTGAGCTCCTTTACGGCGCCGCATCCTAACAACTCGCCACCTACCCAAACGCTCCAGAAGGTGACATCGGGTTTTTTCAATTTGTCGATATCCAGCGCATGCATACTTTGCGCCGGCGTGATCTCGGCGAGGGAATGGAGATGCGCCGTGAGCAGTTCCTTGATTTCGCGACCACTCAGGTCGTCGATTCGTATGTCCAAGGTTTGCTGGTTCATGGTTTGATGTAACTAGACGCGCGGTGCAAATACGCCAATGCCAGAATCGGCCTGACGGCGCATTGAGCGAACCGAACTCGTCACGCCTTGACTCTTCTCTGAGTCCTTTGGCGTTTGGCCTGAACCGATTTCTTTTTTGCCGGTGGATTTGCGCGCTGGCGGATGTTGCGCCAAATTTTTGTTACTCGAACTTTTCGTAATCGAATCCACTTGTGAACATACCCATCCCAAAAAATACGATCTGCCTTTGGTACAACAAGGACGCTCTGGATGCGGCGCGGTTCTATGCGGCGACCTTCCCCGATAGCAAAGTGATCGCGGTGCACAACGCCCCGGGCGACTACCCGTCGGGTAAAGAGGGCGATGTTCTCACGGTGGAATTCACTGTCCTCGGCGTTCCCTGTCTCGGACTCAATGGCGGTCCGGAGTTCAAGCACAGCTTGGCTTTTTCCTTCCAGGTGGCGACCGACACGCAGGAGGAAACTGACCGCTACTGGAACGCGATCGTCGGTAATGGCGGCGAAGAAAGCGCCTGTGGCTGGTGCAAGGATCGCTGGGGATTGTCGTGGCAGATCACACCCCGTGCCCTGACCCGCGCGATCGCTGCGGGCGGCGCCGAGGCCAAGCGCGTCTTTGCGGCGATGATGGAAATGGGGAAGATCGACGTCGCCAAAATCGAAGCCGCACGTCGTGGGTGAAGCCACGCGGTACGGCAGGACAGAAGGAGCATTGAACACGAAGTTCGCGCAGCAACGCAAAGAGCGGAGCTCTTCTTGGTGATCTTTGCGTCAGGGTATTCCTTTGCGGGCTTTGCGTGAAGCGGATCGCGTTTGTTCGCCCCATTCGTTTATCGCGATGACGAACGGCTCCCTAGCGCCTACCGTGCGCGTAGGATGAAAGCCGAACTCTGGCGACGTTGACGGTCGGCCCGGCGGTCCGACCCTACCTCGAGATGCGAAGGGTTTGAGGCCAGCCTTGGTCGTCCGTGTGCAACGAGAGCCTGACGTGGGCGACGTTGGAGGTCGGCCTGGCAGTCCGATCCTACCTATGTCAGATAAAAGGGTCCGAGGGTAGGGACGACCAGCCTTGGTCGTCCGCGGTTTGGTTCGGAAAGGCGCAGCGTGCATCGGTTCGCGACTGAGGCCACATTCGCCTATCGCGATGACGAACGGCTCGCTAGTGCCTACGATGGATCGAGCCACGACTTTTTGAATACCCGTTTTTTCACTTCAGCGAATGCAGGCCGATCAGGTTGCCTTCGGTGTCGTTGACCAGGGAAATGAAGCCGTATTCGCCGATGGAGAATTTCTCTTTGAAGACCTTGCCGCCGCTTTTTGCGGCGCGCGCAGATTCGATGGCACAGTCAGCGCTTGAGAAATAAACAATCGTGCTGTTCCCCCCTGACTCGAATCCTTCCATCTTAACCAGTGCTCCGGGACAGCCGGGTTTGTCGGGTTGCATCGGGAACGCGACCATTTTGACGATTGGGCTGGGCAGGGGCTCCAGTTTCACTTCAAAGGTTTTTTCATAAAACGCCTTCGCGCGTTCCATGTCCTGAACGTAGATTTCGAACCAGCCGACTGCGTTTCGTGCGTTATTCATGGGATTTGTTTTGGGTTGTCCGGAAAAGTCGCCGGGGCGTGCAAAAGGTCAAACTGCGGCGGCCGTTCTATTGATCGCCGCGCCCGCCGCTTTCAAAGGCATAAAAACTGGTTTGTTGCATCGGTTGGCTTTGGGACCGCCGGACGCGCTGGAGCAGGCAAGATCTGACGAGTTTGGAGCGTGCATGTAAAGCTTGCTTGACATAAGCAATGACAAGCATACTTTACATGCATGACCACCGATAATCCAAACTTAATCGAATCGGTTACTCCCTGCTCGGGGCAGTATTCCTTGAAGAAAGATTTAGTCCTGAACGCCTGGTTGTTGGTAGCGGTGATCATTTACGTGGTGATTCTTTTTGTTCTGAAACGGTTCCCTACGTGGACTCCGCTCCTTCGCGGGTCGATTGCGCTCCTTCCGCTTATTCCCGGCCTGCTCTATGTGCGGAGCTGGCTAAAATTCGTGCGTGGGCTTGATGAATTGCAGCGCCGCATACAGACGGAGGCTTTTTTGTTTGCGGCGCTGGGCACGCTGGTTTTGGGAATCATCGTCGACACGCTAAGTGAACAGGGCGTGAAGATAGCCATCGCTTTACATGGACTTGGTTTTGGCGGTGTCGTGATGGGTGTGTTCGCGTTGTGGCTGGTGGGCGGCGCAATTGCTCAAGGCCGTTACAAATGAAAAACCAAGTGCGCGAATTACGGACGCTGAAAGAGTGGTCCCAGCAGGAGCTGGCGGAAAGGCTGGCTGTCTCCCGGCAAACCATCAACGCCATCGAGACCGAAAAATACGATCCCAGCCTTCCTCTTGCTTTCAAGATAGCCCGGCTCTTCAAGCAGCCGATTGAGAAAATCTTCGGGGCCTAAGCCTTTGAAGCGAAGATGAAATGCGGAAAGTAGACGTCGCCAAAATCGAAGCCGCGCGTCGTCGATGACAAATCCGCGAGGGGAACTAAATCTGTTTGACGGGCCATACCGGCGCGCAGACGCCGGCTCATGCTCATCATGCTACCGGCATCGAGGAGTAATGCAGACCGGAGCGCCGCTGTTTCTAGATGCGGTACCTATGGCAACTTGCGCCATCTGCATTACGGTAATGTGGTCCACGGCTTGCGCGCGTTAACCTGCACGTGACCATTGCAGTGCCACGTTTGCACCGACTTCTGTTCGGAGCCAAGGTGACGATGCAATTTGTCCCGAGTCGCGATCAATCCCCGTTTATTAGCCCCAATGAAACGCATGACCCTCATGAAAAATCTCACGCTTTTGCTCATCGCCTGCGCTACGGTTTCGGCGGCCCTGGCGACCGAATCCGCTTCAGCGCCCGTGAAATCTCCCTTCCATGAGCCGCTTCAGTGGAAATCCACGGGCCCTTTGATTGCGGCGACCTCTGACACGAACCATCATCTCGTATCCATCAAAGATCCCACGGTCGTCCGAGCCGATGGCAAATGGCACATCTATGCCACGGTCGCGAACACGGCTCAGGAATGGAACATGGTTTACTTCAACTTCGCCGACTGGTCCGAAGCAGGCTCGGCCAAGCAGGTTTATCTCGATGTCGCAAATCCAGGCCTGCGCGGATACCACTGCGCCCCGCAGCTGTTTTTCTTTCGTCCGCAGAAGAAGTGGTACCTCATTTACCAATCTCAACCGCCAACGTATTCGACCACCGACGACATCGCAAAACCAGAAACCTGGTCAGCTCCCAAGTTTTTCTTTGCCGCCGAACCTAAAGGTACGCCTAAACTTTGGATCGATTACTGGATCATCTGCGACGACAAAAATGCCTACCTGTTTTCCTCCGGCGACGATGGCCGCTGGTATCGTTCACGGACGAAACTGGAAGACTTCCCCAACGGCTTCAGCGCGCCCGAGATCGTCATGGAAACACCCGAGCGCTACGATCTATTTGAAGCCAGCTGCGTATACCGGATAAAGGGCATGGACAAGTACGTCGCCTTCATCGAGTGCATCGGCAAGAAGGGCAATCGCTACTTCAAGTCGTTCCTCGCCGACCGACTCGATGGAAAATGGCAGCCGCTGCACGCCACGGAGGCCGATCCGTTTGCCGGCTTGAACAACATGACCTACGAAGCAGGGGCCAAACCCTGGACGCGCGACATCAGCCACGGCGAACTCCTGCGCGACGGAAACGATGAAACGCTCACGATCGATCCGGCCCATCTGACCCTCCTGTATCAAGGACTGGATCAGTCGGTCCCGACCGATACAGAATATTCCCAGCTGCCCTATAAGCTCGCCCTGCTTCGTCAGGACGTTTCCGCAAAATAACTGCCGGCCAGTCCCAAAAGCCAAAGAGCTTTCGTTCACACGGTCGGTGGTGAGGACATTTCGACGGGGTTGTGCTCTATTGTTTACCTCGGACGATTGGATCGGCTCGAACTGACAACAGCGATCGGAAGTTTTGAACACGAAGATCGCCAAGGAACGCAAAGGACGGAACTTTCCTTGGTAATCTTTGCTTCAGGGTATTCGATCGGGACCTTTGCGCTAGAGTACCCGTAGCCGCTGCAATTAAGCAGCGGTTCGCCACATAGAACACCGATCTCGTACACTGAGCGTGTACATCAGAGCTTTATCTCTAGTGGCGCAGGCACGCGTTCCACCCCAATGATTTCTTTGTGCTGCGGGCGCACGGAAATGATATTTGGGGTTTGCTGCACCACGCCCTCGTTTGCTGTGCGCAAATTAAGCGTCGTATCGTCAGCAGACTGAAAGTTGATGAGATAGGCTCTTGGGTTCAGTGACTTTCGCGCCTCATTCATCAAAGGCAGAAAAGGAATGTAGTATACCACGTCCTTGCCGTCGGTTTTGAGGACCGGCTGGTGGTACTTTATTATTACGGCGACTTTTTCTCCAAAATCCTGATCGGTGATCCAAAAGTCGAATACTGCCACTTTCACGCCTTCAGGAAGTTTCTCCAATTTCCAAACACTCGTCTCGCGCTCGGGTCGGTAGGTTCTTCCATTGATAGTAATGGTGGGATCAGCTTCGATTGTTGCCGCTTCGCTACCGACCACATTTGTAGAAATAGGTACTGGAAGCTGGAGCGCAAATGGGCCGCCGTTTCCTTCCAGTTTTCCGCGGAAAGAATCGTTCCATCGGAAATGATAGTTGCCCTCCACGATTGCGCCCTTCGCCGTGATGCTGACCATGACGTTCTCTGCCTCGATTAGGTACCGCGGCAACGCAACTGGATTTGCAAAACAGACACTGCCCAAAAGGAGCCCCGCAAATGCGAGGATAGACCGTGCAACGGGGTTCATTGCTTCACACGCTGACAAATATACGATAGCCGGCAAGGAAGAGCGCAGTCGTTGGGTTAAGGAATCTCGACATTGCAAGGCCCTGATCCTCAATCGAAATTCTTAAAACCTGTCCCCTTTTTGGCGGTCCCTCGGCGAACTCTGCGGTTCAACCGATTGAACTACGCTACAAGCGTCACGTCACGGCTCTGACTTCCAGCCGTGAGTCGCCAGCGGCGTCCTTCGCGAGCAACCAGTCCATATCGGTTATCTTTTCCAGAAACGACTCGTCGTGGCTGACCAGTAGCATCGCACACGGGCAGTCCGCCAGCGCTTCTTCCAGGCAGAGGATACCGGGCAGATCCATGTGGTTGGTGGGCTCGTCCATCACGATCAGGTGCGGACCGCGCACGATGCCGAGCGCCAGGAGCAGCTTGCGCACTTCACCCGGACTCGGCAGCGCGCTTTCCAACAACCGCGCCGGCCGTGAGCCGAGCCGGCTGATCGTCGTCATAACCCGGCCGCGCTCGTCGTTCGGCAGGCGTTTGACCGACTCGAGCAAGGCGCGCGAATCCTCCGCGGAGATTTCCTGCGTCACCGTCACCAACTTCTCTGGTGGCAACTGCAGCTGCCCGAGCAGATGGCGGACAAGCGTGCTTTTGCCGAGGCCGTTGGCACCTTTTAGCGCAATGCGACTGGTTCCGCCGATCTCCAGATCGGGAAAATGCAATGCCCGCCCGCCGCCCAACGGCAAGTGGTCCGCCGGCATGCGCAGCAGAAAGTCCCGCGGCATGAAGGAGGCGCCGTCGACCCAGATCCCGGTTTCGTAGCGCTTCTTCACGACGATCTCGGCCCGCTGCGCCGTTGCTTTGCTCGCGCGCTGGTTCATCTGCGCGACCATCTTGCCGGCATAGGCGTCTTTGCCGGTCATCTTGGCGAGATTGCGCATGGCGCGGCCATCGTGGTCGTTGGCGGGAATCTTTGTCTGCTTGGAGCCGCGCGCCGCCGCGGTCTTCTGATCCGCGATCACCCGGCGGCGCTGCGCCTCGACTTGGAGACGGCTCGCGGTTCGCCGAAGCGCTTCGTTGGCGCTGCGCGCGGATTTTTCTTCGTTCTCCTGCTGTTCCAAGGCTTCGGTCACGCCGCCTGGCCGCATCACCGCCTCGGGCGGATCGAGCAGCAGACATTGCGAACACAATTCGTCGAGCAGCGTGCGGTCGTGGCTGACCAACAATCCAATGCCGCCAAAATCCTGGAGTGCCTGCCAGAGCAAGCGGCGCGCCTCGGCATCGATATGGTTGCTCGGTTCATCGAGCGCGAGCACGGCGGGTTCGCGCCAGAGCGCCACCGCGATCTGCGCACGTTTGCGTTCACCATGACTCAATGTGGACCAGCGCTCCGGCCAGTCCTCGCTGATCCGCAGACGCGCCTTGAGCACGCCGGCATCGGGCGCCCAGATGAAATCCTCGAAAAACTCCGGAGGCTCATCGGTGCGCTGGGCGACGTATAGCGCCAAACCCTGACGATGCACCGTGCCGCTCTGTGTGGCGAGTTCGCCCGCGGCGACCTTGAGCAGCGTGGTCTTGCCTGCGCCATTGGGACCGACGATGCCCGTCCAACCCGAAGGAAACTGCACCGTCAAATCGGTGAACAAGGGCGCTGTCATACCTGGATGCGCGAACTCGACCGACTGCAAAATCAACTGGGCGGATGCCATGCTTTCAGTGTGAAGCCGCGTGGTTCGCGCGCAACGCCAAGTTCGGCCTCGGGCGTCGCTACCCGTACGCTAAATGGTCACCGGGGGGAGGGGCTTCGACGGCTTAATGTTCTGCAAGGTCGTGTCGTCGCGCTCACGCTGTGAGGCAACGTTATGCTCAATCTTCACCATCATTTCCAAGGTGATTGCTTCGCGATTACGAAATAGACTCCAAACTTCACCTGGCTGCGGTGAACACGCGGGATTTTTTAGCGATGCCACCAACCGAAACCGGTCTTTAGGGCTAGGATGCGTGTCGTCTTCTGTGGTTTCTCGGCTGATCGCTTTTGCTAGGTCCTTCTCGAGCGAGGAGTCGTTCTCCATTCTCCATTCGTACAGGTTGGCTAGAGCACGTTTGGCTCTGATTCCTGCGTTCACCTCGATGTCGGCATTGCGGTGAAATTCAATGCTGCGACGGATGACATGCGTCAGGCCCCCTTCGAGCGCGAGAGCGCCGTAGCTCTGTGCGGCAACGCGGTCGGCGAGGATTTCCTGAAGACGGGTCGCTCCGTGGCTGATGCGTCGGAATATAAAATCGTAGGCCCGCAGAAATTGGAAAGCCACGTTGAATTGGGTAGCTTGGCCCGCATCACGCATGGCGTAGTAAAATTTCAAGATGTCGGTGCGCACCCGAAATGCGATGTCGCCGCCGGCAGTGTCGCGGTGTGAGAAATGCCCGTATTCGTGGGCAAGGACACAGCGAAAGTCGTCGATCTTGAAATCCTTCAAAACACCAACTCCTAAAATGAGTATGCGTGTGGCTTGGTTTCGCAGTTTCTCGCGCCAAGTACCACGTTCGTAAACCGCCAACTCGGTCCCCATGGTTATGCGGATTTCATCGATTGGCCGGGTGTTAACGGTTCGGGCAACTTCATCCGTCAGCTGCCAGAGTCCCTCGGCCTCTTCACGTTTCAGTTCACGGCCGGGATCTTCTGCTTTCACCCGCACGAAAAGCGACCGGATGAGCGAATAGATTGTAGCAACACCTCCGATGACGATTAAAAAGGTCAGCTTGATGGGGATCTGTCCGAGGCACAGAAAACCGTAGACGATAGCTCCCGCGATACCGATGACTAAAACTACCACCACCGGTAACGAAATATAGTAATATACACCGGCAATATTGAGCACGATGCGGTAGATCTGGCGGAGCCGGTGTTCACCGCTGTTGATGGTGAAGCGGGTGTCCGCCGCTTCGGCCTGCCGTAGCGTGAGTTTCGAAAGCAAATACCCCAGCGAAAACAAAAGCGTTAGGCCACCAACCCAGACCGCAACGGTGATACCTGCGTAATAGGCGAACCGCCAGCCAGACGCATTGGCATGTACTCCTGAGTCGAGAAATCGTTGGGCGCTTTCGTGCGGTAAACCCAACTTTTCTGCTGCCTTGATTTCATCTTCAGCCTTCATCCAATGCTCGTCGATGGCGGCTTGAATAGCATTGAAATAATGCGTCGCCATGTTTTCCGGGTAATGCACCTGCAGATAATCGCAGGCCGAGCGAAATTCGCTCATGTCCTCCATCTGGAGTGCGACTTGTGCGGTTATGGAGATAACATCCACTTCATTGCCACCAGGTAGCTGCCGACATTCCTTGAGGGCGGCGAGTGCTCTTAGGCTGTCCGCGCGGTTGCGCTCTTCCTTTTTTCCAGAGACGAGGTTGTACGCCAGTGACGAAAGATTGTCGCTAGAACGTTTGAGTGACACTGCCTTTTCACAGAGCAGGAGTCCTTCCGCACGACGTCCCTCGAGGACTAGGCTGGTGCCGAGTCTGCGCGTAACAACGTCGAACCCGGACGCTTTTGCGTAAACTTCGCTGTACAGTCGGCTGGACTCAGCGTAGTTGCCACTGTCCATGGCAACTGTCGCGGCCTTAAAGGTTGGGACCAGCGAGCTGTCGATTACGGCGAGTTCCTTCTCGTAGCCTTCCTCGCGGGCCATGTCGCGACCACCGCTGGCTGCCCATGCCGTGACCAATGATAATAGAGTGCCCGCTACCAGTAAAAGAATCCCTCTCTTCATAGGTATGATGTTGAATTTGGAGCACCCACTCAGCCAAACGTTTAAAATGAGACAATCCAAATATAGGTTCTCAGTTGAAACATTTACGATTGGCTGAGTCGGCCTGCCACTTTGTCTGCGCATACGCGCTATCGCATTAATGGACCAGCCATGAGGAGGCAGTCCGTCCCGTTTGCTTCAGAACTACGGAAGACCCGGTTGCATGGTGTTGGTGCACGGCTTCCAAATCGGCTTTCAGGTGTTTCGCAGCCGCGCAGACTGGCTCAGCCCCTTTCGGCTGGCGCTCACTTTGAGGCCTGAGGGAAATTCGCCGATTCAATGGCGGCGATGTATTTAGCCATCGCCTTCCTGCAATGCGTTAAGGGGTGCTCCGCGAAGCGATCATCCCATTTGGGCTGATCGGAAACTGTGAAGCATGCGTCGTGGTCGTATTCTGATTCGTATGGGTCTCTACGAAAACTTTCAGCCGCCTTTTTCATGTCCGAAATCTGAGACTCTTTCATATAAATAATGATACCAACCGCCTCTCGTATTCCGGTCGTTCCGGTTTCACGCGATCTGACCTCAAGTCGCAACACTCCATATTCAGTGGGGAACAGAGCGACTGCTTGATAAGCCCAACCCAGATTGCTCAAGGGATACTTCGCCAAAAGCGTCGTGTGCTTAGCCGAGCCTTTCTCCGAAGCCACAATTTCGGCTTCAACTATTCCCCCTCCTGATTTCTTAGCCTGCGCTCTCCAATGCTGCCTGAGCTCCTTGATATCTGAAAAATACAATTTTGCCTTGGTGTCGTCCTCGAGCGCACAGCAAACCTCATCATATGCTTCATTCAGCCATCGGATCTCATTGTCCGAATACTCGATCATCTGCCATTTTGAACGGTCCAGCGGAATACGATTTAAAGCGGTGAGTAGTGGAGTGGTTTTCTTTTGGAGGGATTGTGAATCCACAGCTTTCATTTGCACGAGATGATCCTCTAATGCTTTTCGCCTTTCGGTGAAGTTGGCCACAATCCCAACGTGCACCAGTTCCTTCTGGTCGGGCACTCCGTTCGCGACCGGAATATACATATCCGTGTCGCTGTAGAGATGCGCCGAGTCCGCCCACTGACGCCAGCTTACTTTCTTACCGTTCGCTTCAATTACACGCGTCGAAAATTTGGTAAAGCCCGGCGATGTCATAAGCTCTTCGTTACTTTGCGGAAATTTAGGCGCGCCGAACGTAATGTTTGCCGCGGAATTTCCATCCGGAGGATTTAGTACATAACCTGCGTACCCCTGCACCCCCTTTATCTTAAGCCCAAGAAGCGCGTAATCCCGATCCAACTCGAGCACCAAGGTCTCACTTCCAGTAATCGCCGCATGAAGTTTTCCGTCTTCCGCAAGGTACGTGCGCCCAAGATTGTCGATCGAATCGTCGTCGCCTTCGGCGGATAGCAAACCTGTGCTCGCGAATAGTAGAACCAGAATTAACTGGATGAGCATCGTACTTCGAACGCTTAACTCTCGCGTGATGTTTTTCATTTTGGTTGGACCGGCGCAGGACCACTGATCGTTAGTGCACACAATTGTTTAAGCCTGATCCCTTATGTTAGGCTCTGTTAGGGCTTGATAGAGGATTCGTTATCTTGCGGATGAATGAATCGGGGCCAAATGCGCCACCAAGCCAAAGGTAGGTCACTCAGGCGATGCCTGTAGCGGGCTAGGGGATAGTCTGTCGCGGGGAATTGATGGTCTTCGTTAGTTACCCAGGCCACACACTGTTGGAGGTTGGCGGTGTCTTCGTTTCCGGCGGTACGAACAATCGCGTTCACTAGAGGACGAAGCTCCTCGCGCCAGGTACGGGCTAGAATGATGTCGTCGTCTCCCTGCCCTCCAGACCGAAATGATACATTGAAAGTCACACCGTCCGCCCCACCGGGATCAAAAGCATGCCCTCGGATATCGGAGCCAAGAGAGAGGATCGCGTTTTGAAATTCGGCCAACTGACCAGGGGTTATGACGACGCGCGCCGAAATCTCGTCGGCCTGCCAACTGGAGTATGACCGGTTGATGCACAGGAGCGCGTCCGGCTGCAGGATCCATTCTTGCGAGGAATTCATGCCCATGATGGCGAGGGTTACGATCCGATTGCTGGGATTCACGGACTTCGTGAACTCTGGATTGCGCTCCCACAAGGTGCGCGAATGCTGCCTCCGATAGTCAGCATCGACCGCCTCGATTACCTGGTTTTTAGGTCTGGTCGAGACGCGGAGAAAAACGTAGGCGAAGTCGTTGGGTTCCCAAAGTGCGATATCGGTGCACCCGGGATAGAATGAAACGCGGACGGGTTTGAGCGCCGAAAATTCCTGCGGGATGTCTTTGCCGAACAGTCGTTGATGGCCTGCCTTTTCTCTTAGGGCACAAACGTCGGTGATAGCGCGAAGCGCTTTCTCATCGAGGTGTTCAACTCGAGCCATGGCCCGTTGGTAGGGAATGTAGTCTACGAGATTGACGACAAACACTCCCAAGATACCGAGACCGACAAGAATGAGAAAGGCCCAGCTCCATCGAAGCGCCAGGCGAATCAAGAATGGGCGGCGCATGGGGCAATGGGCACTCGGCAAATGAAGAACGAAGGCATTGGCAGGAGACTGGTTTGGGGTTCTAGCCCGGGCAATCGTTTTTGCCCGTCCCTTGTTCTCTACCCGGGCGATGCTTTCCGCCGTGTGACCGATGTAGTTCTTCGTCCGCGATCCCGCCTCAATGGTCGCAGCACCCGTCCAAGGTGGCATTGACGGAATAACGCAAAGGTCGGATTTTGGAATCGTTCTTCGGTTCGGTGCATACTTAAAGGTGACGCTCGACGCTTCCAAGTCGGACATCTATTGAAGAAGGATAACCTTAGAACGGCTAAATGGACACTGATCTCCTCAACAAGGCTTTAGCGGCAAAAAAAGAAAGTCGGTCCATCGAATTTAAAGAACAGTTTGATCCGGACTCACGGCCCCAATGGCTCGAGATCATCAAGGATATCGTGGCAATGGCGAATTCGGGCGGCGGAGTTCTCCTCTTCGGAATAAATGACGATGGCGATATCTCTGGCGCAGATCTTTCTAAGGCTGCAAAGCTCGATCCAGCTGTAATTGCAGACAAGGTCTCAGCTGTCACAGGCCGAACCGATCTTGTAACAGAAATTCATCTACTGAAGAAATCCAACGTTCAGTTGGTAGCATTTTCTATTCAGCCAGCCTCGATACCATTTATCTTCGAAAAGGGTGGTACATACGACGCGACGAAGGGAGAAAAAGCGCAGGCCTTTGCGAAAGGGACTCTATATTTCAGGCACGGCGCCAAAAGTGAACCGGCATCGGCAGCAGACATTACCAATGTTTTTGAAAAGCATCTGCGCCGAGAAAAGCGGTTTTGGATGTCAAACATGAGGAAGGTAACCGCGGCTCCGACGGGTTCGGTAATGATCGCCGTTCCGACGACTGATGCAATGAGCTCCTTCAAAGACGACGCAACTGTGCGTGCGACGAATAATCCCAGAGCCCCTGAAGTTATCCTGACCCGGGACAAAACGAAAACGAAGGGGACATTCCTCCACGAGAAAGTCAGCGATGCTCTGTTCGAAGACATCAACAATCTGCTCGAGACAAACCTACTTCTAGCCAGGGGCACCGCAAAAAAATGGGCGATGCCTCCTGCAAGCTACTACGCAGTTTATGCTCGCAGGACGGAGGTGCCGTATTCGCGGGAAACATACCGAACCCTTCTCGAAACCGCTTTTCTTGAATGCTATTCGCCTGGCCTCTACTGGGCGACCAAACTACCCGTTTCGGACTTCGCTGACACGTTAGCCCGACTCTATTTGTTTCCGAGAACTCGCGACACTCATTCCCTATTGCGAGTGGCAGTATTATTGGGTTCCGAATTCGCTGGCTGGTTGTTCAGCCTTTGGGTCGCTCAGTGGAAGAATAGCGCCCAAAAACCTTCATATTACCAAGCGCTACAAGATATGAAAAAGAAGCTGGAACGACAGAGCTCGATAGCCGTTGCCGCCCAATTCAGCCCATCGTGGCACAAGATCATCAAAGGCCAGTCTTCGATCCCACTCGCTGATCTACTGAAGAGTAATTCACTCTGTCAAAACGTGCTCACCACGAGCTGCCGCGAGGTCGCAACAAATGGCAGGGATTTAGCGAAATACCGACAGCTCGCCCGCCAGTTCGATTATCTCTCCTACGGCGACGACATCTTGCGGCAGCGAACGGAACTGACTACGGAAATCATGAGAGCATTAAGTGGCAGAAAAAGCGGTGCATTGGATGCGACAACGGACATGCCTGACGAAGACCGCCTATAGGATACTTCCTTCGCTGCAGCGCAGCAAAGGACGTCAACCTGACGTTTTCAGGGGATATCACCTTCCTCAGGCCGCTGGTTCGGCGGTTTGGGCTTTGAGTCGTTCCAGCGCCGTCGCGATGGACTGCAGGTAATTGGAACCAGCTGTAAGGGGTCCTGCTTTACTTTTACCGTGGCGCCGCGCAGGGGTTTCATTTGTGCCCCGTCCCTTTAGAGTGCTCTAGCGTTCAGCCTTCGCTCCCGAAAGACTAACGCCCCAAATGCCATCGCTTTTTCAAAGCAGCCCGTTCTTCATTTTGCCGCGGATGCAACGTCTTTATTCTCCCTTGGTTTACCTTGCAGTCCCGCTGGCGGCTTTCCTGACATTCATGCTCCAGCCGGTTGCCGGAAAACTGCTGATGCCGGTTTTCGGTGGTTCGGCCGGCACTTGGATCACCCTTTCAATGTTCTTCCAAGGCGCACTCCTTGGCGGCTACGCATTGTCTTGGTACGGACTGCGCCGGTGGCGGGCAGAGCTGCCGGGTATCATTGCCACTTTGGCCGTCGTAGCCGCGGTCTCGTTTCATCTTCCTTTGTGGAGCTTCTCCGCAAAGTCAGAGTGGCTTGGCGTATTCCTCGCGCTCACAGCCTCCTTGCTTCCGGTCGTTCTGTTTACCACCACGCTGGGGCTCGTTCTGCAGGGATGGCTGCAACCTCGCTTGGGAAGCATACCGTTTCACCTCTATGCGTTCTCCAATGTCGGCAGCGTCCTGGCACTCCTCGCGTACCCGTTTTTGATCGAACCCTATTTCGGCCTTTCTTCACAGATCACGGCCTTAAAGATCCTTCTCTGGACCCTTAGCGCACTTACGCTCGCGCTCTGCTGGCTCGAGCGGAAATCGGCGCCGGTTTCCTCGCCCGAGATGGAAACAGAAGACGAGTCTCTGCCACACGGTACCGGTGGCGCCTGGTTCGTTTTGTCATTCGCCACCTGCGCGTTGATGTTGGGAGCCATTCCCATCCTCGGCTCTGAATATGGTTCCAACCCGCTCACCTGGGTCGTGCCGCTCGCCATCTACTTGCTCAGCTTCAGCGTGACATTTTCCGGCTGGTGGCCGGCAGCGGGAAATTACGTTTCAATGGTTCTTCTGTGCGCCGGCCTGTTTGGATTTCTTCAAACGGTGGGCATCGGGCCTCATTTCCTTTCCGGCTGGGGCAAGGTCTGGCTCCTCCTCGTGCTCATATCCGGCTGCGCCGGCGGGCAGGGTTTCCTTTATCGCCTCCGGCCTGCGCGCAATGCCTCGTTTTTCTACCTTATCATAGCGCTCGGCGGTTTCTCCGCCGGACTTTTTGTGAGCGCCCTCGCACCGCTGCTTTTTGACCGGCCGGTCGAATTCACCGGAGCTGCCTTTTTTCTGTTGGTCTTTCTCGTCCTGCAACTGCTCGGAAAAGCCGAAGCGCTTCCACGCTATTCTCTCGCGCTACTGGTTTTGATCCCATCGCTGGGCTCCGTGTTTGATCAATTGATTCAGGAAAAGAACAGCGCCACGGTGCACACGGCGTACTATCGAAACACCTACGGTACGCTGATCATCCGGAAATACCCCGCCTGGCTTTCGTTATCCAACGAATCGACGCTTCACGGCGAGCAGTTGTTCGATCCCAAATTCCGCCGCACGCCGACGACCTACTATACACGCGGTTCAGCTGCCGGCATCGTGCTCAACTCTCTGCGCGAAAAACAAAAAAATCTCCGTGTCGGCGCCGTCGGCCTCGGCACCGGCACGCTCGCAGCCTACGGACGTCGCGGCGATCGTTTCACGTTTTGGGACATCAACCCTCTCGCCATCAAACTCGCGCAGGGAAAATTCACTTACCTGAAAGAGAGCGAAGCAAAAATCGACATCGTGCAGGCCGACGGCCGCGTCGGTCTCGCTGCGCGACCGGACAAATTCGATACCATCATTGTCGATGCTTTTGCGGGCGATTCGGTGCCGCCGCATCTTCTCACCCGCGAGGCGGTATCCACCTATCTCAGCCACCTGGATCACGGTATTCTCGTCGTTCATATCAGTTGCCGAAACTTTGATCTCTTTCCCGTTGTAGCCGGCAGCGCGCATTTGCCCGGATGGAACTGCCTTTTCATTGGCAGCAATCCGCATGATTCCGCCAAGGTCCTGACCTTGGCCAACGACACGAGCTACGCCGTGGTGTATCCCGGCGATCGTGAAGACGAAGTCATGCAGTGGTTCGACTCCTTCTCTGATCCGGAATATTCCCTGACCATCGACCGCGCAGCCGACGATGATCTCATCTATTGGACGGATGATCGCTCGGCGATCATGGATGTGCTGCCTTGGCGAAAACTCATCGGAAGGTGACTAGCCAGACGGCGTTGTACGTCACTATGATTTCTCCGCACTGGGAAGATGTAATTGTTATGTTATTTAATAACCGACGCCTGAAACCTGAATTTAAGAAATGAAATATATAATGCTATTGCTGTTGATTACGTGCACTTCACTCAGATCGGAGGATAAAGGCGTGAATCCTAGCCCGGAAATAATCTTAAATAACGCCCGCAATTGGGCCTCATACTCTGAAATAATTAAAGTGCTTAAATCTATACCTGAATCTACTGAATTCGGTTTTGAGCAGCAGCAGGCTCTCAGTTTCGGACTTAGTAGCCTAGGAAGGGTTTTTAATTCCATGCAGGATAAAACGTTGGAGAAAGAAAGCGCTACGAGCGTCCGATCGTGCATCATCGCAAATCGGTCCATTGTCGATATTGCGTTGATTGGCGTAATGGTATCCTTAGGCGAAACATCAAAATACGACGGTGTCCCCACAGTGGACCGCCTCCAGCGCACATATGGATCTGTAGAATATGCTTCGGAGGTCGCGAACGAGAGAGCGGAAGCGATAAGGGTGATGCAAGTCTTGCTGAAGCTGAAAAACAGGCCGTAAATAACTCTTCTTGCTTCAATCGAGTCCGCGAAACTAAGCGGTCGAACTTTGCACATTGCACTCGCGGCTGCTGAACTATGTGCATCGGGAAATGACAGAGAATTCATGCCGATGTTTGACGGCCCTGGTGGTCCGTGTCATGCATGAGACAAACTCGAGCGGCATGAGCGGTCGGCCCGGCGGTCCGACCCTACCTCGGAATGCGGTTTGAGGGTAGGGGCGACCGGCCTTGGAAAACCGTATGAACACCAAGATCGCAAAGGAGCGCGAAGGAACGACCGCCAGGCCCCGAGGTTGTGATTTGACAGCAGGGCTCGCGGAGCGACGCAGAGGTTTTGGAACCAGCCAAAAAGGGGGCAGGCTTTAGTAATTGTAGGCGCTCGTGAGTTGTTCGTCATAGCGATCGAGGGAACCTCCAAGCCTGACTCCTTTTCACGGTTTGGTTGATCCGTTGATGAAAGCCTCAGGGATTGCTTCGCTGATGGGTGCTGATTGTCGGCAAAAAACGAACAACTCGCCACCGACCATAATTATTTAAGCCTGACCCCATTTGACGGCACACAGTTTAGCCCGACTCTGGTGAGGTTCTGTGCTCAAACCGGTAGAAAACGAGGTGGCGCTCGAGAGTTTTTCCGGTTCGCTAGTGGTGTTTCTCACCATGAAATTCCGCCATCTCCTCGGGCTGCTCGCAGCTGTGTTTTTCCCGCTTGCCGCGTTTTCATCCAACTCGCCCTCGCTCGAGCAGTTTTTCGAAAACTTCACGCTCGAGTGGTTTCGCGGCGATCCCGTTCAGGCGACTCTGGCTCAGTGTTTTGAAGGCGCAGAACAGGACGCGGCGGATCGTCAGCTCACGCCGCTGACAGACGAGTTCGACGATCGGCGGATGGCCTTTGTTCGCAGCGGCCTCGCGCAGCTGCGGCAGTTTGATCGGGCTAAATTGACGGATCGTGA
>Ga0302321_100001703_pt1 | contig 18852 bp, 15 predicted proteins | sample Fen_T0_1_FD_202505 | JGI IMG/M metagenome (GOLD analysis project Ga0302321, IMG submission 202505) | Peat permafrost microbial communities from Stordalen Mire near Abisko, Sweden - Fen_T0_1 | ecosystem: Environmental > Terrestrial > Soil > Wetlands > Permafrost | place: Sweden: Abisko...
TACAAGCCTGCGACATAGTAAGGGTCCATCTTGCCACTAAGGACAACAATGTTGAGTGAAGCCCACACTTGGTCAGGCAAATCCGAAAACCCGCGGTAGTAGCCCTCCCCGCCTCCGGCCATCGCCCCAACCACCAAATTGGGCCAGTTTACTGCTCGAATAAACGTCTTCGCCATGGAGGGGAGCTGCTCATAAGTATCCCCCTCTTTCTGTCTCTTCTCGCTCAAGCCACTGACTACTTCCTTGATCGTCGCAGTCGAAATTTCTGACACCTTGAGACGTCCGACATCGTTGCGAATCACTTCGATCATGCCGAAAACGTAGAAAGTTGGGATCGCTAGAGCTACCATCCCCACCAAAAACGCGAGGCGTTGGCGAAACGTGGCCCCGGACAGCAACCCGAGTGCAAACAGAATGGCAGGCATGAAGGCCGGTCCGCGACTGCCAGTCACGACTCCTAGGCCCAGATTCGCCGCCAGTACCACCAGCCAAGTGATCAAGGCACTACGTGAAACGCGAAAATGAAAACCAGCGAGAAACGATACGAAAAAAAAGGTGCGCTGTAACGCCTGACAAACCGCCGTTGCCATGCCCAAGCCGAGTTCTGAACCGATCCAAAATAAAAGACTAAAAACCGCAGAACAGATCAACAAGACAGGCAGACGCTTGTCGGTCGCCACCTGAGGTAACCCGCTTTCAGGTATCACCGTGGTCGGTTGCCCCAGCCCAAGGATTTGTCGGCACCCCAGCGCCACGAGCAGAGCAAGCGGGAGCGTGACCAGCATCAACAACACCCGTCCCTCGTAGTTGATAAGCAGGGTAAATCCCTCGTAGTCGTTCAAATAGCCCAACACTCCCCAGCCGCACAAGGCAGCCAAACCAATCGCATGCACTAAGACGCACATAACCAGTCCCGCAACGGCGATGCCGCCCGGCCAGAACCGGAAGGCGAGCAGGATCACTCCAAAATCGAAAAACGCAGCCGTTAACGATGCCGCTAACAACCGCCACTCTCCAGACGGTAAGCCCAGAAAAAAAACGAAGCAAAGCAACGCCAACCCAAAGTAAGGTTTCCAGGTAGTCTGCTGTAACCACGGAAGGATGGTACGTGGCTCGACAATACGTCGATCAGCACCACCACTCGCCGCATCGATGGCAAAAACCTTCACCGCTCTCTCCCGCAGTCGGGAAACAAAGGCCCGGGGATGGGATCGATGGTTCATCGGGATATAGTAGGTTCAACCGACAGCGTGCGAACGATCGAGTCGTGGGCTTCTTTTAACTGGTTAAGCACCCACGCCATGACCGCATCGTTTGAAAGGTGGAGCTCTATCACCCGCTCGCGTGCGGCTGCCGCCATGTGATCGCGGCGTTCCGGATCAGCGAGAATCATTTTACAGGATTGTGCACACTCCTCGGGTGAGGACCAGAAAAGCGCCTGCCCACCCTCTTGGAACATAACGGCGTGTTCGGCCGTCCGTTCAGCGCAAAAGACCGCTCCTCCGATAAACGGCACCTCCGCACTACGCGTTGTATGTAGATCACGGTTCCCCTTTGAAAGCATCCCGAGCGCGACCTTTGCACATTGAATCGCCTTCACGTAATCCTTTCCATGGACGGGCCCTCCCCGGATGGCCGAACGAAGTCGTGCATGCTCTGGATCTTTATTCCAATCGCTACCCAGAATCGTCAGCGGCACGCCTAGTTCTAGCAACCTGACCATGAACGGGCCGCGTTCGGGCATCCACGCACCAACAAAAATCACCTCCGAGGCCCATTGATTGCGCTCAACTTCACTCAAAACCAGCGGTGCGTGCGCCACCGGATCGTAAGGCCTAAAAACACGCGCCACCCGGCGAGCTCCCAACGCTCGCGCTTCCGCGAGGTTCTCATCGCGCACGACCACGACGAGATCATACTCCGGCAGGCACTCGCGATATTGATCCCATTTACGGCCATCACGTGTAGCAAACGGATCGTCATGGTTGTAATTAATCGCAAGAGCCCCCCTCGCCTTAAGCGACCGTAGTAAATCCGGACTGATCTCGCCGCCACAATCCACCCAGATCAAATCGTAATCGAACGTCGCAGCCATGCGTCGAACGTGGCGGTTAATAAAAGGTTGCCACGCTCTAAAACCAGTCCGTACACCTAATGAAAGTGCCCAACGCGTGCGAGGCATCGGACTGCGTGGATCGACATGAAAAACTTCGTGTCCGAGTCGGCGTAACGCCTCCGCACGCTGCCGGGCCGTCGTACCACTATCAGGCTCCCCTAAATACAAAATCTTCATCGGTGAATCTGCCTCGATCTTCCCTCGATGAGAGCTGAATAGTGCATCAGATTTCCCCGCGCATAGCGCCGCCAAGAAAGATCGCGTTTAGCGAGTGCCGTCGCTGCAGAGCGCATCTCCGACAACCGCGCGGGATTTGACGCCAACAAGCAAAACGCTTCAGCCAACCCAATTGAATCTCCTGCCCTCACCACGCAACCTGCCGGAAACTCAACCACTCCCCCACGAAGCGGCTTAGCGTCTCCACTCATTGCCAGGAAATCTTCGCCACCTGTATTAGTCGTACAGACCAACGGAAGTCCGCATCCGAGCGCTTGAGCCTGTACCAGTGCTTGTCCTTCTTCCACACTCGCCATGGCAAAGACAGAGCCTGAATGATAGATAGTTGGTAACTGAGCCTGCGGCACATGCCCAAGACGGCGGATGCGTTGATCCGCTAATCCGATCAACTTGTCCGTCTCGGGTAACATGCTCCCGACAAGCAGCAACTCGCTATTGGGTATGTTGGCTTCCTTAAATGCGCGAACAAGGTAGTGGACCCCTTTTCTCACGCTAAGCGAACCGGCGTAAATGATACGAAATACGTCGTCCTTTTTTTTACCCGGCCGGAAGCGAGAGAGATCAACGCCAAAACCGTTACGGAACAAATTTTCGGGTGAAAATCCACGAGAATGGAAACTCCGTTCAACAAAAAGGCTCGGCACAAAAACACGGTCGGCAAGTTCGTATTCGCGCAATTCGCGCTCGACCACCGCTCTTGGGGTCTCCTCCCACCGCAGACCCAACCCAGCAAATTCTTCACGCAGAATCCGACACTGTTCGAGCATGTGCGCAGAGCTTCTCTCAACTACAGCTGCAATACCTCGACGTCTTGCAGCCACCAGACTCGGTTCAGCTGAACCAGACCACGCATGCACCACATCAGGACTACCGAGTTTCTGCGCCGCCCGTCGGGCAAAAAGATCGTTGATTCGGTACTGCTGCCTCATAGCTAACCTTTCACCACCGAGTTTCCAAACCAGTTTGGTCAGTAAAAGAGATAGCGGCAGACACACGACTTTGGCATCAGGGATATTCCAATGACGCGTACGACTTCGTGGGTAGGTCGTGACGATACGGTGCAAGGCCCCAAGCTGCTCCAACTCGCCAGCCAAATCGAATGCATGCCACCGACCCGGAACCACGATGGTAATCTGGGGAATGGAGGATGGTTTTCTCATCTCAAAAAAACGCACTATCCCTGCCGGTGGGTTGCATATTAGACTGAAATAACTTTCCAACGCCTAGGCACAAAGCGCAGCACGAGCGTCTGAACCCGACTGCGCACATCATCGCTCAGTCCCATCCATTGATACCAGGCGAGAAAAGAAATTGCACCGACTCCACCCAGAGCAAAAGGCCAGGCAATTTCTTTGTTCGAACCCGCCACCAATAAACAACCGCCCGCAATCGCCAGACCGATCACTGAAAAACCCAGTTGCCGCCAGGGAAAACGCTCTCCGTGCGCGCGGAACTCCGCAGCCACATACCACAATGGAACAAAAAATGAGCCCGCCATTTCTGCTAGCGCTATGGCCAATCCCGCCCCCACCAAACCCATGCGCGGCAGCAGCAGCACCGTTCCGCCCACCACAATGATTGCCCGAACAACTGCGCCCCAGGATTGGGCACCCAGGTGGTTGATGAAGACAATGTAGTTTGCCATCGGCGCACCTACGCCTCGCACCGCCACAGAAATCCCAAGTGTCGCGTATAGGATATAATCGAACGACAACGCCCCGTGCGTCCAAAGACGGTATATTATTCCCATGAAAGGGGAAAAAATCACCAAAACCAGAGCGATGAAGGTGCCGAGCCCAAACCAGATGACCGCAAAAGACTGAGCGAGTTTGTCGTATTCGCGGTTAACTTTGAACCGGACAAAATCGATCTGAAGCGGAGTCAATACGACGCCCGTTCCTGTCGTGGCAATATTGGCAAAGGTGCGAACCGTGGTAAAAGCGGGCAGTGCAGCAACGCCTAAAATCTGACTGATCATAAGCGTGACACCGTTAGTAGATGATTGCTCAAGAATGCCATTCGCAGTCATCCAAATCGACCGCAGCCAATTGGCTCCTCCTTCACGAAGGCTTCCACCTTTCCACCAAGGATAAAATTCCCTGCCCGAGGCCCGAAGATCCCAGAAAACGAATCCACAAACCAACATTCCACCAGCCACCCAACCAAGCGTTGCCCCTATGATGGAACCACCGAGCAGAGCCACGACCACGGCTACGGAGAACTGACCCACTCGATAAGCAACAGCCCAGATCTGGCTTCGCGCAAATTGCCCTGTGGGAACCCAAACACGCGTGGCCATGAATAACGGATTCTGCACACACACCCAAGCCGCGAACAATATAATCAACGAAAACGCCCCGCCACTCCACGTTGTTTGTTTAAATCCAATCAAGCCAACGAACCAGTCGTTATTAACTAAAAAACCCAGAAGCACGATTTCGATTAAACCGAAAACAACCGTCACCAACAAGCTGGAGGCCAGCGTCCGTTGAAAAAGCTCTTTGTTTTCGAAATAGTAACGATTCAGGAGATTTCCGACGTAGGTCTGGTGACCGAGGTCCAGAGCATTCAACAGTGAAAACGCGGCGAAAACCGCCACCCAGACTCCATACTGCTCCTTACCCCAGACGTGCAGCAACAGCGGCACCTGCAAGATTTGCATGACCAACTGAGCCGCCACCGACAAACCCGATGCCAAAGCCCCACTGAATGCCCGCTCGTGAATCGAATTCTTCATGTCTTAGCCGGCAAATGGGAATATGAACGTCCCCGGATTTTGAACCAAGCTCGTCCCAATACTAAATGCACGAGATGCTTATAATCGTCGAGTCGCCACCAAATCCCCTTCGTAAATGGCGGGCGCTGGATAACCAAGGGAGGTACATCAATCAAAGCAAACGACTCAGGTTTTTCCCCATTAAACAACACGGCTCTCCAGTAGGTCGCCGGATGACCAACTGGACAAAGGCCCTTTGTAGATAGAGTCCAATACCGCCATTTGCGCTCAAACCAAATCTCTGGACACGTTTCTTGCGCATGCCCCCAAGTCGCCAGTTTTTCGCTCACCTCCTCATCCGAAAGTACAAATGAGAGATGACAACAAAGACCGGGGACGTAGGTAAACGTTGGCTGATCGACAAGGCGGCGCGCATGGAAACGGGCCTTTCGCCGAAGATTCACCGCGTAGTTTTCGCAGTTTGCCCGGATACCATCGACCCAGTGATCGACAATATAGTCAGTCGTTTTCCAAAAGACCATCCACTTGGCCTTCATAAAATCACACTCGGGGTGCGCAGCCATGAAGGTTAAATTTTTTGTGTAGTCCGCTTTTGTATAAAACTCGTCGGCATCTTGCACGATCATCCAGTCGAAGCCTTCAGCACGTGCCCGGTCCAAGACCTCGTTACGTTGGTCAACTTCATTGCGCCACTCGCCCTTGATCAGCTCGATTTTCGAACGCCACGGACTGCTTTCGATAATTTCCGCAGGAGTAGGATTTTTATACTTTCCGCGAGCGGACGCATTGTATTCAGACCATGGGAATTCTGACCACGTCAAATAGATCTTGTCCACAAATGGACCGCAATTATCGATCACCGGCAGAATAAACCGGCTAACATTATACATCGGAATTTGGACACAGAATCTCATCGTAGAGCGATCAGCACTGCTCCTCCTTGCGACCAACCAGGAAAATGCGGCGGTCTTCGGCCCGCAGTGCCGAGGAAGATTCCAGCTGAATCCGTCCGCGCAAATAGGCTATCATCTCAGCTGCGTAGGTAACGTACACCGCATCAACGTCCGGAAGAAATGGATCGGTGAAACAAACAGGCCGGGTGTTCACCAAGAAGGCCGAACCATCGCCAATCGCCCTACGCCAGCTTTGGCATCGTCCGGGAATCACGACTTTCTGATCCCATCCAGTTACCAATGCGTCGAGCACTGCGCCGCGTCGGAGCTTCTCACGACCAGTGCCAGCGGAAAAGCCCGCACGCTGCGAAGCCATCCGCCCTGAACCTAAATAATCAGGACAAAGAATGACCAGTACGCCGCCAGGACGCAGCACACGACAGCACTCATCGAGAAAAAGGTGCGGATAAACCGTGTGTTCAATCACCCAAACCGAGAAAACCAGGTCATACATCGCAGATTCTACCGGAAAACGGGTGGATGATTTGATCGGGCAAAAACAAGCTTCTGGATATAGCTCTTGGTTTTGCTCCATGAGTTTGCTGCTGAAATCAATTCCGGTGTAGCGCGCAGCCAACTGCGGAGCATGCGATAGTAAATTCGCCCGTCCGCATCCGATTTCCAATATTTGATTCGAACGTTCGGCCTGCCGCAGTATCTCTGCATACGAAACGTCAGTGGCCCAATAGCCTTTGCTCGTATCGATCTGCTCGTAGTACTCACCGTTCGTTGCATAATAATCCGCCATCCGTCTCTGCAATTCAGCCAAAATCCCTGCATTGGCTGGATCGGTTGCTGAAACCCAGCGAATGGTACGAGTGATTTGTGAATGATTAACTGTTGTCATGGGAATCAAACGCTTGGGCTTCATCGCGCATCCCTCGATAGAACTTTCGTCTTAAGCTTCGCCCCGTCGCTTCGGGAGGGTCGAGGCAACTGGTGGAGGAAAACTGGATGCGGAAGAACGCATCGAAACGGGTTTTGAATTAGCCCCTGTCAGATCCGAGAAAACGCTGAACGAGAGGTAAAATGAGGAGCGCCTTGCGGTGCCAGGTCTGCAGACTGTCGAGACGCTGGTTAAGAAATGTGCGATCGGGCTCGCTTGAACTGCGCAACTGCTTTTTGAGCGCTTTAAGGCGGGCCGAACCAGATTCAAGCGGCTCGCGCAGGCGTGTCTGCAAAGCACTCACCAGCAACCGACGCAGTTCCGTCTCCGCCGCGAACAGTTCGCGGCGGTCGCCCGCAACACTCACGACCTTGATCGCCCCAAACTCGCGCAAAAACCGCAGCCCCTGACTTACCGATCCATTGCTAAGCGCTAAACTTGCCGCCACGTCTGCAAATGCCATTGGTTGCCGAGAACAATAGATCACGCCAAAGATCTGTCCAACCGACCGCGAAAAACCGAATTGCTGGACCATAGTTTCGCAGACCTGAACGATCTCCTGTTGCGTGGTGCTCAGTCTGCGTTGGCCAGACTTCCTCTCGGTCAGGACGGACTTTCCATACGCGGCCGCCCCGCCTTTTTCGGCGGTGCTGACTGCTGGCCGGCTGGCCTGTTTGGATTGTCGGAGCAAACTCACGCACGCAGTTTCGAATCACGCCAAGTGTGTTCAAGGGGAATTGAACTCACTGGGTTACGGCCAGGTTAAATCGCACAAAACACTTCCTGCCTTTCACGCGATCACGACGAAATGACACTCAAACGTCACAAAACACTTCATGTTCAATTGAACATGAAGCGTGAAACTGGCCACCAGCAAATGGCTCCAGGGAAGAGCCTGCTTATTTCGACAGGCACCATGTAATAAAACGAACTATTCGTAACCTCCAACTCTCACCGCAGATTTGGCCGCCACCAGTTCGTCCGCGAGCTTGGGGAATCCGAATGACCGGAAGACCTGCTCCAGACTGCGCCGTCGGGACCGGCTACTCTCAGTCTCACGTCGCAGGCGTTCGATGATCTGCATGGCTTCGGATTCACGTCCAGTGCCCCAGTCCACCATCGCTTCTACATAAGAAGCTGAGGTAAGCTGTGCACTGTTGCGCACTTTAAGTTCACGCCAGACCGACTCGGCCGAGACATAGTCGCCCGTTTTCACCAGACTGCCGATATAATAAATAACGAAGGGATATCCCGTGAGGTTTTCCTGCAGGGAATTTTGATAGAGGAGAAATGTGAGATCGGTCCAGCCCTGCGTTGCAGCCAAGCTGGCGAGTTGCGCGAGCGCCGCTGGAGTGCGGCGGTATTGCACCAGAAAACGCAGGCTTTCATGCAACCAGAGATTTTGATCCTGCCCTTGTCGCGTACCGTGCGTCTCAAGAAAACGCAGCTGGGCAGGCACATGATTGGGATAGGCATTGAGGAAGAGTTGCGAGGCGGTGCGAGCCTCTTCGTTTTTTTGCAGGCGCAGGGCCATATCGATGTACGCATCGATAATAGCTGGTTCGGCTGGATCTTTGGCTCCATGTTCTCGCGCAACGCGCAAACGTTCAAAGCCCACTTCGCGCCGATTCAGTTCCCAATCGATTCGGGCAAACAAGGGAGCCGCAGCAGGCAGATCAGCTAATCCCGCATAACGTAAAGCAACGGTTTCGGCCTCAGCCGCACCCGACACCTCGAGCACCGCCTGGATTTCGGCCATTTGATAACTTTTATTGGGGCTCTTGAGCAAAAACACTCCATGATGCGGTAAATCTTCCCGCAACAGCTTGATCAAGTCTTCATAACGACCCGCCCTGAGGCATGTTTCAATCAGCGCATTTTGCAGTTTTGGATCTACAGCGTGGTTTGCTAGTCCGTCTTTAAGCGTTTTCAGCGCCTCATCAAAGCGCGCGACTTGATACCAGCAACTGGCAAGGAAAAGTCGCACCTCTAGATCAGTCGGAGCTTTCTGTACCGCTGCGCGCGCAGTCATGATCCCACGCATGTAGTCCTGTTTCTCCCAGAACTGTTTTGCCTCAGTGAAATAGTATTTTCCCATTGCCGCCTGTACCCGACTAAACCTTGGCATCACGACAATATCTAACCAGTTAACCCCTGGTATTTTTCGGTAAATGGAGTAGTAACCCCAAAGCGCGGCAGTCAAGGCGATATACCCGGTCAAGACCAATACCACGCCGGCCGTAAGAATACGACCCCAGTTAAAAACAAAATGACGCTGCGGCGGATTGCCAGCGATTGTGAAATTGCCCCACCACTTTGGCGGTGGTAGATTGTTTGTGTCCTCTTTGACCAGCTTGGGCGTCATGGTGGGAGTGGGCGTTTTCACCGGGCACCTCCTGGAGTTAGTGTTTTCAGTGTGGGTGGACGCTGGCTCTGCTGCGCTTTGATGGCAGCCAGTCCACCCATGTAGTCCATGTAGCTCAGCACAGGACTAACTGGTTGGATAAAAAATTGGTCGATCAAGCCCGAATCCAATTGGGCCGCTGAGATCTTGGTGGTAGAACGTAGTTTTCCCTCGCTCCACTCCTCCTGAACAAAGGCCAGATTCATTCCACCTACTTTTCGATAATCACTAAAGCGCAGCTCATTCCACTTTCCATCTGGCTGACGTGTACGGAGCGATGATTCGCTGAAAGTCACTGGATCGATCATTGCGACCATTTCAGTTCCATCGCTCTCGGTGATGTGCAGTTGAATCGGCCCTTTTTCGGATTTCTCTTCAAGTTTCACGACCGTACCACGCTCGCCGTAGCCAACGAGGACGTCGTCAAAACGAGCCACCTGCTTCAGCATCGTGGCTTCTGCACCAGCCGCAGGTACACCGGACCTGCCGGGTTCCTGGCGCCATGCCGTTATGCCATCGTAACCAAGAATGCCGACGACCAGACCATCCTGAACAATATGTAGGCGAACCTTTCCGGGTCGTTTCTTAAAAATCGAAAATTCACGTTTCAAGCCGCTGGCCTCGATTTCGGCCTTGTATGAAATATCATTGGAAAGCTCAGCAAAATTGGCCTTCAGATAGGAATCGACGAGCGCCTTAACAGCCACTGCGTTGGGATCCAACGGTGCAGCGGACGCCTCCGCACGTAGGTCGGCGATGAATACACTAACCCGCGACTGAAGCTCATCGGACGACATTTTGCCCCGCAAAAGTTCGTTGCGTGCGGTCGAGCTGCGTTGGCCAAGTCGTTCGAGAAAACGATCGGCTAAAGCCAGCCGCTCCGTATCCGTCGTGGCAATTTCGGTATCACGTCGCAATAACTCCGCGACTTGATTGCGAGGCTCACTCCGCTCCAACGTGGCAAACCCAACCGACTGAGCCAAACGGTCACGAAGGAAAACATCCACACGCGAATTAAGTTCATCGTCCTCCATCTTGCCGTTTAGTAATTTTTCGGAAGCAATCGGAGAATTGCGCTTCAGATATTCGAGGAATTCACTTCGCGCGCGTTCGGCAGCATTCGGCTCTGTATCTTTTATTTTCTCCTGAAAAAGTTGCTTGAGCCCCTGCTGCTGCAACTGGACCGAGGTCGCGGCAGGATGCTCAACATCAAAGGCCGCAACCGCAGGCATCGCTGTAACGATCAAGCCGAGAAGCGACGTTCCAACAAAACATGATACTAAACGCATCGGGTTATAAACCAAAGGCGTAGACGATGAATAATGCAGTATTTTATATATCATCGGAGGCTGTAAGAGATAGAGATCAATGCTAGTCAGGTCCGTTGTCACTCAGGTGGGCGCTCTTCAAATCAAATCACGGGCTTCATTATTTTGTCACTCCGCCGTGACCTGGACGTCACAAACCAAGTATATATTCCGTCTGTTTCTTTAATCGTTTGAGCAATTGTATACAGGTCGTGGATGATATTTTCCCCAACCAAGAATTCACGCTTTCCCTCTGCGGCCTTAAGGTGGCGCCGACAAATCATTCGAATGTGGGGCGATCAAGAACGGATTCCGGTCGGTCGACTCCATCAGTCCAGAAGCGCCTGATGTTTCATCAAATTTCCGACCCAAAGAAAACCTCCCCTGGCGGAACTGCTCGTCCAGGGCATTGATATGATCGATCATCTCAAGGATCTTCGTACCCAAAGCAGTCAGACGGTATTCAATGACCTCGGGAGGCGAAGTCCTCATGGTCCGTGCAATCAATCCATATCTTACCATGGTGCGAAGCCGTTCGCTCATCACCTTTGCCGAGATCTCTGTTTCAATTTTAGCGATTTCAACAGGATCGTTTAATCCCTGGTGTACGTGACGCAAAATCACGGAAGACCATTTGCGCTTGAGCAAATTTTCCGTGATGGCGGCGACACCAATCCGTTGGGGCTGAGCACTCATCGCAGGCAACCGCCCGAGTTCAACGTCAACGAACTCGATACAAGGAATGAAGTATGCGTTCGGATTACGATTCTCGGTTCCATTAGCAATTGGCCACAATGCAGCTCTCTGGTGTCAGGAATGCAGCAGCTGTGTGACAATCAGGAAAACATTTACAACTACGTGCAGGAATATTGCTCCGGCGTTGGATTTCATCCCATTCCCTCTATAAAAAGAACATGCACTGAGGGAAAACGAGGCCAGTAACGGCTTACTGCAAGTAACTATACAATTTAACTGAGTCGTAACACCACCGGTTCGCCTCTCGGACGTGCATGTCAAGAATCTCCCGCTCCATGCAAGATACTAGCACGTCGTTTTCAGTCAGGCTCAGTTCAATTAAACAACCAGCGAGCACAACTAAAGTAGATCCACCACGGGTTCTCGACTGGGATCCTGTGACACTTCCAGCCGAGTCAATCGACCTTGGACGCTTGGTTGATCATAAATTAACCATCGCGTCCACCCTAACGCTCGGACAGGCACACTCTCGCTTTCGTGAGTGTGAGGTAGATTTTCTAGCCGTGATCGATGGACAAACTGTGTGCGGGCTTTGCGCACGTCATCGTGTGGGCTTCATTCTTGGTTCGCGGTATGGCTTCGCACTCTACAGCGACACACCGGTAAGCCAGGCTATGGTCCCACAGTCGTTGATGATTCAGGAGGGCACACCCACACGTACCGTGCTCGAAGCAGCATTTGCCCGGGCCGGCGACGCGTTTTATGACGACGTTGTTCTCATCGATGCCGGCGGCAATCTCGTGGGCCTCATCAGCGCGCGAAAACTGGTCCAGCTTCAGTCACTGCTCGTCTCCGATCAGTTTGCGGAGCTCCATCGACAGCACGAAGCAACGCGGAAACAGAATCTCGAACTTTTCCAGACCAACAATGCCCTGCGTCAGTCACAGGCTCTGTATCAGGCTTTGTTTGAAAGTCACTCGCTCGGCGTGGCATTGATCGACATACGAGGGCTGCTCCACACTTCCAACCGTAGGCTGAAAGAACTACTGGCTCTCGGACAAGAAGAAGTCTCAGCGCAAAGCCTCATGCAACGTCTGCATGCGCACGAGCGCAGTAATTTCCTAGCGGCTCTCGGGTCACATGAGCGCAAGCCCCAAGGCCTGCCCCTCACCAACGAGTATGTGCTGGATATACCTCTGCACGGTCCGAGAAAATTCAGTGTCACAACCAGTTGGATACAAGAAACCGGCCAGATTTCCGCCTGCTTTGAGGACGTCACAGAAAAGCGCGCGCTTGAAAACATGATGGTCCGGCAGGAAAAACAACTCCTGCTCGACACCATGGTTGGAGGTATCGCGCATGAACTGAACAACAAGCTCACTCCGGTGCTCGGTTTCGCCGAGCTTCTTCGACTCAGCACAGATCAACGAACCAAAACTTGCGCCCAAAATATCGGTCGGGGCATCGAGGAGGCGGCCCATATCATCCGACAACTGTTGCAACTCTCGAAACCCACGTCCCATCAGTTCGAAAAAATCGACCTCCGTCAGGTACTCATGGAGTCGATGACGATGCTGAAATTTCAGATTCAAGACAGCGGTGCCATCGTGAGAACCTCCGCGCCCGCTTCGGCGGTGCCAGTCCTTGCCGACCTCTCACAGTTAAAGCAGGTGGTAATCAACCTGGTGATAAATGCGCTCCAGGCCATGGAAGGCAGACCAAGCCCCACAATTGAAATACGTATCTGGTCTGAAACGAAACAGGTCTGCCTTTCCATTTCAGACAACGGCATAGGCATGTCCAGTGAAACGATTGGACGCATCTTCGATCCATTCTTTACCACCAAAGGCCCAGACCGCGGCACGGGACTGGGCTTAAGTATCTGTACGAGCATCATGCAACTGCACGGCGGCGTCATCACTGTCGAAAGCCAGCCCAACGTAGGCTCGACATTTAAACTCACCCTACCAATCGGTACCGGATCTTTGTCCGATAAGCACCCAACCACGTCACAATCACAAAGTCCGTTTAAGAGCGGGGCGCACTCACAAATTTTGGTGGTCGAGGACGAAAGCGTGGTGCGCAACGTCATGCAAGAAATGCTGCACACCTGTTTTAATTGCACAGTAGATCTCGCTCAAAACGGCGCCGAAGCCCTCGAGGCAATCTCTAAGAAATCCTATGATCTTATCATCTCCGATATCCGCATGCCGGTTATGGACGGGCCAGAGTTGTACGAATCTCTAAGGGAGAACAATCAGACAGCGGCAAAGCGCTTCGTATTCATGACTGGCCATGCGGGAGACCAAGACATGCAGCAACAAATCGCCGATTGGGGTATGCCCGTAATCGCCAAACCTTTCAAACTCACCCGTCTCTCGGAAGTTTGTTTCCCCTACCTTGTAAATGCCCAGCCACCGATACAGACCAATTTGAAATATATTCCATAACTAAACTCTATCGATAAGCCCAGCGCAGGTATTATAAACTTGGTTACAAGACCTCAAAATCGCCGCCGCCCCGCCTTTCCATGCGTCACATTTGGGTGACGAAAAACGGTGAGATACGACCCCTTGTCAGCACGCGACTAACAAAAGCAGTCACAAGGCACTTTTTTTGCCATACCACGGGAAAAAGCCAAAGTGTAGGCATGCAAACGTCACCCAGTAATGTCATCACACTCCGCCTTCGAGAGCTGTCCCAGCTCTTCAACTCGATGGACCCCTCGCCATTCGTGGAGCGGGATCTAGATGCCGACGCCGAGGAATTCATCACAAGCTGGGCACGCGAGCTGCCCGCCAACCGCAAACTAGAACTGGTTGTTCAACTCGCTGTTCCTGCAACCACCGATCGGCTTGCCGGCGTTGAGGATGCCGTGCGTCGCTATTTCGCGACACGCACCACGTTCAAACGCCTCGAATTCAGCCAGCTCATGCGCCGGGGTCGGCTTAGCCTCAGCGTGGGCGTAGTCTTTCTCGTTAGTTGCCTGCTACTCGGGCAGCTCGTCGCTAAATCCGGTTCCAGTTCGGCCGCAAACATCCTTGTGGAAGGGCTCACGATTTGCGGTTGGGTTGCCATGTGGCGCCCTTTGGAAGTTTACCTTTATGACTGGTGGCCGTTGCTCGAAGAGCGGCGGCGGCTCGATCTGCTCGCGAGAATCAAGGTCCGAATCGTGATGCCAAGAGAATGGGCCGCGTCAAACGAGTACAATTCAGGCGAGGCAGTACGAACTGCGGCCTGATCACGGATTCGTTAAATGGGAATCCGCTCCTTAAAGCACACGAATCCGGTTTGATTCCCGAGCATCCAGCCATTCGTTCTCGCCAAACCTAAACTGTTCCCTATATCCAAACGAAGCCACAGCCGCGATCGCCTTTTGCCGCGCGATGCCGGGGTTTGCCTTTTCGAGGTACTTAATCGCGAAGATAAATCTTCCGCACCGGGCAAAGTGCAGCGCTACATCCAAGCCGCTGAGAGTCGAGTAGTCCATGGACGTTTTGATTGATGGCTTTAGTCATTAGGTGGATGGCAACCTGACGTCTCACAGCAAAGCACGTCAGTCCCCAATGAAAAGCCGCGGGCGTGACAACCCGGTAAACACGCAGCAACAAAATCCACGCAAACCAGGAAAGCCAAACTGCCAAAGACAAGCGATTCCACTGCTCAGCTTTCTCCACACCGAAAACTTTCCGCCTCACACCTCAGCCAACCTTACGAAATGACCGTACAACGACGAGGGAGGAGCAAAGCAAAGACCTGCGTCCCTTCACCCACCAGTATAGCGGTGGCAGCTGGTTTAGATATCGCTGTGACTACGAGGTTATTACCATCCCCACCATGCCAAGGTTGAAGGAGATTTTATTGCTGCCGGAGCCACCATCGATACCGCCAATGATGACCGCACTACCACCTATGACGTTGATCTGATTGCTGCCCGCACCGAGGGGAATCGCGGTTTTACTACCTAACCTAAACCATCCAATAGTGGTAAAACTTCTGCCGCTCACCCATTCGTGGCGCAGGATTCCCTAATTGGAAACAAGTTTGACCGAGTAAGCGTGGCTAAGGCGCTGTAGAAACTGCGTGACGCGACGTTCGTCTGCATTGAGCAAGGGATGGCCTAACAATGGAAATGCATGCCTCGAGGTCTCGCCTAAATTGAATCTGGCATTCTTTGCTGCCCAGCCGCTGTTGAGATAGGCTGCCTGGTCAAATCCCAGTCCGTCAGCCTGATCACGTGATACAGTCGTCGCTGGAACAAACGTTATGAAATCCCGATGATGCGCTGCTTCGAACAGATACCCAAGCTCTCCATCAACGGTCAGAGACAATGCTTTCATCACGCGACTTTACCGCGTCAACAGAAGTAAGCAATCTGCAGGGCCGCCGGTTTTTTGGGTAAAAGTTAATCTTTTAGATCCTATTTTCCGCCAGTTACACGTGGGCCATAGAACGTGCGTAGGCCAATGAACCCTACCCGCCGCAAGCAGCGGGGTATCACAGAAATGGGCTTCGCACCGATGGCAGCGGGCGGCATCCTTCCAACCGCGGAAAGCTGCGGAGTATTGGTGCCGTCCGTAACAAAATCGGCTTAGGCAGCAGGCTTACTTTTTTTCGCCACCGGTTGCTTCCTCTTCTTGGCACCCGTTTTACTGACGCCTTGCTTGGCCAATTTCTTTTCGGCTTTGAGCGTCTTGCGAGCCCTCTTCGCCTGGATCTTAGCTTCCTTTAGTTCTTTTCTTGCGAGTTTCAGGCTCTCCTTAGTCGCATGAACACGGGCACGTAGAGTCTCGACCGTCTTCTTGGCATCAACGGCTTCGAGTTTCAGTGTAACAATCTTAGCGGTAGCAGACTTATCGGATATATTTGGAGTGGACATGGCAGTGGAATCATTCTCAGGCCCGGCACTGTAAATTTCAGATGCGTGCCTATCAAAGAATGTCACCATCCTGTAACAACACATACAGGCCAGCAACCATTGTAATGTTACGTTTTCAGTGACTCATTTATCTGCCGAGCCCTTCCGGAATCACGCAATCAAGAGCACGCCTATACCAGCACGCCGGACGGCCGATCAGTTTCTTCGCCTCGTCGAGGAACGGTCCCATGATTTCCATGCGCGTATGATACCATGTTTTTGCGAGCCACCGCCTCCCGGCTTTTCGGTAGACGGTGGCTCCACGGTGGCTCCAAAATGCGCAAAATAGGCCAAAATAAGCCGAATTCTGCCGAATCGTGCGGAGAACGAAATTGGCGTTATGTCTCTGGCCTCCAACGAAAAACGCCGACTTCGGATGAAATCGGCGTTTTCAAAACTGGCGGGATGGACGGGACTCGAACCCGCGACCTTCTGCGTGACAGGCAGACGCTCTAACCAGCTGAGCTACCACCCCGTGAAAGGGGAAAGGAGCCGGACGCTAGAATCGGAGAAAGGCAAGTCAAGCGTCTGTTTTGCTCAATCTGCATTTTTAAGGAAAGCGCTCCGATTCTGAGAGTGCCGGTCCAAGCCAATTTGAGGCCGCACCTTGAACTTAGCCACTAACCTGTCAGCCCGCTGCGCCATTATCGCCGGATTGAGCCAGACAAGTTTTAACCACCGCTGGAAAACCGATCCGCGCCGATATTACCAACGTCACTTGAGAATCGAGCGTCATGCTTTGGGATCGAAGGTAGGGTCAATGCTCCGCATTGACCGAGGGAGATAAGTCCATTCGGCAAAGTCAGGTCCCGAGCCCTTCGGCTCAGCTCAGGGCCTGAGCCTGTCGAACGGCCTGTCGAGGGGCCATCCGCCCTCCTAAAGTCCAAATAATAGGAGACGTTGGTATATACAGCGAAGAGGAGGGACGCAGTCTTGCTATGCCCTTTCCCAACGCCAAAGGCCACAAAAACACGGAGCCAGCGAGAACGCAAAAGTTACGCTAGAAAACCACTAGCTCATCTTCCGAAATAGTGAACTCGTCGCCTAACCATGAGACAAAGGGAAATCAGGGCCGCCGCTCCTTTTCCTTGTTTATATGGTTAATAACTGTTTAGCCTAATCAATTGACCCGCTAACTTTGCAGTCATCGATAGTCATGGCGAAAAAAACATTGCAATCGTTCTCTATGAATTCCGTGCTCATACCCCTCTTAATTGTGATAGCAGGTGCGTTGTTCACGTGGTGGTTAAATCAAGAGCGTTACGACGTTCGATACACGTTATCGGAGAAAGTCCCTGTCTCATTTGGAGGACCCTTGAACGAAGCTGTACAGCAGCTTGAGGTAACAAATCTAAGTAAAAAGACTGTAGACAGAATTAGAGTTAAGATTCCTCAGCCTATTATTGCACACGAGCTGATCAAAAATTCACAAGCAGACGTGGAGGAGGTTTTTAACGGAAAGGAAATATTCGAATTAATATATCCGACCCTTCCTCCTGAGGGGAGTTTCCGCATTGTATTGAAAACGCCAGGAGCAGGTTTGAGCAGAGGATCTTTGGAGGTAGTCCATGGGAAAGGGCCTGCAGCTTACGGTTTTGCAGCAACTTCGATTACTACAAAGATATCCAGCATTGCGACCATAGCATTTATGTTATTGTACACTGTACTTTTGGTGCGCGGTATTAATGACTCCCCGGTTTAATTGGCTGCAGTCAGACGCTCAATATCGTAGCGAGGAATTGTTACGGAAATCCATTCCTTGGTTCATTGCGGAAGAAAAGTGGAATGAAATACGAACGCGTGCAATTACATGTCTCGTAAACGAACGAATCGGATATGAAATCAGCGATTTTGAAAGCTCTGCATCTTTCCGTAGATTAAATCGTGAAAACTTGGATTTTTTGTCACCAGATGAGTGGGATGCCTATCGAAAATTGGCTACCGTAAATGTAATTAACCTGATCTGTGAAAGGGTGAATTCCACTTATTATTCGGATGAATTAAAGAAACTCTTAGCAATTAAAAAACCTGCTCAAATCCCTTCTAAAAAGTGGGAATCGATGAGGGATTTGATTGAAAAACGATACTTAGCTCGGCGCATAGATGAAACACGCTTGGCTACAGCAGCCATAAAACTGAACGAAACCAAACCTCAAGAGGTGGGACAAGCACGATGGGATGAGTGCCAAGAAACGATATCAACTATAGTATATGATATATTATTTTCAAGAATGATCAATATTAGACTCCCATACGCTATTACTGAGACGCCTGAGTATTTAATTCTTCCTAAAGAAAAGCAAATTGAACTACAAAAACAGGCATACGCTGCAACTCTTTATACTATGCCCAATGTGCTGACCAGCTTTGAGGCCAAAGCTTTCCTTGAGAAACCTCGGCCTTCTTGGATACAGGATAACGATTACCGAAATATAAAAGAAATAGCCGAGCGTACACTTGATAATGACCGCCAGTATGCTGTAAATGCACAGACACAAGCTTGCCTAAAACGAATACTAAATGGTTCAGTTTTGGACGAAAAAACATTGTCCCAAGTTGATCCCGAAACACAGAGCAAGCTAAAGGAACTTGAAGGGC
>Ga0302321_100001704_pt1 | contig 18850 bp, 15 predicted proteins | sample Fen_T0_1_FD_202505 | JGI IMG/M metagenome (GOLD analysis project Ga0302321, IMG submission 202505) | Peat permafrost microbial communities from Stordalen Mire near Abisko, Sweden - Fen_T0_1 | ecosystem: Environmental > Terrestrial > Soil > Wetlands > Permafrost | place: Sweden: Abisko...
CTCGGCATCGTTCTGTGCATCGGGCTGTCGTACCTCATCACCGATCGCCTGCCCTTCATCTTCACCTACCTGCTTTCCTCGACCATGGTCAGCGCCGACGCGGTCCTGACCTGCCAGTTCGCCCTCGCCTGCCTGACCGTGCTGCCCTCGACCTTCCTCATGGGCGCCATCTTTCCCATCACCGTGCGCGTGGTGACCGGCGACCTCGGCACCGTGGGCCGCGACGTTGGCTTTGCCTACGCCCTCAACACCGTGGGCGCCATCATCGGCTCGTTCTTCTCGGGCTTCGTGATTCTGCCCAGCCTGGGCCTGCAACGCGGGATCTACCTGGCCGCCGTGGTCGATCTGGCGCTGGCGGTTTTGCTCTTCGCCGTCGCATCGAACCTGCCGCGCGCGCGCCGCATGATCGGCATGGCCACGGCGGTGGCCATGGCCCTGACGGCGCTGGTGCTTCCGCGCTGGAACCTGACCAATTTTTCTATTGGATTTTTCCGCATCTCCATGGCCCGCGACTACATCGACATGGTCGAGCGCCGTCACCAGAAGAAGAAATGGCAGACTCCCAAGCTGGTCTATTACAAGGACGGCATCGCCACCACGGTCTCCGTCGACCAGTGGGGCAAGGTGTTCTCCATGAAGAACAACGGCAAGGTCGACGCCTCGAACGACGCCGACATGCCCACGCAAATCAGCGTCGGCCTCTTGCCGCTGCTCCTGTACAACAACGACCACGCGCCCAAGGTCGCGCTCATCGGCTATGGCTCGGGCGTTACGGCCGGCGCCACCACCCAGTATCCCATCGACAAGCTGGAAGTCGTCGAGCTGGAGCCCGCCATCTACGAGGCCGCCCACTTCTTCGACAACGTAAACCACCGCCCGACGGAGAATCCCAAGGTCAAGGCCATCGCGGGCGACGGCCGCAATTTCCTCAGCCAGCGCCGCGATCTCTACGACGTCATCATCAGCCAGCCATCCAACCCCTGGATCACCGGCGTTTCGAACTTGTTCACCCGCGAGTATTTCCAGTCGGTCAAATCGCGTTTGGCCGACGACGGTATCTTCTGCCAGTGGGCGCAGCTGTACGAAATGGCGCCCTGGAACATCAAGGCCATCTACCGCACCCTGGCCGGCGAGTTTCCCTACGTGATGGTTTTCGCGGCAGAAGATCTATCGTCGGACACCATCCTCATCGCCAGCAGAAAACCCATCGAGCTCGACATCCGCAAGATCGCGCGCGCCTTTGAAGACCCGGTGACGCGGGCCGAGGCCAAGCGCGCCGGCTTCGAGTCGCCGCACGACGTGCCCGCGTTTCTGCTGCTGGGTTCGGAAGAATTGCGCTCGTTTGTGGCTGGCGCGCAGCTCAACACCGACGACAACGCCCTCATCGAATTCGCGGCGCCGCGCGATCTTCTGCGCTACCAGGCCTACGATCCCTACCTGGCCAAGGTGTACGGCCCCATGTGGCCCTACGGGCACCTGACCGGCCTGGTCGAGGGCTACGATGGCGAGACGCGTGCCACGGACATGGCCCGCCTGGCGCGCAGCCTGCTCGCCCATGGCAAGGCCCGCGAGGCCAAGCTGTGGCAAAGCCGCGCCGAGGCCGCCGCCAGCGACAAAGCGGATGCCAACCCGGATGTGGCCCATACGCGCCTGCTGCTCGATTTGGTGGCGACACGCGAAGATCGCGACCAGGAGATCCCGCTCGCGCCCGACGAAGGACTGACCCCGCCGGTCATACCACCCGACCTGGCCCCGGATGTGGCGACCCGGGTGCGCGAGGAATACGCGGACGTGTCTGCCCTGGTCGAGAAGAACAAGTACGCCAGCGCCTTCAAGATCGTCGAGGACTGGCCGGAACAGACCTGGGGCCTGAAGCTCGGCAAGGACTTCTCCATGCTCACCGGGTTTCTCGACTACAAGGCTGAATTCTACGGTGATGCCGTCGACGAGCTGAAACCCCTCGCCGACGATGCCGAGTTCGTCAGGCGGCGGCCGGAGCTGCTGTACTACCTGGGGCGTTCGTACTTCGCCAACGCCAACTGCGCCAAGGCGGTGGCCGCGCTTGAACGCTACATCGTGGCCCAGCAGGCCCTTGGACGGCCTGTCCTGCCGGGGTCGGCCAAGCAGGAAGAAGTGGAAAAATCACAAATTCCCGCGCCGGTGGTACCATGAGGCCGTGGTCACGAAGCGAGCCCCTCGCCCATCCGCTCGCGCCCCCAGCACGGGCCTGAGCAAGAAAGTCGCGAAGACGCGGCCCGCACCGCCGCGCGTGGTGGTGGGCGTCGGTCTGGCCACCGTCGACTTGCTCTTTGTTTGCCCGCGCATCGATGAACGCCTGGTCGACGCCTCGGTCTTCAGCATGCAAGCGGGTGGCTCGGCCTCGAACATGTTGGCCACCCTGGCCGTCATGGGGGAGAAGACGCGCTTTTTCGGGCGCATCGCCGACGACGAGCATGGCCACTTCATCCTGCGCAGCATGCAGAACCTGCACATCGACACCTCCATGCTCATGATCGAGAAGGACAAGGTGTCGCCCGTGTCCGTCCTGCAGATCGACGAGACGACCCGACGACGCAAAATTCTGCGCTCGCGCGGAAACGTCACGCCGCTGTCGCCGCGCGACCTGCCGGCGGGCTTGCTTGGCGACGCGGCCATGCTGGTCATCGACGGAACCCATCCGGCCCTGCAAGCCGCCATCGCCGAGAAGGCGCGCGACAAGGGCATCAAGGTTCTGCTCAACGCCAGCCAGCTCTCGGGCGGCATGGGCGAGCTGCTTTCGCTCTCGGACATCGTGATCGGCTCCGAGCGCTTCGCCCACGAGCTCGCGCCCTCCGACAACATGGGCGACAGCCTGCGCGAGATCCTCAACCTGGGTCCGCGTATCGCGCTCATCACCATGGGCGAATCCGGCTCGGTCGGGCTGGAGGGCAGCAAGCTGGTCGAGCAGGAAGCCTTGGACGTGTTCGTGGCCGACACCTCGGGCGCGGGCGATGCCTTTGCAGGCGCCTTCGCCTTCGCGCACCTGCACGGCTGGCCCCTGGAAAAGGCGGTCCCCTTCGCCAACGCAGCCGCCGGCCTGGTGTGCCGGAGCATCGGCGCACGCTCTGCCCTACCCACCGTCGAGGAGATCGTCGCGGCCATGGACGGGACACCGCCCGGCCCGAGAGCCTGACGGTTACTTGTGTGGTTCCACGGGCACGGAAGGTAGCCCAGGGACGAAATTCTGTGGGAAGGCTTGAAAGCCCCACTGCGCTGTCAGCCGTTTGGTGAAGTCGGAAAGCTCGCCCACGCTCAAGTGGCTAAGGTAGTTGGCGACCTGGTCGCTTGAAGGCGGCAAGCTCCTGCCCGCAAATATGCCAAGGATGAGGCCAACCACCAGACTAATGACCGAGGTAATGAATAGGCGTTTCATGAGCTTCCTTCGTCGTTGAGGTGTGCTTCACCGATCGGGCGCGATGCTAGCACGGCAGCCGCTCGGTCAATACCAGGGGCCGCTGGCGGCACCCATCGCAGCCCGCAGAATGCGGCTTTTTTGGGGTCTTGGCCAGGTTGTGCGACTCTTTCCGCGTGGCATTGAGTCGAGAGCTCCCTTCAAATATCGTCCTGCTGGTGTTGCGAGCCATGGTGGGCGTGAACATGGCGTGCCTACACGGGTGGGACAAGCTACACCACTTCGGCGCCAGGCTGGGCAGCGTTCCCGATCCCTTTGGCATGGGCCCCAAGTACGCGCTGATGCTCGCCGTCGCTGGCGAGTTCTTTGGCGGCATCCTGCTTGCTTCGGGCTTGGTCGGCCGCGCGGGAGCCTTCCTGGTGGCCTTGGTGTCCGCCTTGACCCTTTCCGCAACCGTTCACGGCGCCGCCTGGCACGAACGCGAGCTGTGGGGGCTCTACCTCGCCGCCAGCCTAACGGTTCTGCTCCTCGGTTGTGGACGCTACTCCCTCGACAGCGTGGTGTGGAAGAAGTTCGGCAAAGGCGGCGGCAAGGGCGCGTCGTCGCCAGCGAAGAAATAGATCGCGTCCGATCGGCCGGAAGCGGAGACCGGCCGTACCAGGACAGGCGTGGCGAGCACGGCCCGAGCCTCAATCGGATAACTTTTGTCCGCTTTTGATGGGCAGACCATCTTGCACGTGCTATCCCGATAGGGTTCGGTTCGCAGGTTGTTGGGAGTGCGGGCGATCGGCGCTCGCGATGCGAACCCCCTTTCCATGGGAGAACGACATGCCAATTCCTGTTTCCGTGGATGCACTGCACGCACTGGCAACGAACGATCAGGTCGCGACGGCGCTCGACAGCCTTCGCCAGCACTTGCCCCAGTTGTTCGACGCCTTGGTCAAGAAGATCAACGTCGAGCAAATCCTGGCCGAATCCGGAACCGTTGGTCAGGTCACCGTGGGCCAGGTCGCGGTGGGCAACGTGGTGGTGGACTCGCTCACCCTTCACAACACGCAGGCCAATCTCAAGTCCGGCAATGCCTATCTGGAAAACGTGGGCATCACCATCGAGCTCAAATTCAAACTGCACTGGTGGTACGACATCGGCATCTACAGCGACAGTGGCGATGAAAACCTGGGCTCGTTGTCGTTTGCCATGAACGTGGGCAATGTGGCCGTCCCCTCGCTGGCCAACATTCAGATGACCATTCCGTCGGTCACGGTGAACAACGTGGCGGCCCAGGTCAATCCGTTGCAGAACCTGGATCTGGGCGGCGCCGCCTTCAACAAGCTCAAGGTGCTCAAGACCACCTTGCCAGCGGCGGGCTTCGGCTTGACCGGCATGGCCCTGGGCTCGCTCGGGCTTTCCGCCCTGGGCGTTCCAGACGTGGCCAGCGAGCAAGCTTCCATCGACGAGTTCAAACCCAACCAAACGGTGGTGCTTCCTGGCGCCAGCCTGGGCAGCGTTTCCATTCCCTCGACATCCATCCCCGACGTGCAGAGCGGCGCCTTCGGCCTGGATGCCCAGGCCAGCAGCCGTGGCATCAAGGTGGACTTCGGCATTTTCGGTTTCACCTTCACGGTGACCCCGGTGGTGCACATGCATATCGGCGCCATGACCCTGCACGATCTGGGACTGTCGGCCGACGTGGGCAGTATCGACGTCCAGAACATCCACGTTCCGCTCGACGTGAAGGGCATCACGCTCAAGACCCTGAAACTTCACAACCTGACGGTCACCGACGTTTCCCTGTAGGGAGGACACCATGGCAACCAACGAGACTTTCGCCGAGGCCGCGGCCCGCATTGCACAAGAGCCCGCCGAAGTATCCGTGCCCGTGAAGAAGATCGAGCTCGACCTGTCCCTGCCAGGCATCCTGGCCCGCGTGCAATTCATGGCTGAACAAGCGCACAACAGCGGCAATCTGGTCGAGGACAAATTCAAGGACATCATGGGCGCGGTCGACAAACTGAAGGCTGCGGTGGTCCACCTGGACCCTCGTCAGATCCTGCAGGGCCTTCCGGGATTCAAGGGCAAGAAGTAGCCAGGGGACGACTACGGGATCGGGCGGTCACAACCCGCCCAGGCGTTGGGCGACTCGCGCAGCCGCACGCGCAGGTTGGCGGGTTCGGTCGGCCTGGCATCCTCGGGCAGGTCGGCAATGGCATCCGCAATCATGTCTGCAAGGTACTCGGCCAAGCGCTCGGTTGTGGAAACGCGCCCCGCGAACGCAGGGTGTTCGTCGAGGTTGCGATAGTCGATGGGCGCAAGCACGCGCCGAACGGCGTCGCGCAGGGCCGCAAGATCCATGACCACGTTGTGACCGCCAAGCGCCCGCGAGTGAACCTCCACTTCCACCGTATAGGTCGCCCCGTGAAGACGTTGGGCAGGCCCAAAGGTTGGATCCGCCAGACTGTGCGCCACCATGCAATAGTCGGAAACACCCACGCTAAACATGCGTGAAATCTGCCTCAAGTCGGATTTGCATGCAAAGCGGGAAATCGATGCCTAGGGATAGGCGAATACGGTTTGCAAGGCCAGGCCGGGGGCGGCATCGAGACGCGCGAAGGCCGCCGGCGCTTCGACAAAGGGAATGGGTACATCCAGAAGAGCGTCGAGCCGCGCATTCGACAAATAGTCCACCACCAGCGCAAATCGCCGATCCGTGTCCCAACGCGCGCTCTTTAGCGCAGGGATTCGAGAAACCTGGCTTGCCTTCAGCTGCAGCCGCCGTCGGTGAAATTCGGTTCCCAGTGTAATGGGACTGCGCCGCTCCCCATAGAACGAAGCCACCACAACCACCGCCTCCACGGCCGCGTGTGCGATAGCCCGATCCAGGCAGTCCGGATCCCCAGTGGCTTCGACGACCACATCGAATTCCCCGCGCGCGACATCTTCTCCTGGGCTGCGAACGTCATCCGCTCCCAAGGCCAGCGCGGCCTGCCGCCGACGGGGCGACGGCTCGACCACGACGACCTGCTTGGCGCCCGCGACCTTGGTCAACATCGCGACCAAGAGGCCGACGATCCCTCCGCCAAGAACAAGCACGCGATCGCCGATGGCAAGGCCACTGTCCCACACCACAGTCAGCGCGGTCTCCAGATTCGCGGCCAGGGTCGCGCGCGCACTCGGAATAGATGACGGAATCTGGCGCATGGCTTCGGGCCGCAGCAGGTGAACGTCCCCGTGCGGCCGCAGCGCAAACACACGCTGCCCCACGGCCGCCTCTGCACAGCGACTCTCGACCACTTCCCCAACCCAACTGTAGCCGTAGCGGCGCGGATAGACCGGCGTTCCCGCGGTGTCCAGCGAAGGGTCGAATACCCGTGGGCCCTCGTTGCGATAGAGCAGAAGCTCGGTGCCTTGGCTGATGCCCGAGTGAAGCGCTCGGGCCATCACCTCGCCTGGCGCGAGCGGCGGCAAGGGCTCGCCCTGCCGCACCTCAACCCGCCGTGGTCCCGTGAACCACAGCTCTCGCTCAGCCCACACTGCGCAAGCCCTCTTGGTGGGTCGTCTCGACGGGTGTTCGCGAACCTATCTTGTCCAGCTGCTCAAGCTGCGAGACCAACTCCCTTGCCGCCTCCGACCATGGCCGAGGCGTCCACCGGCGCGCCTGGGCAAGCGCCAGGCGCCAGCGATGGTCGGCCGGGCTGCGGCTGATGAGCAACAATCTGCCAACCAATTCTGCGCCGTTCGCGAACAGCTCTCCCCCAGAATCGGGCTCGACCATGGCTGCCACATGGCCGCCCCGCTCGGCCAAGATGGGAAGCCCCAAAACGCGTGCCTCCATGAGCGACATGCCGAAAGATTCCATGCGGGAACAGGAGATCAGGAAGTTGCTCGCCGCCATCACCCGCAGCGTTTGAGCGTTCGACAGCTCCCCCAGGAAACGAACGCGACCGCGCACGCGAGGATTTCTCGCAAGGGTATGACAGCGTTTCGCGTACGCAGGCTCATGCGCCTCCCCGCCTACGATGCTGATGTGCACACTGTCGGTTTCGCGTATCTGTTCGGCCAGACTGACCAGGAACCGATCCACGCCTTTTCCCTCGACGAGGTTTGCCACCATGACGGCACGGACGGGTGGACCAGGCACCGTCGACGATGGGCTGGGTGGGCGGCCCGGCTCTACCAGCAAGACCGGGCACCGAGGGCCAGCCAAACGCCGCACGATTCCACGCATCCATTCGCTCGGCACCACAAACATCGTCGCGGTTCGCAGCGCCGCCGCTTCGGTCGCTGTCAAGTCCCCGGGGCCAACACCTTCCCCGTGCGAAAGCAAACTAGGCAAGTAGTGAACCATGAGCCCAAGCCTTGTCCCTGATGTTGTTACGCGCGCCAGCTCGGGCAATTGGTCAAGGTAGAGTGAATCGACCCAATAGCTGTCCGTGCCTGCGGCGCTCGCTAATGCCGCCCTTGCTCGCTCCACCGGCAACACGTCGCAGGTGCAGCCAACCTCTTTCAGGCCCGCCATGATCATCCGATTGTACAGCGTGCCGCCACTGATGGGACCGCGGAGGGGGGGAACGATAAACCACTGCATACCCACCGCCCCCTCAGAATCGGCAATCGAAGAGCGTATCGTCGCCAAGCATGAATCTGCGCACGCGTGGCCGAAGCGCCTGCTCCAGGCCATCAATCTTGGGCAACACGAAACCGGGCCGGCCTTGCCCAAGAAAGATCGGGCTGATGGTGATGTGCATTCGGCCAAGCAGTCCCACCTGCAGGAAGTGGGAAATCGTCACCCCGCCCCCTTCGACGAAGACGCGGCGTAAGCCCCGGGTTTTCAAGCGTGCCAGAATCTCCAAGGGGGCCAGCACCGAACCCGAGGAAGAAGCCTCGATGATTTCCACATGCTCGCGTAGGCGGCGGGTTTGGCCCCGGCCTGGCGCACAGAAGAGAAGGGTTGGCGCCACACCATCGTGAAACACCTGGCGGTCGACCGGAGCACGCAGACCCGGATCAAGCACCACCCGGGTCGGGTTGCGCCCCGGCACGAGACGTGTCGTCAGGCGAGGGTCATCGTAGGTGATGGTTCCCCGCCCCACCAGGACCACATCAAAGAGGGCGCGCAGTCGGTGCGTGTGAACCAAGTCCTGCTGTCCAGTAATGAAGCACGAAGCGCCCGTCGACGTCGCTATTTGTCCGTCCAGGCTTTGGGCAATATGGCCGATGACGAGATCGTTGCTCGCCTTCCCGACGCAAAGAGGGAGATAGATTTCCAAGAGTCGTTCGATGGACGGCGCAAGCGGCGCCATCGGACGAAAGATCGGCTCACCATCCGGGAACACGTCGAGCCAACCATGGCCAAGAGCAACCTCTTCCAGTCTGCCGTTCCCATCCACACGCACACCACACGGTTTGGCGACAGCCAACCCCACGCCTGCACGAGCCGCCAGAGCGCGCAGCACAAGCCAGGCGCGCGTTTCCACGAGTGTCGTGTCGTGGACTACACGAGGACTCGCATCCCAAAGGTGCATCAGCTTGCCCCTCCCGAAAAGTCGCGGAGGAAATCCACCAAGAAGTCCTCCATGGGAAGGCTGCCGTTCACCGGCACCATCCCTCGGGAGTAGCCACGCGAAACGAACGGTGCCACCAGGTCCGCATCCCGACTGATGACATGGATAGGAACCGCCCAGGACGGCGAGTTGTCCGTCACTTCGGACACGGGTTGATGATCACCAAGGATGATGACGAGAGAATCGTCATGCACGAATTCAGTCAAATAGCCGCGCAGGACGTCCAGGTCGTAAAGGATGCTCGTCAAGTAGGGATCGGCGGCCTGCGAGAAATTCGACCAATCGAGATGCGCACGTTTCAATGGTTGCGAATGGTAGATGGCGCCATTGCCCACGCGTGACCAATCAGGCACCAGCGTGGGCACGTGACTCCAGGGGGCATGGCTCGACACGAGCACGTAGGTCGCGAAGAGCGGACCTTGTGCTACGTCCACGACCTTGCGCCGGGCGAAGTCGAGAACATATTGATCCGGCATGGTGGCCCACGCAAAGGGCGGTCCCGCGTAGTCGAAATTCCAGCCACTATAGGCTTCGTCGAAATCGTAGAAGTCAGCGCCACTCGACTTGCGGTTCGTGTTCGGCTCCAGCAAGACCGTGTGATAGCCCGCCTCGTGCAGAATGCGCGCCATGCTGTGCGGCTTGTGGACGCCCAGCAGATCGTATTCCAACTGATTGGTCGTGCGTATGCCTGTCAAGAGGGTTGCGTGGGCCAGCCACGACATGCCTCCGTAGGTCGCTGAATTCAAAAGACCTGATGCGGTCGCGAACCCGCGATGGGCAAGGTCGGTCTCCATGTTCCGAAGCGCAGGCAGCATCTTGCTGGTGAACAACTGGCGATCGAGCACGGTGGCGCCGTACGACTCCACAAACAGAAGAAGCACATTGGCATGGTGAAGGCGCTGCAAGCGCGTGGGCGTGTGGCCGAGCACCTCTTGAACAGCAGCGATCGCCTTGGCCTCCTGAGCTTGCTTGGAATACACGTTCACCAGGAACTCCGCCTCGCGGCGGACGCGTGGCAGGGCGCTTGCTCCAAATGCCCCTGCATAGCGCTGAACATAGCGGGTGTCATGATCTAGGAACAGCGATGCCAAGGCGAAGGGCAGTGCGACACTCGCAAAGACGAAGCCCGCGCCACGGCCGCGAAGGTACGTCGCCACAAATATCAATGCACGGTCGATGGCAAGAACGAAAAGGACAACAGCGGCGACTGCGGCGACCGTCGTTGCTAGGAATCTCCATGGCGACAGCGTCGAGTGCAGAAAGCGAACCAACTCGGATACCATGGGCAAATCGGTGTACAGGTTGAATGGGCGGCTGAAGTATTGGCCGGCAATGCCGTCGCCCAGTCGCAGGAGACGAACGAACAGGAAGCACGCCACCAGCAAGACACGCAACGCCCAGGGCAGCCGCCATCCCACCAAGCCGAGCACGGCGAATGCGGCCAGGACCACCGTGACGTCAAGAGAAGGCAGGAGGTACCATCCCGCCGGCTCGGCCGAGGGAAAGCGAAGGTTCACGAGCACGTTGAGAAACGACCAGGCTACGACAAAGAGCAGGGCTCGCCACCACCCTCGCCCGGCCCGCTTGCCAACTCTTGCGACCCTTGCGGGGAGCGTTGCAAGCGTCGGGTAGGCGTCGACAAACGAGCGACCGAAGGAAAGACCCGCGACCGCTGTGCCAAAGGTGGCAATGGCGCCTCTGGCGACGAAGTCATCAACCGTGAGCGCCAGTAACAAGCACGATGCCGTGACAACGAAGGCGGCTCGCCCCAAGCGCGAGCGCACGCGATCGATGCCAGAGGGGGGCACCAGAACGAGCGTGAGCACGTAGACGTAGCGAAGAAGGCCCGCCCCCAGAACCCACAATCCCAGGCCAGCGCGCAGCCAGAGCAAGTAACCAACAAGCAGGACAAATACCGCATCAACTTCCATGTCGAAGCTGGCGCCAAAGGCCGAGGCATGCCCGCCCCGTCGAGCCACGTAGCCGTCGAGAACGTCCAGCAGCAAGGCCAGCAGGAAGCCCATTGCCAACGCAAAGGAACCAAGCCGATGCGAAACGGCAGCGAGCAGCAGGAGCAGGAGCAATCGGCAAGAAGTGACGACATTGGCCGATCCGAAGCGTCCACTCGGTGTCCAGCGTCCGACGGCGCTGGCAATCAGTCCCGGGAACGATAGCCCAACGCCCAGCACGAGCGGCCACGGGCCCTGCGTGACCACGGCAACGCCGCAAGCCGTGAGGACGACGACCGCGTGCATAGGCAATGACCAGACACGCATGGCTTGCCCTCCTATCGGCCCGGAAATGATCCAGCTGCGCGGCGGAGGGTCAGGTCGGCAACGGCAACCTCAAAATGGGCCTGGGCCAAGGCTTCCTTGGCAGCGACCAGGCCATCCTGCGCTTGCAACAGGTCAATTTGCGCCGAGTGCCCGGCTTCGTACTGCGTGCGAACCAGGTCCAGGGTTTCGATGGCCAAGGCCACCGAGCGCTCGGCCGCCCGCTGGGCGTGGCGTTTGGTTTCAAGAAGTCCATGACCATTAGCTAGATCGTCGCGAATGGTATCGCGCAAGACCGCTGCCAGCGCAGCGGCTTCCTGTGCCTGGGCGCTGGCGGCATGGCGTTGGGCATCGCGCACGCCACCGTCGAAAAGCACCCAATCGAGCTGCAAGCCAACCGCCCACGCGTGATGGTCCGCGTGGAAATTGTCGTAGTTGAAGGCGCGCAGGTTGCCAAAGGCCGACAACGAAGGCGCCCAACGCCAGGCCTGGGCACGCCGTTGTGCCTCGGCGGACTTGGTGGTCAGTTCAAGGGCGCGAAATTCCGGACGCAGGTGCAGCGCGGATTCCAGGTCACCGGTTTCCTCCGCCGCCACCGGGTTCGCGGCTGGCCGAACTTGGAATTCTCGATCCGATTGAATTAGCGTTGCCAGCGCACGGTAGGCTTGCACTTGGGCAAATCGCGCTTCCCGCGCAGACTGTTCCGCCCGCACCACGGCCAGTTCGGCCCGATCCACATCCACCTTGGTCACGCTCCCATTCTCGAAACGGGTTCGAGCATTCTCCATCGTAGCCCGCGCAACCTCGATGTTCGACAGCCGCGCCGACACCACCTCGTCCGCAATGGCTGCGGCATAAAACGCTTGGGCCACACCCAAAAGCACCGTGGCCAGCGAGGTTTCATACTGCGCCTCGGCGGCATGGAAAGAGCTGCTCACCGCCTCCAGTCCCACATAGGCGGCGGGTACAATCAGTGGCGCCGTGAACGCGATGGCGCCATCGAGTTGGTTCTTGGGCTGAACGGTCAGCGTTTCCGGACCGGTTTGGAATTTGAATTCGACGTTGTTGCGCGTGTACTTGCCCTGCGCCGCCACCGTCGGAAACAGGGCCGTCCAAGCCAGGTCCAGATTGGCCTGGGCTTGGGCTAGGCGCGCGCGTTCGGCGACCAGACTTCGGTTGGCTTTGCGACCCAAGGCCAGGGCCTCATCCAACGTCAGATCATACGACGTCTGCTCCGCGCCAGCGCCCGCGGCACCCCCGCAAAGAATGGCCAGGCATAGGAAGCCTGAGACGCCCCGCAATCGTCCTTTTCTCACGACGCCACTCCCACGGGTGTTCGGTTTCGGCGAACCCCGCCCTCGCCGCCTACCACCGGCATGATATCGGGAAACGGCATGATGTCGTCCGCGGGATATGAATTTCAAAAGCCGCGATCAAATTGACGTCGATGGTGGAAACGACCTCGGCCGCGGAGCGCGTTTGGCCAGAGGCGAAATTGCAGCCTGGAGCGATCGCGACGGCTGCTGATGGAACAACTGCGACACGTGCGGAAGATTGATAGGGAAAGTTCTTCGTCATGTTGGTCACCTTGTATCTGCTCTATCTGATGTCCCAAGTCCGAGGACGTTTCGGGCAGAGCGTGACCTCGATGAGATGATTCGAAACGCACTTGTTACCCAAGAAAACCTGGCGCCCAGCTTTCGCCAGGCTATGGTTTCAGCACGGGCGTCAGCCTCGAGTTGGCGATACGCTCAGCTCTTGCGCAGACAGCGGCGGGCGAGCGCCGCGATGGCGGGAATCGGGTCCAGGCACAGCCGCTCGAAGGACTCGACCGCGGCCGGGCGGCCTGCAAAGGCGGATAGCGACTCCAGCGCAGCCAGGCGCACGCGTGCGTCCGCGTCCCGGGTCGCGTGGACCAATCGGGTCACCGCGCCGTCGCTGGCGTACTGGCCGATGGCGACCACTGCGCGGCCGCGCACTTCGGGCTGCCCATCGGCTAGCAGCTGAGCGAGGAAAGGCTCCGCCGCTGGCGCGGTGATGGCGCCCAAAGCGTCGATGATGGCGAGGCGAATCGATTGTTCCTGTTCGGGGAAGAGCACCATCAACCGGCGCGCCGACCAGCCATCGCCGATGCGGCCAAGGGCGCGCAACACGGGGTCGCGAGTTTCCGCATCGCGGGCAAACTGATCGAGCAACAAACAAAGTGCCCGGCGCGAGCGGCGGCGCCCGAGCGCCTGCACAACCTCGGCACGCACCGCCACCGACGGATCCCCCAAGAGCGGTTCCACCATGTCGATGATCTCGGCGTGCTCGTTGGCGGCCAGCACTCCGACCGCCGCGCGCCTCACATCCTCACGCGCGTCGCCGAGTGCACCCAGCACAAACTCGCGTTGGGCCGCGCAGGGCGAGATGCGCATGACCTCGAGAACCAGCGCCGCTCGGTCGGTGGCCACGTCGTGATCCGCCAGCAGCGCCGCCGTCACCAGCTTGGCATCCATGGCTCCGAGCGAGCGCACGGCAGCCACGCGCACGGGCTCCATGGGATCCGCGAGACACTTGAGCATGGCGGGAACAGCGCCTTCGGCCGCCAGGCCTGCCAGCGCTCGCAAAGCGGCCACGCGCACCCGAACCTCGTCACTGGCCAGCAGGCCCTCGCACGGCCCGGCCGCTTCTTCGATGCCCAGGGCAGCGGCGGCGGTGCAACTGAAAACTCGGACATCCGCATCGGCGTGGCCCAGGCCCGCCAGCACGCTGGCGTGGGTGACTGGCCCGGCAAATAGCACCGCATCGAGCAGTGGCTCGCCGATAGCCACGTCCCAAGCGCCCTCGACGAGGGCGGGATAGAGCGCGGGAAGCTCCAGCGCACGAATGACCGCGATGGCAGCTTCCTTGAGGTAGTGCTGATCCACCGCGCCTTCGGGCTCCGCATCCCGCCGAATCAGAATGGCCGCCAGGCGCGCGTGAACGGCGCCGCCATCGGGCGAGCCCAGGCGCTGCCAGGCACGGCTGCTTTCCAGGCCCGACACATCGACCATGCGCCCAAGCGCGCTGCCCAGGGCAAGCAGGCAACCTTCGAAGCTGTCGCTGCCGGCCCGACCAACCAGCAAGTCAGCCAACACCGCCGCAGAAGGCACAGTGGCGATCTTTCCCAGCGCTTCGATGGCCAGCTCGGAGATGGCTGGATCGCCGGCCGCGCGCATCAGCGCATGTACGCTGCCGGGGTGGCCGATCTCGCCCAAAGCGTGGGCCGCTGCGAATCGCAACCAGGGATCGGCCTCCAGCATGGCCTCGATGGGTGACGCTGCCGATTGCGCGCGCAGCTTGCCCAAGGCATCGATGGCGGCCTGGGCCACGTTGAGATCGGGATGCTGGAGCAGGCGAATCAAATGGGGCACGGCCGCCGGGTCGCGCGCCTCGCCCAGCGCCGTGGCGGCGTACATCGCAACGTCGTCGTCGTTGCTGCGCAAGGCGCTCACCAGCGCGGAAATACTGCGGCTACCTCCGCGCGCCAGGGCGTCCAGCACGGCCACGCGTCTGGCAGCGTCCTCGTTCTTGCCCTGCGGCCCGCGCGCATCTCCCTGCCTGCCCGCACCTTCACCAAGTTCGGTTTCGCCGGCCTGGGCATTGCCCTCACCAAGCGCCGCCAGCAGCGCCTCGTCCAACGACTGTGCGGGGCCCGGGTTTTCCATCAGACCGTGAACGTCTCCATGCGCTGGCGAAGCGATTCCGCTTCGGCCGCCAGCTCCTTGGCCGCCAGGTTGAGCTGCTCGACCACCTGCAGATTCTGCCGTGCAACTTCCGAGATCGACTCGGTCGATTTCACAACGGTTTCCCCCCCGCGTTTCTGTTCCATGGTCGCATCGAGCATTGAACTGGTGAGCGCACTCATCCGCCTTGAAGCTGTCACAATCTCGGCCGCGCTGCCCGCATTTTCACGCGCCGCCATGGCGATCTGCTGCGCCAAACCTGACATGTTTTCCGCCACTTTTAGCGTTTGTCGCGCCGCCTCACTCTGACTCTCCGTGGCCAGGGCGCTGGCGGCGATGATGGTGGAGGTCTTGTCGATGGAAGCCATCATTCCCACCAGCACATCATCCGTCAAGGTCACCGCGGCCCCAACGTCTTTTTGAACGCTCTCGATGATGGCGCTGATGTCGCGGGTGGACCGGGCACTGCGCTCGGCCAGACGCTTGACCTCGTCGGCGACCACCGCAAAACCACGCCCGGCCTCGCCAGCGCGCGCCGCCTCGATGGCCGCATTCAGCGCCAACAGATTGGTCTGGTCCGCGATCTCCTCGATGAGGCGAAGGATCTTGCTGATTTCCTGCGCCCGGTCGCCGATGGCGCCGATCGATCGCTGAAGGGCCTCGCTGCCCGACTTGACCGAACCCAGCGTGGCCTTGGACATCTCATTGGCCGTGCGCGCCTGTGCCGTCACCTGCGTGATATTGCTGGTCAGGCCGGCAAGGTGCATGGTGGCTTCCTGGGACGAAGCCAGCAGGGTTTGGCCGTGCAGCGCGGTTCGTTCAAGTGTCTCGTACATGCGCTGGAAGGCCGAGGTGGTTTCCTCCACGCTGGCGGAAAGCGACGTCGCGGTCCGCGACAGCTGCTGGTTCTGATCGGCGATGCGTCCCATGCTCACCGAAGTTGCGGCGGTGGCCGTGGACTGCGTCTCGGTGCCCTTGCCAAGCTGGGCGCCGGAGATCGAAATCTTTTCCGACGCGCTGGCCACGATGCGCGAGGCATCCAAGATCGATCCGAAGGTGGTGCGTAGATTGGCCGCCATTTTGCGCATGGACAGCAGCAGCTGGCCGACCTCATCGGTCGAGCGCGTTTCGCCGATCTCGATGGCGAAGTCCTGCTCGGCCAGGCTGTTGGCCGACTCGACCGCCAAATTGATGGGCGCCGTGATGCTGCGAACGATGACCGAAACCAGTCCCGCAGCCGCCAGCACCGCGATCGCGACGAGGGCGAGGGTCCATCTGCCTTGCTCCTCCTTGGCGGTCTTCTTTTCCTGCAACTCGACCCGGCGCGCGCCGAGGGTAGTATCGAAGGTAGCGAACAGCGACTCGAGGGCCGAGGCGGTCAGACCGCGCAGCAACGTCAACGTGGTGGAACGTGTGGAATCCTTGGAGCCTTTCGCATCCCCCACCAACTGACGGGCGGCGGCGATGGTCTTGCGTCCAGCCGAGAGGCACTCTTGCAAGGGAATGCCCACGCTGGCGACGGACGGCCCAGAGGTCAGCGCGCCGCTACTGCGCACGGCTGCGAGCAGATCGCGTTCGATATCCGCCAGGTCGGCGGCGAAGCCATCGACCGTGCTAATGAGCTCGGCGCGCACCGCGATGGGCACGTCATCCGTACGCGTCCACTCGGCGGCCAATTCCACGATGCGCTCGATGCGCCGGGCAGCTTCGGGGATTCGTCGCAGGGCCGCATCGACGACGTGAACAGCAATGGGATCCAAGATCTGGGTTTCATTGGCCACCAGAGCGATTTGACTGAACCAGGTGGCAACCGCCTCGCGCATGCGGCGGTGCACCTCCTCCCTGGCCACGCTGGCACCACCGGCTTGCGCGGACAGGGCACGCAGGTCGGCCAGGGTCTCGGGCATGCGCACTCTGGCCATGTCGGCTTCGACACCACACCCTGAGGTATTCAAAGCGCCCAAGGCCTCGATGGCCGAGCTCATGGCGTTCTTCGAACCGCTCGGCAACTCGTCGGGACTGGATGAGAGCGCGCGGGTGTTCATGACAATTTGCTGACCGAGGATGCGCTTGAGGTGCTGCGCGTACTCCTCCAAGCACAGTTCCCGGCGCATGCGCACGATCTCGTCGCTGCTCTTGCTGACGAAGTAGGGCAGCAGCAGGACCGTGGGGAGAAGCAGGATGACCACAATGATGAGCAGCTTCTGCCACAGGGACAGGTGGCGCAAAAGCGGCGCGCCTTCGATACGGCCCAGCCACCAGTGCCGTCGCCGCTCGCGTGCCACCCCATTGACGCCCCTCGGACGCGAGGACTTGGAAGGCGAGGAAGCCTTGCTCTCTTGCGTACTCATGCTTCATCACTCCTTGTGGGTTGCGCTTCCGCCGCGGGTTGCGGCCGCAGGATGCGTTCGGCGTCGGTGAGGTAGATCATGGACGCGCCATCGCGCGCCACCCCGACGGCGGTGCGCACCTTTGCGTTCTCGGGCGGCGCCGCGATGTCGGCCACGGCCACCTTGAGGATGCGGGCCACCCGATCCACCAACAGTGCGAAGTCGCGACCAGCCACATCGACCACAAGCAGCCGCGATCGGGCGGTGGCAGGGGCCGTTTCGTAGCCGAGGCACTTGCGCGTATCCACGGCGGGCAGCACGCGGCCGCGCAAGTTCACCACGCCGCGCACGTGGTCCGGGGCCTCGGGCACGCGGGTGATGGCCAGGGCACGAACGATCTCGCGGCACTGCAAGATAGGAATGCCAATCTCGTCGTCACGCAAAAAGAAGGTCACATACTGTCGGATCTCGCCCGCGGCCCGGCCCGGTTCGCACTCGCTCGAGGCAAGCAAGGCGTCTGCGAACGCCAGCAAGGGCTCGGCGCTGGCCATGGACGTTTCCGTCGCCTCGGGTGACTGGCTAGCATCAGAAGACATCGTAGCTCGCCTCCACCTTTGCTTCGTTTGAGGATTCGGGCAAGAGGGCAACGTTCGTTCGGCGAACCACCTCGACGCAGTCGAGGATGGGAACCACGCGGCCCTGCGCCAGCACCGTCGCTCCGGCGACCATCCGGCACGAGGCCAGGCACGCATCGAGCGGCTTGACGACGATCTCTTGCACGCCTGAAAACCAGTCCACCAGCAGTGCACCACGCTTGTTGCCTGCCTGCAAGATGATGGCATAAGGCCGCGCCCAGGCCTGGGCCAAGCCCTGGCAGCCGAGCAGCCGCCCGGCATCCACGGCCCGCACGAAATCGCCGCGCCAGGAAACCAGCAGCACGCGGTTGATGGCCTGCATGTTCTTCTCGCGGCTCTCCATGGTGTCGAGGATGAAGCCCGCGGGAATGGCGAAGGTTTCGCTGTCTACGCCGAAGATCAGCGCCTTCTGCAACGACACCGTCACCGGCAAGTCGAGCACGAACACCGTGCCGCGTCCGCTGGCCCCGCGCACGTCGATGGTGCCGCCCAGGCTTTGCACCACGCTGGCCACCACGTCCAGGCCCACGCCACGGCCAGCCAGATTCGACACCGACGCAGCCGTCGAGAGCCCCGACTGAAAGATCAAGCGCTGGATGTCGCGCTCGCTAAGAGCGCTGGTGTCCATGCCTTGCGCGGCTGCCTTGGCCGCGATGGCGCGCAGATCGAGGCCCCGGCCGTCGTCGGCGACGCACACCTGAACCCGTCCCTCGCGCATGCGCGCGCTGAGCAGGATTTGTGCCTTGGCCGGTTTGCCGCACGCCGCGCGTGCATCCGCCGATTCGATACCGTGGGCCACGGCGTTGCGCACGATATGCACCAGGGGCTCGTACAGGCGGCTGATGATGGCGCGATCCACGGCTGTGTCGCCGCCTTCGATGACGAGCTCGATGACTTGGCCGCGTTCGCGGGCCAAGTCGCGCAGAAAGCGACCGAAGCGGCGAAAGAGCGTG
>Ga0302321_100001705_pt1 | contig 18813 bp, 15 predicted proteins | sample Fen_T0_1_FD_202505 | JGI IMG/M metagenome (GOLD analysis project Ga0302321, IMG submission 202505) | Peat permafrost microbial communities from Stordalen Mire near Abisko, Sweden - Fen_T0_1 | ecosystem: Environmental > Terrestrial > Soil > Wetlands > Permafrost | place: Sweden: Abisko...
CCGTCGCGATGACGGGCCTTTGGTTTTGGTGCCGGCGAAGAGAGTCGAACTCCCGACCTTCGCATTACGAATGCGCTGCTCTACCAACTGAGCTACGCCGGCGGTGACAAGCCCGACATTATAGCTGACGCCGGCCGCCGTTGCCAACCCGCAGTCAGGGGCGTGGAACGTGCGGGGGGCCGGTGATCCCGACCAGCGCGTCGAGGCCGTTCCACATGATCTGCACGCCGATGCACAGCAGGATGAACGCGGACAGCCGGACCACGACCGCGGTGCCGGCACTGCCCAGAAATCTCGCCAGCCGCTCCGCGTAGCGATAGCAGAGATAGATGGTGAGGCAGATGAGCGCGACGCCCAGCAACGACGACACCGACGCCGTCAGGAACGAGCGCACCGTCTGCGGATGATTGGCGCCGATCGTGATCGCGACCGAGATGGAACCCGGCCCGACGGTCAGCGGCAGCGTCAGTGGATAGAAGGCCTCGGTGGCCACGACTTGCGGATCCTGCACGCCTTCCGTCGTCGATTTCTTCGAGACGTCGGCGCCGCGCAGCATGTCCCAGGCGACGGAGCACACGACGAGTCCTCCCCCCAGCTGCACGATCGGAATCGACAGGCCAAAAAACTCGAGCACGTAGGTGCCGATGAACACCGACGCCATCAGCAGCACGAATGAATTGAACGTGACCTTGCGCGCGAGCACGGCGCGGGTCGGGTCGTCGGCGTAGCGCGTCATGGCCAGGAACACCGGCGCCGCGCCCAGCGGGTTGACGATCGGCAGCAGCGCCGCATAGACCAGGAACACGCCCTCGACGAAGTGTCGCGCGTCCACGGGTCAGCGCTTCAGTGTGCCGGCAGGCGCCGGTGCGGCGAACGGGAATTCTTCGACCAACGCCTTCGTCCCGTTCCAGGCGATCTGCACGCCGATGCACAGCACGATGAACGCCGACAGGCGCAGCACGACCATCAGCCGCGAATGACCGAGCCATTGCGCAATGCGCTCGGCATAGCGGTAGGCGAGCCATACCGACGCCGCGATGATCACGACGCCGATGGTGGCCCCTACGATAGCGATCAGGATCCGCGTGATGTTCGACGAGTGGTTCGCGCCGATCGTCACGGCCGCCGAGATCGCACCCGGGTCGACGGTCAGCGGCAACGTCAGCGGGTAGAACGCGCGGGATATCGCGCTGGCCTCCTCCGGCGCGGCCACCTGTGGTGCAGGGTCGTCGTCGGTCAGCAGGCGCCAGCCCAGCGAGCACAGCACCAGTCCGCCGGCCAACTGCACGACGGGCACCGAAAGGCCGAAAAGCTTCAGCACGAAGTTGCCGAAGACCAGCGAGCCCATCAGCAGCAAGAAGGAATTGAAAGCGACCAGCCCGGCCAGCGTGCTGCGCGTCGGGGTGTCGGCCCCATGGGTCATCGCCAGGAACATCGGCGCGCTGCCGAGCGGATTGACGATGGGAAGTATGGCGCCAACCACGACGAGGATGGCCTTGACCAATTGCTGCAGGTCTTCGTCGAGCATCGGAGGCGCGGGTTCGTCGGTAGGGGTCGCGAGGTGCGCGTTACACTACCATAGCGCTTGCTGGCCATTGCTGCCGCCAAGCGTCAACCCCGGCCCATCCGGAACCGAACGCTTTCGATGCCCGCCACCCGATCCCTGTTCGGCTTTCACGCAATCACGGCGCGCTTGCGCCAGCGCGCTGATGCCGTGCACGAGCTCTACGTGCTCGGCGGGCGGCAGGATGCGCGACTGCGCGACCTTGTTGCGCGGGCGGAAGGCGCTAACGTGACGGTGCACACGGTCGACGGGGCGCGCCTGGATGCGCTCGCCGGCCACGGCCTGCATCAGGGCGTGGTCGCCATCGTCGACGACGCGCTGCCGCATGTCACGCTCGACGACGTGCTCGAGCCCGGCCAGAGCACGCAGCCGCCGTTGTTCCTGGTGCTGGATGGCGTGACCGATCCGCACAACCTCGGGGCCTGCCTGCGTAGCGCGGATGCCTTCGGCGCGCAGGCGGTGATCGTCCCGAAGGACCGCGCCGTCGGCGTTAATGCGACGGTGGCCAAGGCTGCCTGCGGCGCGGCCGATACGGTCCCTGTGGTCGCGGTGACGAACCTGTCCCGCGCCATGCGGGAGATGAAAGAGCGAGGCATCTGGCTGCTGGGAGCCGACGCCGGTGGCGAAAGCCTGTTTACGGCAGAATTGAGCGGCCCGGTCGCCTGGGTACTGGGGGCGGAAGGGGCGGGACTGCGCCGCCTTACCCGCGAATCGTGCGACCGCGTCGTCGGCATTCCGCTGGCCGGCAGCGTCGAAAGCCTCAACGTCTCCGTCGCCGCAGGCATTTGCCTCTACGCGACGCAGGCGGCCCGGTCCCGCATGACCTAGCGGCAACCGAGCGCGCCCGTTGCCTTGATCCGGCGGTACGACTAGCATGGGCGGAGGTTTCGCCCCCTTTTTTCGCCATAACAAGTCCATTCAAAGAGGTATTCATGCTGCACATGCCCCAAAGTTGGAAGCGCGTTGCCCTGGTTGCCACGCTTGCCCTGACCGCCACCGCCGTTGAGGCCAAGGGCACGCTGGTCTACTGCTCGGAAGGCAGCCCGGAAGGCTTCCAGCCGCAGTTCTTCTCGACCGGCACCACGTTCGATGCCGTCTCGGTGCCCATGTTCAACCGTCTGGTCCAGTTCGAGATCGGCACGACCAATATCGTCCCCGCGTTGGCGGAATCATGGACGGTGTCCCCGGATGGCAAGGTCTTCACGTTCAAGCTGCGCAAAGGCGTCAAGTTCCACAGCAACGCCAATTTCAAGCCGACGCGCGACATGAACGCCGACGACGTGCTCTTCAGCTGGGACCGGATGGCCAACGATAAGAACCCGTTCCACAGCGGCACCGGCGGCCAGACCTACGCGTACTTCGACGACATGGGCATGAAGAATATTGTCGAGAAGGTTGAGAAGGTCGACCCGATGACGGTGCGCTTCACGCTGAAGCGTCCCGAGGCGCCGTTCCTGGCCGACATGGCCATGGACTTCGCGTCGATCCTGTCGCTGGAATACTTCGAGACGATGGCGAAGAAGGGCACGCCTAACGCGGCGGACATCTTCCCCATCGGCACCGGACCGTTCGAGTTCGTGTCGTATCAGAAGGACGCGACGATCCGCTACAAGGCCTTTGACCAGCACTGGGCCGGGCGGCCGAAGGTCGACACGCTCGTGTACTCGATCACGCGCGACGCCACCGCGCGCTACGCCAAGCTCAAGACCGGCGAGTGCCACGTGATGGCGTTCCCGAAGCCGGCCGACCTGGCCGAGATGAAGACCGACACCAACCTGAACGTGCTGCAGAAGGAAGGCCTCAACATCGGCTACATCGCGTTCAATACGGAGAAGAAGCCGTTCGACAACAAGCTCGTGCGGCAGGCGCTGAACCTCGCGACCAACAAGGATGCGATCCTCAAGGCGGTCTACCAGGGTCAGGGGCAGGTCGCCAAGAATCCGATCCCGCCGATCCTCTGGAGCTACAACAACGCGGTCAAGGATTATCCTTACGATCCCGCCAAGGCCAAGGAACTGCTCGCGCAGGCCGGATACCCGAACGGCTTCGAGGTCGAGCTCTGGTACCTGCCGGTGACGCGTCCGTACAACCCGGACGGCAAGCGGATGGCGGAAGTCATCCAGGCGGACTGGGAGAAGATCGGCGTCAAGACCAAGCTCGTCACGTACGAATGGGCCGAGTACCGCAAGCGCAGCAAAACGGGCGAGCAGGCGGTGATGATGTTCGGCTGGTCCGGCGACAACGGCGATCCGGACAACTTCTTCGTACCGCTGCTGGGCTGCGAGGCAGTCAAGGGCGGCGGCAACGTCGCGCGCTGGTGCAACAAGAGCTTCGAGGACCTGATCATCAAGGCCGCGCAGACGCCCAAGCAGGCCGACCGCGCCAAGCTCTACGAGCAGGCGCAGGTGATCTTCAAGGAAGAGGCGCCGTGGATCACGGTGGCCCATTCCGTCCGGTTCGACCCCGTCCGCAAGGAAGTGCAGGGGTACAAGATGGACGCAACATCGCACCACTACTTCAACAACACCGACCTCAGCAAGTGACGACCGGTGTCCGAGAGCGACCCGCCGCTGCACGGGCCGCGATTGGAAGCCGATGCCTCAAACCGGGCGCGCGCCAGGCGCGACCCGGGGTTCCGTGGCCTAATGTCCGCGCGCTAGCTTAAGCCTTCGTGTTCGCCTTCATCTTCCGCCGCGTCGCGCTGATCGTGCCGACGTTCTTCGGCGTGACACTGCTCGCGTTCGCGCTGATCCGTCTGATTCCCGGCGATCCGGTGGAGAACCTCTCCGGCGAGCGCGGCATGGACCCGGAACGGCGGCTGCGCCTGCTGCACCAGTTCGGGCTGGACCAGCCGCTGTATACGCAATACTTCGACTACATTGGCAACGTACTGAAAGGCGACCTCGGCACCTCGCTGACCACGCACGAGCCGGTGCTGACGGAATTTCTGACGCTGTTTCCGGCCACGTTTGAGCTGGCCTTCTTCGCGCTGATCTTCGCCGTCTGTGTCGGCCTGCCCGCGGGCATCCTCGCCGCGATCAAGCGCAACACCGTCGCCGACTATGCGGTGATGGGCGTGTCGCTGACCGGCTATTCGATGCCGATCTTCTGGTGGGCGCTGCTGCTGATCCTGCTCTTCTCGGTGCAATTGGGATGGACGCCGGTGTCCGGGCGCCTTGCCGTCCAGTTCGACGTTCCCGCCACGACCGGCTTCATGCTGATCGACACGCTCCGGAGCGGCGAGCCCGGCGCATTTCGTTCGGCGCTGTCGCACCTCATCCTGCCAACGATTGCGCTCGGCACGATACCGCTGGCCGTCATCGCGCGCATGACGCGCTCGTCGATGCTGGAAGTGCTGCGCGAGGACTACGTGCGCACCGCGCGCGCCAAGGGCCTGCCGCAGTTGCAGGTGGTGCTCGTCCACGCGCTGCGCAACGCGCTCATTCCGGTGATTACCGTCATCGGCCTTCAGGTCGGCCTGCTGCTGTCCGGCGCCATCCTGACCGAGACCATATTTTCCTGGCCAGGCATCGGCAACTGGCTGATCCATGGCGTACAGTCGCGCGACTATCCCGTCGTGCAGGGCGGCATCCTGCTTATCGCCACCATCGTCATCTCGGTCAACCTGATCGTGGACCTGCTCTACGGCGTCATCAATCCGCGGATCCGCCATGCCTGAGACAACCCACGCGATGGTGTTGGAGTCGCCAAGCGCGCCGCCAGGCCCGTGGCAGGAATTTTGGCTGTCGTTCTCGCGCAGCCGCGGCGCGATGATCGGCCTGGGACTCGTGGTGGCGCTGCTGCTGCTCGCGGTTTTCGCCGAGGTCGTCGCGCCACACCCGCCGAACGAGCAGTACCGCGAATCCTTCCTGACGCCGCCTGCGTGGGCCGAAGGGGGATCGATGCGCTTCATTCTCGGCACCGATCCGGTCGGACGCGACATCCTTTCGCGGATCATCTTCGGCACGCGGCTGTCGCTGCTGATCGGCCTCATCTCGGTGGTGATCTCATTGAGCCTGGGTGTCGTTCTGGGGCTCGTCGCCGGCTATTTCCGTGGCCTCACCGAGACCGTGATCATGCGAATGATGGACGTCATGCTCGCGTTGCCGAGCCTGTTGCTCGCGATCGCGGTCGTCGCCATCCTCGGGCCGGGACTGGCCAACGCGATGTACGCGATCGCCATCGTCCTGCTGCCGCACTATGTCCGGCTGGCGCGCGCGGCGGTCATCGGCGAGGCCGGCAAGGAATACGTCGCCTCGTCGCGCATCGCCGGTGCCGGCACGCTGCGCATCATGTTCAACACCATCCTGCCCAACTGCACGGCGCCATTGATCGTGCAGGCCACGCTGGGCTTCTCGACCGCCATTCTCGACGCCGCCGCACTGGGATTCCTCGGCTTGGGCGCGCAGCCGCCGACGCCGGAGTGGGGTTCGATGCTGGCCAGCGCGCTCGAATTCATCCAACGCGCGCCGTGGGTGGTGACATTTCCCGGACTCGCCATCCTGATCACCGTATTGGCGTTCAACCTGATGGGCGACGGCTTGCGCGACGCGCTCGATCCGAAGCTCAAGCGTTAAATCATTCGGTGCGTGCTGCACTTAATTGAGAGAGGAGGCAAGAATGAGAACTTGGCGCCCGCACGCTTTCCTCGCCGCTATGCTGGTGGGCATGATGCCCGCGGCGCTCGTTGCCCAGCCTGCCGCGGACAAGCCGAAAATCGTCGTCGGCGACAAGTGGCAGTTCGTGAGTACGACCGAGCCCGGGAAGGCGGATACGTGGTCGCGGACGGTGCTGGAGGTGCAAGGCGACGATCGCCTGCGCGTGCAGCTCGGTGCCGGAACTATCGCCGACTACGATGGTGGCATGGACTGGATGCCGGATGGGAATCCCGACTATCGGCGGCAGCTCGTCGCTTATCCGCTGGCAATAGGCAAGGAATGGTCCGTTGCCCGCCGGTTTCCTAATCCCAATACCTCCGAGACCGGCAAGGCCAAGGTGGTGGCTCAGGAGCAGATCACCGTTCCCGCGGGAACGTTTCAGTGCTGGCGGATCGAAGCCGACGCGTCGTTGGTCAACAGGACCAACTCAGAGCGACGGGTTTGGACGCGGTGGTACTGCCCGGAAGTGAAGTGGATCGCCAAGGAGATTCTGGACACCACGATCTTCAATCGAAACAATCCTTCGGGCAATGGGCGAACGTTGATGACATCCGAATTGGCGCATTTCACCCCGGGGAAATGAGGCTCAATGGCGCTTCTGGACATCTCCGGCCTGACTGTCGAATTCGGCACCGAAAAGGCGCCGTTCAAGGCGGTCGACGGCGTCGATTTCGCGATCGATGCGGGCGAAATCGTCGGCGTCGTCGGCGAATCGGGCTCCGGCAAGACCGTGACGGCACTGGCGCTGATGGGCCTCATCGACTTTCCGGGGCGCGTGCGGGCTCGCTCGATGGTGTTCGCCGGCCGCGATCTGGCGACCATCTCCGATCGCGAGCGCCGCGCGCTCGTCGGCAAGGACATCGCGATGATCTTCCAGGATCCGCTGGCGAGCCTCAATCCTTGCTTTACCGTCGCGTTCCAGCTGATGGAGACGCTGCGCATCCACGGCACGGACGAGGAGCGGCGCCATCGTGCGGTTCGCCGCGCGCGCGCATTGAGCCTGCTGGAGCAGGTAGAGATTCCGGATGCCGCTGCGCGCCTCGACGCGTTTCCGCACCAGTTGTCTGGTGGAATGGCACAGCGCGTGATGATCGCGATGGCCATTGCCTGCAACCCACGGCTGCTGATCGCCGACGAACCGACGACAGCGCTCGACGTGACGGTGCAGGCGCAGGTGCTCGCGCTCCTCACCCGACTGCAACGCGAGCGGAACATGGCGCTGATCCTCATCACGCACGACCTCGCGCTGGTCGCCGAGACGGCCCACCGTGTCGTCGTGATGTATGCGGGACAGGAGGTCGAGACGGGACCGGTTCCGGGCGTGTTCGAGACACCGCGCCATCCCTACACGCAGGCGCTGCTAGCCGCGCTGCCGGAACACAACGAAGACAATGCGCGGCTGAAATCCATTCCTGGGATGGTGCCCGGCCAGCATGACCGTCCCACCGGCTGCCTGCTGTCGCCTCGCTGCACCTATGCGGTCGAGCGCTGCCGGCGCGACATGCCGGCGATGGCCGGCAGCGGGGATCGCCGCGCGCGCTGCCACTTCCCGCTGGATGCTGCGAGACAGCCCACCAACGGATGGCGGCCCGAGGGGGTAGCAAGCGTGGGGGTCCAATGAGCGCCGCCGGGTCGCTCCAAGGCGCGAATAGCTCCCCCATTGGGGGCAGCGAACGCAGTGAGCGTCCGGGGCCGAATTCCGCCACGCTGCTCGAAGCGCGCGCGTTGACACGGCATTACCGTGTGTCGCACGGAATGTTCCGGCCCAAGGGACTCGTGCGCGCGCTCGACGGCGTCTCGTTCACGCTGCGGGAGGGCGAGACGCTGGCGGTCGTCGGAGAATCCGGCTGCGGGAAGTCGACGCTTGCCCGGCAGGTGACGATGATCGAGCGGCCGACCTCAGGACAACTGCTGCTGGACGGGCAGGACGCCGGCACGGCGACTTCCGCACTGCGCAAGCGATTGCGGCCGCTGGTGCAGATGGTCTTCCAGAATCCGTTCGCATCGCTCAACCCGCGCAAGAAGGTCGGCACGCTACTGATGGAGCCGCTCGCGATCAACACGGCGCAGTCGTCGACCGAGCGCCAGGACGCCGCGCGCGCGATGATGGACCGCGTCGGACTACGGCCGGAACACTTCAGCCGCTACCCGCACATGTTTTCCGGCGGCCAGCGCCAGCGCATCGCCGTGGCACGCGCGCTGATGCTGCGGCCGCGGCTGGTCGTCGCCGACGAGCCGGTGTCGGCGCTCGACGTGTCGATCCAGGCACAGGTTCTGAACCTGCTGATGGATCTGCAGCAGGAGTTGGGAATAGCGTATCTGTTCGTTTCGCACAATCTGCAGGTTGTCCGCCACATCGCCGACGCAGTCCTCGTCATGTACCTGGGCAAGACGGTCGAGGAAGGACCCAAGGCCCAGATCTTCGCCCGCCCGGCGCATCCCTATACGCGCGCGCTGCTGGCGAGCACGCCATCGCTGTCTGCCGCGGGGCGAGGGGTGCGCGTGCCGCTGACCGGGGAATTGCCGTCGCCGCTCAATCCGCCGAGCGGATGCGCGTTCCACAAGCGTTGTCCGCATGCCATTCCGCGCTGTGTGACCGAAGTGCCACCTCTGGCGCCGCTCGGTGCCGCGCGCGTCGCTTGCCATCGCGCGGAGGAATTGAATGCCTGATTTCACCGTTCACGTCGGGCCGAAAAGGGGAAGCTAGGTGCTCGCATTTGTCCTGCGCCGCATCCTACAATCGTTCGCCGTCATGGCAGTGGTGGCGCTGATCGCGTTCAGCCTGTTCAATTTCGTCGGCGATCCCGTCGTGTCGATGGTAGGGCAGGATGCAACGATGGAGGAAAAGGCGAAGCTGCGCAGCGAACTGGGGCTCGATCAGCCGGTGGTCGTGCAGTTCTTCCGCTTCGTCGGCCATGCGGTGCAGGGTGACTTCGGGCGCTCGCTCCGCCAGGGGCGCAGCGTGGCGGTGCTGATCAAGGAACGCCTGCCCGCCACGCTGGAACTATCACTGGGTGCGGCGCTGCTGGCGTTGCTCGTGGGCATTCCCGCGGGCGTCTACGCGGCGCTGCAGCGGGGCAGCTTCGGCGCGCAGCTGCTGCTGACGGCATCGCTGGTTGGCGTGAGCCTGCCGTCGTTCCTCATCGGCATCCTGCTGATCCTGGTCTTCGCCGTGCAATTGGGCTGGCTGCCATCGTTCGGGCGCGGCGAGACGATCGCACTGGGCTGGTGGACGACGGGGCTGCTGACCAAGTCCGGGTTGAAGGCGCTGATCTTGCCGGTGATCACGCTGTCGCTTTTCCAAATGACGCTGATCATGCGGCTCGTCCGCTCGGAAATGCTCGAAGTGCTGCGCACCGATTACATCAAATTCGCGCGCGCCCGCGGATTGTCCGACCGCGCGATCCATTTCGGACACGCGTTGAAGAACACGCTCGTGCCCGTGATCACGATCACCGGCCTGCAGTTAGGAGGCATCATCGCGTTCGCGATCGTGACGGAAACGGTGTTCCAATGGCCCGGGCTGGGGCTGCTCTTCATCCAGTCCGTGTACTTCTCGGACATACCGGTGATGGCCGCGTACTTGTGCTTCATCGCGCTCGTGTTCGTGCTGCTTAACCTCTTTGTCGACCTCATGTACTACGCGGTCGACCCCCGCCTGCGCATCGAAAGGACGGCTACGGCCTAAATGAAACCCGACGAATACATCCGTCGCTGGCACGACGAATTCACGATCATCCGCCGCGACCTGCATGCCCACCCGGAGCTGGGCTTCGAGGAGCACCGGACCGCTCGCGTCGTCCAGGAGAACCTGGCGCGATTGGGCGTGGAGCACCACACCGGCATCGGCAAGACCGGTATCGTCGCGGTCATCCCCGGACGCAGCAATTCCCGCGGCCGCAGCGTCGGGCTGCGCGCGGACATGGACGCGCTGCCGTTGCTCGAGGAAAACGAATTCGCGCACAAGTCGAGGTACGAGGGCCGCATGCACGGCTGCGGTCACGACGGCCATACGACAATGCTTCTCGCCGCGGCGCGGTACCTGCACGAAACCCGGAACTTCGACGGCACGGCCTATCTCATCTTCCAGCCTGGGGAGGAAGGCTACGCCGGCGCCAAGGCGATGATCGATGATGGCCTGTTCGAACGTTTTCCCGCCGGGCAGGTCTTTGCTTTGCACAACTGGCCGGGTCTGCCGCCCGGCCGCATCGGCATCACGCCCGGTTACGCGATGGCGGCGGCCGACCGCATCGAGATCACCATCGACGGCCGCGGCGGCCATGGTGCGCACCCGCATACGGTCATCGACCCGGTGCTCGTCGCGGGCCACATCATCACGGCGGCGCAGTCGATCGTCAGCCGCAACGTGAGTCCGATCGACACGGCAGTCGTCAGCCTGTGCGCGATGCAGGCCGGCCATCCCGGCGCGATGAGTGTCGTTCCTTCGCATGCGAAGCTGGTGGGGACCGTGCGGACGTTCAAGCCGGCGACGCAGGACATGATCGAAAAGCGGCTGACCGCGCTCGTCCAATCGATAGGCGACGCGTTCGGCGCAGTGGCCACGCTCAAGTACGAACGCGTCTATCCGGCGACGCTCAATCACGACCGCGAGGCGATGTTCGCCGCGGACGTGGCGGAGCGCCTGGTGGGCGCGGAAAACGTCGTGCGCAATCTCGACCCGTCGATGGGCTCGGAGGATTTCTCCTTCATGCTGCAGGTCAAGCCCGGCGCGTTCGCGCGGCTGGGGCAGGGCGGTGCGGAAGGCGGCTGCTTCCTGCACAACAGCCAATACGACTTCAACGATGCCGTCATTCCGCTGGGCGCCGGTTATCTTGCGGCGCTGGCGGAGTCGGCGATGCCGCTCGCGAAGTAGCATGGAGCCGATACGCCACTTTTCCCGGACCTACGCTGAGGCGCGCGACAAGTTCCTTGCCGCGGCGAAGGAACATGGCCTCGCCGTCGATCGCCATACGCATCCGTTCGTGCGCGGCGCCTCCGGCGAGGAATTGTCCATCGACGTCGTTACCCTGGGAGACGCGTCTGCTGCAGGTATGCTGTTGCTGACCTCGGGGACACACGGCGTCGAAGGACTCTGCGGCTCCGGTTGCCAGGTCGCTTTGCTGCATGACGCGAACTTCGTCGCTGCGGTGCGCGCGGCGGGCGTCGCCGTTGTCTTTCTGCATGCGCTCAACCCGTTCGGTTTCTCGCGCCTGCACAGGACGAACGAGGATAACGTCGACATGAATCGCAATTTCCGCGACTTCGCGACGCCCTCCGTTCCCAACCGCGCCTATGCCGAGGTGCACGGCTTCATCGTGCCTGCCGACTGGCCTCCCGCGCCCGCCAACGAGGCGAGGATCGCCGCCTATGTCGCGCAGCACGGTGAGCGCGCGCTGCAGCAAGCCATCACCGGCGGCCAGTGCGAATTTCCGGACGGGCTGTTCTATGGCGGCACGCGTCCGGCGTGGAGCAACGCAGTCTTCCGCGCAGTCCTGCGCAAGCATGCTGCGCACCGCGCCAGAATTGGCTGGATCGACTTCCACACGGGCCTTGGGCCGCGCGGACACGGCGAAAAGATCTATTCCGGCCGGAGCATTCCGGCCGATCTCGCCCGCACGCGAAACTGGTGGGGAGACGATGTAACGTCGTTCCTCGACGGTTCGTCCTCGTCGGCGACGCTTTCGGGCGTCAACTATAACGCGATTTACGACGAATGCCCCGGCGTTCCCTTTGCGGGTATCGCCCTCGAATTCGGCACGCTGCCGATGCGCGACATGATCGAGGCTCTGCGCGCCGACCAGTGGCTGATGAACCATCCGGACGCGGACGCCACGCTACGGGCAAGCATCAAGCAGCAGGTCCGCGACGCCTTCTTTTGCGATGCCGACGACTGGAAGTCCACGGTGTATGCGCAGGCGCTCGCGGCGAGCCTGACGGCGCTATCGCAGCTCGCTGACCCGCGCACCTGAACCGTCCATTGTCCGGCGCCATGTCCACGCTTCCTCCTCCCGCGATTTCTCGTCCCGGTATGCGCGCCCGGCTCGCCGGCGCATGGGACAGCGACGTGATGTGGAGCTTCCGCAATTCGCCCGTGGCCATCGGCGCGTTCGCCGTCTTGTTCGTGTGCCTGGCGGCGGCGTTCCTGGCGCCGCTCCTGGCACCCCACAATCCGTTCGATCTGAAGACGCTCAACCTGTCCGACGCGCTGTCGCCGCCGCGGTGGCTGGCTGGCGGCAATGCGGGCTTCCTGCTCGGCACCGACGACCAGGGACGCGATCTGCTGTCGGCCATCATGTACGGCGCCCGCGTATCGCTGATCGTGGGCATGGCTTCGGTCGCATTAGCGATGGCGCTCGGGGTGTCGCTCGGGCTGATCGCCGGCTATGCGGGAGGCAGGTTGGACGCGTTCATCATGCGCGTGGCCGACGTCCAGCTCTCTTTCCCGGCGATCCTGATTGCGCTGCTGATCGATGGCGTGGCCCGCGCGGTGCTCCCGCGCGAGGCGCATTCCGATGCGGTGCTGCCGGTGCTGATTCTGGCGATCGGCCTGTCCAACTGGGTGCAGTACGCCCGTACGGTGCGCGGATCGACGATGGTTGAAAAGGGTAAGGAGTACGTGCAGGCGGCGCGCGTGATCGGCCGATCGCCGCTGCAGATCATGACTTCGCACCTGCTGCCGAACGTGATGGGGCCAGTCCTGGTGATCGCGACGATCAACATCGCGTCCGCAATCCTCACCGAAGCGGCATTGTCGTTCCTGGGCGTCGGCATGCCGGTGACGGAGCCGTCGCTCGGGACGCTGATCCGCATCGGTAACGATTTTTTGTTCTCCGGCGAATGGTGGATTACCATTTTTCCGGGGTTCGCGCTGGTGGTGATCGTACTGGCAATGAACCTGCTGGGCGATTGGCTGCGTGATGCGCTCAACCCCAGGCTGCGCTAGGCGACCATGACCGACGCACAGGCGGCACTGAGCACCAAGACAACTGCTGCCGGAGCTTCGACAGACTCCGCGGCGCCGCTCCTTTCGGTCATCAACCTGCGCGTGGAATTTCCTACGCGCCGTGGCACGCTTGTCGCCGTGCACGATGTTTCGTTCGACATCGCGCCGGGGGAAGTCCTGGGCGTCGTCGGCGAGTCGGGTGCGGGCAAGTCGCTGACGGGTGCGGCGATCATCGGCCTCATCGATGCGCCGGGGCGCATCGCCGGCGGCGAGATATGGCTGTCCGGCCGGCGCATCGACCACCTTCCGGAAAGCGCGCTGCGCACCATTCGTGGCCGCGAGATCGGCGCGGTCTTCCAGGATCCGCTGACGTCGCTCAATCCGCTATACACGGTGGGACGACAGCTCGTCGAGACCATTCGCGCCCATCTCGACCTCGACGAAGAGGCGGCATTGCGGCGGGCCATCGGTCTGCTCGACGAGGTCGGCATTCCCGCGGCGGCGCGCCGCGTAGACCAGTATCCGCATCATTTCTCCGGAGGCATGCGGCAGCGGGTCGTGATCGCGCTGGCGTTGGCCGCCAATCCCAAGCTCATCGTCGCCGACGAACCGACGACGGCGCTCGACGTGTCGGTGCAGTCGCAGATCATCCAGTTATTGAAGCGCCTCTGCCGCGAGCACAATACCGCCGTGATGCTCATCACGCACGACATGGGCGTGATCGCGGAGACGGCCGACCGTGTCGCCGTGATGTACGCCGGGCGCATCGTGGAGATCGGGCCGGTGGCCGACGTGATCCACCGGCCGCAGCACCCGTACTCGGTCGGACTGATGGGTTCCATTCCCTCGATCCTCGACGAACGGGAACGGCTGACGCAGATCGAAGGCTCGATGCCGCGGCTCACCGCCATTCCCGCCGGATGCGCGTTCCACCCGCGCTGTCCGCAGACGTTCGAGCGCTGCCGCCGCGAACGACCTGAACTCCTGGCCGCGGGCGCCACGCGGGCCGCCTGCTGGCTTCGCGCGCCGGAAGCGGAGCGGAACGCGCCGTGAGCGACGCGCTGCTCGAGATGCGCGGCGTCGTCCGGCACTTCGACGTGTCGCCGCCGTGGCTGAACCGTGTTCTCGAGCGGCGTCCGCGTGCCGTGGTCAAGGCGGTGGACGGCGTCGATCTCAGCATCGCCAAGGGCGAAACGCTAGGCCTCGTCGGCGAATCCGGCTGCGGCAAGTCGACGGTGGCGCGCCTGATCGTCGGACTCTATGCACCGAACCGCGGGACGATCACTTACGACGGCATGGTGATCGCCGGCGAAGGCGAGATCCGGGGCGCGCAGCAGAGGCGCGCACGGCAAGGGATGCAGATGATCTTCCAGGACCCGTACGCGAGCCTCAATCCGCGCTGGCGGGTCGCCGACATCGTGGCCGAGCCGCTGCGATCGCTGCGGCCGGAGACCACGCGGGCCGAACTCGCGGGCCTCGTCGCTGCGCTGCTCGACCAGGTCGGGCTCGCCGCCGCCGACGGCACGAAGTTCCCGCACCAGTTTTCCGGCGGCCAGCGGCAGCGCATCTCGATCGCGCGCGCGTTGTCGACGCGCCCGTCGTTCCTGGTCTGCGACGAGCCCACATCCGCGCTCGACGTGTCGGTGCAGGCGCAGGTGCTGAACCTGATGCGCGACCTGCAGCGGCGGCTCGGCCTCACGTACCTCTTCATCTCGCACAACCTGGCCGTCGTCCATCACATCGCCGATCGCGTGGGCGTCATGTACCTGGGCCGCATCGTGGAAATGGCGCCGACGCGCACGTTGTTCACGGTACCTCGGCACCCGTACACACGGATGCTGCTCGACGCCGTGCCGGATCTCGAGATGTCGGGGAAATCGCGCATCGCCGTCGCCGGTGAGGTCCCCAATCCGCTGGAGCCGCCGTCCGGATGCACGTTCCATCCTCGGTGTCCGCTGGCGCTTGAGCGCTGCCGCCTGGAAAATCCGGTGTTGAAGGGCGCGGCCGACGCCAACGACGGCCTCGTCGCCTGCCATGCCGTCGAGGAAGGCCGGCTGCCCCGACCCAATGGAGGGTCGGCGACCAGAGCAGCCTTTCCGCTATAATTCGATGCTTGTGCAGTCAGCCAACCGTCGCGACCACCTAAGGCGCATTTTTCTCCCGTAAGCAGCACGCACCTTGCAAAGTTTCCCTTGCGCCTAACGCAGATCAAGCTCTCCGGGTTCAAGTCGTTCGTCGACCCGACCACCATAGCGACACCCGGCCAGCTGGTCGGCATCGTCGGTCCCAACGGCTGCGGCAAATCGAACGTCATCGACGCCGTGCGCTGGGTGTTGGGTGAGTCGAAGGCCTCCGCGCTGCGCGGCGAGTCGATGCAGGACGTCATTTTCAACGGCGCCGGTGAGCGCAAGCCGGTGGGCCGGGCGTCGGTCGAGCTGCATTTCGACAACAGCCAGGGCCGGATCGGCGGCCAGTGGGGCCAGTACGCCGAGATCTCGATCAAGCGCGTGCTCACGCGCGACGGCGATTCGACTTATTACATCAACAATATTCCGGTTCGCCGCCGCGACATCCACGACCTGTTCCTCGGCACGGGCCTGGGGCCGCGCGCCTACGCGATCATCGAGCAGGGAATGATTTCCCGGATCATCGAGGCCAAACCGGAAGAACTGCGCATCTTTCTCGAGGAAGCCGCGGGAGTTTCCAAGTACAAGGAGCGCCGCAAGGAGACTGAGGGGCGGCTGTCCGACGCCCGGGAGAACCTGGCGCGCGTCGAGGACATCCGCCAGGAGCTGGGCAACCAGCTGGTGCGGCTGGAAACCCAGGCCCGCGTCGCCACCGAATACCGCGAGCTCGAAGGACGCCTGAAGCAGTCGCAGCACATGCTGTGGTTCGCCAAGCAGCAAGATGCCGTCCGCGTCCGCGAAAAATGCACGATCGAAATGGCCACGCTGACGGTGGCGCTGGAGTCGCTGCAGGCGGAGCTGCGCGCCGCCGAGAGCAAGCTCGAAGCGCTGCGCGCCACCCATTACACGGCCGGCGATGCGTTGCACGAGAAGCAGGGTGGGTTCTACGCCGCCAATGCCGAAGTGACGCGGCTCGAGCAGCAACTGAGTTTCGTCCGCGAATCGGAGACGCGGCTCACGCAACAGGTCGCGCAACTGACGGAAGCGCTGGGCGCGATCGCCGGGCAGGAGACCGCGCTGGCCATCGACCGCGGCAACGCCGAGCGCGACATCGAGGCTGCACTCGCGGCACGCGAATCCGCGGCGGAGAGCGAGCGCACCGCGCAGGCGCTGTTGCCCGCGCTGGAGGAGGCCGTGGCGCAGACGTCGAGGACACTCGCCGAACTCGCCCAGAAGATCGCATTGACCGAGCAGGATGTGCGCGTGGCCGAGACGCGCCGCGACAGCATCGGGCAAACGCTCAAGCAGCTCGCTGCGCGGCAGGAGCGCCTGCAGCAGGAACTAGCCGGCATACGCGCGCCTACGACGGATCCGCTGCGCGACGTCGAGGATCAGCTCGCGGTGGAGTCGCGCGATCTCGCCGGAAAGCAGACGGCATTGGCAGCGCTCAAGGCGGCCGTGGAGGCGCTGCAACTGCGCCAGCGAGAAACCGCCGACGCGTGGCAGCGCGACAGCAAGGTCCTGGGCGACCTCGAAGCGCGATCGCAGGCGCTGTCGGCATTGCAGGAAAAGATCGGGCACGGCCAGGACATCGACGGCTGGTTGGCCGATCACGGCCTTACCAAGGTGCGCAGGCTGTGGCAATCGCTCGACATCGAGCGCGGATGGGAAGACGCGCTCGAGTCCGTGCTGCGCGAGCGCCTCAACGCCCTCGAACTTGCGCGCCTGGACGATGTGAGCGGCTGGGCTGAAGGCCAAGCGCAGCCGCCGCGGCGGATTGCCGCGTATTCACTCATGACCGCGCGCCACGCGCCTGCCCACGGCGACGATTCGCTGCTGGCCAAGGTGCGCCTGAAGCAACCGCAAGCCGGGCGCTTGCTGGCCGACGGCCTGCATGGCGTGCGTTGCCGACCCGACTTGGGCACGGCGCTGGCGGATCGCGACGCGCTCGGAGAAGGCGAGGCCTTCGTCACGCCGGCGGGCCATCTGGTTACCGCGCAGGGCGTTACGTTCTTCGCGCCCGACAGCGAGCTGCACGGCGTCATCGCCCGCCAGCGCGAACTCGATGAACTGGCTACGCTGATCGTGACCGCGACGACGGCAGCGGCTGCCGCGCGCCTGGCGCGGGACGAGGTCGACGAGGACCTCAAGTCCAGGCAGCAGACGTGGCATGCCGAGGGGCTGGCCGTCGGGTCGCAGCAGCGCCGGGTCCACGACCTCGAGCTCGAACTCGTCACGCTGAAGCAGGCGGCGGAAGCGGCCGAGCGCCGTCGCGCGCAGATCGCGCAGGAGACGGCGGACGTCGCCGGGCAGGAAGCAGGCGAGGTTACGCAGCGCGACGCGATCAGCGCGCAGATTGCCGACCTGCAGTCGCGGATGCACGATGAAATCGCCGCCCGCGAGGCCGCGCGTCACGCCCGCAACGAAGCCGAGGTCGAGCTGGCCCGCGGCCGCGAGCGTGTTCGCGCCGCGGAGCGCGCTGCGCAGGAGGCCGGATTCGCCGAGCGAAGCTGCCGCGACCGCCTGGCCGAACTCGACCGCCGCGGCGAATCGCTGGCTGCCCAAGCCACGCAGCAGAAGGCGCTGCTCGTACAATTCACGTCCGAGCAGGCGGCCATCGACTGGACCCCGGTCGAAGAGGCGCTGCAACGACAACTCGCGTTGCGCGGCGACGCCGAGCAGGCGCTTGCGGCGGCGCGCGACCATCTCGAGAGCCTGACAGCGGAACTTCGCGCCGGCGACGAGTCGCGGCTCGTGGCCGAACAGAAGCTCGAACCGGCGCGCGTGAAGATACAGGAAATGCAACTGAAGGAGCAGGCCGCAGCGCTGGCCGAGCAGCAGTTCACCGAGCAGCTGACCGAAGCCCAGGCGGATGTGGCGACGTTGCCGGAGGCCCTCAAGGCATGGGGCAGCGCCCGCACGCTGCCTGCCGAAATCGAGCGCATCGGTACGGCCATCACCGAGTTGGGCGCCGTGAACCTGGCGGCGCTCGACGAGTTGGCGCAGACGACCGAGCGCAAGGATTACCTCGACCGGCAGGCCGCTGACCTGACCGAGGCGATGACCACGCTCGAGTCCGCGATCCGCCAGATCGACAGGGAGTCGCGCGACCTGCTGCAGCAGACGTTTGACGCCGTCAACGCCAACTTCGCGAAACTTTTCCCGACGCTGTTCGGCGGCGGCCAGGCCAGGCTGGTGTTGACCGGCGAGGAGATCCTCGATTCCGGGGTGCAGGTGATCGCGCAGCCGCCGGGCAAGCGCAACACGTCCATTCACCTGCTGTCCGGCGGGGAAAAGGCGCTGACTGCGATCTCGCTCGTGTTCGCGCTATTCCAGTTGAATCCCGCGCCATTCTGCCTGCTGGACGAAGTCGATGCGCCGCTCGACGACCCCAATACCGACCGCTTCTGCGCGATGGTCCGAGAAATGGCCGCGGATACGCAGTTCCTGTTCATCTCGCACAACAAGATCACCATGGAGATGGCGAATCAGCTGGTGGGCATCACGATGCCTGAGCCGGGC
>Ga0302321_100001707_pt1 | contig 18798 bp, 10 predicted proteins | sample Fen_T0_1_FD_202505 | JGI IMG/M metagenome (GOLD analysis project Ga0302321, IMG submission 202505) | Peat permafrost microbial communities from Stordalen Mire near Abisko, Sweden - Fen_T0_1 | ecosystem: Environmental > Terrestrial > Soil > Wetlands > Permafrost | place: Sweden: Abisko...
AAACCTCGATGCCCTGATCGAAGCCCTGCTGGCGAAACTCGGTCCGCGGTGAGCCGATCCGTTTTGACCACGGATATCACCAATAACCACGGATTGGTGCGCCCGGTTAGTCAGGCCTTTTCATCGCCTACGACCGGGGGCGGTTTGATCGGAATCCGAAGAATGAAAGTCGTGCCTTTGCCCTCTGCGCTTTCAAAGGTCACGGTCCCGTTGTGACGTTTGACGATGACGCCATATACCATGGCAAGTCCCTGTCCGGTCCCCTTGCCGACACCTTTGGTTGTGAAAAACGGTTCGAACATCCGGGGGCGAATTGCTTCCGGAATTCCTGTACCCGTATCGCTGACCCGTACCTCGACAATCTCGCCCTCCTGACGCGTGCTCACGGTGATTGTGCCTTTTGAGCCGGACTTTTGTTTCACCACGTCGTTGATGGCGTGAGTGGCATTGACGATCAAATTGAGAACCGCCTGGTTGAAATCGCTGACGTAGCAAACCACGGGCGGTAAATCGGGATCGAGGTCCAGTTTTACATCCGCCACAAGTTTCCATTCATTATGTGCCACGATCGTAGTGCTTTCGATCGCCTTGTTCAGGTTGGCCGCCTCCATCCGCTTGCTGCCTGGATGCGAGAACTCCTTCATGGCACCAACAATTTTCGTGATGCGTGCGACGCCCTCCAGGGTTTGATTGATCGCCTCCGGGATTTCCTTGAATAGATAATCGAGTTCGCCAGCCGCGACGGCGGTTTCAATCCGGCTCACCAGATCTGGCGTTACCGAATTCGTCTTCGCTGCTTCGAGCATCTCTTCGTACAGCGTGCGAACATTCGAGATAACTTGAAAGGATTGTTGAACGAAACCGGTATTGTCTCTGACAAATTGGGTGGGCGTGTTGATTTCGTGCGCGATACCGGACGCGAGCTGGCCGATCGCCTCGAGCTTTTGCGCCTGGCGAAGCTGTGCCTCGGCGCTGTCACGCTCTGTCTGCGCTTTGAGCCGGGCCTCCTCCGCTTTCCGCCGTTCGACGATTTCGCCGCGCAAGATTTCATTGGCCTGGGAGAGTTCAGCCGTGCGGTGCTTAACACGCGCTTCCAGCTCGTTGTTGGCTCTGAGCAGAGCTTCTTCCGTCGCCGACTGTTGAACGGTGAGGGCAACGGCAGTGCTGAGGCCCTCAATCATAGTATCTTCCGATGCTGGAATGGGGTGTTTCGAGAAGAAACCCAAGACACCGATGGACTCACCTCCTGGAACCCGAAGTTGATACCCGGCGAGAGAAACAAGCCCTTGATCACGCGCCCAGTCCCGATCCTGAACGTCAGGATCGTTCTCCACGTCTTTGATGAGAAACTTGTGTTCCTCTCCGGTCGCAATTTGCCCGATCTTGTAACAGCCCAACGGGACACGGCCTTGCCCTTTGCCGTTTGACTGGGCTTGCAAACCCGAACTGGCCAGCAGGTGTAAGCATTTATCCCGTCGTGGGCAAAGGTGAGCACCTTCCCTGGATTCCGCATGCCTGCACCCTTGCTCGCACAAATCGCCTGGGCGAATGAGCCAGATGCGGCAGAAATCGGCTTTGAAGTATTGAACAATGCCAGTGGTTATTCTGGCCAATTTGGCTTCAAGCGGAGACGATTCGAGGAGGGCCTCCTGCATGATATTGACGCTCTCCAGCTGCTTGGCCATCGCGGCACGTTCTTCTTCAGCCCGCTTGCGTTCGGTGACGTCATAAATAATCGAATGCAGAACATCACGGGCGCCGAACTGGATGCGGCTGGCCGACACCTCGACCTCGCGGGTCGAACCATCCGCCAGGCGATGTTGAAATAGAAAACGCTTCCCTTGTTCCTGCCGGATTGAGGAATATGCCTGCCGAATTTCCGCAGTCGGCAGAGTGTTGATATCAGTGACGTGCATCGCCAACAACCGCTCCCGCGAATAACCATAAAAGCTGACCGCGGTTGCGTTGGCATCAATGATTGACCCGTCATGGGGATCGACCAGCAGCATCACCGCTGAATTCCGTGCAAATTGATCACGGTACGCCTGCTCGCTTTCCTGCAGTTCACTGGTTCGCTTCAGAACCAACCGCTCCAGTTCCTGGCGCCGTCGCAGAACAACACTCGTCAGGAACGCGAGTGCAGCCGTAAGCCCGGTCCCTGACAAAGCGGCGAGCCCGCCCGCCCGCACAGGATACAAACGCATGAATTCCGGTCCTGCATGCGCGGTTACCATGAATACTTTGCCGAAGGCAAAAACGGGCCGCGTCAACGAAAGCTCGTTGACTGTGGGCATGTCGGGCTCGCTGGTCGTGGCGAGCGTCTCAGGCACACCTTCTGGATGCAGGAGGGCGAGCTCCACAGTGGCCGAGTTGTCGGGAGCTGCGCGCTTCAGCAAAGCCCCCATTTGCAGCACCGCGACAGCAAAACCGCGCAAACGTTTGGGGTCGTCGCCCGCGAAGACAGGTCGGCAAACCACCATCCCTTTCTGAAGTCCTTTTTCACGCACTGGCGTGATTGAGCCAGAGGCAGAGGGCAGTCCGGTTCGCATTGAAGTTTCCAAGGCCGCGCGGCGCAGGGGCTCCGAGCCAAGGTCGAACCCCAAAGCACCCTCGTTGCCGGCAAGAGGAGCCGTTTGTGCAACGGGATAATACACATCGCGGTCAGAGGCCGATACCCGCTGTCCTTGTGCGTTCCTCTGATAAATCTCAAATCCGTTGTGCCCCGCCGATCGAGCCGCTGCTTCGAAATTGGCCCGGTCCGAGCCAGGAACCACTTGTATCCACGACCAAGCCTGGACCGCTGGTTCCTTGGTCAAGAAACCGGTGTACTGCTGAAATTCCTCGTTAGTCACAACCTGACTCCCCTCGTAGAAACTCGCCAGGCTTTCAATCTCGACAACCTGAATGTCGCGAAGCGTGTTTGAAATCGCCTCTGTCCGGGCCGACGCAAGTTGCGCAAATGCCCCTATGCGATCGCGTGTTTCTCTTTCCTGAAGCTGCCAGGCGATCAACAGGGTCAGGATGAGCCCGACTAAAGCGACCGTTGCTGGTTCGACGTGCCGCATCCAACGCGGAAGGTTATCGGCAGCGCGGGAACGCCGTGCCTGTAAAATCGAACTGCTTATCAGGACCAACAGGATTGCCAGCGTGAACAGCGCGGGTAGCAGTGCAGCCTTGGTCAACAGCCTGCTCCAGGCATGCGCGTCAACGTCCATGCCCAACACCGCGCAAATCTCGCCATTGCCCTTGTAAGCACCGGAGCAGACGATCAGGTCGTCCAATCCTTGGACATAGGTGGTCTTGTGATCATGCTGCCCGTTGAGAGGGTTTAAGTATTCGAACTCCACCCAGCCATTGCCGCCGCGAGCGACTTGTTGGATTTCTTTGCGGAAATACTTCCCGCCGGACCAGTCCTTTCTGTCGATCCAGTTCTGGCCCACCAGCTCGGGTTTTACCGGATGAGCGAGCCAGGTCATGTTACGGTCATAAGCGAAGACGTAGAGGTCGCCTTTGTTAAATTCTCCCTGCGGATTGTTGATCTCCTTGAGCAGACGTTCCCGCCCGTTTTTCCGATAGAAATCCACCGCCTGGCGCACCATTGCCTGGGCATCGCGCGGCGTGGCCAGACCGTACATGGCCGTCTGCGGATCCAGAACTGGAACCAACGCCGAAACCCATTTCCCCCAACGGTCGGAGGTGGGCCCTTCGACTGCCGCCGTGCGGGTGGCAAACACCTGGCGGTCCAAATCCGTGGCTTCGTCAAAAGGCTGCCCCGGCCAGGAGTAGTCCTTCGAGTCGTCGTGTTCACTATCCAGAAAAAAGAACAACGATTCATCGGCTTTTCTCCCCAGCAGATAGACAAATCGGTATTGGGGGCAGGCCGACCGGAGCGTGACGAATTGCTCCTTGAGACATTGATAAAATGGCGAACGAAGGTCCGCCTTGGAGCCTGAGAACGCGTGGACGCTTTCGACATCCACCGCTTGCGCCAACAACCGGGTGTTTTGGAGCAGTTCGGCCCGCATTTCATGATCGACCTTTCTCACCGACCACCAGCCAAAGAGCACTCCACAGACCAAGACGATGAGCAGCGTTCCCGCAGTTCGTTGCGGGCTTTGGAGGCTCCGGAGAGTTGCTTTTGTCTTGGCGGTCAAAAGGGGAGGAGGTTGGCGCTCTCAAGACGGCCAAATCTCTTACGAGGACCGTCATGCCGTTCGACGATGACTTCGGAGGCAGCGGGTCGAGTCACCAGGGTATGGTTCGTGCTGAGTCTGGAATTATTTAGTTTGAGTGGCGCACAGTCCATCGGTGGGCGATGGAACAGGGGGACGACATTCCTTCACATGCTGCATTGCCTTATCGACACATTCGACCTCGGCCTAAACGTATTGCTTTCAGGACCTCTGACTCGAGCGGGGCCACGGATGCACACGGATCCACACCGCTTGATTCGTGAAATGAAGCTCGCACACCCGGGGGACAAAAAACCACCTGGGCGTGAACGCCGGTGGTTATGGCTGCCGTCAGGCGGCAGCTCGAACCGAAAAATTGCAGCCGGCTGCTTGGCGCCCGCTGCGGCGGTGGGGAGGCCGTGCGCGAGAGGCCGCTCATTCCCCCACTCTTGCGCATCTACCTAATCGCTTCATACCGAAAACTGTATCGCGTGGTTACCTCTTTAGGGAGATCACGGAAGTGGACTGACTTCCATGGATTGTATCAAACCATTCGCCAGGGTGAAACGATGGACCACGTGCCCGTCGGCAAGGACTGTCCCAGCCAAGTCGCGCACGACCTGATGAACGTCGACCAAGATTAGCCCGGCATCCTCCGGGTAAAAGGCCACCGGCTCCACGTGTGGGTTGATCTCGCTCCACTGCTCCGTCCAGTAAGCGCGAACCCCTTCGGGCCCACGGACAAATCCGCCCTTAAACGCTTTCGGCCAAGCGACGTCGGAGGTCATCTTCGCGAGGGCGGCGTCGATGTCCCGCGCGTTGAAGGCCGTGTACGCCGTGCGGAGCAGTGTGATTTCTGACGCAGATGGATCTGGCATAGGTGGAGAAGGGGAGGAAGGGCGTGAGGCCTATATTACAGGTGGCCGCGACGGACGTCCGTGTCGTACTCTAGCTCTAGCGTCTGGTTCGGCTCCGTTGTCCACATTATTTTGGCTCCCAGTGAGCTGACATATCCAAAAAATGCTGCCCATGCCGCGATGCTATCTCTTTTTCTTCCTCCAGCGTGATCCCGCCAGATGCGATGCGCTCGCTAACGGCTTTGAAATATCGCTCCAACGTAGGTGGCGAAAGAACAATAACTCTTCCACATTTATTTCCGACTTTGTAACGATGCGGTGTCCCGGGCGGAATCGAAACGCAATCTCCGGCTTTCGCTTCTATGATTTCACCACCGCGATAAAAGGTATACTCGCCCTCCAGAACATAAAATGATTCAGGGTGTGTCGGATGAATATGTAACGCAGGTCCTACTAGCGGCGGATGGTTCATTTCGATCACGGTGTAGTGTCCAGCAGCACATTCGCTTGAGATTTTCACCGTCATGCTGGTACCGCGAAAATCGAAGGTGTAAGGAGTCATGGTCTTTTGCTCAATTGTGTTGATGCCAAACTGTGTATTCAAAATGCAGTTTGCGCGGTGCGGCATAACAAGTGGGATTTGGCTCCGAACTCAACTGATCCGGCGAAGATTGCACTCGCGTAACGCGAACCGCTGAATACACCTAACTGCCCTGCCCATGCGCCTCCATCGGCTCAAATCCTTCGCACTCGCTCTGCCGCAGACCAAAGTTGTAAGTCAGTGGGGCGGTCTGGTCTTCAAGGTCGCAGAAAAAGCGTTTTTCATGATATCGCTCGACGGTGAGACGATCAGCGGTGTGATCTTCAAGTGCACCCCAGAGGAGTTTGCCGCCCTGACGGATATCGACGGCATCGGCCAGGCCCCGTATTTCGCCAAGCGCATGTGGGTGCGCGTCGAAGATCTCGCGGCGCTGCCTGAGCAAGAACTGAACAATCGCATCCGCCACAGCTACGATCTTGTGGTGGCCAAGCTGCCCAAGAAAGTACAGGCGACGCTCAAGGAGCCGAGAGCGACGTTGGACCACCTCGATGACAGCCAAGGGCCTTGAGCGGCTCTAGGAGCTGCATGGGAATTAGCTACAGCCACGCTCCTCAGCGTATTGTCAGAAGGTGGCGCCCGATCTCCGAGCGGGCTATTCGATGTTGGGGTTTGACCGAGCTCAAATGCGCGTTGGGGACTGTACCACCACTCCTGCACGATGCTCTCAGTCGTGGATATTTCTCAATTAAGCCGGCCATCTCCAATCCCCGTACAGCTCCTAGAGCTTATTTGGCGTTTAAATAGAAGTGGGATCACACCGCGCTCTATGCGCGCAGGACAATTGTGGTGTCTTGGACGAAAGGGCGGCGAAAGTCAGATTTTCACTCAATCCGAGATCAACACCTGATCGCCTACGCGGAGTTCGTCGTAGAGGTCGATGATGTCGAGATTGCGCATATGGACGCAGCCCGCGCTTTGCGGTTGGCCCAGACGATCTTCGTGATGCGTGCCGTGTATATATATGTACCGGTCGTGTGTATCGACGTCGCCACCGCAATTGACGCCGGGTTCGAGTCCATTGAGCCAGAGGATCCGGCTGGTGATGAGATTGGTCTTTTGTTCGGAATCGGGAAATTCCGAGAAGTGGCGACCCGTGGGAATGCGGCCCTTGAAGACCATGCCGGCGGGCTGCCCGGCGCCGATCCGTTCGGCGATCTCATGCAGGCCGCGCGGCGTGCCGAGGGAATTTTTGATATTCGATGGCGAGCGTAAGGACGTGGAAATCACATAGCTGCGCACGAGCGAACTGTCCCGGTAGAATTGCAGGGTCTGTGTAGCGATGCGCACGAAAAGAAACCGCTCTGCGGACTTGATGCCGAGCCTTTCGCAGGTTTTCCTGACCAGTTCACACGTAGAAATGAATACTTCTTCACTCACAGTAGGCATCGTCGGCGCGACCGGCGCGGTTGGTCAAGAGCTCGTCAGGCTTTTGCACGAACGTAATTTCCCAATGTCCTCGCTGCGGCTCTTTGCCTCGGCGCGTTCAGCGGGCAAGACGGTGGAGAAGTATGGCAAAAAATACACGATCGAGGAAGCCAAGCTGGGCGCCTTCGCGGGCGTGGATGTGGCGTTTTTCGCCGCGGGCGGCTCGGTGACAAAAGCTTTCGCAGCGGACGCGATCAAGAGCGGCTGTCTGGTGATCGACAAGAGCTCAGTTCACCGCATGGACCCTGCAGTGCCGCTCGTCATCCCGGAGATCAATCCGCAGGATCTGCTCAAGCACAAGGGGCTGATCGCCAATCCGAATTGCTCAACCGCCGTCACGCTCATGGGACTTTTCCCGCTGCACAAGGCGTTCGGTCTCAAGCGCTATTTCGCTGCGACATTTCAGTCGGTTTCCGGCACCGGTGCTGAGGCGATTCGTGAACTTGAAGACCAGACTCAAGCATACGGTAAGGGCCAGCCGCTGACCAAGAAGGTTTACCCCTACCAGATTTTCCAGAACTGCATTCCGCAGGTCGACTCGTTTGGCGCCGATGGCTACACCGGAGAGGAAAACAAGATGATGCTAGAGAGCCGCAAGATCATGGGCCTGCCCGCGCTCAAGGTATCCACCACCTGCGTACGCGTACCGGTCGTGCGGGCTCACTCGGTCGCGGTCAATGCCGAGTTCGAAAAGCCCGTCAGCGTCGAAGCGGCTCGCGAAGCCATCGCGGCCTTTGAAGGCGCGGTGCTGGTCGACGACCCGGCGAACAAGAAATATCCGACGCCGCTCGATTTCGCCGAGAAGGTGAAGTGCGGCGTGGGCCGTATTCGTGTGGATTCCGCATTCGACAACGGACTCTCCTTCTGGGTCTCCGGCGACAATCTTTGGAAAGGCGCCGCGCTCAACGCCGTGCAAAACGCCGAGCTGATGATCCGCAACGGTTGGCTGAAGCCGAAAGGTTGAGCCGATCAAACCGCCAGCCCTAAAAAGCACTCATGACGCCGCGGGTAACCCGGCGTCACTTTTTTTGTTAATCGTAAGATGGCCCTGTGAGCATTCGCTCCTCGCAGGACTCTTTCGTTGAATTTACGCGGGCCGTAAACCCTGTCCGCGCACCGAGGGGGGCCGAGGCAAAGGCGTTCAGTCTTGCTCGTCCTGCACCTGTTCCACCAGAGCGCGGAGTTCCAACCAGCGGCATCGGCTGGCAAACCGTGGCCTTGGGAATCTGCGAAACTGTGGCTAAGCGCGATAAATTCCTTGTCAGCGCTGGTGCCGCACCACTTATCTCTTCCTTCAATCCGGACGCTTAGCTCAGTTGGTTAGAGCATCTCGTTTACACCGAGAGGGTCGGGGGTTCGAGTCCCTCAGCGTCCACCATTGCTTAAGTCTCTCTCTTTGAGTGACTTTTAGTTTATTGACCGGTGGCGATTGGAGTTTAGGGCGTGTTGAGAAGTGACCGCTTGGATGGTCGAACGATTATGGGTTGGCCTTATTGTACCTACCAAGTGGAAAGAGTCTGCCATTGTTCGCGGGTCTCCAGTTCTCCAGCTTCCGAATACGTATCCGAAAGCTTGGTCAAAACCTGGCCCCATAAAGGGCGATCGTTCATGTTTAACCGGCCTTGTTGTTTGGCGCGGAGGTAGCCGGCCGTCAGCAGAGAATGGGCTTCACTTTTTTTTCCTAGCTGTAGGAGAACCCAGCCGAGATAAATATGATTCACGGTTTCGCTCCATCCTCCTGGAGCGAATTTCGCCCAATGTTCGGTGTTGATACGGAGCTGAGTCTCTGACTCTGCGAGCTTGCCCTGAAGCGCCAGCACAACGGCGAGATGGTCGAGTGCTTGGAGCGTGAGCGTGGCATTAATTCCTTTGTTGCGCTCTCTCGTTTGGGCTACCTTCCGCAGGAGTATTTCCGCTTCGGCGAACGCCCCGCGCCGGGCGAGGAGGTCGGCCAAATTTTGTGCCGCAATCAGATGTTCGTCTCCGTCTGGTGACTGATGCGCGAAGTAGCTGAATCCTCGTTGAAGGGCGACTTCGGCTTCGGCGAATCTCCCCTGATGGGTGCGAAGCGCCGCGAGATACATCTCGGCCCTAACGGAATACTGATCTTGCTCATGCCGGGTGGAGTGCACCGCGGCAATTGCATCCAGATAGAGCACTTCGGCGTCCGTGTAACGGCCGCCTTCGCAATACGCCTCCGCCGTTGTCCATTGCGCCAACAAGAGGAACTCGTCTCCGGGTTTCTTTATGCGCTGACAAATTGCCAAAAGCTGTTTCGCAACCTCAATCGCTTTGTCGGTGCGGCCCATATGCAAGTAGGTCTGGGCGAGGCGAAGAAGAAACAATAGGGTGCTGTCGTGCTCAGGACCGAAGGTGCGTTCAACGATCGGCCAGTTCCTCGTCGCGATGGCTAGCGCCTCGTCGTATCGCTCCATTCGGAGGAATCCGGAGATCATCCTGGTCTCAACATTGAGTGTTCGTTGATCCTCGGGACCATAAACCCGAAGGTAGGTTTGATCGGCCTGGCAATAGAGGTTGTATGCCTCAAGCGCATTGCCGTGTGAACTCAACTCGATCGCCAAGTTGACCTTGGTCAGGGCCGTGGCGGCGTGTTCGTCCCCGAGCACCCGCTTCCGGATTGCGAGCAGTTCGCGGTCGAGGGTCTGGGCCTCGAGCGAATTCCCCATGTCGGTCAACAAGACCGCGAAGCCGGACATAACATCCAGTGTGCATGGAGAATCCGTGCCGAGTGCGCGTTTCGCCGTGGCGAGACAATGGCGGAAGATCGGCAACGCTTCGGCGTAGCGCTGCTGGTTGTAGAAGAGGCTGGCCTGGAGACCCTCGAAGCGGATGGTTTGGGCGTCGTCCTCGCCCAGGGCGCGCTTGCTCGCCTCGTAGGCTTCATTGGCTGTGGCAGTGGCCTCCGCCCACTTATTCCATTCCTTGTAGGTCCAAATCAGCATTTCCCAAGTGGGAAACAACTCGGGACTATTCGGAGGCAGAATCCGTCGCTGGGCTTCCAAGACGGACTTGGCGAGAGTTTCCGCTTCGACAAATCGCCCCTTGCCGATGTCGTCCGTGATTTCAATGTAGCGCAAGCGGAGCACTTCGGGCGCGGCGGGGCCTTTCTCCCGAATATATAGAGAGAGAGCTTTTCCGACGTGGAAATCGCTGCTTTGTTTTTCCCCGAGGGCTAGGTAAGTGTTGGCCAGGGTTTCGTGGATCGCCGCTTCGACGAGGGGCTGGTTGGGGAAGCGCCCGTCCACGGTGGTTGCGGCACGGTCCAGAACCGTGCGAAGTTTTATCTCCCGATCGGGCTCCGTGGAAGGCGACGCGTTGGCGAGGATATCATTTTGGAGAAAGTTCAGGATTTCGTGACTCGTGGCCGCTTCCTGGTCGGCCGCGAGGTGCGCCTTGGCTTCGGCGTTCTGGGCCGACTCGGCCCGTTGTTTTGCCCGATTAAATCTCAAGGCGACGACAGGTCCACCGATTGCAAGTCCAATCAACAGAACCAAAGCAACTGCAGAGACAGTGGCCAGCAGGGGATTGCGTTTCCCCCAGCGCAACAAAAGCGTGGCGCGACTTAGTGGCCGGGCCAGAATGGGACGGCCGTCCAGATAACGGTCCAACTCCGCACGCAGCGCGCTGGCGCTTTCGTAACGTAGGACCGGGTTTTTCTCCAGGCACTTGAGGCAAATGGTTTCAAGGTCGGCGGGCACGTCCGGATTCAGCAAACTCGGAGCTGGAGGTTCCTTTGTCGCCACGAGCGCAAGAATGGAGGCGGCACTATCGCCGACGAAAGGCGGGCGTCCGGTTAGGCATTCATAAAGTACCGCGCCCAGTGAATACAGGTCGGACCTCGCCGAAGCGAATGCTACCCCTTCCAATAGTTCTGGTGCCAGGTAGGCAGCGGTGCCCGCCACTTGCCCAGGAAGCGTCAGGTCACCCTGGCCACCAAGCGGACCGGCAAGGCCGAAATCGGCCAGCAAAGCCTCCCGTCGTTCGTTGAGAAGAATGTTCGAGGGTTTAATGTCTCGGTGCAGCACACCGTGGGCATGTGCGTGGTCTAGGGCGTCCGCCAATTGTCGCACCAAAAGCGCAGTCGGGTTTGCCGCCATGGGGCGTCCATTCAAAGCGGTGCGCAAATCGCCGCCTTCCACCAGAGCCATGGCCAGATAGGTCGAGTTTCCGATGGAACCGAAGGCGAAGACGGATACGATATTGGTGTGATTGAGGGATGCCACCGCCTTGGCTTCCCGCTCAAGCCGTTGAATCTGCCGCGCGTCTCCTTGGGTTGGTAACAGTTTTAGCGCCACCATGCGGTTGAGTGATTTTTGCAGGGCCATCCAGACAACGGCACTTGCTCCACGCCCCAGCTCCGCTATCAATTCGAAATCGACAGGAATAACAGGTGCGTTCTCCAGTTCCCTTGGTTCCAAGTTGTTTAAACTGCCGGTGAGCGCCAGCGTAAGCGCACAGCGCGGGCACACGCCGTTTTCAATCAGACTGCCACCGATGGTACCGCAGTTTTTGCAGACCCAGGGATTGGTTCGGGTAGGTTCCATTGTGAAAACCGCTAAATGGTCAGGCTCTTGAGTTTTCGGCCACGCTCACCAATAGGTGTCTTAATTCCTCCGCGACCTGCCCGCGATCAACCAAAGTTGCAGCTACTTCTGCCCGGATGAGCTCCTGAAATCGTTTGGAATAACGATGAATCACCACAGCGACCTGGCCTTTATTGATTCCGATTTCCTCCGCCAGGCGTTGATAATCGCCCTGACTCGGCGACTGCGTGAGGAAGGGGCGAAGTTTAAGAAATCGCTCCATTTTCTCACCGGAAAATTCATCCTGAAGTCGCTTTAAGGCCGCCTGGAGCAAGGTGCTTGCCCAAGTCATTTCGTAGGCCTGCGCCGAGTCCACGCCTTTATCGATCAAGGGAGCAAGATCGTTTTCGGCGGCGAGAATATCCAAGGGAATTGTTTCGACGGAGCCTCCGCGTTTTTGGGCCTGTTCGGTGCGTCGATGGTTTGCCAGAAAGTTGCGCAAATAGACTAAAAGAAAGGTTCGGAAACGGCCTCGCTCCCGGCTGATGTTCTCAAGCCATTCACGTCTCAGCATGTCAGCGAAAAAATCCTGGGTGACATCCTCGGATTCGTGCACAGAAAGTCCACCGCACCGCAAGTAAGTGTAAACGGGTTTCCAATAGGCCGAGCAAAGGCGATTGAGCAAAGGCAGGCTTTGTGTCGAAGAAGCGGCGAGCACCAAGCTCCAATCCGTTGTTTCAAAACCTGAACGTTTAGCGGCGATCGGAGGGGCTTTTTCTTGATCGGAGTGACTCATTGGCGCTGGAGAACAATTATGGTCATTGATGACCGTAACTTATTCCGATTATTAGACGATTTGTCATCCGAGATCTTTGGATAAGCCTTCAAAGGCTGGCGGTAAATCGCGAAAGCACCCGGCATACCGAGCGCGCGATTTTTAGCAATTTTGTGAAATCGGCCGCGCAATTTCTACTTTCTAGACTGACGACAACGCCGATTTTCTTGGCCCGATCAGAGTGGTCCAGGGGTTTCCGGTGGCGCCCATTTCAAATAAAATGAATATCGGAATCCTTCTCCAGACGATCACCCGCGTTTCCAATCGAGCAACGGCGCGTTGGTCTATTTCCTTGGGATGGTTTTGCGGGGCGCTGACGTGCGTTGGTTTGTTCGTCGGGCTGTATTCCGGACGGCTCGAGGCCAAGCCCGTCGGTCCCCAGGTGGTGAATGGTTCTGCGACGATCACCAATTTCGGGCAAACGCTCACAGTCACCAATACGCCTGGTGCAATCATAAACTGGAACAGTTTCTCCATCGCGCCGGGTGAGTTGACGCGATTCAACCAAGTTAATGCGGCCAGCGCCGTGCTCAACCGGGTGACGGGCGTCGATCCTTCCAGTTTACTGGGGACGCTTTCATCGAATGGCCGGGTTTTTCTGATCAATCCAAATGGGGTTGTTATTGGCGATGGTTGTCGGATCGATACACAGGGCTTTCTTGCCTCGACGCTGAACATCAGTGATCGCGATTTTCTGGATGGAAAACTGCGTTTTTCCGGAACGAGCGGCGCGATCGATAACCGCGGCATTATCAATGGCGGTGCAGGCGACGTCGTACTGATTGCCCCCAACATCACCAACTCCGGAGCGATCAGTTCGCACGGGGGGAACGTGATTCTTGCGGCGGGGCGGAAGGTCGAACTAGCCAGCCCTGGCTTAGCGGACATTCGCTTCGAGGTGCAGGCGCCGTCTGATAAGGTGGTCAATCTGGGAAGCCTCAACGGCGGTGCGGTCGGGATATTTGCCGGGACGTTGAGCCATTCCGGGCAGATTCAGGCCACTACGCTCACGCGTGAGGGCGGCAAAGTTGTCCTCAAGGCTCAGACGGATGCCCGCCTGGAAAATGGCAGCACCATCATCGCTTCAGGTGTGCATGGCGGAGAGGTTCAGGTGCTCGGCAAAAATGTCTCGGTTTTGGGCAATGCGAGCATCGATACCTCCGGCGCTCGGGCTGGCGGTAAGATATTGGTTGGTGGCGACACGCAAGGAAAGAATCCCGACGTGACGAATGCTTGCACCGTGCGGTTCGACCCCAATGCGCGTCTCAAGGCTGATGCGTTGCAGCATGGCAACGGCGGCAAGATTATCTTGTGGTCCGATGATACGACAACAGCTGCCGGGCAGATTTCCGCTCGGGGTGGCTCACTTGGCGGTAACGGCGGGTTCGTTGAAGTGTCCGGCAAACGTGCGCTTAAATTTTCGGGCTCCGCTGATTTGCGAGCACCGCGAGGGCAACTCGGCACTCTTTTGCTCGATCCAGAAGATATCGACATCGATCTCGCGTCGGCAGCATCGAACTACACTCACTCGTTTCTTTCGTGGGAAACTCTCGCCAGTCAACTGGGCCTCGCGGACGTGATTGTCTCCACCAATCCGTTGCTCGGTGGAAATGGGGACATTACGGTAAACTCCGGATACGGCTTAGCGACGGGCAACAATCTGACACTACTCGCCAGCCGTGATATCAATTTTCTCAACGTAACCGGGGTTACGAATAGTGGCACGGGCGCACTCAGTCTTGTCGCCGGTTGGGACGGAACCTCGTTGCCGACGGCAGCGCGGACGGCTTCAGGCGCCGGTTCGATCAACTTTGCCGATGGGGCCTGGGTTGCCTACAAGGGCAGTGTCAATCTCAGTGCGCCGGGCGGCATCGTGGGGCCCAGTGTATTTGGTCCCTACCACTCCGTCATCAAAGCCGATCACCTCTCACTTGAGGCGGGAGGCACTGGCTTCAACTTGTATACGGAGGCCAAGAAACTTTCCATTAACCTACTCGATGGCTCAACGGGTGGCGCGTACATCGTTGATGGCTACGAAAACGCTAACCAATATTTCAATGGCCCGGACACGCTCGACGTTGCGGGTATCCATTACAACGGGGCGGACAGTGTGGGGGTTTATCTCACTCACTTCGGCGATATTACGCTGAGCGGCGCGATCACCGAGCAAACGCCTTTCTCGGGCAACCTATCGAGCCGCGTTTGGTTGACGGCCAATACAGGTCCCTGGTCCAATTTGCCGACTCCGCCGCATTCGTCATTCAGCATTTTGTCCGGTGGTTCGATCAACGTCAGCCAGCTGAGAGTCAGCGCGGGAAACATCGCCCTGAATGGTCCGGTCACGGCAAACATCGCCGACTTTGTCGCCAACGATGGGCAGATCTCCACCACCCAGTGGCGATCGGTTCTGCTCGGTGGAAGCGTGCGCGACACATCGTTTTTTCACCTAACCGATGGCGACCTCCAACAGATCGCGGCCCAGAGTTTGTCGGTGCAGGGTGGTGATATTACGGTCGGGACTGCCACGACCCTGCCAACCGGTTTGCTTCGGCTGTCGCTCAACACTGCCGACGAATCAGTTTCCGTTGGCGTGGGACCGTTTCCGGTTGAAAAGATTAGGATCAATGCACCGCTAACCCTGAGCGATCCCAATAGCTCGCTTTTCCTTCGGGGCCCCGGACTGGATATTAACGCCGCCATCAACGTCGGAACGGGTGGGGTGAGGATTGGTTGGGCGAACGGGTATTTCCTGAATCATCAGGGTTCAACCCTGGTGCACCCGGGAATCATTTTGGGGCTGGCGGAAGGCCAACCGAAAAGCACCACGCCCGGGATTGAACTTCGCAACAGTGAACTGCAAAGGATCCATACCACCGGCGCTTTGGTCATCAACGATCCCTCAACCCCCAGTGCTTTTTACGGCGATGAGGACATACGGATCGCCGGTCCGATCGATCTGACCCATGTCACGTCGCATCTGCACCTGAATGGTACGTCGATCACCCAGGCACCGGGTGCCACCATTACCGTGCCCGATTTGTCGATTTACTCGGTCTTCGACGTCTCCCTCGGCGAGGCCAATTTGGTCAGCCGTTTTGCCGACCAGTCGGTTTACTACAAAATCTGGAGCGATCCGCCGACCCACAGTACCGATATCACGTTCCGCAGTGTGGCACCGGGTGGACTGACTATTGACTCTCTCGCTTTCAATTTTGGGCCAGGATTCAACGAATACTATGTGCTCCAAACGGGCTGGTCGCCGACGGGCATCAGCACCCCCGGAAACGTGACGTTAACCACGAGTGGACCACTCACGCAGGCGACTCAGTTGTTCAGCCCGTTGTATTATTTCGATCAGAGCCGGGCCACCGTCAACGCGTCCAGCCTCTCGATAAACAGCGGAGGCGGGGTGAACCTCGCGGCGCCGAACCAGGTTAGTCAGCTGACGGTCAATGGTGTTTCGGGAGACTTTAACTTTAGCGCCGCAGATACACCGGCCGCGGGCAGTCCTGTTAAACTTTCTGTTCAGAGTTTGAGCGGCGTGACGGGCGACATTACTCTCACCACAGCTCGCACCTTATCGCTCGATGGCGCCGCCGAGGTGGCCAGCGGTCATGTGCTTTATCGCGGGGGCGGTGAACTCGATGTGGGTTCTGGTGGCATTTTGCGCGGCAGGGGAACTGTCAATTTGACCGCAAGCAGCGCACCGCTCACCGTGGCGGGCGCGATTGCTCCCGGCAGCGCTTCGCAACTGGGAACGCTCACCGTTCAAGGTGATGTAGTATTTAGCGGCAGTTCGGCGCTCAACACGCGCCTCAGTACCTCCCAATCGGATGTCCTCGCCGTCTCAGGTGTCGCGACGCTTGCTGGCACACTGCACGCAACGCTCGCACCGGGTTACGCGCCCAATGGCGAGAGCTTCAATGTACTTACCTACGGCTCGCGCAGCGGGGCGTTCTCGACCTATTCGTTGCCGACAAATTTCCAGCACACCTACAATTCCGGCGCGCTGAACCTCGTTCACACGCCCGTGGTGAGCACCGGCTTTTTTTGGGACAACGACAGTGGCGACGACCAGTGGACCAATATTTTGAATTGGAATCTGAATACACGCCTGCCCGGCGCTACCGATGACGTGACCATCAATGCCGGGCCGGGGACCAACGTGGTGCTGACGAGCGGTAATCAGGTGGTGCAGAGCCTGGGCATCACCGGAAAGTCGCTTTGGCTCAACGGCGGAAGTCTCACGGTGAACGGGTCGTTCACGAGCGACCTGGGTGTGATTCTCAACGGCGGTAACCTCGTCGCTGGCGGGACGACTTCCCTCAGAGACCTGTTCCTCTGGAATGGCACCTTCACCGGAATAGGAAACGTCGGCGTCAGTGACGCCTTCAATTGGTCAGGGGGGAATTTGTCAGGGATTGGTGATATCACCGTGACCGGTACAACGGCGATTTTTGGCACCGATCACAAACAGATGACGGGCGGTCTGCTCACCCTTGGGGGTCCCACCACCCAGACCAGCGACGTGACGATGACCGGGGCACGGCTCAATATTTCCGGTCGGTACGATCTCCAGTCTGGAACGCTTCGAGGAGGAGTCACCACAGTCCTCGGACCGACCGGGGTGCTGGCGAAGACCGGGTCGGCGTCTGCAGCGATCTATGGATTCTTAAATACTCAGGCGGGAAGCACAGTCTCGATTGACGGCGGCACGCTCACGTTGGGAACCAGCAGTAACACGTTCGGAGGAACCGTCTCAGTTGCCTCGGGCGCAACGCTTCGCCTAAACCAAACGCCATCGTTTATCGCCGAAACCACGGTGACTTCAACCGGTGTCATGACTGTTGGCGGCACGCTTGAAATGGAAAACAACACTTCGCTGTCCGGGGCCGGTCAGCTCAACGTGTTGGGCGGTGCTCAGTCGGGAGCGTTTCATTTGGTCGACGGAGCCGAAGCAGGCACCCGAACCATTAGCTTGGTGGTTAACAACGCCGGCATCATTGAACAGACGGGTTCGCCGCCGACGACCTGGAGTGGCACAATCACGAGCACCTCGGGATCGCAATTCAATGTACTGGCGGGCAGCGCCTTGATCAGTGGAGCGAATTCGACTTTGGGCGGGGTCAACGTCACGAACAGCACTCTTAGCTTGGCGAGCGATGCACAAATCAATGGGTCACTGCAGTTGGGCGGCACAATGCCGACGGCCTTGGATTTGGGAAATAACGGTAGCGTAAACCTGAGCGGCAACTCCTCCTGGAGCGATGGCACGATCAGCGGCAGCGGTGCGGCGGCGATCAGTGTTGGCAGTGGGGCGCTCTGGGCGGTTGGCGGTGCCGATAAGACATTGACGGTGCCGGTCGTCATCAATGCGGGCACGCTTCGCTTGGACAACAGGACCAACTTGAGCGCGGGGCAGGTGAGCAACCTCGGCGGCCATATCAATCTTGCGAGTTCGAGCGGAGCCTATTCCACGTTGAGCGCCACCAGTGGCACGAGCACCGACGGCAGTTTTGGCGGGGGCCTGATCCTAAACGGCAGCTGGACCATGGCCGGGCACACGCAACTGGCTGGGTATTCGCACGGTACCTACACCTATCTCAACGGGAGCGTGATCGACGGTGCTATCGACTCTGGCGCCGGAACCGGAGCCGACGGCTTTCTGAACGTGACCTTTGGCGAGAACGCCAGCGCGGTGGTTGTGGCCAACGGCGGCGTAAAGTTGAGTAACGACAACACAGCCACTGTTACCGGCACCTTGACCACGCCGTTAATCTCAGCTGGTAGGTCGTCGATTGTCGTCACGGGCACGATGAACGGCAGCATCCAGGCTAATGCAAAAAACGGCGTAGGCGGCGGGGTAACGATTGCCGGGACGCACAACGGTGCCTTGTCTATTGAGGGCGGTTCGAGTCTTACGGTCTCTGGCGCCCACAACGGTCCGTTCGTTCTGGATACTACCAGATCCGCAGTCTTGGACGGCGGCACAATGAACCTGAGCGGCAACTCCCTCTGGATGGGCGGCACGATCACCGGCAGCGGCGCTCCGGCGATCAGTGTTGGCAGCGGGGCGCTCTGGGCGGTTGGCGGTGCCGATAAGACATTGACGGTGCCGCTCGTCATCAACGCGGGTACGCTTCGTTTGGACAACGGGACCAACTTGAGCGCGGGGCAGGTGAGCAACCTCGGGGGCGCCATTAATCGTGCGAGTTCAAGCGTTGCCTATTCCACGTTGAGCGCCACCAGCGGCACGAGCACCGACGGCAGTTTTGGCGGGGGCCTGATCCTAAACGGCAGCTGGACCATGGCCGGGCACACGCAACTGGCTGGGTATTCGCACGGTACCTACACCTATCTCAAC
>Ga0302321_100001708_pt1 | contig 18797 bp, 10 predicted proteins | sample Fen_T0_1_FD_202505 | JGI IMG/M metagenome (GOLD analysis project Ga0302321, IMG submission 202505) | Peat permafrost microbial communities from Stordalen Mire near Abisko, Sweden - Fen_T0_1 | ecosystem: Environmental > Terrestrial > Soil > Wetlands > Permafrost | place: Sweden: Abisko...
CATCCACTTTCTGGACAGTTCAACAGAGGGCACAGAGGACGCAAGAAATGGTTCTTCGTCGGCTTAATGTGTCCGCATACCTTTCGTCACTGTGTCCTTTGCGTTCTCTGTGTTGAAAGACACGGGAACGGTGGACCGGGCAGACGGAATGCCGGATCCCTGGCGTTCGGACACTGAGCGGTACCCCTCGGTACCCCTCCCGGCCTGCACGCTGGCCGATTAGCGGCCCGAAGTGCACGTCAGGGAGGCTAGTAGATTACGCCATCGATCTTGCCGCAGTCCGTGAAGACCAGCGTGGTATCGATGCGGAAATTGGATTGGGTCGTGTGGCGTTCGGCATTGAAGACGGCCAGGTCGTAGGAATTGCCTTTGCTAATTCCAAGGGTTGCCGCCTGGGCATCGAGATCCACGGTCGCTTGTAGCTGTACGTGGATGCCACCCAGGTCGATCGCCAGCTTCTTGTTGATGTAGACCCAGACGTCGTCGTCGCCCTGGAAGGTGAACTTCTCGCCGCCGTTGTAGATGAACGTCGTGTGGATCTCGGTGGTAAATGCGAAGTTGTGCTGCTTGCCGTCGTCGGCGGTCGCGTTGTCCTTCCACCCCAACCCATCGACCGGGAAATAGGATGAGCCCCCCGTCGTCGTCGCTCCCGCATCCCGGTTCCGGCCAGGGCCGCCGCCGCCGGGGTTGGTTGCGGCGGTTCCGAGCGAGGCCGCAAAAGTAACCACGCCGTTGCCGCCGCTGGGATTGGCGACGAAGTGCAGGCCGACGATGAAGGGCATGTTCACGCCATCCACGTCGCGATACCACTGGTCAAAATGGTCCTTTCCGGAGGTCGTTCCCCCGGTGGGGTTGGCGTAGACCGGCTTGCCGTCGTCGCCAAGGGTATCGGTTACGATTCCTGTCTCGGCTGCATTGCCCGGGGTTGGAAGCTGGAAGTCGGGATGGCCGTCTGTTGGGGTCCCCATCTTGAAGTCGCGGACCACACCGAACAATCCGGCACACTGGGAGGAGCCGCTACCGCCGCCCGAGCTGCCGCCCTGTCCGGAGGCACCGCCGGCCGATCCAAGCTGGTTCGGGTCGGTGGCGTAGGCACCCAAGGTGACGTTGGTGACGTTGACGAAGCCAGCGGGCGGCCACACCGGGACCGGGGCTGAGGATGAGCCTCCCTCGCCACTTCCACCCCCAGTGCTTCCGCTTGCACCGCCCAAGCTGACGCTCAGTGGGATAGAGATGCCGCCGGCACCGCCGTGGGAACTGCTGGTGCTGCTCGTCGTTCCGCCGACGGATCCCACGGTTCCTGAAGAGCTTGGACTGCATGCAGGTACTGCCACGTTGAAAGCCACCGCGGCAAAAACCATGGAAAAAGCAGAAACGCTGCTAAATGGGCGCATCGAAAAACCTCCCGGGCGAACTCTTGGCCCGCTTTCTATTAGATTGCTGACGCACGCAAGACGATTCAAGGGGCATGTTGTGTTTTATTGCACTCGGGTGTGATCCGGACAGTCGTTCGAGAGCGATACCGGACTCATCGCGGCTACTTTCCAAGCCGGGCAAGCCGGGCAAGCTTGAATCGACCAGCGGCATGCGGAAAGCGCAATTCGGGATTTGGGCCGACAAGGACACCCAAGCACGGGGAATAAATGCGATACCTTGCGGGTTCTTCGCAGGAGTCCGGAAAAGGCATGCCAACACGTTACCAGTTAGGACCTTTGAGTCGTTCCAGTCATCACCCAAAGCGTGGACGGTTGATGCTATTTGCGGCTCTTTTGTGCTCAGCTTCGGCTTTCGCGCGCGAGCCTGACGGTGAATTTGAGATCCCTGCGCGACTCCGCCTGGCAGATGCTTTGCGCCTGTTCCGCGAGCATGGTCTTGACCTTATCCTGGCCGAGTCCGCGGTCGAAGGGGCGCGCGGAGACACCTTGCTTGCGGGCGCGGCGCCCAATCCATCCTTCTCGGGCGGGGTGGGGCGTTCCTTTGCGTGTACCGGCGGTGGCTGTTCGGATCTCGCCTGGAGCGTGGGGATATCGGACGGTTCCTCGCTTTTCGACTCGATCTCTGGAAAGCGCGGCCTGCGCACCAACACGGCGAATCTTGCGCTTGAGGTTGCGCGCAAAGGCGAGGCCGATGCGCGGCGCACCCTCGAAGGCATGCTTCGGCAGGCCTATCTGCAGGCGGTTGCCGCGCGTCAGTCACTCGCCACGCAAAAGGAAGCGCAGGAAACCCTCGGGCGCCTGGCCGACCTGATTCGTGCCCGCTACCAGCACGGCTCGATCTCCGAGGTCGAGGTGCTGAAGATCGAAACCGAGAAACTCTCGGCGGACCAGCAGGTTGAACGCTCGCAGCGGGATCTCGACGTCGCCAAGTCGCAGCTGGCGTTCATCCTTGGAGCGCGCGGCCGCGTGCCCCTGTTCGAGGTCGATCCTGAGATTCCTGGTTACCTGGTTCCCCCGGCACTTCAGGGGGCGTCGGTGGATTCCCTGCTGGACGTGGCGCGCAAGCAGCGACCCGACCTAGCCGGCGCGAAAATCAGCCGCGAACGCGCGGAAGCATCTGTGCGCTCCAGCCAGCGTCTGCGTTTCCCTGACATCGCGATGTCGGCGGGCGTCAGCGGGCAGGGGAGCTATGCGAGCGCCATCAATCCGCCGACCTTTAGCTTTGGCCTCAACCTGACCCCGCCCATCTTCAATCGCTTCGAAGGCGAGATCGTCAAGGCCAAGGCCGATCTGACCGCGCAGAGGGCCCAGCTGGCCAAGGCCGAGGCGCAGGTCCTAAGCGATGTGCAAACCGCGTTCACGCAGTTCAAATCCGCGCGCGGCCGTGTTGAGCGTGCCGAGCGCGAACTTCTAGAGCACGCCAAGCGGACGCGTGATCTGGTGCAAATCCAGTATCAGAAGGGTGCGGCATCGCTGCTTGAATACTTGGACGCCCAGCGCATGTTTATTTCTACCCAATTGGACTACGAAGGCGATTTGTCGGACTACTGGCAAGCCGTGGTGCTCATCGGTCAAGCCGTGGGACTGGAGTTCAGTCCATGACAAGGCCATTGCCCCTGCTCCTTCTTCCAGCGCTGTTTTGGGCCGCGACCGGATGCGAGCAGCACCCGCGCCACCAGCACAGTGCGGATCCCCCATCCAATGAAGTCTGGCTCTTGCAAGATCAGTTTGCCGCGGCCAAGCTGGTGGTCGAGCCGCTGGCCCCGCAGCCTGTCGGTGGGCTGGTGGTGACCAGCGGTCGCGTGACCTTCGATGACCTGAAAGTGGCACACGTTATGAGCCCGGTCACCGGGCGGGTGGTTCGCATCGAGGCCCAGCCCGGCCAGCGCGTGAAGAAGGGCGACACCCTAGCGATCATTGACTCGCCTGACGTGGGTAGCGCGTTTTCCGACGTGGAGAAGGCCCATGCGGACTTCGTTTCGGCGGAGAAGGATCTCAATCGCCAAAAGGAGCTGTTCGACGTCCACGCGGGGTCGCAACGCGACCTGGAAGCCGCGCAAGGTAATTTCTCCAAGGCCAAGGCCGAGCTCCAGCGCGCCGGCAAGAAGGCGCAATTGCTGCGTGCGGGTGGGGCCAATGTTGGCGGGCAAAGCTACACCTTGCGCACCCCCATCGGAGGCGAGGTCATCGCTCGCAATGTGAACCCAGGCGCGGAAGTGCAGGGTCAGTACAGCGGGGGAACCGTGCTCGAGCTCTTCACCATCGGCGAACTCGACACCGTCTGGGTAATGGCCGACCTTTTCGAAATGGATCTCGGCCGGGTCAAACAGGGAACCGAGTGCCTGGTCAAGGTCGTCGCCTATCCGGGCCGCGTCTTCAAGGGCGCCGCGGATTGGGTTTCTGACACGCTTGATCCGGCCACGCGCACTGCCAAGGTTCGCTGCAAGCTAGACAACACGGATCGCGGCCTCAAGCCGGAAATGTATGCCACGGCCGCGCTGGCCGTGGATCAGCATCGGACCATGGCATTGCCCCGTAGTGCCATTTTGCACCTTGGAGATCAGACCATGGCCTTCATCGATTTAGGCAAGGCGGCGGACGGACGTCTGCGCTTCGAGCGGCGGCCGGTGTCCGTCAATGAAGAATTGGGCGGAGATTTCTTGCCCGTGGTTCGCGGCATCTCCGCAGGCGAACGCGTGGTCGTCTCCGGCGCTATTCTGCTCTCCGGGATGTTCTAGCCATGATCGCCAAGTTGGTGGCCGCCGCTGTTCGCGCGCCGCTGCTGGTGGCGGTGCTGGTGTTGGCCCTTGTCGGGATCGGACTGCGCTCGTACAAGGTGCTGGCCATCGAGGCCTATCCCAACCCGGTCGCGCCCATGATCGAGATCATCGCCCAGCCGCAGGGCTGGAGCGCCGAGGAGGTGGAGCGCTACGTTTCCCTTCCCCTCGAAACCGGTCTGGTCGGCATGCCAGGACTGGAACATATTCGGTCGCAGTCGCTGTTCGGCCTGGCCGACGTGAAGTGCTACTTCGGTTGGGACACCTCCTACGCCACGGCCCAGCAGCGGGTGCTCAACCAGCTCAACTTCGTGACCCTGCCTCCGGGGGTGTCGCCCGAACTATCACCCTGGAGCGCCATCGGCGAGCTCTACCGCTACAAGGTCGTGGGCAGGGGCTACTCGCTCGCTGATCTGAAGACCGTGCAGGACTGGATCCTAGAAAAACAATTTCGGCAGGTGCCTGGGGTCATCGACGTGGTCGGTTTTGGCGGCCTAACCAAGCAGTACCATGTGGAGGTTGATCCCTATCGCCTGCGCGGGCGTGGCGTGGCCCTTTCCCAGCTTCAGACAGCCATCGCCAACGCCAACCAGAACGTGGGCGGCCAGCGCATCACCCTCGGCGACCAGTCGTTCGACGTGCGCGGGGTAGGACTTATCCGTTCGGTGCAGGATATTGGCGACATCACGGTTAGCGCAGCCAAGGGCGTTCCCGTCCGGGTTCGTGATGTGGCAAACGTCAGCGTGGGCGCGGCGCCTCGCCTCGGCATCGTGGGGCACGACGATGAGCCCGATGTGGTCGAGGGCATCGTGCTCATGCGCTACGGTGGGGATTCGCTCAAGACCATCCGCGGCATCCACGATCGCGTGGACTACATCCATCAGAACCGCGTGTTGCCACCAGGCATCGATATCGAGCCTGTCTACGATCGTGCCGACCTGGTCAAGCTGACCACGCACACGGTGATGGAGAATCTGCTGGTTGGCATGATCCTCGTTTCGATTGTGCTCTTCCTGTTCCTTGGCAATCTCCGTGCCGCGCTGATTACCGCCATCAACATTCCCTTGGCACTGCTCTTCGCCTTCTCGGGCATGGTGTGGAGCGGCACCGCTGCCAATCTGATTTCCCTGGGCGCCGTGGATTTTGGAATCGTCGTCGATTCGACGGTCATCGTGATGGAGAGCATCTTCGTCAACTTCATCCGCAAGGGTGGCAGCGCCTTCGAGCGCGTGGTCGCGGCCGCGCGCGAGGTCGGCCCACCCATGTTCACGTCCACCTTGATCATCGCGGTGGCCTTTATCCCGCTGTTCACCTTGACCGGCGTGGCGGGCGTCATCATGTCGCCCATGGCGCAGACGTATGCCTTCGCCATCGGCGGTGCCATTCTGCTCGCGCTCACCTTCACGCCTATGCTTGCGTCGAGAGCGCTGCGTATGCACAACGACGAGCAGGAGGAAAAGGAAAGCGCCGTGATGCGCTTACTCACCCGGCTCTACCGTCCGCTGTTTGCCTTCTCGCTGCGCCGGCCGAAACTGGCGATCTCCATCGGGGTCGTGCCGGTGGTCCTCGCCCTCGGCGCATCGGTTTTCCTGGGCCGCGAATTCATGCCCAAGCTCGAAGAGGGCAACTTCTGGATCCGCGCCACCTTGCCCATTTCCATCTCGCTTGAGCAGTCGGCCCGTTACGTGGGGCGTATGCGCGCCATCGTGCGCGGTTGCCCGACCGACGAGGGCGCTCAGTGCACGAAGGAACAACAGACGCGCCCCGAGGTTCAAACCGTGATCTCGCAGCTTGGCCGGCCCGACGACGGCACCGACGTGTCCGGCTTCTACAACATCGAGCTTCTGGCCCCCCTCCGCCCAACCAACGAGTGGCGGCGAGGGGTCACCAAAGCGCTGATGACTCAGGAGATTCAGAAGGAGCTCGGGAACGCGTTTCCAGGTGTGGTGTTCAACTTCTCCCAGGTCATTTCCGACAATGTGGAAGAGGCCATGTCGGGCGTGAAGGGCGAGAATACGGTCAAGGTTGTCGGTCCCGATTTGCACGTCGATGAGGCCAAGGCTGACGAAATCGAAGACGTGTTGGCCAAGGTGCCTGGCGTGACGGATCTGGGCATTTTCCGTTCCCTTGGCCAACCCGCCATCCGCATCACACCCGTGCGCACGCACATCGGCCGCTATGGTCTCAACACGGGCGATGTGGCAGCGGTCGTGCAAGCCGCTATCGGGGGACAGGTCATCACCCAGGTGTTCGAGGGAGAAAAGCACTTCGATCTGATCCTGCGCTGGGCCGAGCAGTACCGGCGCGATGTGCGCTCTATTCGCAACATCCTGGTGTCCGCACCTGACGGTTCGCAGGTACCGCTCGGCCAGCTTGCCGAGGTCGTCGAGGAAGAGGGACCGTCGGTGATCTTCCGCGAAGATCTCAAGCGCTACGTGCCGGTGAAGTTCTCCGTGCGCGGCAGGGATTTGGGCTCGACCATCTCCGAGGCGCAAGCGCGCATCAAGGCGGCTGTCAAGCTGCCCTACGACACGCACTTGGAATGGGACGGGGAAATGAATCAGCTGCGTGAGACCACCGAGCGCCTGCTCATCATCGTGCCCATCACACTCCTTATCATCGCCTTCCTTGCCTACAGCTCGGCCAAGAACTGGCGCGATACACTCATCGTGCTGCTCGGGGTTCCCGTGGCGTGTAGCGGTGGCCTGATGGCGCTCTATGTGACGGGAACTGACTTCTCCATCTCGGCGGCCATGGGGTTCATCTCTATCCTGGGCGTGGCGGTGCAGGACGCCCTGCTTGTCGTAACCTACGCGCGCCAATTGCGCGAGGCCGGCCACACCGCCGAGCAAAGCGCACTCCTGGCCGCCGAGCGACGGCTACGGCCAGTCTTGATGTCGACTTTTGTCGCCATGCTCGGGCTTTTTCCCGCCGCTGTCTCGCACGGCATCGGCTCGGAGACACAGAAGCCACTGGCCATCGTGGTCATCGGTGGCGCGCTGGCGCTGGTCATTCTTCCCCGGTTGCTCCAGCCCGCCCTGGTCACGCTGGCCCACCGCAAACGCGCCCCACGCGCGACCACAGCCAACGCCTAGGCCGGCAGGCTTGGTGCGGACGCTTGCCCGCTTTTTGGACTAACCACGCAACCTAGCGGATTATCCGGTGCCATGGCGCCCTTCTGTACGGTGGTGGGCGAGGAGATAGCTGTATGAAATGCTTTTCAATCCTTCTGGTTTTCGTGGCCCTACTCGGCGCTTGTCCGGAGCGATCCGAGCGGCGTCGCGCCACGTTGGATCCTCCCCTTACCGAGCTATGGTTGTGGCAGGACCAAGTGAACGCCGCCAAGTTGGTGGTCGAGCCGCTATCCCCTCAACCGGTGGGCGGTTTGGTGGTCACCAGCGGACGCGTGGCGTTCGACGACCTGAAGGTGGCCCATGTCATCAGTCCAGTCACGGGGCGCGTGATTCGCATCGAGGCGCAACCGGGTCAGCGTGTGAAGCAGGGCGATACCCTGGCCGTTATCGAGTCACCGGACGTGGGCAGTGCCTTCTCGGATCTGCAGAAAGCCCACGCGGAATTCACCAACGCCGAGAAGGACTTCAAACGGCAGAAGGAACTGTTCGACGTCCACGCGGGGTCGCAGCGCGACCTGGAAGCCGCGCAAGGAAGCTTTTCCAAGAGCAAGGCCGAGTTGGATCGGGCCAAGAAAAAGGCCCAGCTTCTGAGCAACGGCAAAGCCAGCCTCGGTAGCCAGAGCTACACCTTGCGGGCGCCCATCGCCGGCGAGGTCGTTGCGCGCAACGTGAATCCCGGCGCCGAGGTGCAGGGGCAATACACTGGCGGCAGCGTGATTGAGCTGTTCACCATCGGCGAGTTGGATTCGGTGTGGGTCATGGCCGACGTGTTCGAAATGGACGTTGGCCGGGTCAAGCAGGGGACCGAGTGTATCGTGAAGGTTGTTGCCTATCCCAATCGTACCTTCAAGGGCATCGCTGACTGGGTCTCGGACACGCTCGATCCAACCACGCGAACGGCGAAGGTCCGCTGTAAGCTCGACAATCCCGATCGAGATCTCAAGCCCGAGATGTATGCGACGGCGTCACTTGCCGTTGACAGACGACGCGAGCTGGCCCTTCCGCGTGGTGCGCTTCTGCACCTGGGGGATCAGACCATGGTCTTTGTCGAGGTTGGCAAAGCCCCAGACGGCCGTTTGCGTTTTGAGCGGCGCCCCGTGTCGGTCAGTGAAGAACTGGGGGGAGACTATCTGCCCGTGATTCGGGGCATCTCGGCGGGCGAGCGCGCTGTGACCGTCGGTGCGGTTCTGCTTTCCGGGATGCTGTAATCCATGATTGCCAAACTTGTCGCCGCCGCTGTCCGTGCGCCGCTGATCGTAAGTGTGCTTGCCATCGCGCTGCTGGGCGTTGGTTTGCGTTCGTACCTTCAACTCGACATCGAGGCCTATCCCAACCCGGTGGCGCCCATGATCGAAATCATTGCCCAGCCACAAGGTTGGAGCGCCGAGGAGGTCGAGCGCTACGTCTCGGTGCCGCTGGAAACTGGACTCGTCGGCATGCCGGGCTTGGAACACATCCGATCGCAGTCGCTGTTCGGGCTCGCTGACGTCAAATGCTACTTCGGCTGGGATACGCCGTACGCAACCGCGCAGCAACGTGTGTTGAATCAGCTTAGCTTCATCACGTTGCCGCCTGGGGTATCGCCCACGCTTTCCCCCTGGAGCGCCATTGGGGAGCTCTTTCGCTACAAGGTCGTTGGCAAGGGCTACACGCTCGCCGATCTGAAGACCGCGCAGGATTGGATCCTGGAGAAGCAATTTCGCCAGGTGCCGGGCGTGATTGATGTGGTCGGATTTGGCGGCCTGACCAAGCAGTACCACGTCGAGGTCGATCCCTACCGCCTGCGCGGGCACGGCGTGGCGCTGTCGCAATTGCAATCCGCCATCGCCAATGCCAATCAGAACGTGGGCGGCCAGCGCATCACCCTGGGCGAGCAGTCGTTCGACGTGCGCGGCGTCGGCCTGATTCGCTCCTTGCAAGACATTGGCGATATTACCCTCAGCGCAGCCAAGGGCGTGCCTGTGCGCGTGCGCGACGTAGCCAACGTGAGCGTGGGCGCGGCCCCGCGCCTGGGCATCGTGGGACAGGACGATGATGCCGATGTGGTCGAGGGCATCGTGCTCATGCGCTATGGCGGCGATTCCTTGCGGACCATCCGGGGGATCCACGAACGCGTGGAAACCATTCGACAGAATCGCGTCCTTCCGCCGGGCATGGAGATCCAACCCATCTACGACCGCGCCGATCTGGTGAAGCTGACCACACACACCGTGATGGAGAATCTGCTGGTTGGCATGATTCTGGTTTCGCTCGTGCTGTGGCTCTTCCTCGGCAGCGCGCGAGCCGCCCTCATCACGGCCATCAACCTGCCGCTGGCGCTGATGTTTGCCTTCACGGGCATGGTGGCGGGCGGGACCGCCGCGAACCTCATTTCGTTGGGCGCGGTGGACTTCGGCATCGTGGTCGATTCGACGGTGATCATGATGGAAAGCATTTTCCGCAACTTTGCGCGCAAGGGCGGAACAGCCTTCGAACGCATCATCGCGGCGGCGCGCGAGGTAGGGCCGCCCATGTTCTCGTCGGCGCTCATCATCGCGGTGGCGTTCATTCCCCTGTTCACGCTGACCGGTGTGGCGGGCGTGATCATGTCACCGATGGCGCAGACCTATGCCTTCGCCATCGGCGGCTCTATCCTGCTCTCGCTCACGCTCACGCCCATGCTGGCGTCGCGCGTGCTTCCCATCGGGTCGGCGGACCACGAGAAGGAAAGCCGGCCGATGCGTCTTGTTTCCAGGCTGTACGCGCCCCTGTTTTCGTTTTCGCTCCGTCGCCCCAAACTGGCGGTGTTTGTCGGGGTCGCGCCGGTGGTGCTGGCCCTGGTAGCCTCGGTGTTCCTGGGCCGGGAATTCATGCCCAAGCTGGAAGAGGGGAATTTCTGGATCCGAGCCACGTTGCCCATGTCCATCTCGATGGAGAAAGCCGCGAGCCTGGTGGGCCGCATGCGGGCCATCGTGCGGGGGTGCCCAAACGGGGACGGCACGAATTGCGATGATGGACAGCAGCGCCGGCCCGAGATCCAGACGGTGATTTCGCACCTCGGGCGGCCAGATGACGGCACGGACGTCTCGGGTTTCTACAACATCGAGCTGCTTGCGCCCCTGCGTCCCACTGGCGAGTGGCGAGCAGGCGTCACCAAGGAAGGGATGACCAGTGACATGCAGAAAGAGCTGGCGGACGCCTTCCCAGGTGTGGTGTTCAGTTTTTCGCAGGCCATTTCCGACAACGTCGAAGAAGCCATGTCCGGCGTCAAGGGCGAGAACACGGTAAAGGTGGTAGGGCCCGACCTGCACGTCGATGAATCGAAGGCCGAGGACATCGTCGAGGTGCTCAAGAAGGTTCCTGGCGTGGAGGATCTGGGCATCTTTCGCTCACTCGGCCAGCCGGCCATTCGCATCACGCCCTACCGGACGCAAATCGGACGCTACGGGCTGAACACAGGCGATGTGGCGGCGGTGGTGCAAGCTGCCATCGGTGGGCAGGTCATCACCCAGGTTTTCGAAGGCGAGAAGCATTTCGATCTGATCCTGCGCTGGGCCGAACAGTACCGGCGCGACGTGCACTCGATTCGCAACATCCTGGTGTCCACGCCCGAAGGCGCGCAGGTGCCGCTCGGGCAGATCGCGGAGGTGGCCGAAGAAGAAGGACCCTCGGTGATCTTCCGCGAGGATATCAAGCGCTACGTGCCAGTGAAGTTCTCGGTGCGCGGGCGCGACCTCGGCTCGACCATTGGTGAAGCCCAGGCGCGCATCGCACCCATCGTGAAACAGCTACCCTACGATACCCACCTTGAGTGGGCCGGCGAGATGAACCAGCTGCGCGAGACGGCGGAGCGTCTTCTCGTCATCGTTCCCATCACCTTGCTGGTCATCGCCTTTCTAGTCTTCAGCTCGGCCAAGAACGGGCGCGACACGCTTATCGTTCTTCTCGGCGTCCCAGTGGCATGCAGCGGCGGTATCGTGGCGCTGTATCTGACAGGAACCGATTTCTCGATCTCGGCGGCCATGGGTTTTATCTCCATCCTGGGAGTCGCCGTCCAGGATGCCCTCTTGGTTGTCACCTATGCGCGCCGACTGCGCGAGGAGGGCCAAAGCGCCGAGCAGAGCGCGCGACTGGCGGCCGAGCGGTGGCTACGGCCGGTCCTGATGGCGACCTTCGTGGCCATGCTGGGGCTTTTGCCCGCGGCGGTGTCCCACGGCATCGGTTCGGAAACGCAGAAGCCACTGGCCATCGTGGTGATTGGCGGGGCTTTGGCCTTGGCGGTTCTGCCACGCTTGATTCAGCCTGCCCTTATTTTGTTGGCGCATCGCAAACAGTCGCCGGGTACGGCCGTCGTCACGTCGTAGCGCTCACCTCGAAGAAGACCCCTGCCGCCTGTGGCTTGCCGACGAAGGCTTACGGTACTTTGTCACCAAGGCGGTTCGAAGCGCGTCCTACCAGTATGAAAATACGTTCCACAGCGGCTCCGACGATGGCGCACTTGCCACTGTGCTTTCTGCTAGTCGCAGCCTGTGGAGGAAACACCGGGAAAGGATCGCAAGGAAGAAGTCCAGATGCAGGCAGCCTCGTCATTGTGCTTTCTCCCAGCGACGCCTGCGTGAACACACCGTCGCCTGCGGATACAGTCGCATCGGCGCCGGATCCGATGTGCGATCCGAATGCTGCCCAAGTCTCGTACAGCCGAGACATTGCGCCAGTCCTCGCGGGTTGCTCTGGCGAGGTTTGCCACGCGGCTTGGGACTACGGAACCCTGGTGAATAAGCGGTCAAGTTCCTGCTGCGACCGGCGATTTCTCGTCGCCCCTTTGCACCCGTCGTTCAGCCTTCTTACGCAGTCCCTTACGGGAATCGACAGTTGCGTCGGCACCATGCCGCAGAATGGACATCTCGCCACACCAGAGATTCAAGCGATGACCGCTTGGGTCTGTCAGGGGGCACTCAACAACTAGGCACCGCGGTGCGGTGACGCCCTGGTTGAAACCGCTCAACCCCGGGTTGGGAACCGCCGATAGCGTCTCTTGCTGCTCGCCGCCATGTTTGGGAAATCGCAGAAACCGTCTGAGGTCAAGGCGCCCGCCGATCCGGCAGGTGGAAACGTCGCGGGCGACATGGCGCTGGATACCTTGGCGGGCATCCTGCGCAGCATGGCCGAGTTCGCGCTGGAACAGGACGGCTCAGACATCCCGACCTTTCGCGCGACCGCCGAGGGCTGGGCCAAACACGTTACGCTGGCAACCGCCCCACCCGGGGCCCCCGAGGACGACGCCAAGACCCGCAAGGGCCGTCGCGAATGGGAAGGCGTGCGGCGATTCGTTCGCGAGTACTGTCAGGCCAGCGCCAAGCGTGTCGGCGAAGTCACCACGGATCTGCGCCAGGTCATCTGGGTGTTTATTCGCAATCTTAGCCAGGCCTTTGCCCAGGACGAGGGTGTGGACGGCCGCCTGCGTATGCAGATTGGGCGCCTTGAAACACTCGTCGAGGCCCATTCGACTGCTGATTTGAAGCGAGAAGTACTCGATGCCGTGGGCATGCTCAAGTCGATCATCGAAGAGCGCAGCGAGCGCCAACAAAAGCAAATGCAGGTGCTGGGGGCTCAAGTGCGTTCGCTCGGCCACGAACTCGAGTCCGCCCGTCGCGAGAGCGAAACCGATCCGCTGACTCGCATCTCGAACCGCAAGGCGTTTGACGAGTACATTGCGCGCAGCGTGGAAATCTACAAGGCCTTCGGCTACCCCATGTCGATGTTGGTCATCGACGTGGACAATTTCAAAGTCGTCAACGACAGCAACGGCCATATCACCGGCGACGAGGTCTTGCGCCAGGTCGCGGATGCCGTGGTCAAGGTGTTCCTGCGCAAGAACGATTTCGTCTCACGTTTGGGCGGCGACGAATTCGCCATCATCCTGCGCGAAACCGGGATGCGCGACGCCACCACGTTGGCCGAGCGAGTCCTCGCACGAATCCGCTCGCTGCTGGTGGCCGCGACGAATGACGAGACACTTTCCGTGACGGTGTCCATCGGCGTGGCCGAAATCGAAGCCAGCGACGATGAGAAATCCTGGCTCGACCGCGCCGATCGCTGCTTGTATGCGGCGAAGGAAGCCGGCCGGAATCGCTTGGCCACGGTGCCCTAAAGCCGCTCCTCTGCCACGGCGATTCTGGTAGCTTGGGCGCCTGCAAGGAGCACCGCATGACGAAGACGCTGTACCAGATTCTTCCCATTGGCCTGGTCCTTCTCCTGGGCTGTGCACAAGAAGGATCGCAAACCGGCACCGACGGCTCGGACGGAGCCGTCGGGGGAAATGGCGGTGGCAGGAGCGGTTCAGGAGGAACCTCGGCCAGCGGTGGGTCATCCGCCAAGGGCGGAACCTCAGGGAATGGCGGCTCGACTGGCGCTGTCGGCAGCTCGGCGACGGACGGGAGTTTGGCAGCTGGTGGCAGCTCTGTGGTGGGCGGGAGTTCGGCAACGGGTGGGAGTTCGGGTGCAGGCGGTTCTTCAGCCACGGGGGGCAACTCGGCGACTGGCGGCGGTTCGGCGACGGGCGGGAGCAGTTCCTTGGGAGGCGCGACGGGAAGTGGCGGGACTTCAGCGGTCGGGGGCAGTAGTGACGCTGGCGGACCGCCCGCAAGCGGCGGAAGCAACGGAGCCGACGCTGGCGATGCCGGACGCTCGGATGCGCAGAAGACGGATACTACGCCCACGGGCGGATCGAGCGGGTGCAAGGCAGCCACAGCGGCGCAGGCTCCGTCGGGGACCACGCCTCTTCGTGCCATCGACGGCTTCGTCACCCGCGATGGCTCCGACTTAAAACTATGCGGCGAAACTTTCTCGGTGTTTGGTACCAACCTCTACTACCTGCAAACCTATTCGGTCTATGAGTCGGGTAACCTGCGGACCGTGGCCGATGGGCTCGACGACGCGGTTCGGTTGTCGCTGCCGGTGGTTCGCATGTGGGCGTTCTACGACGGCAGTGGCAATGACAGCGCGTACATCCAGACCGCCGCGGGCAAGTTCGCCGAATCCGGGTTGGTGGGGCTCGACACCGCCATTGCCGAGGCGAAGAAGCGCGGCATCCGCGTGATTCTGACGCTGACCAATTACTGGGACGGATACGGTGGCCTGCCCCAGTATGCGAAGTGGGCTGGCGCCGCGAACGCCGATGCCTTCTATACCAGCGCGACCATGAAAGGGTACTTCAAGGATTACGCGGCCATGCTGTCCAAGCGCACCAATACGGTGACCAAGGTTGCCTACATCGACGAGCCCACCATCCTGGCCTGGGAGATCGCCAACGAGTTGCGCTGTCCATCGTGTAGTGATGCCAGCGCAGTGACCTCGACCATCGATGAACTGTCGAAGTACCTGAAGTCACTTTTTCCCAACCACCTGATTGCCGACGGCGGCGAGGGCATGGACGATACCGCGTCCAACTGGGGCACCTTCAGTAACAACTATCCGGTCAGCGGATGGGAACGAACCAGCTTCACCAACATGGTCAAGCTGAGCGCTCTCGACCTGGTCAGCTACCACTACTACCCGGTGGACTGGGGCATGAAGGCGGACGCTGCGGACGCCGACGGCAAGGTGTGGATCGATGGCCACCAGGCGCTGGCCAAGGCCGCCGGCAAGGTCGCCTACTGGGGCGAACTGGGCTTCCAGAAAAACGCCAGCGACGCCGTGCGCGCCCCCATCTATGACACGTGGCTGGCGGACTTTTACAGTTCGTCGAACAACGGCTCCATGGCCCTGTTCTGGCAGTTGGTCCCGCAGAGCCGTGGAGCCGACGACGGGTTCGCCCTTATCCTGGGGCGCGATCCGAAGACCGAGGAGGTCTTCAAGAAGTACTCCGTGTCCCGCGCGCCGAGGTAGCCCCTACTGCCAGCGGGCAGGACGCGGACCCGAGGGAGCCGGAGCCGGGGCAGGAGCCGGCGCTGGCGTGGCGGCAGGAGCCGGCGCTGGGGCGTAGGCCGGCGCGGGCGCCGCTGCTGTGGGAGCCGTCGCTGGACGGGCTGGCTGCGGCGCGGGCATCGGTGCTGGGGCAGGGGCGGCGGTCGATGGAGGCGTCGCTGGCCGCGGCGCTGGCGCCGGGATCGGAGCCGGTGCTGGCGTCGGTGCGGGTGCTGGTGCGACCGCTGGCTTCGCCGTGGGCGCTGGTGGTGCGGGCGTATCGAGCAGTGGCAGCACGGGCAAGACGTGCGTTTCGAAGGTGGATCCCATGAACACCGGGATCAGCACCGCGCGGCGCTTGGTATCCAGGCCGATGGCCGCGGGCGAAGTCACACCGGAAATGAGCTCCTTGAATTCACCGCCCGGCAGACCGCGATAGACTGCGGACGCCTCCCAGCTCGAAATCAGCAAGGAGTTGTCGGCGAGCTTCACGATGCCGTCGAGGCTGCCCTTGGGCAGCTTGGTGACTGCGCCGAGTTCACCCTTGTAGCTGACGTGAATCAGCTCGTTGCTGCCGAGTGTAACCACCCAGACGCCCGTCGCATCCGCGAGCAAACCATTCGGCCAGTGCAGCGCCTTGTCCTGGACGAGGGGGCGCACGGAACTCTTCTTGAGGTCGATTTCGTAGATGGCGTCGGCGCCGGTGCCGGAGAAGCTGCCGTTGATCTTGACCGCGCTGTCGGAGACGTAAATCACCTTCTTGTCGGGCGAGACGGCCAGGGCGTTAAGGAAGACGGCATCCTTGATTGCAATCTTGCCCCTGGACTTGCCCGACTTGCGGTCGAACTTGCGAACCACGTCCAGATCGGCGACGTACAGGATGTTGCCCGCGATGGCCATACCCTTGGGCGCGTTTAGCTCCGCGCCCTTCTTGCCGCTCTCGATGAACTTGAGTTCGATGATCTTGCCGTCGGGGCCGATCTTCGAGATGAAACCGTTGCCGTCCACGGCCGTGGCATCGCCGTTGATGTTGCTGACGAAGTAGAGATCTTGATCGGCGTCCCACAGCGCGCATTCGGGCGTCTGCAGGCCGGCGTCCTTGGCCACGACAAGGGTTGTCGATGCGGGCGCCGGCGCGGCCGGTGGTGGGGTCACCACGGGGACGGGCGCGGGCATCGGGGCCAGCATGGGTGCTGGCGCCTGGGCCATCGCGCATGGGCATGGCTGGGCCGGCGCGGGCGGCGGACAATGGGAACAACCGGCAGCGAACATCAAAGCACCGGTACTGACGAGAACTGGAATGCGGCGGCTGGTACGGACCATTCTTCACCTCTCCTGGTTGCTGTTCGCGCAGATTGCTCGCGCTGCGCGGTGCCAGACTAGTCCGGAGAGCGGCAAACCTTCAACACTTTCGTGACATTGCACGCAGAGAGGCCACCTGGGCGCGTCGCCAAGTCGTGCTAGGAACCAGGCGTGCCCCAACATCCGCCAGGCGCGCCGCCGCTGGTTTCGTTTCGTGATGCAGCCATTCGCTTGGGCGAGCGGCTGCTGTTTCCCGGGACGAATTGGGACATCTATCCTGGCGAGCACTGGGCCATTGTGGGGCCCAACGGTTCCGGAAAATCGCTGCTGGCCGCCGCCTTGGCCGGAAGAGTTCCGGTGGCGCAGGGGACGCTGACCCACCGTCTGGCGGAAGGCGTGGTGGATGCACACGAACTCGGCGCGCGCTACGCGAGGCGCGGCCAGGTGGTGCTGGTGTCGCAGGGTGAGGAGCGCGCGCTGGCCATGCAGTACTCGGGATTTCACCAGGCGCGCTGGAACGCGAGCGAGTCCGGGGGCGGCTCCAGCGTCGATGGCTTGCTCACCCGTCACAGCGTGGAGGCCATCAATCCATTCGAAGTGCTGCCCGAGCCCAAGGACGCGACAGTCTTCGAGCAGCGGCGGCAGAAGGTCATTGGCCTCTTTCGCTTGTCGCCTCTTTTGAATCGCCGGGTGAAGCAACTCTCCCACGGGGAAACGCGCAAGCTGCTGCTCGCGCGAGCCGTACTGCGCGGCCCGCGACTGCTTGTGCTCGACAATCCCTTTGGCGGCCTCGATGTGGACTTCCGCGCGGAGCTGCGCGCGATCCTCGACCAGCTGGCGCGCGGCGGAACCGCGCTGGTGATGACCACTGCCCGCGTGGAGGAGATCCCGGCGTGCATCACGCACCTGCTTCGCCTCGACGATTGCAGAATGGTGGCATCAGGGCGGTATACCGCCGGCGCCGACGAGGCTAGCCCGGACAGGCCCCAGACGCGCCCGCTTGCGCCCTCACCCAAGCCTGGCGCTGAAGCCATTGTCGAGCTGTGTTCGGTGACGGTTCGCTACGGCGAAAGCACCATTCTCGACAGCGTGAATCTGACCGTGCGAAGGGGCGAGCACTGGGCCTTAATGGGGCCTAACGGCGCCGGTAAATCCACCTTGCTCAGTTTGCTCCTGGCCGACAATCCTCAGGCCTATGCCAACCACGTCTGTCTGTTCGGTCGGCGGCGGGGCAGCGGCGAGAGCATTTGGGATATCAAGGCGCGCATCGGCTGGGTCGCACCCGAGTTGCTCGCCCACTACCCGCCCAGCTGGCCGTGCTTGGACGTTGTCCTTTCTGGCTTCCACGCTTCCCTGGGGCTCTTCCGTGACTGCACCGCCGAAGACCTCGAACGTGGCCGCCAGGTCTTGTCCACCCTTGGACTTGAACGCGTGGCCCATCAGCCGCTGCAAGAACTTTCCCAAGGAACGCAACGCTTGGTGCTGCTTGCGCGCGCCTTGGTCGCCAATCCCGAACTTCTGATTTTGGACGAGCCCTGCCAGGGTCTCGACGTGCGCCATGCCCAGCGGGTGACGGCGGCGGTGGATCGCGTGGCAAGCGAAGGCCGCGCCGGCGTCATCTACGTCACCCACCACGAGGAAGAAATCCCCGCATGCATCACGCACGTCCTGCGACTTGCGGGCGGGCGGGCGAGCGAACAAGACTACAGGAAATAGAATCCGATGCCCGCCCACGGAACGCCGCCAACCGTGGCGTCGTGTGCTTTCCGGCTGCTCGTTGCGGGCTCCGCCGGGATGTACGTCCAAAGGGCCCCCAGATCGAATCGAAACTTGATGCGATCCAGGGCCAGCATTCCCCTCGGACGATCGAACCCCAGCAGCACGCGCATGCCGGTGGTGACGTAGGAGGTGCTGAGATGCGAGCTGGGCAACACTTCGCCCATCAGGGAAAAGTGCGGTCCAAAGACGTACTCTGCGCCAAAGAACGAGCGCACCTGGGTCGGCAGCCTTGGGATGGTCGCACTGCCGCTCCCGCAATCCAGGCCGCCTGCCGCCGCGCCCGAGCTGTCCGCGACGGCCGCCACGCACCCGCCCTGGAATCCCGCCGATTGCGGAAGGAAGTGATGATTGTCGAGCACCCACAGCCCGGCGGTCAGTTGCGCGTCGCCGAAGTGTTTGCCCGCCGTGAAGGTGAAGAGGTTGAATTGCGCATTGGCCCCGCCCACCACGCCGTAACCCGCCCCGCCCACGCCATCGCCAGCCAT
>Ga0302321_100001709_pt1 | contig 18795 bp, 16 predicted proteins | sample Fen_T0_1_FD_202505 | JGI IMG/M metagenome (GOLD analysis project Ga0302321, IMG submission 202505) | Peat permafrost microbial communities from Stordalen Mire near Abisko, Sweden - Fen_T0_1 | ecosystem: Environmental > Terrestrial > Soil > Wetlands > Permafrost | place: Sweden: Abisko...
GGAGGTAGACGATCTCTCCCGGATCGAACTGATCCCCACGACATCCCATCCCGCGACAGTAGTCACCTTCCCAGCACCACCGCTCTACCCCCGTCGGAGCCATGACCGTCGCGCTCGGTGACCGCCACGGTCGCCCCAGGGAGTTCTGCACGCGGCAGAAGAGTGCGGTTCTCATGTCGGCCGGACGGCCTGGGTGGACCGTCGCCATGCCAGAGTGGTCGATTTCAGCCATGCCCTTCAGGGTTGGCTCCCGAACGGCTGCTCGTGACAATTCCATCGTGGAACCGTCTGGTCCGGCCTGCCCGAGATCGGGGTGCCGTGGCGCGGTCCTGGAAAGGGGAGGAGCCTGTCGTGGTGGCTAATGGTCATGTTGCTGGACTTGCTCGCCGTGTTCGCGGGCAGCTTCTGGGGTGATTAGGGGATGTGAGTAGAGGTCTAGCAGGACGCGCATGAGGAGACGTTCACCGTCAGGCTGGGTGATGTCGGCGCCCAGCCCTCGAGACACATGTGGCACGAGCATTCCCACGGACAAGGCGAATGCGGTCTGCACCGTCGCTCGGGCTCGGAGGGGAAGGTCCGTCGGGTCGGGTCGAGTGGCGTCGGTCGCCGACATCCAGGCCTCGGCGACGGTCACCATGTGGTCGAAGACCGCTGCGGCCCGTCCGTCGAACAGTGCCCGAGCCAGGTACATTCGGTAGGGGACCGGCAGATGCAGAGAACTGACCTGACCGGATCGCGCCTTCGCCTCCTGCTCGATGATGAGGTGGATGACTCTGTCGTCGCAGGTGGCCAGTAGGCCTTCCTTGGAACCGTAGTGATGCCGGATCAGCCCGGAGGTGACGCCGGCCCGCTCGGCAATGGCGCGGGTGGTGGCTCGCTCGTAGCCGACCTCGCCGATCAGTTCCATGGCGGCCTCGCGGATCCTGGCCTTCGCCGTCAGATCGCTCACGAGGAGAAGAAGACCCGTAGGGCGGCTGCGATCGCGTCGGGCTTGCCGTAGCTCTGCGCCGAATCATGGTTCAGGCCGGGCAGCCGCACCATGGTGGACCGCGGCAGCATTCCGTGCAGCGCCTGTGCCGATGCGGCGAAGATCGGATCAGACCTGCTGCCCGACAGCAGCAGCGCCGGCGCCTCAAGGTGCCGGTACTGCTCCAGGGTGCCCTCGGTGGCCATCACCAGGTCCAGTTCGGGCATGAGCGCGACCAGCAGGTCCCACATACTCAGGTCCCCGCGGCGCGCGCGTTCCAGGCGCAGCAGGACCTCGAGTGCCGCACCCGTCGGGCTTACGGGGATCCGGTGGACGAGGGAGGCCAACCAGCCCGGCAGCTGTCCCCGGCGGGCCGCGTCCAGCACCGACTCATGCACGGAGAACATCACAGCCTCACCGACCCGACCATCAGTGACCAGTTCCTGCATCGTGGTGAACACCCGTCGGATCTCCTCGATCCCAGGTTGGCCGGCCATGATCAGCGGCTCATAGGCGGCGACCTTCGAGATCCGGTGCAGCCCGATGGCACCATGCAGCGCGAACAGGCCTCCGTCAGCAGGTCCGAACACGAACTGGGCACCGGTGGCCGCCACCACCGCTGCGAGGTCCTCGTCCTCCCGCTCGATGCGGTAAGCAGGACCGATCGGCCCGCTCATCCCTCGACCGCGCCGATCCGGCAGCACCACGGTGAAGGCGTCCGTCAGCCCGCGACCGAGCTTCATCATGTGCCTGGCGGAGTTCACCCCGCCGTGCAGCAGCACCACCCCAGGGCCCTCACCGAAGCGTCGATAACCGATCGTGGTCCCGTCGGCCGACATCGCCGTCCCGGTCGCGTACGTCGCCGCACTCGCGCGCATCAATGACCTCCACCCGGCGGCACTACTCATGCGAGTAGTATACTGTACACCTGAGTCAGCTGTGAGCGCAGCTTAGGGTCACCAAGGCGGAGGGAGGATCCGGCCGATGACGTCCGTCTCGACAGGTGCCGCGATCTACTCGCTCACCGCGGCCGCGTTGGCCGTGGGCCTGGTCGTCACGTTGCATGCCGTGGAGCCGGAGTTCGATCCGTCGTGGCGGATGCTCAGCGAGTACTCCTTGGGACGGTACGGCGTCCTGATGCGAGTGGCCTTCCTCGCGGGAGGCAGCAGTGTGATCGCCGTCGCCGTGGCCTTGGCTCAGTCCGCCTCCCCGGGCAGCCTCGGCCTGGTGCTCGTCGCGTTCGGTCCGCTCGGTGCGGCCTTCGTCGACACCGATCCCGTCATCACCCCGCGAGCTCAGATGTCCCGCCGCAGCAACGTCCACGCTGGCCTCGGAGCACTGTTCATCCTCGGGTTCCCCGTGGCAGCGACCGTGGCCGGGGTCGCGGCAGCCAGCGACCCCGCGGTGGGTTCGGTCCTAGGTTGGGCCTCACTTGCCCCGTGGATCGCGCTGACGTGGTTCCTCGCAGCCACGATCCGCCACGCCACACCGGACGGTACAGGCTCGCCGGAGGTCCGCATCGGCTGGCCCAATCGCATCAGCATGCTCGCCTATCTGACCTGGGTGGCGCTCGCCGCCGTCGTCACGCTGACGTGAACCGTCGGTGACGTCGATGAACGCCGTGGAAGGTAGCCCAGCGGCAGGCCACGCGCCGACCCGCCGCGGCTCGGTGCATGCTCATATTCGGCCTGTTCCTCATCATCGCTGTCGGAGACATCACGGTCCTGCTCCCGCTGTTCCCGTGGCACGTGACACTCACCGCGAACACCCCGGGTCGGCAAACTACGATCAGTAGTCACCGGACCTCTCCGACATTCAGGCAACGCGGCATGATCGGGCGTATCCAGCCGCCCCTCAGCGCGACGCAATCCGGCGTGTTGCGTGAAGCAACTATCCTATGGCGAGCCGTCGCCGCGCTTCCGATGTCGCCCCTCGCCTGGCAGAAACCAAACCCGCACCGTGCACCCTGCCACTTGGCACGTTCCGACAGTGGGATGTCTGGAGCGACCGCGGGTAGTAGGTCGTGCCCGTCGCGCAGAGGAAGCGATGGTCGACCCTGTTGGACCCGACTTCGGGCAGTTGGTTGGTCTCGCGGTCATTTGCTCAGTCCGGCCACCAGGTTGATGGTGACGGCGATGATGACGGCCCCGAAAAGGTACGACAGCAGGGCGTGCCGCAGCGCGGTGGCCCGGATGGCCGACGTCTCCAGGTTCGTGTCGGAGACCTGGAACGTCATGCCGAGGGTGAAGGCCAGGTAGGCGAAGTCGAGGTAGCGCGGCGGCTCCTTCTGCTGGAAGTCAATGCCGCCGTCACCGCCGACGTAGTACAGCCGCGCGTACCGCAGCATGAAGATGGTGTGCACGAGCGCCCACGACAGGACCACCGACGTGATCGCCAGCGCGATCGCCGGGCCACGGGAGACCGGATCGCCTGAGGCCGAGCCGAGCAGGATGAGGTGTCCGACGCCGGCGAGGCTGGCGACCGCGGCCAGCAGCAGCACGACGTCGGAGACCCGCGCGGAGGCGTCCTCGCGGACGGCGAGCGCGGCGGTGCGCCCGGCGTCCGCCGGAGCGACCTGCCACCACATCCACGCCAGATAGACCAGCGCGGCGGCATCCCATCCGCCCTGGGCGGCGATCACTCCCAAGCCGGTCGCGACCAGGACCACGACGACCACGAGACCCAGGACCAGGCAGATCGCGATCCGCACGCCCGCCCGCGGATCCATGGGAGCGAACGGAGCCGGGTGGTCCTGGCCAGTGGTGGCCTCGGGCTGGGGGGAGGTCATGGCCAACTCTTGCGCAGTCGAGGTCAACTCTCGCCCCTGGCGACCCGGACATGATCGACTTTGCCCTCCTGTGGCCCGCCAGGATCAAGACGTGGTGACCGTCGCGATTCCCGGTCGACATGACGTCGGGGCAGGTGTGGCTGATGGCCTGCTATCAGGACAGTCGCCGTGTATCAGAGCGTGCTTGGCTGACCTCAGACGGTAGAAGGTCGGGTAGAGCTCGTTACTGGTGACGCCTGTGCCGTCTGGTGCGCCCTTGGTCAGGTGCCATACGTCTTGATCAGTGCGGGAGTGGTTGACCCCGTCGAGGCGAAAGGAGATCGGCATGCAGGCCCGGTTGCACATCGAGGCACCCGCCACGGAGACGGTTGCGCTGTGGTACTGGCTGCGCAACGAGAGTGACCTTCGAGGGCGGGTCGCACGAGCGCCTCAGCCGTCGTCACCTGGCTCCATGGGCACAGCGGCGGACCTGGTGGTCACGCTGGCCACCTCGAGCACCGCCGCAGTCCTGGCCCGTTCGATCCAGGTCTGGCTGACCCAGCGGCACCGCGACATCACCCTGACCGTCACCGGACCTGACGGACGGACCGTGAGCCTCGATGCCCGGCGAGTTCAGCCAGGCGAGGTCGAGCCCTTGATCCGTGCCGGTCTCGGCCTGACCGAAAAACCATCGACGGCGTCGGGGGGCGCCGCGCCGGTCGCCCCCGTCGAACCGTGAGCCGCCTGCCCGACGCACTGCACTCGAGGGCGGTCCTGATCGGCTGCAGCAGATACGACCACCTGGACGACATCCCCGCGGTCACGAACAACCTGCGAGATCTGCGCCAGCTGCTCGTCGACCCGACGCATGGGGGCTTCCTGGCGACCGGCTGCACGGTAGTGCAAGAGTCCGGGTCACCCCGGCGCGTCTTCCAGACCCTGCGGGAGGCGGCCCAACAGGCCGAGGACACTTTGCTCATCTACTTCACCGGCCACGGTCTGTTGGGCGAACGCAACGAACTGTACCTGGCACTGGCGGAGGCTCAGCACGACCTCTTGCTGTACACAGCGCTGCCGTACGACCAGGTCAAGGCCGCCCTGGCCGAGAGCCCCGCCCTCAACCGCGTGGTGATCCTGGACTGCTGCTTCGCCGGGCGCGCCATCGGCGACATGGCCGGGCCCACCGAGGGAGTCCTGGGCCAAACCCAGGTCGAGGGCACCTACATCCTGACCGCAGCCTCAGCCGACCGGACCGCCCTGGCCCCGGACGGCGATCCCTTCACCGCCTTCACCGGCGTCCTGCTCGAACTTCTGCAGGCCGGGATCCCCGATGGACCCGAGCTCCACACCCTCGATGCCCTGTTCCCCCGGCTGCGCTCGGCTCTGGCAAGCCGAGGGCTGCCCGAGCCTCGCCGCTCGGGCACTGACACCGTCAGCGGCCTCGCCCTGACCCGCAATCGCGCCCACCAGGCGCAACTGGTGCAACCAGTCCAACCGGTGCATCCGACGTTGGTGGATCTGAGGCCCATCGCCGACCACGCACACGCGGTGGCGCCGCAGCCGCCCGCCGCACCGCCCGGCGCGGCCAACCCGCTGCTAGCCGGTCCTTCGCACACCTCATCACGGCCAGCGCGGCCGTCGGAACTGACGTCAGTACCACGTCGGCCGGCCGGCCGGCAGCAGACTGGGCCGCCGCAGGTTGCGCGGTCCGGGACGTCGCATAGGAGCGTATCGGGCGGCACGAGCGTGGCCCGCCGAGCGATCTCCACGAGACTGTCTGCTCACCGGCCCGTCGTTCTCGCGACCGCCGCCGTAGCCGTGGCCACTCTCGCCGCGATCATCTGGGTCGGTAGCCGGTCCGGAGAGGTCACTAAGAGCTCTTCGGCATCCACCGCCCCCACGTCGTCGTCCGTCACGCCCGCTCGAACGAAGTCAACGACGTCGAGCCCGTCGGGGCGAGCGGTGACGCTCACCGTGTCAAGTTTCGACCCCACAGGCGCTGGATTCCGGCAAGACGCGGACGCCTGGCGTAGCGAGCGCTACTACACCGCCACTTTCGGAGAGCTCAAGGGCGGGATCGGCCTCGTCCTCGACCTGGGCGCCGCTCATCGACTGGCCGCTGTCACGTTCGAGGCGGTGAATGGGCCGCTGACAGTTGAGCTGCGTGCCGGGGACGCCGCGCCGACGTCCGCGTCCACGTTCCCGCGGGTAGGCGGGCCCGCGACGGCAACGGGTCCAGCGACCCTGCCGGCCAGCAGCGCAGGGACACACCGCTACTGGATGATTTGGGTAACGCAGCTAGGCCCCGACGGCTCGTCGTTCAACGCCGTGATCCGCAGCGTGGCAGCCACTGCGCCACCAGAATCCTCGGTACCCGCTTAGCACAGCACCCGCACACCCGCAGGTGCCTGACGAAGTGGGCAAGCCGTTGCAGGATGCCATCCGGGACCTCCAGAACCATCACGTTACGGCGGGGTAGATCATGGTCGAGGTTGTCCCGATCACCGATCCATCGCAGAAGAACATGGTGATCGCTCAGGATCCCCCGACAGGAGTCCTCGTCTCCGGGCACATCATCCTGACCGTAGGGAAGTCGCCGTCACCGCTGAATGCGACCGGTGCCACCTACTACTCTCCGGCCGGTGCTAAGGGGGTTCGCCCCGCTTTGTCCCGGCCTTCCGCGTGAGGCACGCTCAGTCACGGACCGACCGCTCCCCGGACGCAGGAGATGCGGCAATTCCGTGCGTTCCCTTGCAGCGGAGGTGCGCGGCCCCGCGTCCTGCACCGCGGTCCCGGGTGATGACGCGATGGGTCGCATCGGCCGGTGTTCCGGGGCCGTGTGCTGGTCGGGCCGAGCATGATGGGTGGATGCGTCCCCTGGCGGAGTTGATGGCGGTGGACGACCCCGCGTGGCCGCAGCTGGAGGCCGATCTGCGGGGCAACCCGCAGATCGTGATCCTGCCGGTCACGCAGGACGCTGGGCAGGATTGCCTGTACCGCCTGCAGGTCACGGCACGGTCCTACCTGGGCGCCCTCGCCCCGCACACCGGTGGACTCCTCGTCGACCACGGCTGGCTGCGCGTGCTGGGCGTTGGCCACGAGGGCGGGCTGCCCTCCCTCGCCCACGCCAACCTGGCCCCGGCCAGCGCCCAGTCGCCGACGACGTTGCTCGTGGGTCACGACGTGCTCGGCGGCCGGTTCGATGTCAACGGCCCCGACCCCGCGGCCGCCGGTCGGCCGGGCCGACCCGGTGACGTGTGTTACCGCGCCGCCGACACCCTGCACTGGGAATGCCTGGACCTCGGCCACGCCGCGGGCTGACCTGGATCGCCGCTGGCGGCTACGAAGCCTTCTACGAGTCGCTGCGCTGGCCGGGTTGGCAGGAGGAAGCCCACGACCTACAGCTCACGCACGGCATCGCCGCGCACCCGTTCCTGTGGTCCAGCCAGGCACGCCACGACCTCGCCGCCACCCACCGAACCCCGGTCCCCCTGCATGAACTGTTCGTGCTCCACCGCGACTTCGCCGAACGACTCGCCGATCTCCCCGACGAGACGCTCGTCCAGATCGACTTCACGTGAACCTCGACGCGTCCACGCAGTGAATGGACCCTGACGCGACGAGGACGAGGTGCACAGTGAGCGACGACGTCCCACCGGCTCGAACGCGATCATGGCGGCAGATGCGCGCGTTGTTCAAGGCACCGGGGTGCGGTCACCAGCTCGCACCTTTACTTCGGAGAGCTTCTGCCGGCTCGGCTGCCAGACTGCGGTGATGGCGGACTTCACGGACGAGGACCTCAGCGGTTCCACCTTCACGCGGGTCGATCTGACCGGTGCGCAGTTCGAGCAGGTCGAGCTGCGCGATGCCTTCCTGCGCAACGTCTACCTCAACGGTGCCCGGCTGCGCGGTGCGTGGTTGGAGGACGTCGACGTCGACGGCGAGATCCGCAGCTTGCGCGTCAACGGCGTCGACGTCGGCCCTCTCGTCGAGGCCGAGCTCGACCGCCGCTATCCCGAGCGTCAGCTCCTACGCCCGAGGACGGCCGACGGGTTTCGCCGCGCCTGGGCAGCCGTTTGCGCGGGGTGGGAGCCGACGATCGAGCGGGCCCGGCAGCTGCCGGAGGATGCCCTGCACGAGCGGGTCGACCACGAATGGTCGTTCCTGGAGACCTTGCGTCACCTCGTGTTCTGCGTTGATGCCTGGCTGCTGCGGGCGGTGCTAGGGGAGCAGTCGCCGTACTGGGCGGCTGGCGTGCAGCACGACGAGATGGGGCAGGACACCCCCGTGCCGATCGACCCGGACGCCGATCCTGACCTCGAGGAGGTGCTGGCCGTGCGAGCCGGGCGACATGCGAGGGTCAACGACTTCCTGATGGCCCTCACCGACGAGCAGTTGGCCGGGACGACGACCCCGGTGGGTACCCCCGGGTATCCACCGGACGTCGCCTATCCCGTCGCACGCTGCCTGGGCGCGGTGGTGCGGGAGGTGTTCCTCCACCGCACCTTCGCCGAGCGCGACCTGGCTGTGCTCGAGGCACACGCCGCGAAGGACACCGCGGCACCCTGACGAGCGAGCCGGCCCGGCGGGCTGCACCGGCCCTGCCACCCGACCGACGGCGTCAAGGGCGGACGGCTGCCGCAGCTGGGCGCAGTCGGCTGCAGGGCACCGACGGTCGATCGCCCCCCCTCCAGCAATCCGGGAGCCGAGCGCCCCCCGATCCATAGCTCACAGTGATGCAGCGACCTGTGGCGAAAGGCACACGGCGCGGCATGTCCGGCTCTTGCCTCCGCCATCAGAAGCCCGTCGCTGGGGATGTCCGGACCTCTTGCCGCACGACATCTCGTTCCCCCGAACGGGGGTCGATCTCTCCAGACCTGCGGTCGAGGACGGCACGTCCATGGTCGCCCGCCCGTGTCGAGCAGCGGGTCGGGCATCGGGTCAGATCAGCAGATCGTCGTCCATGCTGTGTCCATCGACGGTCCACTCCTGCTTGGGGGCGTCCCAGTCCCATGCCCAGTCCTGCGGGAACCCTGTGACGTCTGCGTCGGTGATGCCAGCCCGTCGCGGTTCCTCCACGATGATGCGCCGCATGACGGCCGCCATCTCCGCCGGGGCGCACGGCCCGACATCCAGGTAGAACACCGGACCGAGTTCGCTGCGCCAGACCGGGCTGATGTGACTCGGCGCGAACCGGTCGCTGCCGTCTCCGCTCTGGATGTCGTCCTCGGTGATCTCCTCACCTTCGGCGGTGGCGTACCATAGCCGTCGCCGTGCCATCCACAGGCCTCGGGCAGCGGCGCCGCCGTCGGCGCACCGCACCAGCACCGTGCAGTCCCGGATCTGGTCGCACTCCGGAGTGATCTCGAAGACGGCGGTGGTTATCACGGGCGAACTCTGCCTGAGCGCTTGTCGTGCCACAACCGCCACGCAGGTGATCCGAGTCAGAGACTCTCGTGGAGCCGCAATCCGGTCCGGCAGCCTGACCCACACGATCGACGCGAGTCAATTGCTCCGGCAGCAATCCCTCAGCGCATCGATCATGGACTTGTCGGCAGTGCCTCTCCGTAGTCGTCGCGCAAGCCGTCGCGGCCGAGCGGGACTGGCGGACGGCGGCGTGAGCGTGTGTTCCGGAAGGAACGAAGCGTGTTACCAGCCGTGCCGTGGTGGGCCGTCGACCGTTTGGTCAGACGGGCAGTTCGGTGATGCTGAGGGCGAAGTCCAGGTTTCCCACCCCGTGGTTGGCGAGGCCCACCGTGATGACGCCCGCTCCTTCGAGCCAGTGCGCCATTTTCAGGCCGCCGACGTCCAGCGGGCGCAGCCCGAGGCTCTCGATGAACGCCTCCACACGTGCCTTGGCCTGCGCTCTGTCGCCGGCGATGAAGACGTCGGGCCGACCCTTCTCCAGGACATGACGGAAGATGGTGTTGAACGCCTTCACCACGCTGGCGCCGGCCGGGGCGACCTTGGCGACTTCCTGCGCGATCGACGTCTCCTCGCGGTGGGCCAGTCCGTCGAACGTGGAGTTGAAGGGATTGCTGATGTCGACGATGACCTTGCCCGCGAGCGCGTCTGCGTAGTGGGTGACGGTCGGCATGACCCCGTCGTACAACAGAGCCATGATCACGATGTCCCCGGCCGGGGCGGTGCCCCATTCTCCCGTCGTGGCGCCGTCGCCGAGAGCCTTGGCCAGGTCCTCGGCCTTGGACTGGTCGCGGCCCATGACCTCGACGGTGTTGCCGCCCGCTACCGCCCGCGCGCCGATGGTGCGGGCCATGTTCCCGGTGCCGATGATGCTGATGTCGCTCATGAGATGTCCTGCCCTGGTTGTGTGTGGTCCGGTTCGGATGTGGTTCAGATGGCGGTGGTGCCGCCGTCTGCGACGAGTTCCATGCCGTTGACGTAGCTGGAGTCGTCGCAGGCGAGGAAGAGGGCGGCGGCGGCGATTTCGTCGGGGTGGCCCATCTGGCCGCGGGGGATGAGGGACTCGAACTGGCGCTTGGTGGCCTCGTCGAAGAGTTCCTCCTGCTTGGCCGTGGCGACCTGGCCGGGGGTCAGGACGTTGACGCGGATGCGGCGGTCCTTGAGTTCGTTGAGCCAGACACGGGCCCATGCCTGCTGGACGGCCTTGCTACCGGCGTAGACGCTCCAGCCGGGGAAGGCGCCGAGGGAGGCGTTGGAGCCGGTCATCAGGATGGAGCCACCGTCGTTGAACAGCGGGAGAGCCTTCTGGACGGTGAACAGGGTGCCGCGGGCGTTGAGACCGAACCAGGTGTCGAACTGGGCCTCGGTGATCTCGCCGAGCGGGGCGGGCTCGCCCCCGCCTGCGCTGGCCCACAGCACGTCGAGGCTGCCCTTCTCCTGCTTGACGGTGTCGTACAGGCGGTCCAGGTCGTCCAGGTCGGCGGCGTCGCCCTGGACGCCGGTGACGTTGCGGCCGATCTGCTTCACAGCGTCATCCAGGGCGTCCTGGCGGCGGCCGGTGATGAAGACGTGCGCTCCCTCCTCGACGAACAGCTTCGCGCCGGCCAGTGCCATGCCGGCGGTGGCGCCGGTGATCACTGCGACCTTGCCGTCAAGCTTTCCCATACTCGCTCCCTGGTGTCGGTGGTGCCGCGGGCACCTGCGATGACAGTCGTATGTACACCGACCAGTGTTGTTAACGTATCGGGTGGGTCCTGGGGGCGCAAGCTAGGTACACCGACCGTTACCCAATGGCGGTACCCTGGACCCATGACGGAGTTGGAGAAGGGCCCCCAGGGTCGCCGCCGCGGCCGGGGGGCCCGCGAGCGCATCCTCAGCGCGTCCCAGCAGCTGTTCCGCGCGCAGGGCATCAACCGCACCGGTATGGACCAGCTCTGCGCGGCGGCTCAGGTGTCCAAGCGCACGGCCTACCAGCACTTCACCGGCAAGGACGAACTCGTCACCGAGTACTTGCGCCGGTTCGACCCCTCCGTCCTGCCCGGCGTGTTCGACCGCACCGACCTCACGCCCCGCGAACGGCTCCTCGCCGCCTTCGACGTCGCACCCACCACCCCCCTGTGCCCCTACATCGCCGCCGCCGTCGAACTCCACGACCCCCAGCACCCCGCATCCCAGTACGCACGCGACTACAAGACGGCGGTCGCCGTGCGGCTCGCCGACACCGCCCGCGAAGCCGGCGCCGCTGACCCCGAACAGCTCGGCGAGCAGCTCGCGCTGCTCATCGACGGCGCCGCGGCCCGCACCCGGGTCCTCGACGCCGACGCCTTTCCCACCGCCGCCGCCATCGCCGCCGTCCTCATCGACAACGCCCTCCTCGCCACAGCCGGCAAAGACCGCAGACAGGAAGAAGCGTCACGTTGACTCGGCCCTCCACGCCCGGACCGGACCCGCGCTGCCGATCGCGCGACTGCACCGCTGGCGTGGACGTCTCCGCGGAGACTGGCGCGCCACGCCGGTGAGTGGAAGCTGCGCCTCGCGTGCGTGCCGGGGCCGGCCAATCTGGACGTCCCCGAGGAAACGGCACGGCCGTGGATTTCGCGAATTGACGCATCGCCTCACCATGACGATTCAATTGCAACCTTCACGCGCCGCCAACGAGCTAAAGGCCTCAACTGGTTAGCGCATCTAGAGCCATGATACGTGAAAATTCCAACCTCGTTCAGCTGCAGTCTGAACTATCCTCTCGAGTAATTCTCGTCTTTCATCATCCGTCACGGATATCCCGTCAGCCCATTGCCGAATCGACTCAGGATAGATCATAAAGTCAGGGTCCCGCTCCAGGAAGACTTCACCTTCGACCTCAAGCCGCCGCCCCGAGTCGTCAATCACGCTGAGGCGACTTCTCCCGATAAAACTAATCTCCATAGCTCGCCCCTAGAGTCCGATGACGGATGAATTCAATCGAGGTATGGCGGATCAGCCCTCAAGGCGCAGCCCTGGCCGACCAGAACCCACCTCATCACAGTCGAATCGCAATTACGCCGGAGCCCCGCCTCGTGGCTGCTCCGATGCAGTCGAGGATCGCAGTGCTCCCCACAGCATAGGAAGACAGCTGTGGAGGGGGTGCCGGCACAGGCCATGGGGTGTGAGTGGACTCTCGTCCGACACGACCCGGTCCCTCCGTTCATACATGCTCGTGGTCCCGGGTGCGGCGATGCGTACGGCCAGTAGCCACAGCCAGGACCCCACCTATACCCGCCACGCGGCATGTGCGGATGTTGCCTTAGGTACGCGATCTATCAGAAAGGGTGCTCGGACTGGGACGCGGAGTCGCGTTCGTGTGGTCCGGTCTTGGTGATCTCAGGTGCGCAAGCCCGAACTGCGGGTGATGAACGCGTCGAAGGCCCGGTCCGGAAGCACTCTGCGGACGAGGAGCAACTGTCGGGCGCCGAAGCCGGGGCGAGGAGGAGATTCCGGTTGCACGAAACGTGATTGCCGCACCGAGCCGCTCAAGCCCCGCCACAGTGTCAAGGATGGGCGGGGGAGTCGATGCCATGCCGTCGCGGCAGGCGCAAGAGCTGTCGGCAAGGACACGGCTGTGGGTGAAGTTTGAATGGTGGCCCTCTGATCCGGGACGAATATTCCTTCCGGGAGGCCGCGCAATGTGTTCAGCACCGCCTCGATCACGGTGCGGTCGGCGGGAGGACGTCGGCGGGGCACGGCCGGACCTGGGTGGTCCACCCACCAGAAGCAGGACGTTGGGACACGCCATCACGTCGTGGGCAGGCCACGACGCTCGAACGCCGCACGCGCAGCCGGGCGCAGCGCGTCGTCCAACTGCTGGATCACCGCGGCGGGGTAGCTGGCCGCGGGCGTGGCGTCGTGCGGCCTTTCGAACCAGGCCGCCGCCAGCACACGGTCGGCCAGACCCGGCGTGGGAAGCATGTCGCGCAGCTGCCAGAATGCCGCCCCCCAGATCTCGCTCTCGGCATGCGGCCCCGAGTCCTGAGCCGGGTCGAGCCGGCGCTCATTGTCCAGGTTCCTGAGGAAGCCACGCTCGAATCGCCGGGGCAGCGCCCCCGCGAGCTCGGCCCCAAGGACCGGGTTTCCCGTGAAGCTTGCGACGAAGTAGTCCGCCAGGCCGAACTCCAATGCGGATAACACTTCGCCGACCCTCAGGAGGACATGGTGAGCGTACTCGCGCATGATGACGTAATCGTCCACCGCGAAGTCCGAGTCGATCTGGATCTGGTTCAAGTCCGAGTCGTACCAGGCATTGCCCAGGCCCCGCCTCATCACTACCGGAGGCGGCGGCACGTCCATCGCCGGGTGCACCGCACGCAGGTAGGCGGAGAACTTGCCAACCGCCTGGTTCAACCGGTTCTCCAGCGCCGGGCTCACGTCACCGGCGATGAGGAGCCGCTCCACGTGCTCGATCTGACGTCGTACCTCGCTGACCTGCCGCTGGACCTCCTGGTACTCGAACTTCCAGCCCCCGGGAAGCTCGACGCTCTTGAAGACCGGCGCCAGCCAGGGTGCGATCGCTACGACGAGCAACGCCAAGGTGACGGCGTCGATGCGCAGATCCGGCCGCACCGCGTGCACAACGGCCAGCAGGGCCGCGCAACTGGTGATCAGTGCTGCGAGCCAGCGTGGCGTCTCCCGGCGCGGTGAGGCCTGCTCGTCCGGGTCCGCCCGCCTAGGCTCCATCGCGACATCATCTCGGCTGCGGTCGGATCCCGGTAGCACGCACAGCGTCCGCCTCGGCGTCACGCGACCAATCCAGCTCCCTCGGGCCGGAAGCCCCTCGCGTGGGTAACCGCGGCAGATTGGCGGGGAAGGGGTTCTCAGCGGCAGATCCGTACGTTGCCCATGGCACCAAGACATGCCTCCACGATGCCGGCGGAGGCGAGCAACTCTGGCTGAGGTCAGCCTCGACCTGGTTCGCGACGTTGGCTGCCGTTTTCCGGCCGTTGTTCTTCCCGAGGGATTCCAGCTGCGTGATCCAGCCCTTTGTCTGTCACTTTCAGCCATGCCGTGGAGCGCTGGCGAGCGTAGGGCCCCTGAACAGTGCCCTTTATGGCGGACTTGTTGTCCCGCCCCGTGGACCGCATCGCTCGCCCCAGGGCCGCCTTGCGGCCGGCGATCGTCCGGCTGACCGAGCGACTCGACCTGGGTACGGAACGGGTGACGGTAGCAGTGCCACCGATGATCATAATTTCGGACTGCAGTAATAGGCTCGGGCTATGGGTGTGAACCTGGTTGACGAGGGCTATCAGGGTCGATTCGCGGCCTCGTGCCTGGTGCTGCAGAGCGCTGTTCACGGACCGCAGCTATGCCTTGGCGGAGTGGGGATGTCGTATCCGCCGTCGGGTGGTGGGCCCGATGTGATCGGCTGGGTGTGGGACTCGGTGCCGCACCGGGAGGGGGCTGGTGCGCAGTGGGGTCTGTACCGGGTGGTGGGCTGGTACGACGGTGAGCGGTTCACGCTCAGCGAGCCGGCGAAGGCCGTGGACGAGACCCAGCAGCCGTTGGCTCCCTGGGGGACGTCGAGCCGTTCCGCACGCCGTGCCCCGAGCCGCCCGGAGGCTGGCGGCCGATCGACCGCGCGCGTGCGACATCCGAGGCGTTCGACCGTACCGTTGCGCTGGCTCGAGCGGACGCGGGGTACTGCGTGCACTGGGTGGACCAGAACCTACCTGCGGGTGCCGTCGATCCCGGAGACAACGATCGAGCGCGGGTCATCCTCAACGTGGCCAGCACCGCAGACGTCGAGGCCCTCGAACGCATCCTGCGGACGGTCTGGGGCGGGTCGCTGTGCGTCAGCCGCGGGGTGCGCACCGACGCCGAGCTGGACCGCATCCAGTGCGCCGTCCAGGGCAGCTCGGGCTGGGTGGGGTCTTCCCGCGACGGCAGGCGGGGTTGCGTGGACCTGTACGTGGTCCGTGCCCTACGGCAGTTCCAAACGCAACTGGACGCTACCCACGGCCCTGGAGCGGTGAACCTGGTCGGAGCCTTGACTCCCCAGGACTTACCACGCTACCAGCATTGAGGCCGCCCGACCGGAGGCGCTGCTGCTCCTGGTAGCGGCAGCCGGAGAGGCCGCACGGCACTATGCGGATGACCGTTGTTGAGCAGCCGGATCCGACGTGCCCACGACATCCAACGCCGGTGGCTCTCGGTGACCAGGCGAGTCCAGACGAACTGCCATGGGAGCGGCAGATGAGTAAACTTGCCTCGTGGCATCTGACGGTTGCTGCGTCTGCTGTGAACGAGCCGGACCTCTCCCTGCTCAGCGCCGGCGCCGGCTCTCTATGGTTCGCCTGGTCCGCAGAGTTCGGGCGTTGCACTTCTGGAGTTCGCCGTTCTTTCGTGCTCCGGTAGGATTCTTGTCGGTGTGACAGCGGTCAGTACGTCGGGGGCGGTCTCAGGGGCTGGCGAGTGGGATTTCTTCGTCGGTCACACCGGTGCGGATCGGGTCTGGGCGGAGTGGATCTGCTGGCAGTTGGAGGCGGCGGGGTTTCGGGTCCTGGTCCAGGCGTGGGACTTCGTGCCCGGGATGGTGTGGGCCGAGCGGATCAGGGCCGGGCTTGCCCGGGCCACCCAGGTGATCGTTGTTCTGTCCCCGGCCTATGTGGGGTCCTCCCGGTTCGGGATCACCGAATGGCGGGCTGCCTGGTCGGGCGACCCGGGTGAGGCCCTGAGGTCGCTGGTCGGGGTGTGGGTGGCTCGATGCGATCGGCCCGGTGTGCTCGCCCGGGTGGCCGGTGTCGATCTATTCGACGTGTCCGAGGCGTCGGCGCGGGCGCGCCTGCGGCAGGCGATCGCCGTCGAGCACGTGCCCGCTCGCGCCGAACCGGTCCTCGCGTCTGGCCCGTCCGGGGCCGGGGACGGTGCGCAACCCACGAGCGGTGCGGTGCGGTCGTCACCACCGTTCCCGACGGGCACGCCGGGCACGCCGGGACCGGTGGGGGGCTATGTCGGGCCGGTGGCGGTGTACCGCCACCAGATCGCACGGATCGCTGCAGCGGCGTCACCGCGGTTGGTGAACCGGGAGGCCGAACTGCGCGAACTGACCGCGTTCTGCACCGCCCCCCACGGGCAGGCCTACCTGTGGTGGCAGGCCCCAGCGTGGGCCGGGATGTCCACGCTGATGGCCAACTTCGTGCTCCATCCGCCCGCCCAGATCCGTGACCGGGTACGGATCGTGCCGTTCTTCATCACCCCTCACCTGGCCGGTCAGGACACCCGCGCCACGTTCATGACCTGCATCCTGGAGCAGTTCGCCGATCCGACCCGCGGCGGCGTGCCGCCAGCGCTGAACGAAGCGGTCGTCGAGCAGGAGCTGCGGTTCCAGTTCACCCACGCCCCGGCCGTTGCCCACGGACGCCGGTTGGTGCTGGTGGTGGACGGCCTGGACGACGAGCGGGTCGCCCGCACCGGCGGGAGGACGCGCAGCATCGCCGGCCTGCTGCCCGTGAACCCGTTGTACGGGCTACGGATCATCGTGACGGGTCGCCCCGATGCCACGCTCCCGGACGACGTCCCGGCTGGACACCCGCTGCGTGATCCACGGATCATGCGCCGTCTGGATCCCAGCCCGGAGGCCGGCGAGGTTAGGCGCCTCACCGCCAGCGCACTGCACCGACTGCTGACCGGCACCCCGATCCAGCAGGACCTGCTCGGCCTGCTGGTCGCCGCGCGCGGCAGCCTGTTAGCGCGTGACCTGAACGAACTCACCGGGGCATCCGGGCGGGTGATCGACCAGACCTTGCAGACGGTCGCGGGCCGGGCCGCCTCACCTCGGGGCGACACCCCGCCACCCGATGCCGGAACCGTCAGCTACCTGCTGGCTCACCAGGAGCTGCAGACCACCGCCGCCGAGTTCTTCGGCGAGCAGCGGCTGGGCGGCTACCGGGATCGGCTGCATGGCTGGGCCGAGGTGTATCGGGCCCGGCGCTGGCCGGCCGGTACGCCGGACTACCTGCTGCGCGACTACTCCAACCTGCTGGCCGCCACCCGTGATCTACCGCGCCTGGTCACATGCGCCACCGACACGGCCCGGCACCAGCGGATGCTCGAGCTGCCCGGCGGTGCGGCCGCCGCCCGGGCCGAGACCCGCACCGCCCTGACCGTGAACGCCGACCAGGACCACCCCGACCTGGTCGCTGCACTCCGGCTGGCCTATCACCGGGACCTGGTACCCGCTGAATACAGCACCCACGCCCCGCGCCGAGTCCTCGGGGTCGCGGCCCTGCTCGCTGACACCGTCCCCGCCCCAGCCACGGCCGGGGAGGCCGAGCCCTCGGGGCGGCCCCGTGTCCCGGCCACCGTGGCGCAGACCCTGGCCCGGGCCGACCACCCGGCCCGGGCGGCCCTGACCACCCGGGCCCAGGCCCGCATCCACCAGACCGGCGACCTCAACGTCCTCGGGCTCGCCCTGGCCGTCCTGGCGGGGCCACAGCCCGACGACGAGCACCGCGACCCGGTCGCCACGCTCCTTACCCGGGTCAAGGCCGCAGCCCGCGCGATCGACGGCCCGGACGCGCACGTGGACTCACTCGCCGCCGTGGCGCAAGCCCTGGCCGCCGCCGGACACCCCGAACAGGCGACTGCCCTCGCCCTGCACGCCGAGATCGTCGCCCGCGCCCTGCTCGACGACCACCGGTTGGGGGCGGCCCTGACCACCGTCGCGCAGGCCCTGGCGTATGCCGAACGTCCCGACCGGGCCGTCGCGCTCGCCGCCGAGATCCAGACCCTGCTGCCCGACCTCCGCCAGCAGGCCCAGCCACTGACCGCTATCGCGCAGGCCCTGGCGTATGCCCGACACCCCGACCAGGCCACCGCCCTCGCCCTCCAGATCGCCGCCCTGGCCCCCACCCCACCTGACCCGTTCCGGCTGGGGCACCCGCTCGCCTGCGTGGCGCAGGCCCTGGCCCGGGCGGACCACCCCGACCACGCCGAAACCCTCGCCCGTACGATCACCGACCCCTACCACCAGGCAGCCGCCTTGGCCGTTGTCGCAGGCACCCTGGCCAGGACCGGCCGCCGTGACCGGGCCACCGCCCTGGCCGCCCAGGCCCAAGCCGTCGCCCGCACCCTTCCCGACCCCTATCAACAGGCGCACGCCCTCACCGCGGTCGCGCAGGCCGTGGCCGAGACGGGCGACCTCGACCTTGCCACCACCCTGGCCACCCAGGCCGAGACCCTGGCCCGCACGATCACCGACACGACCCTGCGAGTGCTGCGAACGCGTGCCTTGATGGCCGTCGCGCACGCGCTGGCCGTCGCCGGCCAACCCGACCGGGCCACCGCCCTGGCCACCCAAGCAGAGATCACACAGCGGACAATGACCGACCCCTACCCCGAACCGCAGGACCTGACCACCGTGGCGCGGGCCCTGACCCGGGCCGGCCACCCCGATGACGCGCAGACCGTGGCCCGCACCATCCATGACCTGTACCGGCAGGCCGACGCCCTCGCCGCCATCGCCCGGATCCTGGTCGAGACAGGAGCAACGCGCTCCGCCCGCAAGCTCACTGCCGAAGCCGCCGCCGTCGTCCACTGGACCACACTCGTCGCACCAACCCTGTCCATGGAACCCTCAACGACCTCCGCGCTCCTGGACCTCACCCCA
>Ga0302321_100001710_pt1 | contig 18794 bp, 10 predicted proteins | sample Fen_T0_1_FD_202505 | JGI IMG/M metagenome (GOLD analysis project Ga0302321, IMG submission 202505) | Peat permafrost microbial communities from Stordalen Mire near Abisko, Sweden - Fen_T0_1 | ecosystem: Environmental > Terrestrial > Soil > Wetlands > Permafrost | place: Sweden: Abisko...
GCCGTCGCGATCGTGCTGTCGGGCAGCGGCAGCGATGGCTCGCGCGGCGTCGTCGAGGTCAAGCGCGCCGGCGGCCTGGTGCTCACCGAGACCGCCGCGAGCGCGAAGTTCGACAGCATGCCGCTGTCGGCGGCCGCCACCGGCGTGGTCGATCACGCCCATCCGCCGCGCGATCTGGCGCGCGTCCTGTGCGGGCTGTCGCCGCGCGAGCCCGAGCCGCACGAGGCGGTGCTGTCCGACGACCCGAGCATGGACGCCGTGCTGCGCCTGCTCCGCGATCACTTCGGCATCGACTTCTCGCTGTACAAGACGACCACCGTCGGGCGGCGGATCCAGCGCCGCGTCGACCTGCTGCGCATCCCGGCCCTGCCGCGCTACGTCGACCTGCTGCGCGTCGATCCGGAGGAGCTCAACGCGCTGTACCAGGATCTGCTGATCGGCGTGACCCAGTTCTTCCGCGACCCCGACGCGTTCCACCGGCTCGAGGCCGAGGTCATCCCGCAGCTGATCGACAAGCTGCCGCCCGACGAGGAGCTCCGCGTCTGGGTCGCCGGCTGCGCGACCGGCGAAGAGGCCTATTCGCTGGCGATGCTGTTCTGGGAGGCGTTCGCCGCGCGCGACCGGCCGGTCCGGCTCAAGCTGCTCGCGACCGACGTCCACCAGGTCTCGCTCGAGCACGCGGGCGCCGGGGTCTACGGCGACGACCAGCTGCAGTTCGTCACGCCGCGGCGGCTGGCCCGGTTCTTCACCAAGCGGTCGAGCGGCTACCAGGTCTCGCAGGACCTCCGCCAGCTGATCGTGTTCGCGCGCCACAACGTCACCAAGGACGCGCCGTTCACGAAGATGCACTTCATCTCGTGCCGCAACATGCTGATCTACTTCCAGGCCCAGCCGCAGCGCACGGTGATGTCGCTGTTCCACTTCGGGCTGGCGTCGGGCGGCGTGCTGTTCCTCGGCGCGAGCGAGACCCCCGGCGCCCTGTCCGACGAGTTCGTCACGATCGACGATCACTGGAAGATCTACCGCAAGCGGCGCGACGTCCAGCTCCTGTCCCAGCTCCGCATGCCGCTGCATCGCCAGGCCCAGCCGCGCCAGGCGCTGCCCGGCCCGCACGAGGTCCGGCGGTCGCACGCCGCCGATCCGCTGATCCTGCAGACCTACGATCAGCTGCTCGATCGCTTCATGCCGCCGGCGTTCCTGGTCGACGAGGACGGCATCTTGATCGACAGCTTCGCGGGCGCCGAGCGGCTGCTCAAGGTGCGCCGCCGCCGGCCGAGCACCAGCCTGCTGGATCTGCTCGACGACGAGCTCCGCATGGTGGTGTCCGGCGCGATCCAGCGCGCGATCCAGGAGCGCGCCGCGGTGGCGTACGCCGGGGTGCGCGTGCCGGCGCCCGGGGAGACCAGCGCCGGTGGCCCCGGCGGCGCGGACGACCACCGCTGCACGCTGACCGCCGAGCCGCTGATCCACCCGCGCACCGGCGCGCGCCACGTGCTGGTGACGCTCTCGCCCGCCGCCGATCCGGCGCGCGGACCGACGCTCCAGCCGTCGCCCCCGCCGGTCACGATGACCCAGGCCTCGCGCGAGCACCTCGACACGCTCGAGCGCGAGCTCGCCTACACGCGCGAGACCCTGCAGGCCACGATCGAGGAGCTCGAGACCTCGAACGAGGAGATGCAGGCGACCAACGAGGAGCTGGTGGCGTCCAACGAGGAGCTGCAGAGCACCAACGAGGAGCTCCACTCGGTCAACGAGGAGCTCTACACGGTCAACGCCGAGTACCAGCACAAGATCGCCGAGCTCAAGGAGCTCAACACCGACATGGCGCACCTGCTCGAGGGCACCGACGTCGGCACGGTGTTCCTCGACGGCGAGCTGCGGATCCGGCGGTTCACCTCGCGGATCGCCGGCGTGTTCCGGATCCAGCCGTTCGATATCGGCCGCCGGATCAGCGACTTCTCCCACAACATCGATCGCCCACAGCTGATGGAGGAGATCGAGCAGGTCCGCGCGACCGGCGTGGTGATCGAGGATGAGGTCCGCGATCGCAACCAGGTGCCGTACTTCCTGCGCGTCCTGCCCTACCGGATCAGCCGGCTCACCGAGGCCGAGCGCGAGGTCCTGCCGCAGATCGACGGCGTCGTCCTGACCCTGACCGACATCTCGGCGCTCGATCGCGCGCGGTCGCACCTCGCCGAGCTGTCGGCGATCGTCGAGTCGTCCGAGGACGCGATCATCGGGATCACCCTGGGCGGCACGATCACGACCTGGAACCGCGGCGCCGAGCGGCTCTACGGCTACACCGCCGACGACGCGATCGGCCGGCCGGTGCGCATGCTGATGCGCGACGGCGGCGAGCTCGAGCAGGGCCGGTTCCTCGAGCGGATCCGGCGCGGCGAGAAGGTCGAGCACGTGGTGTCGCTGAGCCGCCACCGATCCGACGCCCACGTCGACGTCTCGACGACGATCTCGCCGATCCACGATCGGCGCGGCGCGATCGCCGGGGTCTCGGCGATCGGCCGCGACATCTCGCCGCTCCTGGGCGCCCAGCGCGAGCTCGAGCAGCGCCAGCTCCGGATCGCCAGCCTGCTCGAGCAAGCCGAGGAGAGCTCGCGGCGGCGCGAGCAGTTCATCGCGATGCTGTCGCACGAGCTGCGCAACCCGCTCGCCGCGGTGATGAACGCCACCACGCTGATCAAGCGCCACCCCGACGCCGACTCGGTCGAGCGCTGCCAGGCCGTGATCGAGCGCCAGGCCCGCCACATGAAGCGCCTGCTCGACGATCTGCTCGACGTCTCGCGGATCACGCGCGGCAAGTTCCAGCTGATCAACGACGACCTCGATCTGCGCGTGCCGATCGAGTCGGCGATCGAATCGACGAGCCCGTTGTTCGCCGAGCGCGGCGTCAAGCTCGACCACCGCCTGCCGCCCCAGGCGATGCCGGTGCGCGGCGACAACAGCCGCCTGCTCCAGGTCGTCGTCAACCTCCTGTCCAACGCCGCCAACTACTCGCCGCGCGCCAGCACGGTTCTGCTGCTGGCCACGATCGAAGACGGCCAGGCCCAGGTCCGCGTGATCGACCACGGCGTCGGCATCGAGGCCGAGCTCCAGAGCAAGATCTTCGACCTGTTCGTGCAGTCCGAGCAGCGGCTCGACCGGTCGCGCGGCGGCCTCGGCGTCGGCCTGTCGCTGGCCAGGAACATCGTCGAGCTGCACGGCGGAACGATCGACGTCCACAGCGACGGCCCGAGCAAGGGCAGCGAGTTCAAGGTCACGCTCCCGCTGATCGCGCGCGCGATCCCCGCGTGGCCGCGCGAGCGCGCGCCGGCCCACCGCGGCGACCGTTGCCGCATCGTCCTGGTCGACGATCAAGCCGACTCGCGCGAGATGCTGCGCATGCTGCTCGAGTCGCGCGATCACGTCGTGATCGACGTCGAGGATGGCCCGACCGCCATCGACGTCATCACCCGCGAGCGCCCCGACGTCGCGTTCATCGACATCGGCCTGCCCGTGATGAACGGCTACGAGGTCGCCCAGCGCATCCGCGACCGCCCGGCGCTCGACGACGTGCTCCTGGTCGCCCTGACCGGCTACGGCGCCCCGAGCGACGTGTCCGCCGCCCACGCCGCGGGCTTCGACGAGCACCTGATCAAGCCCGCCGAGCTGTCCAAGCTCGAGAAGATCCTCGCGGCCAGGAAGCCCCAGCTCGCCGACTGAACCGCGCGAGCTCGGACCTGCGGGACGATCGACCTGCCGCTGCGCGTCGCGCTCGCGGCCGGTTCGACGCGGCGCGCTGCGCAAAATCCCGACGCGACGATCGCACGACCCACCTGCCGGGGGTCACAGGCGGCTCGTGCGTGGTTGAATCGGCTGCGTGTCCGTCCTATGTTGACGTCCGAAGCTGCCTGTTGATTGCGCACCTCGGAAGACGGCGATGATCACACTATCGCGGCGGTTCTCCAGGGCCTTCATTCTGATCGTGGCGCTACCCAGCGTGGTGGTCTCGGTGATCCTGTCGCGGCTCTACCTGACCGCGCTCTACGAGACGGTCGAGCTGCAGAGCCGGGCGACCGCCGAGCAGGTGGCCCAGAACGTTCGCGCCGAGACCGAGAGCACCGCGGTGCTGGCGGCGGCGCTGTTCCACGATCGCGAGCTGCGGCGGCTCGCCGATGGCTATGTGCGGGCGATCGGCGAGACCGAGCGGTTCCTGTGGGCCCGCGAGCTCGACGACAAGCTCGTGAGCTTCTTCACCTACTCGAACCGCGTCGGCGAGGTCGTGCTGTATCTCCGGCAGGGCGGCATCTACCGCTACGCCAACGATCCGGGGCTGTCGCCCACCGACGCGGTGCAGCGCGGCGACGTCGCCGGGGCCGCGGCCGATCCCGGCAAGGTGTTCCTGCTCGACACGCTCGACGTCGCGCGGAGCGGCGGGCAGCACATGATCTCGATCGCGGTGTGCCCCGAGCCCGGCGATCCGCTCGCGGTCGAGGCCATCGTGCTGAGGTTCCGCGTGCCGGCGTTCGACGCGCTGGCGTCGGGGCCATCGGGGCCGGCCGACGACGCAGGGCCCGACGTGATCATGCTGGGGCGCTCGGGCCGGCCGATCCTGTCGAGCCTGCCGGCCGAGGTCCTCGATCAGGAGCTCGTGGCCCGCGCCGCCGCGATCACCGCCCCGCGCAGCGCTGGCGGGGCCGATCGGTCGTCGTTCCACGACCTCCACGCCGGCGGACGGCTGTGGCTGACGACGGTCCGGACCCTGGAGTCGACCGGCTGGACCCTGCTGCTGCTCACCGACAAGGCACAGCTGTCGCGGCGCGTCACGCGCTACGAATGGTACATCTACCCGGCGATCGCACTGCTGGCGGCGCTGTTCATCGCCTACGCCGAGCTATTCTTCGCGCGCGTCGCGGCTCCGCTGCGCGCGCTCATCGGCCACATGGAACGCGTCGGCCAAGGCGATTATCACGTGCGCGCCGCGCCCCCGGCGATCCACGAGCTGAGCGAGCTGTCGCGCGGCTTCAACCGCATGGTCGAGGAGACCGACCGGCTGCAGGCCGAGCGCGCGCGCACCGAGCGCCACCGGCTGGCCGCCGAGCTCGAGGCGCTGCGCTACCAGATCAACCCGCACTTCATCGCCAACACGCTCAACTCGATCCGGCTGATGGCGCACGCCGCGCGCGCCGATGGCATCGCCGACATGACGCGCGACCTCATGCGCATGCTGTCCGATAGCTACGCCGGGGCGAGCATGCTCACCGAGCTGTCGCGCGAGCTGGCGAGCGTGTCGGCGTACGTCGGCATCATGAAGATCCGGTTCGGCGAGCGCTTCGTGCTCGAGATCGACGCGGAGCCCGGCGCGGAGTCGCTGCTGGTGCTGCGCATGATCCTCCAGCCGATCGTCGAGAACTCGATCCTGCACGGGTTCGGCGGCAGGGTCGGGCGCGCGGCGCGCGGCGCGATCCGGATCACGGCGCGGCGCGAGCACCGCGACCTGCCACCGGCCGCGAGCCCCGAGCCGTGGGCGGCCCCGGTGGCCGGCGAGGTCCTGGTGCTCGAGGTCCGCGACAACGGCATGGGGATCCGCGATCCCGGCGCGCGCGGGCACGCCGAGCCAACCACCGGCGCGCCGGGCCCGCCGCGCGGCCCTCGTGGGCCCGAGACCCTGCATCGCATCGGCATCGGTATCGCCAACGTCGAGCGCCGGATCGCGCTCAACTTCGGCGCGGCGTACGGCCTGGAGATCGAGAGCGAGCCGGGCGCGTTCACGCTCGTGCGCTATGTCCTGCCCGCGTTCGCGCGGATCGACGTCCCCGAGGTGGCCGCCGGTGTATAGCGTCCTCGTCGTCGATGACGAGCCGTTCGTCCGGCTGTCGCTGATCAGCCTGCACGCGTTCGACGCCGAGGGCTTCGACGTCGCGGCCGAGGCCGGCAACGGCGCCGAGGCGCTGGCGATCCTCGCCGCGCGCCCCGAGATCGACATCGTCCTGCTCGATCTCTCGATGCCGGTCATGGATGGACTCGAGGTGCTGCGCCGGCTGCGCGCCGAGCCGCCGCCCCGCGCGATCGCCGTGATCGTGCTGTCGGCCCACGACGACTATCACCTGGTCCGCGACGCCTTCACGCTCGGCGCGATCGATTATCTGCTCAAGAGCGAGCTCGACCCCGAGACGCTGCGCGCCGCGCTCGCCAAGGCGGCGGCGGGGCTCCTGCCTTCGGGCGAACGCACCGCGGCGATCCTGCAGCGCCGCCAGCTCGAGCTGCTGAAGGCGCAGGTGCTGCGCGACCTGCTATCGTCGGCCGCCCCGCCGGAGCTCGAGGAGACCTTCCCGGGGCTCGGCATCGTGCTCGCCCCGCCGTTCGCGGTGTGCTGCTTCTGGATCGAGGACCTCGAAGCGGTGGCGCGGCGCGAGGGCAGCCATGGGCTGTCGCGGTTCTCCGAGCTGGCGATTCGCTCGCTGCGCCAGGCGCTCGGCGCCGCGCGCGGCGAGGTCGTGCCGTTCGGGCCGGGCGACGCGGTCGTGCTGTACTCGGCCGCGCCGGGCGCCGGGGCGAGCCTCGAGAGCTCGGCGCGTACGTTCTGCGAGGACGCGGCCGACTATCTGGCGCGCTACCTGAGTGTCAAGGTCACGTTCTCGATCGGCCCGACGTGTGCCGCAGTGCAGCATGCGCCCGAGGCGCTCCATGTCGCGCGGGCGGCCCGCAAGGTCGAGTCACGCATCGTCGTGCTCGCCAAGCGCGCGATCCACGAGCGCTTCGCCGACTCGGAGTTCTCGCTGGAGGCCGCGAGCGAGCGCGCCGGGGTGTCCAAGAACCATCTCAGCTTCGAGTTCTCGCGCGAGACTGGAGAGACGTTCAGCGAGTACGTGGCGCGCGTCCGGGTCGACGAGGCCAAGCGGCTCCTGGCGACCACCCAGCTCCTGGTCTACGAGGTCGGCGAGCGCGTCGGCTACCCGAGCGTCGAGCACTTCAGCAGGGTCTTCAAGAAGGTGGCCGGCATCAGCCCGGTGAAGTTCCGCGCCAGGTTCTGCGCGCCCGGCGCCGATTCACCGTAAGAAACGTCATGGCGGCGGAGAAACCATCATTTACGGAAGGGGTAGGTCTACCTCATACTCCGGAACCCAGGCGTTTCTTTCCCGCCGGTGGAGCATCATGAAAGCAACGGCGTTCCTCGTCCTCGCCCTCGCGCTCGTGCCCGTGTACCGGGCAGAGGCGCAGTCCAAAGTCACCATCAAGATGGGCGACAACCTGCCCGACCGCACCGCGACCTGGGGCGCGATCATCGAGCAGATCAACAGTGAGTTCAAGGCTGCACACCCCGGCACCGAGATCGTCACCGAGAGCTATCAAGACCAGCCGTATCAGCAGAAGATCAAGATCTACGCCACGGCCAAACAGCTGCCGGAGGTGTTCAAGTTCTGGAGCTTCACCTCGCTCTTGAAGCCGCTGATCAACGGTGGCTTCGTCGCGCCGCTCGATCGCGCCGAGTTCGAAGGCCTGGGCTACCTGCCCGGCGCGCTCGACACCAACACCTACGGCGGCAAGCTGTACGGCATCCCGGTGTCGACCGATATCTGGGTCATCTATTACAATAAGAAGCTGTTCAAGGACGCCGGCATCGACAAGCTGCCGACCACGCTCGACGAGCTCTACGCCGTGATCCCCAGGTTCAAGGCCAAGGGGATCATCCCGATGACCACCGACGGCAAGGACGCGTGGCCGCTGTCGATCACCTTCGATCTGCTCGCGTGGCGGATCGGCGGCGAGCGCGCGCTGACCGGCAAGGCGCTCGACCGCAAGATCAAGTTCACCGATCCGGTGTTCGTCCAGGCGGCCAAAGAGCTCCAGCAGTTCGTGAAGTCGGGGCTGTTCCAGGAAGATCTGATGGTCTCGGACTACGGCGCCTCGCGGAACCTGTTTGGCCAGGGCAAGGCGGCGATGTACCTCATGGGCTCGTGGGAGCTGGGGCTTGGCACCGACAAGGCGTTCTCGCAGGAGTTCCGCGACAACGTCGACGCGTTCAAGTTCCCGGTCCTAGCCAACGGCAAGGGCGTCGTCGACGACCTGATGGCCTGGTATGGCGGCAACTACGTGATCAGCTCGGCGACCAAGAACCTCGCGCTCGACAAGCAGTACCTGCAGTTCTACGCCAAGCGGTTCCCCGAGCTCGCCTGGGAGAAGGCGGTCACGCTGCCGGCGCAGACCGTCAAGCCCCGGCCCAACGATACGACGGTCGCCAAGACGATCCTCAAGATCGTCGCCGACGCCAAGTCGACCTCGGGCACCCCGGCGCTCGATCTGTCGACCCCGCGGTTCAAGGACGATAACGAGAACGCGATCCGCGAGCTGTGCTCGGGCCTCATCACGCCGGAGGCGTTCGTGAAGAAGCTCGACGTCTCGGCGGAGAAGGCCGCGAAGAAATAGCGCCGTGGCAGATCCCTCACGGAGCCGGGCCACCGTCGCCTTCCTGGTGCTGCCCGGCCTGGCAGTCCTCGCGTTCTCGCTGGTCGTACCTCTGTGCGTCAGCGTCTACTTCAGCTTCACGGACTCCGAGGGGTTCGGCGAGTACAAGACCGTCGGGTTCGAGAACTACGTCGCGATCCTGACCGACGACCCCGTGTTCTGGCGCTCGCTGCGCAACGTGGTCGTGCTGATCGTCGCGACGATCTTCGTCCAGAACCCGATCGCGTTCGTGCTGGCCGCGATCCTGTCGCGAATGTCGGCGCGGCTGTCGCGGATCCTGCGCACGATCTACTTCGTGCCAGCGGTGCTGTCGCTCGTGGTCGTCGCCAAGCTGTGGGCCGACGTGTTCAACCCGACGTTCGGCATCCTGAACAAGACGCTGCACGCGATCGGCCTCGACGGCCTCGCGATGTCGTGGCTGTCCGATCCGCGGACCGCGCTGCCCGCGGTGATCTGGATCATCCTGTGGCAGGGCTTTGGCTGGGCGGTGTTCTTCTACTACGCCGGGCTCATGACCGTGCCGCGCGACCTCGAGGAGGCCGCGCGGGTCGACGGCGCCAGCACGTTCCAGACCTACACCCGCGTGATCATCCCGTACATGTTCCCGGTGATCTCGACGGTGATCGTGATCGACGTGATCTCGTCGATGAAGCAGATGGAGCTCATCTACCTCACGACCAACGGCGCGCCGGGTCAGCTCACCCAGTTCCTCGGCGTCTACCTCTATCAAAAGGCGTTCGTCGCCGGTGAGTATGGCTATGGCAACGCGATCTCGGTGTTGTTCGTGATCATCTCGGTCGGGCTCACCCTGGTGGTCCAGCGGGTGATGCGGGGCCGGCTGCGATGACGCCGCCGCCCCAGCCCCACGCGGGCCTGCGGCGCGCCGGCATGGGCGTGCTCCACCTCGTGCTCGTGGTGTTCGCGCTGAGCCAGCTGTTCCCGCTGCTCTGGGTGTTTCTGTATTCGCTGCAGCGCTCGGGCGACCTGTTCGGCAACGCCATGCTGAGCCTCCCGCACGATCCGCAGTGGGTCAACTACACGCGGGCGTGGACCGACGGCGAGATGGTGCGCTACGGGCTCAACAGCCTGATCGTCGTCGCGGCCTCGACGATCGCCTCCACGTTCCTGGCGTTCTGCATGGGCTACGCGATCGCCCGCATGCGGTGGCGGTTCAAGCGCCTCGTGGTCGGCGCGATCACGATGGGCATGGTCGTGCCGATCCACGCCACGCTGCTCCCCAACTTCATCTGGTACAACCTGTTCGGCCTGGTCGACACCCGGATCGGCCTCATCATCCCGTACGTCGCGTTCACGCTGTCGTTCAACACGCTGATCTACGTCGGCCACTTCCAGAACCTGCCGGTCGCGCTCGAGGAGGCCGCGCTGCTCGACGGCGCGTCGTGGCCGCGCATCCTGTGGACCGTGATCGCGCCGCTGGCCCGGCCGGCCACGGTGATCGTCGCCGTGATGACCACGCTGACCAACTGGAACGAGTTCATCATGGCCAATACGTACCTGTCCAGCGACGAGCTCCGCACGCTGCCGTTCTCGATCATCCGGTTCGAGGGCCAGTTCAGCTCCGAGTACGCGGTGCAGTTCGCCTGCATGGTGATCGTCGCGTTGCCGGCGGTCGCGCTCTATCTGTTCTTCAGTAAACACATCATGGCCGGCGCCACCGCCGGCGCGGTCAAGGAATAGTCATGGCGAGCGAGACATCTCTCGAGTTTCCCCCGGGCTTCGCGTGGGGCACCGCGACGGCGGCCCACCAGATCGAGGGCGCGTGGAACGAGGACGGCAAGGGCGCGTCGATCTGGGACCGGTTCTCGTCGAACCCCGATAACATCGCCGACCGCACCACCGCGCGGGTCGCCTGCGATCACTACCACCGCTACCGCGACGACCTCGATCTGATGGCGTCGCTGGGCCTCCGGCACTACCGGTTCTCGCTGGCCTGGCCGCGGATCCTCCCGGACGGCACGGGTGCGGTGAACCCCGCGGGGCTCGCGTTCTATGACCGGCTGGTCGATGGCATGCTCGAGCGCGGCATCCGGCCGTACGCCACGCTGTTCCACTGGGATCTGCCGGTCGCGCTGCAGGACATCGGCGGGTGGACCAACCGGCGGACGATCGACGCGTTCGCGCGCTACGCCGAGATCGCCGCGCAGAAGCTCGGCGATCGGGTCAAGGACTGGATGACCCACAACGAGCCGTGGGTGGTCGCGTTCTGCGGCCACCTCTACGGCGTGCACGCGCCCGGGCTGCGCGACCTTCGGACCACGCTGGCGACCGCGCACGGCATCCTGGTCTCGCACGGCCGCGCCGTCGCCGCGGTCCGGGCGGCCTGCCCGGGCGCGCGGGTCGGCATCGTCCACAACCTCGAGCACGTCGAGCCGGCGTCCGATCGCGTCGAGGACGTCGCGGCGGCGATGCGCCACGACGGCGCGTTCAATCGCTGGTTCCTCGACCCGGTGTTCGGCCGCGGCTACCCCGGCGACATGGTCGGCTGGTACGGCGCGGACATGCCGACCATCGAGCCCGGCGACTTCGAGCTCATGGCGGCGCCGACCGACTTCATCGGCATCAACTACTACACCCGCCGGATCATCGCGCACGACCCGGCGGGCCGCGGCCCAGGGCGCGCATCGCTGGCGACCCGCCAGGTCTACTGGCCGTGGGTTCCGCGCGCCGACTTCGACGAGTGGGAGGTCGCGCCCGAGGGCCTCTACCGGACCCTCTTGCGGGTGCAGCGCAGCTATCAGCCGGCGGCGATCTACGTGACCGAGAACGGCACGTCGTGGCCCGATCAGCCGGGCGCCGATGGCCAGGTCCACGATCTGCTCCGCGTTCGCTACCTGGCGCGGCACGCCGGCGCGGTCCACCAGGCGATCGCCGATGGCGCCCTGGTTCGCGGCTACTTCGCGTGGTCGATCCTCGATAACTACGAGTGGGGCTTCGGCTTCACCAAGCGGTTTGGCCTGGTCCACGTCGATTACGAGACCCAGCAGCGCACCGTGAAGGACTCCGGGCGCTGGTACTCGAAGCTGGCGACCGAGAACCGGTTCGCGCTGGCCGACGCCAACGCGACGCGGTGAATTCGAATCGACGCTACACCAGAGCGCAATCGAGAACGCGGGGCAGGGTAACAATAAATTTGCTGCCCTGGCCGGGCGTGCTCTCGGCCCACACGCGGCCACGGTGGGCCTGCACGATTGACTTCACGATGAACAGGCCGAGTCCAAGCCCTCGACGGTCGTGCTTCTTCTTCTGAAAGAACCGATCGAAGATCTGGATCAATTGGTCGGCCGGAACGCCTTCTCCTGTGTCCGACACCGTGACCCAGACCTCCTCGTTCCTCGATTCGACGCAAACGGTAACCCGGCCGCCCTTTGGGGTGAACTTCAGTGCATTGCTGACCAGGTTGGTAAGCACCTGCAGGATACGCGCCGGATCGAACCAGATGAACTCGGCGCCTTGCGCGGTCTCGCAGATCAGCTCGATGGCGTGGAGTCGCGCCGCGGGTTGAAAGGCATCCACCGTGTCGCGCACGAGCCGCACGAGGTCGCCGAGCTCCTGGACCATCGAGAGCTTGTTCGCCTCGATGCTGGCTACATCCATCAGATCCCCGACGAGCCGGTTCATCTGGCCGCAGCAGCGCTGGATGTGGTTGGCGTAGCCGATGACGGCCGCGATCGGCGCGTTTGCCGCTACGTGCTCGTTCACGAGCTCCGCGCTGAGCGCGATGCCACCGAGCAGCGTTCGCAGGTCATGACTCACCATCGCCATGAAATCCTCGCGCGATGACAACACCTGATCTGCTCGCGTACGCTCGAGCTTGAGCCGCAGGTCCGTATCGTTGCGTTCGTGCGCGAGCAGGCTGGCGAGCGCGAGCTGCCTCCGTGCACGCGCGGCCGTCGCTTCGTCATCCGCGCGGCTGCGCTCGGATGCGAGCGCAGCGTCCTCGTCGGCTCGTTGCTGTTCAAGGCCGTCCGCTGCATCCTCCAGCTGACCGTCGGCGACGAGCTTCTCATCCTGGCGGTCGCGCGAATCGCTGAGCACCGAGTCCGCCTCGTCTCGCGCCTTCGCGACCAGGTCGTCCCCGGCGTCTCCCAGCGCACCAAGCGTTCCCGCGAGATGGGAATCGGTCTTGCGACGTTCGGTGCGTAGGCTCTCGTCTGTCGTGCGGCGCTCGCCCTGCGTCGGCTCGTCATCCGTCATCGCTGGCGGAGGCTATACTGTGACGCCACCAGGAGCGCAAGGCGTCGATAACGGAACACCGACCTCGATCGCAACTCGCGGAAAGGATTCGGTTCTCGGCTCGGCTCAATTCGACGGCCGTTTCACAAGCGCTGTGACAACGTTTCGAGATCCCCCCTATCCCGGGTGTCTCGGCCGCTGCGCGCAGCGAAATAATCCCACGATCGCTCGATCGAATGATGGTTCTTCCGCGGGCTTGACATTTCTTACGACGAACCATCGCCAGACGCGGAGTCCGACACTGCGCACATGCAGATCTGCCTCCGTGCGGTCGTGCCGAAGTGTTACGCAAGCAATCGCGTTGTTCGCAAGTCACGACGTGCCGCGTCGCGACTTTCCAATGCGGCCATCACGTCGCCGCCTGCCAAGAACAAGGAGCCACATGACCACATCGCATCGCTGGCATTCACGAAGTCCTACGCTGACCGGCCTGGCGCTGGTGTGTGCCGCCACCGCGGGCGGCTGCCTCGACGAGCCGGGGCAGCGCGAGGTCGCCCAGGCGGTCGCGGCGACCTCGCGCTCGGCGCGGCTGAAGACCATCGTGGTCGGTGACTTCCTCACCGCCGTCAACGGCGGCGGCGGCGACGTCAATGCCAATCAGGTGACCGCCGGCAGCGCCGAGACCTTCACGCTGGTCGACGTCAACGGCGACGCGCTGCAGGACGGCGACGCGGTGCAGCTGGCGGCGGCCAATGGCAACTTCGTGTCCGCCGAGGATGGCGGCGGCGGGGCCGTGCATGCCAATCGCGTGGCGGCCAGTACGTGGGAAACCTTCACGATCCACCGGGTCGGTGGCGGCGCCATCCAGGATGGCGATCAGATCCAGCTGCAGACCACGGTGAAGGGGCTCTATCTGTGCGCGCTCAACGGCGGCGGCGCCGGCGTGGTCGCCGACCGCGTGGCCGCCAGCACGTGGGAGACCTTCACGCTGCAGCTCGCCACCGGCGGCGGCGGTGGAACGCCTCCGCCCCCGCCGCCGCCTCCGCCGCCGCCTGGCGACGGCGCGCCTGCGGGGTTCTGGGACGCCACCAACATCCCGGTTGCGCGCAACGTCATGTCCTTCAAGTTCCTCAATCGCACCAACGGCCGGTTCAGCGATAGCGAGGTGTTCTGGAGCTTCAAGACGGCGGCGATCAACGAGACCCACTCGATCGCGCAGCAGCCGACCTACGATATGCCGGCGAACTCGTCGGGCCGCATGTACTTTTTCCTGTGCGCGACCGGTGATCCCACCTGCTCGACCGACCCCACGAAGAGCCCGTACTTCGACTTCATCGAGCACACGATCGGCCCGGCGCAGTACAACGGCAACACGACGCGCGTCGACGCGTTCGGCCTCAAGATCGCCCTGCGGCTGCACGCCGCCGATGGCTTCGAGGCCACCGTGGGCGAGGACTACGCGACGTTCGCCGAGGATCGCGCGGTGACGTTCCAGCGCTTCATCAACGAGGTGCCGCCCGAGTTCCAGGCGCTGGCCCAGCCGCCGTTCGCGCCGTTCCGCATCGTCGAGCCGGGCGCGGGCGGGTTCAACGCCGGCGGCGCGCACGCGACGTACTACAACGCGTTCGTCGACCAGCTATGGGCGGCCAACGGCATCACCGTGCCCAAGCCGGGGCCCAACGGCGACGGGCTCGGCGCGTTTCCTGATCTGTCCGCGGCGATCTACCGCCACGTGGGCAATCGCGCCGGCACGTTCGCGGCCAACGGCCAGCTGCTCGACCCGTCGCTGTGGACCAGCAGCGCGACGTTCTACCAGGCGGCGCCGTTCGATGGCTTTGCCGCGTTCTGGCATCGCCACGCCATCGGCGCCAAGGCCTACGGCTTTCCCTATGACGACGTGGGTGGATACTCGACCTTCATCTCGCATAATAATCCGCAATACATGATGGTCGCGATCGGCTGGTGAGCGCTCCCGGGATGACCATCGCGTAAGCGCGCCCACCGGATTGTCGTGACTCGCACGCACGCCCATGACGCGGCGTGGCGCATTGACATCGTGCATCAAGCGCGAAACCCATAAGAAACATCATGTCAGCGGAAAGGACATCATTCACCGCGGCAGCTCCGGACACGATACTCGAGACTACCTGGCGAAGGCGCTGTGAGCGCGCTCTGGACCGTCCACCCACGGAGGAGACCATGTACATCACGAAGACTCGTTGCCTGGCGCTTGGCGCGCAGGTGTTGTCGTCCACCATCGCCGCCTGTGCGGCGCCCGGCGCGCCGAGCGCCGGCGCGGCATCCGAGCTCGCCGCGGCGCCGGAGACGCCGGCCACCCGCGATGCCGAGGGCCAGGCCGAGCGCCAGGCCGAGCGCCAGGATGACCGCGATCTCCGAGGCGATGCCTGCCCCCGGATCGCAGCGGTGCCGCACTACCAGGACTGGCCGCGGATCCGGAGCGGGATCCGGGCCGATCCGCGCGACGAGGCCTGGATCCAGCAGGTCGTCGCGGCGATGACGCTCGAGCAAAAGGTCGGGCAGATGACCCAGGCCGAGATCGGTAGTCTGTGGAACGCCACAACGTCGTCCTATCAGCTCGGCGATCTCACCCGCCTCGCCGTCGGCTCGATCCTCAATGGCGGCGGCTCGTGGCCCGCGGCCAACAAGCACGCCGCCGTCAGCGACTGGATCAACCTCGCCGACGGCATCTGGGACGCATCCCCGGTGGTGACCTTGCCCGGCTGGCACGGCGGCACCCAGGTCAAGATCCCCACGTTCTGGGGCATCGACGCCGTGCACGGCAACAGCAACATCTTCGGCGCGACGCTGTTTCCGCACAACGTCGGGCTCGGCGCCACGCGCGATACCTGCCTGATGCGCGAGATCGGCGAGGCGACGCAGCGCGCGGTCCGCGCGACCGGTCAGGACTGGGCGTTCGGCCCGTGCCTCGCCGTCGTGCGCGACGATCGATGGGGCCGCAGCTACGAGTCGTGGTCCGAGGACCCGAGCGTGGTGCGCGCGTTCTCGACCGCGATCAACGACGGCCTCATGTCGGTCGATCGCGGCAGGACCTCGTTCAGCGGCATCCTCAGCACGGCCAAGCACTACATCGCCGATGGCGGCTCGACCCAGGGCATCGATCAGGGCACCGCGCTCGCCTCCGAGGCCGAGCTCATGAACGTCCACGCCCAGGGCTACTACGGCGCGATCGAGAGCGGCGTGCAGACCGTCATGGTCGGGTTCTTCAGCTGGCAGGACCAGGGCAAGGACGCCGGCAACAAGCACCTGGTCGACGAGGTGCTCAAGCAGAAGATCGGCTTCGACGGCCTGGTGGTCTCCGACTGGAACGCGATCGGCCAGGTCACCGGCTGCACCAACGATCACTGCCCCCAGGCGATCAACGCCGGCATCGATCTGTTCATGGTGCCGGCCGACTGGCGGACGTTCATCCCCAACACCATCGCCGACGTGCGCGCCGGCCTCATCCCGATGTCGCGGATCGACGACGCGGTCACCCGGATCCTGCGCGTCAAGAAGCGCGCCGGCCTGTTCGAGCTGCCGCGACCGTCGCAGCGCGCGCTCGCCAACGATCCGAAGAACCTGGTCGACCGCCCGCTCGCCCGCCGCGCGGTGCGCGAGTCGCTGGTGCTGCTCAAGAACGAGGGCGCGGTGTTGCCGCTGCGCGTCGATCGCAAGATCCTCGTCGTCGGCAAGAGCGCCGATAGCCTGCAGAACCAGACCGGCGGGTGGTCGTTGACCTGGCAAGGCGGACCGTGGACGTTCGGCCCGACCGACGCCAACCTCAACAGCGACTTTCCCAACGGCGAGACCATCCTGGCGGGCATCCGCGACAAGGTCGGCGCGGCCCACGTGACCTACAGCATCGACGGCGCCGGCGTGAACGTGGCCGACTTCGACGCGGTGATCGCGGTGATCGGCGAGCGGCCGTACGCCGAGAACTTCGGCGACGTCGCGACCGCGCTCGGCAACCACGACTCCACCGACACCTCGCTGCGCACGCTCGAGCTCGGCGTGCGGCTGCCCGAAGATCGCGCCGTGCTGCAGGCGGTGAGCGGCCACGGCGTCCCGGTCGTGACCGTCCTGGTCTCGGGCCGCGTGCTCTACGCCAACACCGAGATCAACCTGTCGAACGCGTTCGTCGCCGCGTGGCTACCCGGGACCGAGGGCGGCGGCGTGGCCGACGTGCTGTTCCGCCAGCGCAATGGCGCGGTCGGGTTCGACTTCACCGGCACGCTGCCGGTGTCGTGGCCGCGCGCGGCCTGCCAGACCCAGGTCAACGTCGGTGACCCTGGCTACGATCCGCAGTTCGCGTTCGGCTACGGCCTGACCTACCGGAGCCGCAGCCGCGTCGGCGTGCTCGATGCGACGCCGGGCCCGCTCGCCGGCTGCCCGTAGCGCCGCGGGGTCGATGCGCGGGCCTCGCGCCGGCCGATCTGGGAGCCTCCTCGGCGTCAGGGTACGGTGAGCTCGAACGCCACCGCGTAGTTCGGCTGCGCCTGGCCGGTGAACATCCCCACGGTCCGGTCGGAGTCGATGAGCTTGCCCCAGCGCCGGGAGACCCCCTGCAGCGCGACGCCATCGCTGGTCGCGGCGTAACCGACGATCGCGCCGCTGGGCACGGTGCTGGCCGCCGTGATCTGCACGGTGTCGTTCACGATCTGCACCGCGTTGATGACGATCGCCGTGTTGCCGGTTCGCAGCTCGAAGCCGCGGCCGTTCCTCCACTCGGTGAGCAGCGGCCCCTGGTGCGGCGCGGGCAGCGCGGTGTCCCAGGCCAGCGGCGGGTTGGGCACGTGGAACCGCACGGTGACGACGTTGCCGCTGCGGGTGACCGAGATCGGCTGGAGCGGCTGCCAGCTCGCGCCGAGCGCGACGCGCTGGAAGTAGACCTCGGCGTACTTCTCGCCCAGGAGCTCGTAGCCGCGCGTCACCAGATGGATGTTGTCGGAGGCGTACGGATACTGATACTTCGGACCGGCGCAGATGATGTTGTTCGGATGGTCGACCCCGGCTCGCCACTCCGCGATCGTCGCCGGCGCGACGGGGGTGCGCTGGCCCGCGGTGAAGCCGAACGAGTGCTGCTGTGACGTGATGAGGGGAATGCTCTGACTCTGTCCGGTGATCGCCCGCAGGTCGTTGTTGTAGTCGGTCCAGAGCTGGAACATCGCGGCCTCGTAGCCGGTATTGCCCGAGTCGGTCTCGCCGTGGGTCAGCACGATCGCGCCGATCCCGTAGGTCTTGCCGCGCGCGGCCGCCAGGCGCTTGATCGCGGACGCCTCGAACAGCGTCGCCGCGTACGCGCGGCCCGTGCTCGTACCGCCGCTGACGACCTCGTGGGCGGTCTTGTTGATCACGCTCATCCCCTGGCCGCTTTCACCGACCACGGTGTGGACCTGCTGGTAGTCGGCGGCGCCCGCCTGGTGAGCCAGGTTGGTGACCTGCGCGGCCATCGCCGCGTGAAACGTCTCGCCGTAGAGGTTGGGTGGATAGGCGCTCGGAAACGTCGTGGCGAGCGGCCGGATCGGCTCGACGAACGGCACGAGCGACAGCGCGCCCGCGTTCGCGTTGAACGGCGGCACCTGCGCGCCGTTGAGCGCCAGCTTCAGGTTGTTGAAGTGCGGCTGGGTCGCCGCCGCCGAGAAATTCGGCGCCTGGGCTCCCACCGACAGGCTCTGACCGGTCCCGACGATCCCGGTGATCCCGAACGGCTGGAGGATCGCAGCCGGCGTGACCGCGCCGGGCGCGAGGCTCACCTCGTCGATCTCTGGTGTTTCGGACTCGGGACTACCGCGCCCCCCGCTGTCTTGACGATCGGCGGAGACACAGCCGAGCGTCGCAGCGCCGAGCGTACCGGCAATCAAGAACGCTAGATCTAGAAGTCGATTCCGCATGACCGGAGCCTACCAGAGACGCGGGAATCCAGACACGTTACGATCCCGTGGTCGCTCTCTCATGCTGCCGTGGTCGCTCTCTCATGCTGCCGTGGTCGCTCTCTCATGCTGTCGTGGTCGCCCTCTCATGCTGTCGTGGTCGCGGTGTCGCGCGCGATCGACTCCGGATGACCGCCAAGACAACCGATCATGACGAGCCGCGTGATCGGCGAGCCAGCCCGCGGCGCC
>Ga0302321_100001711_pt1 | contig 18791 bp, 10 predicted proteins | sample Fen_T0_1_FD_202505 | JGI IMG/M metagenome (GOLD analysis project Ga0302321, IMG submission 202505) | Peat permafrost microbial communities from Stordalen Mire near Abisko, Sweden - Fen_T0_1 | ecosystem: Environmental > Terrestrial > Soil > Wetlands > Permafrost | place: Sweden: Abisko...
GAGGACCGCAGCTCGGCGAGCAAGTGGCGCGTGCGCTCGCGAAGCGCATCGTCGATCGGGATCTCGACGCGCTGCTTGGAGGCCGCGAAATACAGCACACCACGCTCAACGGTGTAGCCGTTCTCCTCGAGGATCAGCGCCTGCGCGCAGAGCTGGACGCGCTCGGGCTCCCACGCGCCCTCGGCCAGGTCGGGCGCGCGTCCGCGCTTGTAGTCGACCGGCGTGGCGGTGGGGCCATCGGCTTCGACCAGATCCATGCGGGCGATCAGGCCGGCGTGCGGCGCCGAGAGCATGACCGATCGGGCGTGAACCCGCTCGGCGGCCGGCTCGTCTGGCTCGGGCAGCGGGCCGGCCTCGACGTTGACGACACGATGCTGGAACTGGCCATCGATCGTATCGGCGTTATCGGCAAAGTCGCCCTGGACCCATTCGAGATATGCCAGTCTCGGGCAATATGCGTGTTCGTTCAACATGCGCGCGGGGACGAGCTCGGGGGCGCCGCTAGGTCGTTGCATGATCACCTGTGGACAGCCAGCGAATGCCGCCGTCCGCCGTATAGAGCAGGCCCGCGCGGACGGCCTGCGGCGACAGCGCGGCGCGGAGGGCCTCGGCGTAGCCCCGCACCTGATCGACGTAGTTCGGGAGCACGCCCGCGAGATCGACGGGCGGCGCGTCGGTCTTGAAGTCGAGCACGAGCAGGTGATCGCGTCGCGCGGCGACCAGATCGATGTAGCCCGCCACCAGCTCGCCTCGCGCGGTCAGCCCGGAGATCGGGTATTCGAGCGCGCAGCTGGCGAGCTCGAGGTCGAGCGCGCGGAGCGCCGCCACCGCGCGGCGGACGTCCGCAGCCGCAGCGGGGAGGTGCGCCGCGAGGCCGGTCTGCGAGGCTGCCTGGATCACGGCTTGTTCGGGCGACTGGCCCGCACGCCAGGTGAGCCCGATCGCGAGGTGAACGGTGGCGCCGAACCGCGTGCCGAACCGGCCTCGCCTGCCCCACCACGGGTGCGGCTCGGAGGCGTCCGTGAACGCGATCGGCGTGTGGCGAGGTCGCGAGGCGGCGGCCGCGCGCGCCGCGAACGCGCGTTGCAACTCGCGGTCGCGCCCCGTGACCACGCGCGCGGTCGCGGGCGGGGCTGGCGCGGCCGCGTCGAACCAGGCCGCATGCGCGGCGGGCGTGTGCGGCGGCTGGGTCAGGACCGCCGGCGACGGCGTGGCGAGGAGCGTGCCCAGGATGCGGTCCGCGCGGGGTGCGCCTACCTGGGGAATCACGAGCAGGTCCCGCGCCCGCGTCGCCGCGACGTAGACCACGCGCCTCCGCTCGTGCTCGCGCATCGTGCGCTCGGCGGTCGCGGTGTCCGAGCCGGGCGGCTCGCTCCAGCGCAGGCCATCGAGCTGGATCGACCAGGTGCGTCCGTCGCGCGCGACCGCCCAGGGCTCGAACACCGCGCGCTCCTTCCAGCCCGCGCGGCCATCCCAGAGGACGACGACCGGAAACTCGAGGCCCTTGGCCTGATGGACGGTCATCACCCGCACCGCCGCGGCGGTGACCGGAGGTGGCCGGTCGAGCCGCGGCGGGTGATCGATCCAGTCGCGCAGCTGCTCCATCGTGGCGTCGAAGTCGAGCCGATCGGCGAGCGCCCGTGCCTCGACCTGAAAGCACAGCTCGCGCAGGCAGCTCAGCCGCTGGCTCGCGTTGGGGCCGAGCGCGATCGTGCGGCCGATGCCGGTCTGCTCGAGCAGCGCGCGCGCCGTGGCGCCGGGTCCGCGCGCGAACCGATCGCGCCGCAGCTCGCGGATGATCGCGCGCGCCTGGGCCGCGCGATCCTCGGGATCGTCGTCGCGAGCGCGCGCGAGATCGCCGAGGCTCACCGCGAAGAACGGCGGCCGCAGGAGGGCGGCGATCGCGACGCCATCGTCGCGATCCGCGAGCGCGCACAGCCCGAGCAAGAACTGGACCTGCAGCGGATCGGCGAGGAAGACCGTCCCTCCGTGGGCGGCGTACGGAACATCGTCGCGATCGAGCGCATCGAACAGGACGCGCAGCTGGGTGGTGGCGATCGCGAGGACCGCGACGTCGCCGTATCCGATCGGCCGGGCGATCTCGGTGACAGGATCCACGATCTCCACGGCGCTGTGATGGACCAGCCACCGCACGTATCTGGCGATCACCTCGGCCTCGAGCGACCGATCCGCGGCGGCGTCGCCGGCGTCGAGCAGGCTGCAGGGCACCGCGTGGATCGGCAGCGCCGGACCGGTCGGCCGCCCGACGGTCAATGGCTGATAGGGCACCTCGCCCGGAGGCACGAGCGACTCGGCGCGCGCAGCCGACCCCAGGATGCCGGCGAACTGAGTATTGATCCAGGCGACCAGCGACGGCGCGCTGCGATAGGACGACGACAGCCGGATCGCGACGTGCGGAGACCGCTCGACGATCGCGATGGCGCGCCGATAGGTCGCGATGTCGGCGCGCCGGAAGCGATAGATCGATTGCTTCGGATCGCCGACGACGGTCAGCGTGCCCGGGCCGACGGTCACGTGATCCCACGAAGCCGCGGCGCTGCCGCGCTCGCACAGCAGCACGACGATCTCGGCCTGCAGGGGATCGGTGTCTTGAAACTCATCGACCAGGATGTGGTCGAACAGCCCCTGACAGGCGGCGCGAATCTCGCGATCGTCGCGGAGCAGATCGCGCAGGCGAAGCAAGAGATCGACGTGATCGACGACCTGATGCCGCGCCTTCACTTGGTCGTAGACCTGCAGCACGACCGGGCGAAGCCGTGCCAGCCGGATCGCCAACCACTGGCGCAGCGGGGCGAGCAGATCGTCGCGCAGCGCCCGATCGCGAACCGGCTGCTTGCGGGCTTCGCCAATGAGGATCTGCCAGGCGGTCCAGGCGCGCGGGTCGCCGGCGAACTCGTGCTTCTTGCGCGGCGGTTCGCTGGCCTTGCCAAGCGGCCCCCGCTCGAGCCATTCGACCACGACCTGGAAGATCGCCGCCGGATCGGCTTCGTCGCGCGCGCGGCGCAGCAGGTCACCGGTCGCCCGTAGCCAGCGCGCGCCGATCGAGTCCCCCTGCACGTCCGCGACGAGCGCGAGGTACTCGGCGGTCGCGGCCTCGAACGCGCCGCGGTCGAGTTCGACCGGTGCGGGGTCGTCGGCCAGGACGTCGCGGTGGCGCACGAAGTTCGCGACCAGGCCGTCGAGGCCGTGATAGGTCCAGAACTCGGTCTCGAGCGATCGGGCGCGTAGCCCGGCGCGCTGCGCGTCGAGGATCGTCGAGGTCGCCTCGGCGGCGCGCGCCGCGGCCGGACCGCCGCGCATCCGATCGACGAGCGTGGCGGTCTCCGCGCCGTGCAGGAGGCTCGAGACGCACTCGTCGACCAGCCGATCGGCGGCGTCGTCCAGCTGGTAGCGCGGATCGAGCTGCGCCTGCGCGGGGTACTTGCGCAACAGCCGATCGGCAAACCCATGGATCGTCGCGATGGGCGCGGTGTCGATCGCGCCGAGCGCGCGGCGCAGCAGCCCTGCCCGTGGTGCGTCCGAGGGCAGTGCCGCGGCCTGCGTCAAGAGCTGCTGGCGGGTTCGCACGCGCAGCTCGCCGGCGGCCTTGCGCGTGAACGTGAGGGCGGCGATCCGCTCGATCGCCAGCGGCACCCCGCCGTCGTGAGGGGCGATCAGCGCCGCGATCCGCTCGACGATCAAGCGCGTCTTGCCCGTGCCGGCCGACGCCTCGACGAGCACATTGCGAGCGCGCTCGGTCACGGCCTGGCGACGATCGTCATGCTCGGCGCTCGCCATCACGCTCGCAGCTCCCGGTAGCGCGCGAGCTGGCCGGTGGCGCCGCGCAGGTCGTCGCGTCGCCCGTCGCCGCACACGCGCGCAAACGCACATCGCCGGCAATCCGAGGCCATCGGGGTCTGGGGGTAGGCGCCTTCGAGGAGCAGGCCCCGCGCCAGATCCAGCCAGGCCCTACCCTTCGCGCGCAGCGCGTGGCGGTCCGCGCGAAACGCCCGCTCCGGGCGCGGCGCGAAGCGGTCGGTGTAGACATACGCGGCGGCCACGTCGCCCGGGAGGCCCCAGGTGGGCGCCAGGTGCTCCGCGACGACGGCATACACGGCGAGCTGCAGATCGATCGCGACGTCGGGATCGCCTCGGTCGGGTTCGCGCGGCGCGCGGCCGGTCTTGAGGTCGCGGACCAGCACCCACGCGCCCTCACGGTCGAGGCGATCGATCCGGCCGGCCAGAAACAGCGGCCCCTGCGAGGTCGGCATCGCCAGCGGATCGCCGGCCGCACCAAACGCTCGCTCGACGTCGATGAGCGTCCGCGCGCGCCCCTCTGCCCAGTCGAGCTCGATCCAGCGCCGCACGTCGCGGTGCAAGCGGCGGCGCTCGGCGGCGACCACCTCGCGCCCTGCGAGCGGCGCTCGCGCCACGAGATCGTCCAGGGCCCGGTCGGCGAGCTCGACGGCGAGCGCGCACCACGCCTCGAGCGGGCCTTGCCTCGCGCCGAACGCAACCCCGTGAAGCCGCGCGAACTGCTCGGCGATCCCGTGCACCAGCAGCCCGTAGGCTCGCGGGTCGATGCGGCTTGGGTCCGCGCCGGGCTCGCGGGGCCGGAAGCCGAGGACGTGCGCGAGGAGGAAGCGATGCGGACAGCTGAGCAAGTCGCGCAGCCGCGCCACCGAGGTCGGGTGGGTGGCGCCAAGTCCGGGCACGAGCTGCGTCAACCGAGCGGGGCCGAGGATTCCATGCATCGCCGCCTGGCGATCGGCGATCGCGCCGGGATCGATGACCACGGCGCGGGTCCACTCGCTCGGCACGTCATCGGCGCCGGCCGCCACGCGGTCGAGCCAGCACGCTGGCGTGAGCGGCGCCGCGATGCGCCGAGCCCCTCCGGCGCGACGCGCGGGGCCGAACGCGTCGCGCTCGAGCTCGCGCCGGGTCGGAAAGCTGCCGGCGGCCCGCCCGGTGGCGGCATCGGGCCGACCGAGCGCCGCGGCGATCTCGACGAACAGCGCGGCGGGCTCGCGTTCGCCGCCGCCAGCATCGGTCAGCGGCGCGGAGATCACGAGGCGCTCGCCGGTGGCGCGAACCACTTGATCGAACGCATGCAGCTGCGCCGCGGCGAACTCCGCGTCGCCGGGCATCGCGTCCGCCGGCAGCCGGCGGCGCTGCTCCGCCGGCAACACGGGATCTTCGCGCAGCGTGCGCGGGAACATGCCCTCGGCGGCGCCGAGGATCCGCACGGCGCGAAACCCGAGCCCCGCGGCTTCGAGCACGGTCCCGACGTAGACCGCCGGTTCGCCAAACCGGCCGTCGCGAATCCGCGCCGCCGCGATCTGCTCGGCGATCAGCTGCATCGCCTCGACACCGACGACGCCGGACGTGACGCGATCCTTGGCCAGCGCACCGATCGCGACGTCGAGCGACGCGAGGATCTCCGCGATCGCGCGCGGCATGACGACGTGATCGGTCACGAAGGCCCGGACCGCCGCCCACAGCGCCGCGAGGCTGGCACCGGCGATCACGTCAGCCGCGACCGCGACCACGGCCGAGATCGCCGGCGCGAGCCCACCCGCCGACGGATCCGGACTGGCCGCCACGCGGTCGCGCCACTGCAGCGCATCGCCGGGCCGCGCGGCGCTGCCACCGCGCGCGCCGAGCGCCTCGACCAGGGCACGCGCGCGCCCGGGCGAGACGTGGCCGTCATCGCCGCGCCGCAGCCGCGGGACCAGCTCGATCAACGCCGCCGCGGGGAGAAAGCCGACCAGCGCGTTTGCGACTGCCAGCAGGCGTGCCCCCGCGGCGGTCGAGGTCGCTGGACGGCCGCACGCCAGGTAGACGGGCGTCGGTGCCGCCGGTCCGGACCGCTCCGCGATGCGCGTCGCGAGCAGCGCCGCGAGCGGATCGGGCGTGGGCACGAGGATCGCGATGTCCTGGAGTGGGGTCTCGTGATGAAACACCTCGTCGACGACCCAGCGCGCCGCGGCGTCGACCTCCTCGTCGATGCCGGCGTGCACCTCGAGCGTGACGCTGCCGTCGGGCCCCTGGCTTCGGCGGCGTTCGGCGTGGGCGATCTGCGCCGGTGGGGCGAACAGGTACTCGCACAGAACGCCGAGCTCGGTGGAGCGGCGCGGCACCGCGACGCATGAGCCGGCGATCTCGGCGGCCGCGGCGCCGAACCGCGCGGCCATGCGCACCACCGCGGCGCGCCGGAGCGGTCGCGCCACGACCACGCCGATCGTCGCGCGAGGGATCACCCGCACCAGCGCGGCGTCGACCGCTGGCATGGTGTTCGTGACCACTGCCAGGACGGGGCCCGCCCACGGCCACACCGCCGGTGCAGCTGCGAGCACGAGCCCGGCCTGCTTCAGGATGCGCGGCAGCGTCCACGAGCCGGCGGCGGCGTCATCGAGCGCGCGCCAGATGCTCGCGAGGTCCGCCATGCGCGGAGTGGCCAGGCGGTCGAGATCCGCCGGCTCGAGCGCCGCCTCCTCCAGCTGCTCGATCGTCGACGCGAACGCGGCCTCCCAGCCCGGCGTCTCAAGCTCATCGGTGCGATAGCACGCGAGCGCGGGGTTCGACCGCAGCCACGCGCGGAACCGAAGCGGGCGCCGCTGCTCCTCCCCGACGCGGTACGCGACCCCGGCCGCATCGAGGACCGCACACGCCACGGCGGGCAGCGTGAGCAAGCGCGTCCCCGCCAGCGCCCCAGGCGCGTCTGACGAAAGCTGACAGCGCAGGATATGTGCGTGCGCCTCGGTCGGCACCAGGACGGTGCGCGCCGGCAGCGGACCTGCGACCGGGAGCGCGGCGACCGCGGCTGCCCAGGATGCAGGGTCCGAGATCCGGACATAGCATGCGCGGTGCGGTGGTTCCGTGGCGGGTTCGACGGCGGCTTCGCTCACATGATGGGGGCGCCGCGGACGTCGTCCGCACGACAGAAATCGCATGGCTCGATGAAGTAAGCCGCCGCCCGGCTGGCGCCGCGGGTGCCGTACGCATCGATCGCTTCAACGGCGCCGTCGATCTTCATCGACGGAGACCCGCAACGGTGATGATGCTTGCGCTCCCCGCCGGCGAGGCCTTCAATGCCGCCGTCGAGCATCATCGCCGTAGACAGCGCGCACCACGTGTGGTCACGCTTCTCTGTCCGGCTTCAATGGGGCCGTCGATCTTCATCGACGGAGACCCGGAGCTGGCAGATTCTCGAGCAGAGCACGGTTATGCTTAAATGGGGCCGTCGATCTTCATCGACGGAGACAGGCCGTTCTCCTGATTGAGGTGCTCCGCATGCTCGAGCTTCAATGGGGCCGTCGATCTTCATCGACGGAGACCCGAGGCGAGCCGAGCGGCGAGCATCATCAGTATCGCTTCAATGGGGCCGTCGATCTTCATCGACGGAGACAAGGCGGCGGTCCTCGCCGGCGCCGCCAGCGCGGGGCTTCAATGGGGCCGTCGATCTTCATCGACGGAGACGATGGGCGCTTGTCGGCGCCGCTCGAGCTGTCGGTTGCTTCAATGGGGCCGTCGATCTTCATCGACGGAGACGCATCGCAAACGATGCGCGCAGCACGCGGGGGCTGGCTTCAATGGGGCCGTCGATCTTCATCGACGGAGACAGCCTCGTTCCACACGCGAGCGCGCGCGGCCGCGGAGCTTCAATGGGGCCGTCGATCTTCATCGACGGAGACGGGTTGCAGGCACCGCCACGGCGCCGACGACGGACCGTGCTTCAATGGGGCCGTCGATCTTCATCGACGGAGACCCGGTTGTCATTGGGGGGACCGGCAGCAATGGAGTGATGCTTCAATGGGGCCGTCGATCTTCATCGACGGAGACGAACCAGCGGTCACGATCGCCCCTGGGATACGTAAGCTTCAATGGGGCCGTCGATCTTCATCGACGGAGACGAGGGAGCACGACGGCTGTTCGCTCTCGCCGGCATGCTTCAATGGGGCCGTCGATCTTCATCGACGGAGACGAGAACGACGATGGCCTCGGGTTCGTTCAGTTCTAGCTTCAATGGGGCCGTCGATCTTCATCGACGGAGACACGCCGAGCTTCCGTGGGTCGTGCTGGCGTTTCGCAGGCTTCAATGGGGCCGTCGATCTTCATCGACGGAGACACGAACGCCGACCAGCCGCGGGCATCGTGGCTGGTCGCTTCAATGGGGCCGTCGATCTTCATCGACGGAGACGTCTCGACTCCGCGCTCGAGTGCAGCGGTAATTGCGCTTCAATGGGGCCGTCGATCTTCATCGACGGAGACCCGTAGGCCGGCACGGTGATGGTGGCGTACTTGACCTGCTTCAATGGGGCCGTCGATCTTCATCGACGGAGACTCGTCCGGGAGGGCCCTGGGGGCGCCAAGGTGCTCGAGCTTCAATGGGGCCGTCGATCTTCATCGACGGAGACACGAGGTAGCCGTCACCGCCGGTCACCATCGCATCGTGCTTCAATGGGGCCGTCGATCTTCATCGACGGAGACGGTCTTCGGACGGGAGATCGCATTGTGCAGGTAAACGTGCTTCAATGGGCCGTCGATCTTCATCGACGGAGACTCGCCGGGCGCGCGCGCGAGCGCCGGCCGAGCCTCAGCTTCAATGGGGCCGTCGATCTTCATCGACGGAGACCTAGCCCGCGCGTAGCGCGCTCTCTACTTCCGGCCCGCTTCAATGGGGCCGTCGATCTTCATCGACGGAGACACGCTCTTACCCCGAACGCCTACGTCTGCGACTACGAGCTTCAATGGGGCCGTCGATCTTCATCGACGGAGACCCCTCCACGGCAGCGGCGAACGTGGTTACCGAATCTGCGCTTCAATGGGGCCGTCGATCTTCATCGACGGAGACCCGCCTGCCGGTCGACGCGCCAGCGGCGGCGGCGGAGCTTCAATGGGGCCGTCGATCTTCATCGACGGAGACGGTAGCAGGATCCAGCGAGTCGACGAACGAGATCAGCGATGCTTCAATGGGGCCGTCGATCTTCATCGACGGAGACCGTGTGGGCGCCGGCGCTACGCCCGCGGCCACGGCCGGCTTCAATGGGGCCGTCGATCTTCATCGACGGAGACCCGGAAAGCTCATTCGCATCCTCCATGTATGCTGTAGCTTCAATGGGGCCGTCGATCTTCATCGACGGAGACCCCTGGACATGATGACCGTGTGGCGCGACGACGCGCACATGCTTCAATGGGGCCGTCGATCTTCATCGACGGAGACGACGTACGAGGACATATCGGGCGACTACTCTCAGGTGCTTCAATGGGGCCGTCGATCTTCATCGACGGAGACATGCCATCGACATCGAAGCCGATCCGGCTCTCGAGGCTTCAATGGGGCCGTCGATCTTCATCGACGGAGACACTCGGCGCGATCATCGCCATCGCGGCACAGCATCCGCTTCAATGGGGCCGTCGATCTTCATCGACGGAGACTTCCGCGGGGCCGAAAGAGAAGAGACCTCATGTACGCACAGCTTCAATGGGGCCGTCGATCTTCAACGACGGAGACACCCCGCCAACTACCTGAGCCCGCTGCCACGCCTCGCTTCAATGGGGCCGTCGATCTTCATCGACGGAGACGTTCTGGCCGTCGCGGTGACGCCTCACCATGTCGTCGCTTCAATGGGGCCGTCGATCTTCATCGACGGAGACCGTCGGGTCCGGGTCCTGAGATGCCGCAGCGCTTGACAAGCTTCAATGGGGCCGTCGATCTTCATCGACGGAGACGTCCGCCTTCGGAGCATGGTGCTCCGACATGGACAGTCTGCTTCAATGGGGCCGTCGATCTTCATCGACGGAGACTCGCTCAACGAGACGCTGAATCTACCGCCAGGGCAGCTTCAATGGGGCCGTCGATCTTCATCGACGGAGACACCGGTGCGCGCGGCCGGCGCCCGGCTGCATGCCAGGGCTTCAATGGGGCCGTCGATCTTCATCGACGGAGACACGCGACAGCTTGCGCGTCGGGTCGCCGAGGTGAGGCTTCAATGGGGCCGTCGATCTTCATCGACGGAGACACCGCTGAGATGCCGCACGATCCGGCGCTCGAGCAGGCGCTTCAATGGGGCCGTCGATCTTCATCGACGGAGACGCGTTGAACGCTGGACGCTGGGCGTTGGGCGTTGGGCGTTGCTTCAATGGGGCCGTCGATCTTCATCGACGGAGACCAGCTCGCCCGGCATCACTGCACCCCCGCTGGCGTCTTGCTTCAATGGGGCCGTCGATCTTCATCGACGGAGACAGGCGGGCTCGCGTCGCTCGGATGCACTCTCGTCGCCGGCTTCAATGGGGCCGTCGATCTTCATCGACGGAGACACGACTACCACTCCGCCGTAAATGAGGGTATTGAGATGCTTCAATGGGGCCGTCGATCTTCATCGACGGAGACCGCTCGAGATCGTCGCGCGCAACGCACCGATGACCGCCGCTTCAATGGGGCCGTCGATCTTCATCGACGGAGACGGGCGCGGCGGCGGCGGCGGCGGCGTGACGGCGCGGCTTCAATGGGGCCGTCGATCTTCATCGACGGAGACGTGACCGACCAGACAGCCGCCTCCTTGGCGGATGAGCTTCAATGGGGCCGTCGATCTTCATCGACGGAGACGACAATTCCGCAAGTGAGTGTCACTATCGTCAGGGAGCTTCAATGGGGCCGTCGATCTTCATCGACGGAGACATCGCGCTCTCGGCGCATGCCAATAGTAATCTTTCCACGCTTCAATGGGGCCGTCGATCTTCATCGACGGAGACGTCCGTCGGACCAAGCAGTCTTCCAACGGGCAGCGAGCTTCAATGGGGCCGTCGATCTTCATCGACGGAGACTCAGCGCGTCCGGACCGCGCTCGCCCAGTTTCTGCTGCTTCAATGGGGCCGTCGATCTTCATCGACGGAGACTCGCCGAGACCCGTCGCGAACGGGACCGCCAGCGCGCTTCAATGGGGCCGTCGATCTTCATCGACGGAGACGAGCGTAGGGCGGTGCTGCGGTTCGGAGCCACGGTGCTTCAATGGGGCCGTCGATCTTCATCGACGGAGACACAAGCCCACCACGGGGCTCGCCGGCGGCGCCGGCGGGCTTCAATGGGGCCGTCGATCTTCATCGACGGAGACAGCAACCGACTACCCCGACGGAGACGTGAAGCTATGCTTCAATGGGGCCGTCGATCTTCATCGACGGAGACTCGTCCCGCGACACCGGCACCGGGCAGACCATCAATGTGCTTCAATGGGGCCGTCGATCTTCATCGACGGAGACCGCAGCGTTAGCGTGGCCGGCGGAGTGGCGGACCTAGCTTCAATGGGGCCGTCGATCTTCATCGACGGAGACCGTGGCCGGCGGCCGAGCTGCCCGAGACGGTCAGCACGCTTCAATGGGGCCGTCGATCTTCATCGACGGAGACCTCGCGCATCCAGGCGCGCTACATGACCGAGCGCGGGCTTCAATGGGGCCGTCGATCTTCATCGACGGAGACCCGGCCAGTCCGGCTACTCGTGGAGCGATTTTCTTGCGCTTCAATGGGGCCGTCGATCTTCATCGACGGAGACCTGTGCGATCGCGGGCCTGTCGGGTGACGTCGGGCCGGCTTCAATGGGGCCGTCGATCTTCATCGACGGAGACGGTGGCCTCGAGCTCGGCCGGCTGTCTCGTTTGGGTGCTTCAATGGGGCCGTCGATCTTCATCGACGGAGACATGGAGAACACGATGAACGGCGCACAACTCTTCTGGCTTCAATGGGGCCGTCGATCTTCATCGACGGAGACACTCGGTCGCACGGTGCGCTACCGGCGCGGCGACCTGCTTCAATGGGGCCGTCGATCTTCATCGACGGAGACTTGCCAGGCCTGGAGGTACCGATCCAACCTCTCGCGATGCTTCAATGGGGCCGTCGATCTTCATCGACGGAGACGAGACCGCCATCTTCGAGCTACTCACGACCTGCACGCTTCAATGGGGCCGTCGATCTTCATCGACGGAGACGCGGGCCATGCTGATGCTCGACCCTGCGGCCAAGGCGCTTCAATGGGGCCGTCGATCTTCATCGACGGAGACCGATCCGTCGGCCGGCCGGCTCACCGTGGAGCTCGGAGCTTCAATGGGGCCGTCGATCTTCATCGACGGAGACCTGCGGAGTGGCGCTTCCCGACGCCGCACGGAAGCGTGCTTCAATGGGGCCGTCGATCTTCATCGACGGAGACGACCGCCGGGCCGTAGTTCGACCCCAGTCCGTTGTTGTCGCTTCAATGGGGCCGTCGATCTTCATCGACGGAGACACTCTGATATCATCAGAGTTCTTGAGATGGAAGATAGGCTTCAATGGGGCCGTCGATCTTCATCGACGGAGACAGTACGCAGCGGTGTTCACCTATCGCTCCTCCTCCCTGCGCTTCAATGGGGCCGTCGATCTTCATCGACGGAGACCCGGGTCCGGAGGGCGCCGCGCTGGCCGACAACCTGCTTCAATGGGGCCGTCGATCTTCATCGACGGAGACCGTCGCCGATCGCCCACAGCTCGGCCGTGTCACGCGTGCTTCAATGGGGCCGTCGATCTTCATCGACGGAGACGTGGTGGGGATGTCGCCATTCGCTCGCGCTCGACGTGCTTCAATGGGGCCGTCGATCTTCATCGACGGAGACACTGCGCCGGCCCCCAGGAGTCGGTCACCTGCAGCGAGCTTCAATGGGGCCGTCGATCTTCATCGACGGAGACATTGCGCTACATCTTCGTGCCCTCGGCGAGGAGTCGCTTCAATGGGGCCGTCGATCTTCATCGACGGAGACTCCAACCTCGCATTGCGCGTCCTCAGCTGATGCTGTGGCTTCAATGGGGCCGTCGATCTTCATCGACGGAGACCGGGTCGTGCTCCACGGCAGTGACGTGTACGTGGAGACGGCTTCAATGGGGCCGTCGATCTTCATCGACGGAGACTCGGCGATCCGGTCGACAAGAGCGATTGCGACGCGATGCTTCAATGGGGCCGTCGATCTTCATCGACGGAGACCTCCCCTCGCGCAGCACCACCCTGCGCACGTTCTCGTCGCTTCAATGGGGCCGTCGATCTTCATCGACGGAGACCGGCGATCCGGTCGACAAGAGCGATTGCGACGCGATGCTTCAATGGGGCCGTCGATCTTCATCGACGGAGACACTGGTTTGCTCCTCCGCGCGCGTGCGCGCTTTTTCTTGCTTCAATGGGGCCGTCGATCTTCATCGACGGAGACAGCCCTCCTGTTTCGCCAGGCGCACGAGGTCCGCAATCTCGCTTCAATGGGGCCGTCGATGTTCATCGACGGAGACCCTCCAGGACGCCGCCTCCGCTGACAAAGTCCTTATGCGCTTCATTGGGGCCGTCGATCTTCATCGACGGAGACTCGGCGACGCCATCGGCGGCGCCGCTGCCGATGTCGCGCTTCAATGGGGCCGTCGATCTTCATCGACGGAGACGCCGCGGCCGACGAACAGCACCCAGACCATCATTACGCTTCAATGGGGCCGTCGATCTTCATCGACGGAGACGTCGTGGTTGCCTTCCGTCTCCACGTACACATCACCACCATGCTTCAATGGGGCCGTCGATCTTCATCGACGGAGACTCGATGATGTCGCTCACTGCTCCTCCGCCATCATGCGCACGCTTCAATGGGGCCGTCGATCTTCATCGACGGAGACTTGATAGCCTGAAAGTCGTCATGGTTAAGTATGGCCTGCTTCAATGGGGCCGTCGATCTTCATCGACGGAGACTTGGACCACCCGACCACGCGCGTGCTGTTGGCCGTAGCTTCAATGGGGCCGTCGATCTTCATCGACGGAGACAGCATCGTCTAATTCCTGTTATATTTCATGAGCTTACATGGCTATTTTCGAGCGGCCTACCCATAGCACCAGCCATGAGCGAGCCTCAGCGAGGCGCTGACGGGAACACGCTGTAGTTTCAATAAGTTGTGCAACTCGAGCGGCGACCCGAAGTTGCGGTGCACGTGACCGCTCGAAACGCCGCCCGGTTGCTGGGCTATGCAGTTGTCAATGAACAACCAGACGTTAGGTTACCACGACGGTCCGCTCCGGTGCCAGGTAGCGCTGGCTGATGGCGGTGACGCAAGTTGCGGCATGGCCTTCCACAGGGCGAAGGGCCGATGATAGCAGGAGCTGATTTGCTGGGTATGCGATCGAGGGCGTCCGAGAGGTCACAGCGAACACCGAACACTGGACATGATCGCCGCGGCCGCGCGGGCTATTGAATACGTGATTGCATCGCTCACCGCTGGAGATATCGTATGGCGCGCGTGGTTCAGCGCGCCGGCGGAACGACCGCCGCCGGGGAGAACGAGCCATAGCCACCCTGATCGGAGCGCTGGATCCGGCTGCGGAACACGGTCTCCACGCCGTAGGCGCGCCGCTGCGACTGGGTCCAGGCCGTCGCGTCGAGGCGCAGCAGCGAGGCGACCGCGCTGGCTTCTGCTGCGGGGGACCAGACCGGCCAGGTGAAGGCGCCGTCTTTCCAGCCGCCGGTGACGCCGGTGGTCACCAGGCGCGATCCGCGGGCGACGACTGGAAAGTACGTGAGACCGAGCACGGCCAGCCAGTTGGCACCCGGCACACTGCCCCGCTTCTCCTTGGACGGGTTACCGGCTCGCAGGGCGTAGAGCCGGGTCACCGAGGCGTCCCAGGTCAGCGATGGCAGCGGCGAGGTGTTGAGCCACGGGCCGTCGAGGGCCTCGCGGAGGTGCGCCGCCGTGACGCCGGCGCGCAGCGCCTCGACCATCTCGAGGAATGCTTGCTGGCCTGCCGTGAAGTGAAACGCCGTCGGCTTTGTATTGCCGTTGCGGTCGGTCACGAGGTCCGAGAACCAGGCCGCCGCGAACGCCGCGGTTCTCGGGTCTGCCTGGGCTGCCGTGGCTGCCTGGGCTGCGTGATCGAGCAGCTGACGAGCAACGCCTGGGGGTGGCTTGAGGTCGCGGGTCGCGCCCTTGGCCCCCGGGGTCACCATGGTGCCGGCCTGGTCGTAGGCCAGCTGGAGCGCGCGATTGTCGGCTTGCGCCGCGGCGTCGCGCAGGACGAGCTCGATGATCTCGTCGCGCGTGTGCGGCGTGTGGACGGCCGCGACGAAGCTGCCTTGGTCGACAAACCCGAGCCTGGGACGGCGCGCCCCGGCGGCCGCCGCGCGATCGTCGAGGACGCGAAGCAGGCCCAGCGCCGCCAGGAAGCCGAGGGGATTATTCGCCTCGAGCGCGGCCAGGGTGATCGCGGTCATGGCGCGTCCTCCGTGAGCGGCTGCTCGCTGGCGCGGTGATCGGCCAGGCGGAGCACGGCTTCGAGCCAGGCCAGGCCCCACCAGCCGTAGCGCGCGACCAGCGCCCAGAACCTGGGCGCGACGCCGCTGTCGAGGCGCGCCAGCGGGTGGCTCGTGGTGGCGGTCAGCAGGTGCTCGTCGTGCTGCCAGCGGACCGGCAGGTCGGCGGTGTCTTCGACCGGCGGCGGAAACGGCCGGCACCAGCCGTGGTGGCTGGCGACCAGGTGCAAGACCAGGTCGCGATCGTGCGCCTGGTCGAGCGCGCCGTGATGCTCCACCATCGCGAGCGACAGCAGCTCGTGGCGGTAGCCCGCGGGGTAGCCGGCGCGCTGACGCGCGATCTGGCGCTCGCGCGCGGTGCTGGAGCGCGACGCGGACTTCGCCAGGACCGGCTCGCGCGCGGTCTCGTTGCCACCGACGAGCCAGCGCTGAAACCGCGGATCGGCCTTGCCGACGTCGTGGAACCACGCCGCCAGCGCGAGGTCGGCGGCGATCGCCGCCGGGAACTCGAGCGCGAGGGCGTATTGCTGCGCCAGCGTCCGCACGTCGCGGCTGTGCGCGGCCAGCGTGACGTCCGCGCGCCGAAACGAGCTGTCGTCGTCCTCGGTCACCGCGTCGTCGGTCTCGGGCGGTAGCGAGGTCGGCGCGGTCACGGTCAGGTGGGCGCCGGCCACGGCGATCCGGCGCGACCGCGATCGCAGCGCGCCGCGCGCCGCGTCCCACTCGGTCGACGTGCCGACGAACTGCGCCGGCGCCGCCGCAGGCCACAGCGCGAGCCAGGCGTCGACCCGCGCCTCGAGGTCGTCGCGGTCGTCGTCGTCTCCTTCCGCTGCAGGGATCGCGTCGAGCATGGCGGCCGGGAAGCCCCAGACGGCGAGCGCCTCGCGCTGCAGCCGCAGGGTCGCGAGGCCGCGCCCCCGCAGCTGGGCCAGATCTCCCAGATCGATGACGGCATCGGTGGCTTCGGGGTCGAACGAGCGTTGCCGCAGGCCGCCGCGGCTGGCGTCGACGACGATCAGGTCGCCGGGTCGCAGATCACCGGGCTCGATCGGCGCGCTCGCGTCGCCGTCCCAGCGCAGGATCTGCGGGGCTCGCGGCGTCCGTGCGCGGGCGCCGCGATCGTCTTCGGCGGGCTCGCCCTCCACGTCGGCGATCGCCGCGTCCGCGGCGTGGTCTTCGAGCCACCGCCGGGCGGCGGCGAGCGGCACGGTCACGGCTTCGAGCGCCGATGGACGGCACGCCTGCAGGCGCTGGATCACCGACGCGCGCTGCGCCTCGTCGAGGCCGACGACGTCGGCCCCGGCGCGCCAGATCACCTGGACGTCGGCGCCGGGCTTGGCTTTGCCATGGAGCCACAGCGCGACGTCGGGATCGGCCACCGGTCGCTGCGAGGTCTGCGCCCACGCGTCGAGGTGCGCGGGCAGGAGCACCGGGACCTCGGCCACCGGTGGTAACAAGGTCTGGGCGTCGCTGGCCGGTAGCGCCGAGATGCCGAGATCGATCGACCCGGCGGTGGCGTGGCCGACGAGCCACCGCCAGGTGTGACCGAGCGCCTCGCCGTAGACCGGATCGTCGAAGCCCTCGGCGAGCTGATCCGAGCGGCACAGGACGACCGATTCGGAGCTTGAAAGATCGCCGCGGCGATCGACGCGCCCGAACCGCTGGCGGAGCGCGTCGAGGCTCGCGCACTCGGTGACCATCGCGTCGAAGTCGAGGTCGGCGCCCGCCTCGATGCACTGGGTCGCGACGACGATCAGCGGGCGGGCCGGCGGGGTCCGGTCTCGGCTGGCGCCGGCCCGTGGCAGCAGGTCGACCTCGACGAGACGGTCACGCTCGATCGGCCGCATCCGCCCGGTGACCAGGAGGGCATCGGTGGCGGCGCGGTGCGGCGCCAGCTGGCGAATCGCCAGCCGCGCGGTGTCCACGCGGTTGACGACGATCGCGACCACGCGCGCGCCCGCCGCTTGCCGCGCGAGCGCTTCGTGCACGGCGCGGGCCGCGACCGCCTCCAGCTTCTTCGGCTCGTCGTCTCCGGTGACCTTGACGACGTGCAGCGCGGCGCGCTTGGCGGCGGTGAGCCGCTGCCTGATCGTGGGATGCGCGCGATCCGCGTCGTCGAGCTGAAACGCGCGCGGCGCTCGAGCCCCGCGCACCGTGGCCGACATCTGGGTGACCATGAACCGCGGAGGCAGCGCCGTGTGGACGCCGCGAAACCGGTCGCGGATCTTGTCGAGGGTCTCGGCGAACGCGTTGGCGAGGTGCACCTCGTCGAGCAAGATCAGCGTGTCGTTGCCGACCAGCCCGGCGTGGATCGACGCCGAGTTCCGGCCCACCCCGTAGCCGCGAAACAACAGCCGCGAGCCCAGCTGATCCACCGTCGAGACTCCGAGCAGCGGCTGATCGGGGCGCCGCGCCCAGTCGTTATCGCGGGGCACGCCGCCACGCATCACCGCCACCGCGAACGGCGGCTCGCGGGTCGCGCCCCAGAGGGCCCTCAGGCGATCCGCGATCACGGCCAGCGGCCCGTCGGGCGCCTCGGTCAGCTTGCGCTGCAGCGATCTCGCGTGGAGCGCGCCCTGATCGACCACGATCCGGCGATCGACGACGAGGACGGTGCGACGCGGCATCCGCGCCGGCGCCGCTGCGAGGCAGTACAGCGCGATGTCGAGCGCCGTGGTCTTGCCGACCCCGGTCGGCAGGTCGAGCACCGGCGGCCAGCCCTCGGCGAGGACGGTGCGGACCAGGCGGCCTTGCCACGGGAACGCGGTGCGCCCCGGGTAGGCAGCCTCGTACATGGCGTCGAAGCTGGGGAGCGGCCTCGCAGCGACTCCCTCGATCGGGCGAGGTTGATCTCCGGGCAGCGACGTCACAGCGACTCCTTGGGGCCGTCCACCGGGAGGCACAGCCCCAGTCCCTGGTAGCGGCCCGCGCCGATCAGCAGCGGTCCATGAACGGGCTGACCGAACGCGATCCGCACGTGGACCAGGACGCGCTGGGGCTTGCGCGCCTCACTCGGAAACCGCGGGTAGCTCCGCGGCTTGGCCGTGCCGGGTAGCACGCACGACCGGACCACGTCGACCTCGCTGGGGGGCGGCAAGCCGATCCGCCCGATCGCGTCGACGATCGAGGCGCGCGCCGCCTCGAACGCGGCCGCCCGCGCGACCGGATCAGGATCGTGGAGGTCGCCGGGATTGCGATCGAGCGCGACCGGGGTCGCCGATGCCCACCGGGTAGCTGGGTGGGTCCAGCTGCGGGCTCGCAGGGTCGCCCCCGCGTCGTTCCAGCGCACGTGCGTGAGGATCAGCGGCTCGGCCCCCAGCTCGAGCTGCAAGGTCCTGGCGTCGTCGCCTGGGTCGAGCTGCCGGGTCAGGCGTTCGACGGCACGCGCGACGTGCTGCCGCCCCGCTTCGTCAGTGTCGCGCGGCAACACCAGCGCGACCCCGAGCAAGCTGCCGTCGGGGTGCGGGCCGGTCACGAACGGAAGCGGCACGACCGCC
>Ga0302321_100001712_pt1 | contig 18790 bp, 12 predicted proteins | sample Fen_T0_1_FD_202505 | JGI IMG/M metagenome (GOLD analysis project Ga0302321, IMG submission 202505) | Peat permafrost microbial communities from Stordalen Mire near Abisko, Sweden - Fen_T0_1 | ecosystem: Environmental > Terrestrial > Soil > Wetlands > Permafrost | place: Sweden: Abisko...
ACTTTCGCCCGCTTCTGCACCACATCCAGAGCAACGGCAGACACGGTGTTACACGCGATGACGATGAATTTCACATCGTGCTGAAGCAGTACATCGGTGTCCTGGAGGGCGTACTCACGAACAACCTGGGGTGACTTCGGCCCGTACGGTACACGCGCTGTATCACCAAAATAAACAATGTTTTCATGCGGTAAGTGATGCATCAATGCACGGACCACCGTCATACCACCGATACCCGAATCAAACACTCCAATAGGCTGCGCGTTCTTCATAGAAAGCTCATGCTCGTTTTTTAAGTACCGGGGCTCGATGTTGAGTGAGCCTGAATCATTGTCAGAATTTCCCGTTTGGCGCCTTCCCGTCGTACCGGGTCATCCAGCTTCCCTCCATCGGCATCGAGAAGATAGAACGAATCGACGATCCCATCAACGCGCGTGGCAATTTTGGCGAATGAAATATTCAAGCCAAGCCGTGCAATCGTTTCCGTGATGCGGTAGAGAAGTCCCATCGTATCCGGCGCATACACATCAATGATGGTAAACAGCGGATGATCTTCGAACTCAACATCGCAGCGCGTATTTGGATTCACCGTCTGAATACGCCGTTTCCATCTCATACGGTGCCGTTCGATGAGGTGCGCGATCTCGGTGAGTCCTTCCATCACGTCGGTGACATCACGGCTGATTCGTGAACACTGTTCCTCGGAGAGCGCAGCATTGGATCCGAATGCCACAATGCGGAATTTATCTATCACAATTCCGTCGCGCCGGGTGAAGACTTCTGCATTGAGAATGTTCGCATCATTTGCCGTCAGGACTCCGCAGAATTTAGAAAGGACACCAGGCGAATCATGGGCAATGAACGTCACGTCAGTAAAACTGTCTGATCGCTGAAAGAGAACGGTGACTTTTTTAGCCTGTTGAATTGCTTGCAGATGATTGGCAATTTCTTCAGGCTTGAATGACACAAGGTACGATGTATCCGGGAATTGTGAAAGGTGTCTCGTGATTTCTTCTACCGGAAAGACAGAAGCAAGATTCTGCATGACATCCGAATGCTTTTCTTCCACCATCTGTGCAGTGAACTGGTGGACTTCCTCGCTGGTCATTTCTTTTTCCAGAACGATACGGGCTTTTCGGTACAAATCCCGGAGTAACAATTCTTTCCATCCCGTCAAAACATTTTTATTGACCGCAGAGAGATCTGCGTACGTGAGCACATACAGATAATCAAGCTGTTCGATACGATGAAATATCCGTGCGAAATCCACAATAGTCTGTGGGTCATTCAAATTGCGGCGGAATGCTACCTGTTCCATCACCAAATGATGACGAATGAGGAATGATATGTCCTCCAATAAATCGTCGTACATTAATCGTTGAAGGACGCGCTTTGCAATGGAGACACCTTTTATTTCATGTTTGCCGATATGCAATGGCTTGGCAATGTCGTGCATGAGAATGCCCAGATACAGCGTGTCTCTTCTTGGCAACGAGCGAAAGACTGTTCCGAATGATGAATTTGAATGTACGAGCGCTTCAGCATTGGCAAGCGCAATAAGGGTATGCTCATCGGCAGTATAATAATGGTATTGGTTGTGCTGGAAGAACGATACCATCGGTTTCCATTCCGGGATCCATCGTTCGAGCAATCCCAAGCCGTTCATTTTACGAAGTGCATCGCTGACACCGTTGGGTCGATGAAGAAGGAGCCGGAATAATTCTGTATTCGATTGAGTGTTGAGCGGTTTGATCAACGGCAGTCGATGATGAATGGCGTCGTCCAACGAAAACGAGAACTTGGCATGACGTTCGCCCCGAAGCAGAAATGTACGGAGAAGAAGTCCGTTGGAGATGGCCACACCGCGTTTGGAAAGATGGATACGTCCGCCTCGCAGAATGACATTTCCTCTGAGGTTCTCTGTCTTCGATTGTGGCCCCGATGGTGACCATCGGTCTATCGACCAGTCGAGAACGCGCGAACAGAATTGCGCAATCGAACGCGACGCTTTATAATAATCCTGCATAAAATGTTCGACCTTCGCGCGTTTTGATTTTGTTCGATAGCGAAGACCGGAAGCAATGCGTTGCTGAAAACTAAATTCCAGAGTATCGTGAAGTGTCTTTGATTGGATGTGCATTTCATTGCGCACACGAAGCAATGTATCAAATGACGATTTTATTTCTTTTAATGACGAGCGTGTGAAGAGCAGCTTCACTGCTCGGGATTTGAGAAGGGAGAGTGTCGCGGTTTCCGCGGCGTCAGGATTTTTCGGAGTCAATATCGTTCCTGTACCGAGCATGAGCCAGAGCGCCGTGTGGATATCGCGCAGTCCGCCGGCACTGTTTTTAATATTCGGTTCTAAAAGCTTTGATGAATTGCCGTATTTGTTATGCCGTAGCTGCTGTGTCTCGGAAATCCGATGGATAAATGCCATCCGATCATCTTCCTGAATCTTCTGTTGGATTGCTGCAATAAATTTTTGATAGAGGGTATGATCACCACAGATAAACCGGGCTTCCATAACCGAAATGCGGGATTCGAAATCTTCCGCCGGAAGATTGATACACTCGTCAATCGTACGGAAGCTATGACCGATATTCAATCCGGCATCCAGGAGGCGGTGAAGAAATTCTTGAACGACCGGAGTAGCGGCATTCCGCTGCTGATCGTCAGAGATGAGAAACAAAACGTCCGTATCGGAAGAAAAACAGAGTTCTTTTCTTCCATATCCTCCCAGTGCAACAACTGTTCCATGGCGGGTGTTGTTTGAAAGCTGCTTAAATATATTCTGCAGAAGGGTGTCGCGTTGACGTGTCAACGCAAGGGCAACACGAATTCCGCTTGCACCTGCCTGATGCATCCTGAGAATTGCTTGTGTTTTCTTTTCGTTGGCTTTTATAATTTTTTGTAACGTATTCATCCGACTAATATAATCATTTTTGATGTTCGGTGTAAAATACTTAAGGAATCTCCTCTCCATCTATCGTATCACTGCACACCATTTGAAACCCTCGAGGAGTCAATGAACAAGACATACTCGGAATCAAGAATTGTTAGGGCAATTTCAATTTATTTATGGAAGAGCATTGTTACTTTTAAAAACGAGTACGTTTAGCATTCTAAATGATATATTTCTTTGTTCACATCGTACCTCCCTGAAATTTCAGGAAGTCCGGCAGATTATAACGCCTGGAGAAATTTAGAGAATTTATTTGAATTCATCTCAAAAGAGAATCTGGACAATTCAGGACATTAAAGTAAATTCATACAATCCTATTGGACATTAAAGGAACTATCAGTAAATTTATAGTCAAAAAAGGACTTATGGAACTCAAAATCAAGGATATTGTCGATATCTTGCAAGTATCTGAAAAGACCGTGTATCGCTGGATCAAAGACAAAAAAATACCTTGTTATAGAATCAATCATCAATATCGTTTTAGCCGAGCAGAAATTAATGAATGGATTTTAAGTAATAAGATTGAGTTGTCGTCTTCCTTCATTCAATTGACAAATCTGGAGAGACCTGATCGCTTATCACAGTTGATAGAAAAGGGCGGCATTGTCACTCAGGTTTCAGGAAAAAATGTACGGGAAGTTTTAGAAAACGCAGTTCACTGGATCATCACTCCGCAAAATATTTCAAAAGAAGATATCCTCTCAGCTCTTTTAGACAGGGAAGAACTTATGCCAACGGCGGTTGGGAAGGGTATTGCCATTCCTCATCCCCGCAATCCTATTATTACAGATTTAAAGAATGCGAGTGTTTCGATTTGCTGTTTGGAGCAGCCCGTCGATTTTGGCTCCTTAGATAATCACCCGGTCCATACGCTTTTTATTTTACTCACAGCAAGTCCAAAGATGCATCTCGAAGTGCTTTCTAAAATTTCCTATCTCTGCCAAGACGAAGCATTCTTGCATATTTTGAAGGACCATCCAACGAAGGAAATAATCTTAGAGTATGTCCGCAAAAGAGAATTAGACTGGCAGAATAAAGAGGCCGTGAAACCATGAGGAGCGTTCTCATTGGCGCGGCACTTTTTTCTCTCGGCGGGTTGTCAGCTCTGTTTGTCAAAGAGAAATTCAAGTCGATACTCTTCATCCTCTTTGCTGCGCTGGCTCAAGTATGCATTCTGCCGGGTGTCATTCAGGTGCTTCTCTCGGGCGGATACCTCGAGATGCAGCTTTCTTTCTCAGAACCTATCGGGGTCTCCTTCGTTCGATTAGATCCATTAGCGGCGTTGTTTGCTCTGATTATTTCCCTTGGCTCCTTCCTGGCCGCTGTCTATTCACACGGATATATGAAAATGTATTCCGGTGAATCGGCAGAACTTTCTTCGTACTTTTTCTTTTTAGGACTCATGTCGTCTTCCATGCTTCTTGTGGTCCTCGTCCAAAATGCGCTGCTCTTTCTTATCGTATGGGAACTGATGTCGCTTGCTTCATTCTTTCTCGTGAATTATGAACATAAGAAAGAAGATGTCCGCAAAGCAAGTATCTATTATCTCGTTGCCATGCAAATCGGAGCGGCTTTTTTACTTGCGGCCTTCGGCTGGTCTTCCGCGCTCACGGGATCGCTCGATTTTAATTCATTTCAAAGTGTCGTGAGCAGCACCGGTGCATATTCGGTATTTATTTTCATTCTCTTCTTTCTTGGGTTTGGCACGAAAGCCGGATTTGTGCCGTTACATACATGGCTTCCCAAAGCGCATCCTGCCGCTCCGACAGGAGTCTCGGCGTTGATGTCCGGTGTGATGATTAAAACCGGTATCTATGGTATTCTGCGAATTCTTTTATTAACGGGTACTCCAGATGTTCGTCTGGCGTATGGGGTTCTGATTATTTCAATTATTACAGGAATCTACGGCATTGCAAACGCCATAGCACAGACCGATCTAAAAAAACTTCTTGCTTTTTCCAGCATAGAAAATATCGGCATTATCGGGATGGGAATTGGCGTGGGGATGCTCGGTTTGGTGTACAACAATCCACTCATTACTTCCCTCGGTTTTTTGGGAGCGTTGCTTCACACGGTCAATCATTTTATTTTTAAAAGTGTTCTGTTCTATGGCGCCGGCATCGTGTATTCGCAGACGCATACAAGAAATATCGAAAAACTTGGCGGACTAAATAACTCGTTGCCATTGACATCGATGATGGTGCTGATGAGCTCTCTTGCGATCAGCGGGGTACCGATACTGAATGGCTTCGTGAGTGAATTCGCAATATATATCGGCATCGCAAAAAGTTTTTCCATTGACAGCATAGCGGTCAATATTGCAGCGCTCATGGGCCTCTCCGGCCTGGCGCTGATTGGTGCAATGGCTCTCCTCTGTTTCACCAGACTCTATGGGATTTGTTTTTTAGGGACACCGCGATCGCACGTTCACTCACCATCGGAGGAAAAAATATATTCTCTCCTTCTCCCGATGGCCTTCCTCGTCGTACCAATGATCCTCATCGGTATTGTTCCCATGCTTGCAATATCCCTGGTAACATCAACGGTTGGATTATTTTTACCGGGTGCCTCAACTATAGTATGGTTAGAAATTGTTTCTTTGATGACGACCGTATCAACGTCTCTCGCCGTTTTCGTGCTGTTCATTGTTTTCTTCCTTGCCGTGAGAAAATTCCTCCTGAGAAATAAATCCGTTCAGGTATTTAAAACCTGGGATTGCGGATATCAACAGGAAAGCAGCCGTGTCCAATATACCGGCAGTTCGTTTGCACAGCCGATCCTGCAACTCGTGGCTGAACTTGTTCCGCAAAAAATACAGGTTCACAAAGATCAAGTGTTGTTTCCTGTTCATGCTTCCTTCGAAAGTCATGCCCAGGATGTGTCGGAACGGGTCTTTATCCAACCGGCTGTTCGGTTGTTGAATAAATTCTTGAATAAATTTTCTTGGATTCAAAGCGGAAGAATGCAGCAGTATATTCTCTACGGATTACTCTTTTTAGTAGCTCTTCTGCTCTGGATATGGAGCGGCAAATGATACTCAAAGCATTGTTGTTTCTCTTTGCTGCGTTCTCGCCTCTGCTCTTTATCGGTTTTATCAATAAGACGAAAGCATGGTGGGCGGGAAGAAAGGGAGCTTCCGTTGTTCAACCGTATTATGATTTTACCAGGCTGCTCCGCAAGGGAGAAGTTATAAGTAAGACTACTTCCTTTGTGTTTCGGTGTGCCCCTTCGGTCAATATTGCCGCAGCATTTTTTGCGCTGTTGTTTATTCCCATGCCTCTGATCGGATCCATCGTCAGTTTTCCGGGTGACGTTATCTTGTTTGCGTACACGCTCGCAGCGGCAAAATTTTTACTCGTCCTCGCCGCACTGGATACCGGCAGCAGTTTTGAAGGAATGGGAGCAAGCAGAGAAGTGACATTTTCCACGCTGATTGAAATGGCATTCTTTATTGTTCTCGGTACGCTTGCGCTTTTGACCAATCAAATATCATTCGAAGCCATTTTTGCCATGCTGACAGTCAGCGCCGGGTATTCTCTGCTCGTAAAAATTCTTTTGGTAGCCTCATTATTTATTATGCTGTTAACAGAAGGCAGTCGCGTTCCCGTTGATGATCCCGCGACCCATCTCGAGCTGACGATGATCCACGAAGTCATGATTCTCGACTACTCTGGTCCCGATCTCGCGTTTATGGTGTACGCTGCTGCAATGAAAATGATGCTCATTGCTCTGCTCATTGCAAATTTATGCGTTCCGCCATATGTGTCATCCATAACCGCCACGGTCCTTTTTCTAGGAGTTCTCATCGTCCTCTCTGTGGCTGTCGGAGCTGTTGAATCGTTTATCGCACGTTCGAGAATGTCGCATGTTCCGCAATTCATTTTTCTGATGACAGCTCTTTCTTTGACAGCCTTTGCCGTGGTGGCCTTTTTTCTGCGTGGAGGTCTTTCTTGACCGATATTTTAATCATTCTCCTCGGCACCAGTATGCTGTATGTGTTTGCCGTCAGCCGCATTGAAGCGTATGTCAAGACGTTGGCGTTTCAGGGATTTCTTCTTTTTCTCCTGGTGATCATCGATATACAAGAAATCGACTGGTTGAATATTGCGTTTCTCAGTCTGGAAACATTGGTGATCAAAACCATGGTGATTCCCTATTTCCTTTTTACCGTTATACGGAAGAATGAAATCGCAAGGGAAGTAGAACCGTACATCACGCAATTTTATTCTCTCATTATTGCGAGTGCTATTTTCATTTTTGGATTCGTTGCTGCGTTTTGGGCTGCAACGACGAATGCGGGCATTAAGCCGTTGTACTTCGGCGTTTCGATTATGTTAATTGTTTCCAGTCTGTTCCTCATTGTGAACCGAAAAACAATTATTACTCATATCCTGTGTTATATGATGCTGGAGAATGGAATCTTTTTGCTCTCGCTTTCTGTCGCCAACGAATTACCTCTGCTGGTCAATCTGGGCGTCTTGCTCGATCTCTTTGTCGGTGTCTATCTCTTTGTGATCTTCTTCAATAAAATTCAAGAGATGTACGACGGCAGCCGTATTGATGAGCTTACAGATTTGAAGGATGAATGATGATAGCCCTCGTATTGGTTCTGCCGGTATGTTTGGGAGTGTGCAGTCTGATAGCAAAGAACAGACTCGTCAATCGCATTGCATTGATCGGTACCGCAATGGTGTATGTGGCCGTTCCTTTTGCCCAAGGGATGAATATTGTGTGGACTGTGCAGCCGTCTTGGCTGACGACGTACTTTCAATTTGATACGATTGGGCTGTACTTTTTTTGTATCATGACCGTCGTCTTTTGCAGTGCGGCAGTGTACAGTCTTTTCTATTTTAAAATCCATGCGCTCTCTGCAAAGCAGGAAGCCCTGTATGTTTTAGAAATTCTGTTGTTTGTTGTCTCGATGAGCGGCGTCATTCTCTCGACGCATTTAGCGCTCCTATGGGTATTTGTCGAAGCGTCGACGCTGACCAGTGCCATGTTGATTTATTTTGAAAAGAAAAAATCATCGTTAGAAGCAGCCTGGAAGTATGTGTTTATCTGTTCTATTGGGATTGCGTTAGCATTTGTAGGCATCATTGTTCTTTCTATTGGCAGCAGGCATATTGATTCGTTCTTCTTCCGGGATCTCTATGCGCGCGCAACCGAAATAAATCCATTTTGGCTCAAAGTCTCGTTTGCATTTATCTTTGTTGGATTGGGAACGAAAATTGGTGTCGCACCAATCCATGCATGGCTGCCGGATGCGCATTCCGAAGCACCTTCGCCCGTTTCTGCACTGCTGTCCGGAGCACTATTAAATTCAGCGCTTCTTGGTTTGCTTCGAGTTCAGGAAATATTTATTCGCGCGCGGCTCGACAGCTTTTCGAATTTTCTGTTTCTCATTACCGGCATGCTTTCTCTCATGGTGAGTGCCGTGTTCATGCTTCGGTTAAAAAATTATAAAAGAATGCTCGCGTACTCTTCCATAGAGAACATGGGAATTCTGTTTATAGGAATTGCACTTGGCAGGTATGGCTTGTTCGCCGCTCTTCTTCACACACTGGCGCATTCGCTCTCCAAGGCATCGTTATTTTTGACGTCAGGGAATATTTTATATTTCTATAAAACGAAAAAAATTGACGAGGTCAATGGATTGCTCAAAACGGATCCCCGTACCGGTTGGCTTTGGATTGTTTCCATGCTTGCCATCGTCGGCTTTCCGCCGTTTCCTATTTTTATCAGCAAGTTTCTCATTATAAAAGCATTTTGGCTCAACGGCATGTCTTGGCTCGCAATTCCGTTCTTTCTCTTTGTTGTGGTTGTTATGTATGGGATGGGCAGTACGGTATTCAAAATGGCGTTCGGCGATTCACCACGTACGACGGCGGTACATTCGAAGTTGCCTGCCTCTGCGTTTGTACCGCAACTTGTGTTGCTGATCATTCTGTGTCTCATTGCGCTCCATATGCCCCGGCAAGTAATGGATGTTCTACACGGTGCAACAATTTTTTTTCAATAACAAAGGGTACTCTTGAATTGGTTTGAAATAAAAAACTTGCAATCAGTCTCTTTGAACGAGATACCGCGTCTCCCGATCGATGATTTGAGAAATCAGCTGATTGAGAAAATAAAATGCGGGATGCGTTTGGTTCAGCTCTTTGCTGAAAAAGAATCTGACGGGAATACACTATACGTGATTGTCGCCGATGATAGAAATTCAAGGCTGGGTGTCGCATCGTCAAAGATTCCTGTTCACTTATCCTATCGGTCCTTTTCAACCGAACTCCCTTGTGCGTCGTTATTTGAACGCGAACTGTTTGAGCAATTTGGAATAAGGCCGGACGGCCATCCGTGGCTGAAACCAGTCCGAAAAGGAATTGCCGGAGTTGATCCAGCCCAAACGCCGTTTCAATTTTTCAGCATGAACGGGGAGGAAATTCATGAAGTGGGAGTTGGTCCTGTTCATGCCGGGATTATTGAACCTGGACATTTTAGATTTTCCTGTCACGGCGAAAAAGTATATTATCTTGAAATAGAACACGGTTTCCAGCATCGCGGAGTGGAAAATTTATTTATCAAAAAGAATCATCATTCAACAGCACAGGTGATGCTGTCGGAATCTCTTGCGGGCGATACAGTCATCGGCCATTGCGGTTCATTTGTGCGTGCCATCGAAGCGCTGGGCAACGTCTCCGTTTCGCGAAAAGCAAAAACAATCCGCACCATTGCACTTGAGTTGGAAAGGATCGCAGTTCATCTGGGCGATCTTTCGGCGCTTTCCGGAGATGTTGCCTACTTGACCGGCAATGCAGTCTTTGGGGCATTGCGTACAACAGTGATCAATACGACGATGTCCATTTGCGGCAATAGATTTGGCAGAGGATTGTTGACTGTCGGCGGTGTTCATTATGATATCTCTTCACCGTTGCAGGAAACCATAGGTTCAGCGATCAATCACCTCGAGGACGATGTCCTGTTAGCAGGAGAGGTGTTGTTCTCATCTGCGTCGGTCCTGGAACGATTTGAGAAAACTGGAATTGTAGAAAAGGAAACAGCAAAAGAAATTGGCATGGTTGGTCCGGCGGCACGGGCGAGCGGTATAGCAATCGATGTTCGTTCCGATCATCCGTTCGGTGCGTATGAATCTTTTCCCGTTCATACGTTAACGCTGGAGAGCGGAGATGTGTTTGCACGCGCCTATATTCGTTTTGTCGAGATTCAGCAATCCATAAAAATAATTCGTGATCAATTGAACAATCTTTCTGATGGTGAGTTGAACAATACGGCTACCGGGCTTCAGCCAAACCGCTTCGTCGTTTCTCTGACAGAAGGATGGCGCGGTGAAATTGCACATATACTGCTGACGGATCACGATGGTCATCTCAAGCGTATAAAAATTAAAGATCCATCATTCAACAACTGGCTTGCCCTGGCGCTGGCCGTTCGCGATGAAGAAATCTCAGACTTTCCATTGTGCAACAAGAGTTTCAATCTCTCATATTGCGGCGTTGATTTATAAAACTTATTCGGTGAAGTATGCTCGACCTCCTCAAACTTAGAAAACGTCATGGCTTTCAAGCCATTGCAGATATCCGCCATGCAATAGTGATGGATACGCATCGCGGCTTTCCGGTTATCGATGAAGCGATAAATAATAATGACCTTCAGAAAGCAATCGATATATGTCCGACAAAAGCAATAACGGGCAATCAAGCTTCCATCGATCTTGGAAAATGTATTTTTTGTGCCGAATGTGAACGTGCATCGAACGGAGCGATCCGCTTCAGCAGCGATCATAAATTAGGAACTTCGAAAAAAGACCATCTCGTTGTCACATCGGGTATGGATTATACAGAATATAGTACATCAGCAATTGATGCGCAGAAAGAAATTCACAAGTTATTCGGCCGCTCACTGAAGCTCAGGCAGGTTTCTGCCGGCGGATGCAACGGCTGCGAGTTGGAACTCTCTGCGTGCGGAAATGTGAATTTTGATATGGGACGCTTCGGCATCGATTTCGTAGCCTCTCCACGCCACGCAGACGGCATTGTTATCACCGGGCCTATAACAAAAAACATGGCGCCTGCTTTACAGGATGTCTACAAAAGTATCAGTGATCCGAAAATTGTCATTGCCGTCGGCGCATGCGCGATCAGCGGCGGCGTGTTCGCAGATTCGGAAGAGTTGAATCGAGAATTTTTAGATACTGTAAAAGTTGATTTGTTTATCCCCGGCTGCCCGCCGCATCCTCTTACCATGATCAATGCTATTTTGGATTTTATCGGGAAGAAGAAATAAAAAGGTACGAGTTTCGAGTTACCAGCAAATGAGCGCGGGCTGCGAAGGAGATTTTCTCCCGGGCAGAAGAAGTTCAAATTCCTTCCAGCGGGATACAGTTCATGGCTGAGCTATTCAATCCGAGAAAAATATCATTTCTTAAAACGTAAATCCCCATGTCGTGTAAAAAGCAAATTCATCTTCTGATCGGGCGAGACTAACGCTAACTACATATTCCGGTTTTATGATTGAGAACCACATCCCGCCGCCGAGAGTATGGTGCCAACGCTGTGATGGTTCGTCATCGATGAAGACGCGGCCTGTTTCGGCAAATCCAGAAATTCCCATCCAGAGTGGAACAAGAAATGGAATCTGAGCGACACGCGCGCGAAGTTCCATACCGCCCAGGAATGAAGCATCTCCAGCAAAACGCTGGCGCTCATATCCGCGAAGCGATTCGCTACCGCCCAGAAAAGCCGACTCAAAGAAAGGATGAATCCCCCATATCTTTTCTCCAGCTGCTCGTACTGCGATGGTAATGGATCGAAAATCGTCGGGTGTAACATATGTTCGAACTTCACTCCGGAATTTGTAATAGGTGCTGGCATTATCAAATAGTTGGGGAAGATACGAAGCCTCTCCATCAAAATAAAAACCCCGAGTCGGAAACGTATCCCTATCACGAGTATCGGTAAGGAGACGAAGAGTAACATTTATAAAAGTCAGACTTTTATTATAGTACGAAAGCCGCAGTGTGTCGAGGAGAGTGCCTGGTTTGGGGTTGTTATCAATGAGTTTCAGAGTGCTGCCGATTGATACACAGGTGTTGAATGCCACTGGGAAATGAATTGCGGCGTGCAGAAATATCTGCCGTTGATCAACCTTATAAAATCCAGCGTTGACACACGATGCGTTGTATGATGTTTCATTTCCGAGTCCAAAAAAATTTGAAAAATCGAGTTGTGAAGCGTGGAGTTGGAAGAAGGTACTGACACCGCGAAACCAATTCCGGAAATCTCCCGTCGCATCAAATCGATATCTTCCGGTTTTTGTTGCAAGTCCTGCCCGCATACTCATTTGGTCGGTGTATGGTTCTCTGCGATAGCCAAATTGTGTATATACCGGTCCACCGCCGATAATCAGTCCATCATCAGGGTTAATATCAAACCAAGGAGTGAAAGACCACTCACTGCCCCAATCGCGGATCACTTGAACGTTGCTGCCTGGAAGTGTACGAAGTGCCGAATTGGTGTTATAAAAATCTGCGCCCGAATAAGAAAAAAGATTCAAGTCAGAGAAGACACTTCGACTTTTGCTGATATCCGTGAGTTCATTGTTTCCGCTCCCCCCATCGACAATAATTTTCATGGTGCCGATTTTCTCGCCCTCGATGGTCGCTTGATCGTCACCATCAAGGAGCAAAATCCGTATCTCATTTGTGATATCGTCATTGAAGAGCCTCTGATAGAGGGGATTGTGCGAGGTATCGAAACGATCAAAGAGTGCCACAGAAACCATATGCCTTCCAACCCTGCGAATTTCCGCACGATCTGCATTCTTGCTTCCCAAAATTTCCATGGTTGCAGAACACAGGTTGTAGAATTCGCTTGCTGCTTTCGGTAATTGTGCGCGCCGTGCTTGAAGAACCTTCGCAAGTGATTTTCCTTCTTTCTCATCTATCTGGGGAGGGAACATAGAAATCGCGCGTTGTATCACAGAGTCAGTAACTTGAATCTGAATCCAGTGCGCCAGCGAATCCCAGGCTTGTTTTGAATACGAGAGTAATACTCTGCGGTCAAGAGAGCGTCCTGTTAACGTAGTGTTCTCGATGCTGGAAATATTTTCACCGCACTGTTCTAATTCTGGGATCGCGTAATCAGCAATAGTCGGTAGTAAACCATCCAACCGAACAAATGCCTGTCGATGCGTCAATGGTACGGGTTCCCAAATGATGTTCGTTGAGGTTTGTAATTTCAGCCATTGCCATTGATCCGCCGATCTATCCCAATCACCAAGAAAAATATCGATGAGACGAGATTTGAGATATTGCAATTCATCAACTTTGTTATGGAGATTGTTTTCAAGTGATTCCAGCATCGACGATGTCTCAAACAAGTTGCTCTGAAGTGGTTTGATGTTTGTGGAGGAAGTACACCAAGGTCCTTCAAGCACTCCAAGTCCTCTCTCGTGTTGCAGGGAGTCTTTGAGAACATGAGTATCGTCGGGAAGATAAACAAGTCGTGATTCCCGATAAGGCAAACCGGCAGCTTGGAGAATAGGAACAGCAATAAGCGGGGCAAACGGATTTAATGTGCTCAGTTGGTCTTCCACGATTTTTCGCGGCAGCAGAATCGACAACTCTTGAGGAAGAGAAGAAGCGGAATCTTGATTGATCGGTGTAAAGGTATGTACGATTCCTTCTTTGTCTTTATAAAGGAGTGAACGGGTCATGGTCTCTTGATGTGTTCGCAGGAGGACTGAGTCGAACGTGAGACCGCCTTGAGAGGAATCCAAATTCAGAATCTCTCCTTTCACCGGTGTTGTCCAGGCCTCGCGCCAAAGTGAGCCGAAAATAAATCGATAGAGTCCGCTTACCTGAAATTGCGGATGGACTGCTCTTGTCACGCTGTCGGTTTGAGAATGAGAGATGTGTGGTTGAGTAGAGGCGTTCTGAATAAAAAAAGAAATGAAAAATAGTGGAGCGAATTTCAATTGAGGCATTGTTGTGTGTCTAAACCAGTGGTATTTTCGATTGATGTGACGTCATAATACGGATTTCTTTCGGCTTTATCAGTAATGATATATTGAAAATGTCGTGTGATGAAGGATCAACTTGAGATTAGTTCTAAAAGGGAAGGCAATTTTTCCAAAATTTCACTAAGTTACAGTACATAAATAATTTTAGAATTTTATTTGAAAGGACTGGTGTTATGCCCGTCAAACCTTTTAAGAATGAGCCGTTGACCGATTTTACTAAACCGGCAAATCGGAAAGCAATGGATACAGCGCTCGCCAAAATAAAGGCAATGCTGGGAAAAGAATATCCTCTTGTGATCGGCGAGGCAGGCCTCCATACCAAGGAAAAGTTCACCTCCATAAATCCCTCCCGGCCGAGTGAAGTGGTAGGAGTGTTTTCAAAAGCGAATCCCGACCACGCGAATCAAGCCATCGAAACTGCCGCTGAAAAGTTTGAGGAGTGGAAATGGGTTGACCCAAAAAAACGTGCCGAGTACCTTTTCAAAGCCGCCAAACTCATGCGCCGGCGGAAACACGAATTCAGTGCGGTGATGATTTACGAAGTCGGTAAAACATGGCCCGAAGCCGATGCGGATACAGCAGAAGCGATCGATTTTCTTGAATTCTATGCACACGAAATGCTGCGCTATGCTGCCAAACAGCCGATAACAAAAATCCCCGGCGAGAAAAATGAACTCTGGTATATTCCGCTGGGTGTCGGTGTTGTCGTACCGCCATGGAATTTTGCGCTCGCAATTCTCACGGGTATGACAGCCGCCGCAATTGTCGCCGGCAATACGGTCGTGCTCAAACCCTCCAGCGATTCGCCGCTGACCGGTTGGATGTTTTTCAACTTGATGCTCGAAGTTGGATTACCGGCCGGCGTGATCAACTTTGTCACCGGCTCGGGAGCATCGGTGGGTGATGTACTGGTGGCACATCCGCAGACACGCTTTGTCTCGTTCACCGGATCGAAAGAAGTCGGTATTCATATCTATGAACTTGCTGCAAAGGTTCAACCGGGTCAAAAATGGCTGAAGCGCGTTGTTGCAGAAATGGGAGGAAAAGATTCTATCGTTGTCGATGATCAAACCGATCTCGACGCGGCAGTGCATGCAGCCATGGTTTCGGCATTCGGTTTCCAGGGACAGAAATGTTCCGCTGCGTCCCGCGCGATCGTGGTGGAGAAAGTATACGATAAGTTTCTTGATCTCTTAAAAGCAAAAGTCGAAAAACTCACGATCGGACCATCGGAAGATCCGGCACATTATATGGGTCCGGTCGTCAATAAAAATTCAGAAGAGAAAATTCTGTCGTACATTCAAAAAGGAATTCAAGAGGGCGGCCGGTTGATTTGTGGCGGCGGCAAAGCGGACGGAGACGGTTATTTTATCAAACCGACTGTTATTGCTGATGTCGATCCGAGGGGAACGATTTCGCTGGAAGAGATATTTGGTCCGGTACTTGCGGTGATCAAGGTAAAAGATTTCGACCAGGCACTGGAGGTGGCAAACAATACAGAATTCGGTCTCACGGGCGGAATTTGGACGAAGAATAGAAAGAAGATTGAAAAAGCGAAGAAGGTCTTCCACGTTGGGAATTTTTATGTCAATCGAAAGATCACCGGCGCACTTGTCGGTGTGCATCCTTTCGGCGGATTTAATATGTCCGGTACGGATTCCAAAGCCGGCGGACGGGATTATTTGCTGCTCTTCATGCAGACAAAAGCGTTATCAGAAAAGACCAGGTAAATTCCAAACTTGAACAAACAAATCATTCACAACCCGAGAACATAGTTCATGCCTGAAATTATTAAATGCCGCCATTGCGGTGAAGAAATTACGGATGATAGTGACTTCTGTCCGCATTGCGGTGTATTGTTCGAGCATGCTGGCAAGGTATTCTGCGATTTGCATACCCTGGAACCGGCGGTGGGTGTATGTATCATCTGCCGAAAACTTTGCTGCGAAGAATGCGGCGCACGAGTTCACGGTCGCTTTTTATGTTCAGCGCATCGAAAAGTCAAAGTAGAACAGGATTGGGCTGAGGTTTTTCGATCGACGGAAATTTCCAATGCGGAATTGGTAAAATCGGTTTTGGAATCCGCCGGGCACAAAGTCCAGGTGCAAAATTTTAATTCCATCGGCTTTATCTGGGATGGCGGCGGCGATTCGCCCATTTCGCGGAGCAATATCAATAAACCGGCAAAGGTATTTGTGCCCATTCCGGAATATTTAGATGCGTTTGAAGAAATTGTAGAATGGAACTCATCGGAAACGGCACTTGATGACACAGAGTCTCAACTGTAGTTCGAAACAAAAGAGGAATTCGCCATGAAGATTCATGAATATCAAGGAAAAGAAATTCTCAAAAAGTTTGGTGTGCCGGTGCCGAAAGGCCACGTGGCATTTACGATTGATGAAGCGGTGAAAGCGGCTGAACAGATTGGCGGAAGTGTCTGGGTTGTGAAAGCGCAAATTCATGCCGGCGGCCGCGGGAAGGGCGGCGGGGTTAAACTCGCCCGAAGTTTGGAAGAAGTACGTGAACGTGCCGGTGAAATTCTTGGCATGCGGCTCATAACACATCAAACGGGACCGGAGGGCCGCATTGTCCGCCGGTTGCTCGTTGAACAGGGTATGAATATTGCGAAGGAATTGTACGTCGGCGTCACTCTAGATCGTCAACGCTCACAAAATGTCGTCATGGTATCGACAGAAGGCGGAATGGAGATTGAGAAAGTCGCGGCTGAAACACCGGAAAAAATACTGAAGGAAGCCGTCGATCCTGTCATCGGATTTCAACAGTACCAGGCACGATCACTATGCTTTGGTCTTGGATTAACAGGTGATGCGTTCAAGAATGGTGTAAAATTCTTATTGGCACTCTATAAAGCGTACGAAGCCACCGACGCGTCTCTTGCTGAAATAAATCCGCTCGTCATCACCCAGGAAGGTCATGTGCTCGCGCTCGATGCAAAAATTAATTTCGATGACAATGCACTGTTCCGTCATCCGGAGTATGAACCATTGCGTGATATTGATGAGGAAGAACCGCTGGAAGTGGAAGCGGCGGCATCCAATCTCAATTATATCAAACTCGACGGCAATGTCGGCTGCATGGTTAATGGTGCAGGGCTTGCTATGGCAACGATGGATATTATCAAGCTCGCTGGCGGAATGCCTGCGAACTTTCTTGATGTCGGCGGCGGCGCGAGCCCCGAGACAGTAGAAGCCGGATTCAAAATTATTTTGAAAGATGAAAATGTAAAAGCAATCCTCATTAATATTTTCGGTGGGATTGTGAGATGCGATCGGGTGGCGAAGGGTGTCGTGGAAGCTGTAAAAAATGTCGATGTACAAATTCCGATCGTCATACGGCTTGCAGGTACCAATGCCGAGCTGGCAGCAGAAATTTTGGAAAGTTCTGGATTAAAATTTCTTGTCGCGAGTACGCTGAAAGAAGCGGCGGAAAAAGTAACCAGCGCGATAGCCGCATGAAAAGATGGTGGATGGTAGAGTAACGAGTGAATGAATCTTTTATCTCAACATCTTAATTTCTCATCGTCTTATAGGCTATATTATCTCAATTTCTTATCTGCTCAATGGCTCAATGGCTCATATACTCAACGACTCAATAACTCATAGACTTATCTTATGCCTTGGAATGAAAAATTCGAACCGGTGATTGGACTCGAAGTCCACGCACAATTATTGACACAGTCAAAAGCATTCTGCGGCTGTTCCACAAAGTTTGGGAATGATCCCAACTCCAACGTCTGTCCGGTATGTCTTGGTATGCCGGGTGTGCTTCCTGTGTTGAACAAGAATCATGTCGAATTCATTATGAAGATGGGTTTGGCAACCAACTGCACGATCGCGCCTCAATCTGTGTTTGCCCGGAAAAATTATTTTTATCCCGACCTGCCCAAAGGATATCAGATATCGCAGTATGAAGAGCCGATATGCGCAAACGGCTGGCTGGATGTTGAACTGAAAGATGGAACAACACGGCGGATCGGCATTACGCGTATTCATATGGAAGAAGATGCGGGCAAATCCATTCATGATCAGGATGCCGATACGCTCGTTGATGTGAACCGGTGCGGTGTTCCACTCATTGAAATCGTGAGCGAACCTGACATGCATACGCCGCACGAAGCGTATCAATATCTTTCCATGATTCACCAGCTCGTCACCTACCTGGGCATCTGTGACGGGAATATGGAAGAAGGAAGCCTTCGGTGCGATGCAAACGTATCGGTACGCAAGAAGGGTGAAACGAAATTAGGAACAAAACTGGAAGTAAAGAATTTGAATTCTTTCCGGTTTGTTGAGAAAGCGTTAGAATATGAAATCACCCGTCAGATCGATGCACTGGAAAGCGGAGAAACAATTGTTCAGCAGACACTCCTGTGGGATTCTGATAAAGGAATTTGCGTTCCCATGCGCTCGAAGGAAGAAGCGCATGACTATCGCTATTTCCCCGATCCTGATTTAGTACCGGTCCTGGTGAATTCACCGTGGATCGATGATGTGAAATCGAAATTGCCGGAACTACCGATGGTTCGCCGCAACCGTTATATCGAAGAATTTAAACTGCCGAAGTACGATGCTGATATTCTTACCAGCGAACGATCGTTGGCGGATTATTTCGAAGGAATCATTTCGAATCTCAAAATAAAAAACGAGGAAACATTTAAGATCGCAAGCAATTGGACGATGGGGGATGTGCTGCGAATTGTGAACGATCAGCATATTGCGGTCTCCGATTTTTCGATATCACCCAAGAATCTCTCCGATATGATCAGTCTCATTA
>Ga0302321_100001714_pt1 | contig 18786 bp, 18 predicted proteins | sample Fen_T0_1_FD_202505 | JGI IMG/M metagenome (GOLD analysis project Ga0302321, IMG submission 202505) | Peat permafrost microbial communities from Stordalen Mire near Abisko, Sweden - Fen_T0_1 | ecosystem: Environmental > Terrestrial > Soil > Wetlands > Permafrost | place: Sweden: Abisko...
CGGCGAACGCCCCCTGCTTCATGCGACCTTCTACGCCCCAGGCGCCCCCCGCATGCTCTGGGCCGGCGTCCGCGTAAACTTCGGCCGCTCTTCTTCCCCCACCCCCTAAGGCCGGCGCGAGCCCCATTCGCGGGGGGCCTGTCGGTTGGGGGCGAGGTGGCCGACACGGCGCTTGGGACTTGCGCCGGCCACCCCCACATCCCGCTGGTATACTGCCGCGTCCAAAACGCCGACCCCCTAAGAAGAAAGATGAATCAGCTCGTCGAATTCGCCAGCCACCACGGTTTGATTGTCGCGGGTCTCGTCGCCGCCGCGCTGGCAGTCGCGTTCTACGAGCTGCGACAGCGCGCCACCAGCGCGCTGCAGGTATCGGCCGCCGATGCTGTCCGGCTCATCAACCGCGGCGCGCTCGTGATCGATGTGCGTAAGCCCGAGGAATACGCCGCGGGCCACATCGTGAACGCACGCAACGTCGGGCTCGACAAGCTCCAGCAGGGCGACGACGCCATCAAGAAGCAGAAGGACAAGATTCTGCTGACGGTCTGCGACAGCGGCTCGATCGCGAGTAAGGCCGCGGACTTGCTGCGCCGGTCCGGCTACGCGAACGTGTTCAACATTCGCGGCGGGCTCACCACCTGGCGTGCCGAGAACCTGCCACTGGTGAAGTGACATGGCTGAACCGCGCATCCTCGTATACTCGACGCCGTTCTGCGGCTACTGCGGTGCGGCCAAGCGCCTGCTCACAGCGAAGGGCGCGGAATACACCGAGATCGACGTGATGATGGACCCCGAGCGCCGCCAGGAAATGTTGTCCAAGAGCGGCGGCCGCAGGACCGTACCGCAGATCTTCATCGACGGCCGGCACATTGGCGGCTTCGATGACTTAAACGCACTCGACAAGGCCGGCGGCCTCGACCCCCTGCTCGCGGCACCGCCTTCCACCCCCTAGATTTCCAACCACCGAAACGACTGGACGAACGATGGCAGACGAACAAACGAACAACGCAACCCAACAGCAGCTGATGCTGCAGAAGATCTACGTGAAGGACCTGTCCTTCGAGTCGCCGAAGGCGCCGATGGTCTTCACGACGAATGTAGAACCGCAGACGCAGGTCAACATTCGCTCCGGCTCGGCCGAGGTCGCCGCGAACACAGTGGAAGTCACGTTGACGCTGACGATCGAAGCTAAGGACAAAGACTCCACGCTGTTCCTCGCCGAGGTCGCACAGTCCGGCATCTTCTTCGTGCAGGGCTACACGCCGGAAGATAAGGCCGTGCTGCTCGGCAGCTTCTGCCCTGCCACGCTGTACCCATTTGCGCGCGAAGCGATCGCCGATCTGGTCACGCGCGGCGGCTTCCCGCAGCTGCTGCTGCAACCGATCAACTTCGACGCGCTGTATCAGCAGGCCCTGCAGGAACGCACGGCGCGCGACACCGGTGCTGCGGCAGCCGCTACGCCGGCGACGCATTAGCGCGACCAGCCGCATCGCCGTACTCGGCGCCGGCTCCTGGGGCACGGCGCTCGCGATCCAGTTCGCACGCGCGGGCCACCCCGCCGTGCTGTGGGGCCACGACCCCACGCAAATCGCGGCGATCTCCAGCGCACGTAGCAACGCACGCTACTTGCCGGACGTCGCGTTTCCGCCTTTGCTCGAGGTGACGGCGGACTTGAAAGCCGCCGTGACCGGTGCCGACGACGTGCTGATCTCAATACCGAGCCACGGCCTGCGCGCCCTGCTCACGGCGCTCTCCACGCTCCCGCTACGGCGACTCGCATGGGCCACGAAAGGTGTCGAAGCCGACACCGGGCTGCTACCCCATCAGGTCGCCGGACAGGTGTTGCCGGCGAGCGTGCCGACCGCAGTGCTGTCGGGCCCGACGTTCGCGCGCGAAGTCGGTGCGGGCCTGCCGACCGCGATGACGATCGCGTCCGCGGACCAGACTTTCGCGCAACGCCTCGCCGAGACGATCAGCACGGACACGTTCCGCGCGTACACCTCGACCGACATCGTGGGCGTCGAGGTGGGCGGCGCCACGAAGAACGTCTACGCGATCGGCGCCGGCATCTGCGATGGGCTGCGCTTCGGCGCGAATGCCCGCATGGCATTGATCACGCGGAGCTTGGCCGAGATGACGCGGCTCGGGCTCGCGCTCGGTGGCCGCAGCGAAACGTTCATGGGCCTCGCCGGTATGGGCGATCTCGTGCTGACGTGCACCGACGATCAATCGCGCAACCGGCGATTCGGCCTCGCGCTGGCGCGCGGTGAAACCGCCGCTGCGGCACTGCGCGGAATTGGCCAAGTGGTCGAAGGCTACAACGCAGCGCGCGCGGTGCTCCGCGTGGCTGCGCGTCTCGGCGTGCCGATGCCGATCGCCGAGCAGCTCGCCAAAGTGCTGCACGAAGGCGCCGACCCCAAGGCCGCGGTGGCCGCGTTGATGCGGCGGCCGATCAGCGCCGAGCTCATTTAGCGATTTTGCTGCCCAAAAAGCCTAGCTGCCGCCAGGCCTCATAGACCGTCACCGCGGCGGCATTCGACAGGTTCAGGCTCCGGTTGCCGTCGCGCATCGGGATCTTGAGGCGCGCCTCGGGCGCAAGGCTGTCGAGCACGTCGTTCGGCAGGCCGCTGGTCTCGGGGCCGAACAGGAACGCGTCACCGGCGGCGAACTTGTTGTCGTACAGCGAGCGGCCCCCGCGCGTCGTGAGCGCGAAGAGGCGCGGCGGCGCGACCGAGCTCAAGCAGGCCGCAAGGTCCGCGTGCTCGCGCACGCTCGCCATCTCGTGATAATCGAGGCCCGCCCGCCGGACCCGGGCGTCGTCGATCTCGAACCCCAGCGGATGGATGAGGTGCAGCGTCGCGCCCACGTTCGCACAGAGCCGGATCAGGTTGCCGGTATTCGGCGGGATCTCGGGCTTGAACAGGATGACGTGGAACATCGGCGGGAGAATAGCGGATAATCCTCGCGATGATTCGCGTCGCCCTTCCGTTAACTCGATGAGCCGCCTGTCCCTCGATTTCTGCGGTTTGAAGCTGCATTCACCGATCGTGCTGTTGTCGGGCTGTGTCGGCTTTGGCGAGGAATACACGCGGATCGAAGGCTTCTCGAACGCGGACGTCGGCGCGATCGTGCTGAAGGGCACCACCTTCGCACCGCGGCTCGGTAACCCCGCGCATCGCGTGTGGGAAACGCCGCAAGGCATGCTGAATGCGATCGGCCTGCAGAACCCCGGCGTCGAATATGTCGTCACCAAGATTCTCCCCACGCTGAATTTTAGAGAGACGCGTTTCATCGCGAACGTGTGCGGCTCGACGATCGAGGAGTACGCGGACGTCGCGCGCCGCTTCGACGATTCGCCGATCGATGCGATGGAGATCAACATCTCCTGCCCGAACGTCAAGGAAGGCGGCGTGGCGTTCGGCAATTACCCCGATATGTCGGCACGAGTCGTAGCGGCGTGCCGTAAAGTCACGAAGAAGCCGCTCATCACGAAGCTCTCGCCGAACCAGACGGACATCCGCGCGAATGCGCGTGCCTGCATCGACGCGGGAACCGATGCGTTCGCCGCCATCAACACACTGATGGGCATGGCGGTGGACGTCGAGACGCGGCAGCCGATCATCGGCAACGTGCAGGGCGGATTGTCCGGGCCTGCGATCCGGCCGATCGCATTGCTGAAGGTGTACCAGGTGTATCAAGAGTGCCGCGAACGCGGCATCCCCATCATCGGCCAGGGCGGTATCGAGACCGCGAACGACGCGCTCGAATTCGTGCTCGCCGGTGCCACGGCTATCGGGATCGGCACCGCGCTGTTCTACGATCCGCTGGCACCGAAAAAGGTGAACGCCGGCGTCGAGGAATACCTTCGGAAGCACAAGTTCGCGTCGATCACGGACCTGATCGGCGGCATCGATCCCGCCAAAGCGTTGAACCAGGCGGCGAGCGGCTAACGAGCCGCGGAAATCACGCGTTGAGCATCCATCCGACCGTCATCGTCAGCGAGCGCGCAAAGATTGCGCCCGACGTCGAAATTGGCCCGTACTGCGTGCTCGAGGGCGAGGTGGAGATCGGCGCGCGAACGGTCGTCGAATCGCATGTCCGCATCGGCAGCCGCTACGGTCAGGTCACGATCGGTACCGACAACCACATTCAGTACGGCGCCGCGATCGGCGGCCCGCCGCAAGATTTGACGTACAAGAACGGCGCGTACACCGCCCTCGTAATCGGCTCGCACAATCGCATCGGTGAGTTCGTCACCATCCACGTCGGCACCACCAAGGGCGGCGGCGTGACTCGCATCGGCGATCACTGCTTCCTCATGGCTCATGCGCACATCGCGCACGATTGCCAGATTGCCGATCACGTGATCCTCGTCAACAGCGCGCAGCTCGGCGGCCACGTGATCGTCGAGCACCACGCGTTGGTGGGCGGCTGCGCCATCGTCACCCAGCTGAACCGCGTCGGCGCGTACTCGTTCATGGCGGTGGGTGCGATGGCGAACAAGGATCTGTTGCCGTACACGATCATCGAAGGCCATTGGGCCACGCCGCGCGCAATCAATCGCGTGGGGTTGAAGCGCGCGGGCTTCGATGCTGCAGAGCGCCGCAATATCGACAGCGCAATCCGCCTGCTGCTGCAACGTTCATTGACCGTGGAAGAAGCCACGGCGCGGATTGAGGCTGAATGTGCGCCGAGCCCGCAGATCGAGCACCTGCTCAAGTTCGTGCGCGGGTCGGAACGGGGCATCGCGCGCGGGTGAGCACGCTGCGCACAGCCGTCGTGGGCGTCGGTTACCTCGGGCGCTTCCACGCGCAGAAGCACAAAGCGGTCGATGGCATCGAGCTCGTCGGCGTATGCGACCGGGACGCGGCGCGCAGCGCGGCAGTCGCCGCCGAGGTCGGGACCACGGCGTACACGGATCATCGCGAGCTGCTCGGCAAAGTGGACGCGGTCACCATCGCCGCCAGCACGGCGGAGCACTTCGCACTCGCGCAGTTCTTCCTCGACCACGGGGTGCACGTGCTGGTCGAGAAACCGATGACACGAACGAGCGCCGAGGCAGCCACGCTCACAGCGCTGGCCGATGCGCGGGGTCTTAAGCTGCAGGTGGGGCACGTGGAGCGTTTCAATCCAGCGCTGGTCGCCGCCCGCCAAACGCTGACGACCGTCCGGTTCATCGAGTGCCACCGGCTCGCGCCCTTCAAAGGCCGCGGCGCCGACGTGAACGTAATCCTCGATTTGATGATTCACGATCTCGACGTGATCCTATCGCTCGTTCAGTCCGCGCCCGCTCGCGTCTCGGCCGTCGGCGTGCCGGTACTGACAGACGAAGTCGACATCGCGAACGCGCGCATCGAGTTCGCGAACGGTGCCGTCGCGAACGTCACCGCATCGCGCGTGTCCACCAGCGCGCAACGGCGGTTTCGCGTGTTTCAGGCGAACCAGTACGTGTCGATCGACTTCGGCAGCGGCGAAGTTCGCCGCGTTACCAAAGTTGGCGAGTGGCGCGAAGACGCCCCTCCGCTGCAAGAGGAAACCTGGAATCTCGAGAAGGGCGACGCGCTGCTCGCCGAGACGAAGGCGTTCGTTGCATCGATCCGCAACGACACGCCGTGCGAGGTGTCCGGTGCGGACGGGCTCGCTGCCCTACGGCTGGCGGAGGCGATCAACGCCGAAATCGCGCGCTGGCAACCGCGCTAGCGGTTGCTTGCTACACGCGCCCTTCGAGCCCGAGCTCCTTAATCTTTCGCGTGAGCGTGTTGCGGCCCCAGCCGAGCAGCTTGGCGGCTTCGAGACGCTTGCCGCGCGCACGGCGCAGCGCCGTGATGATCAACGTGCGCTCGAACGCCGGCAGCGCGTCGAGGAGCAGCGGCGGCGGCGCGGCCACCGCGAGCTGGGCTTCGGCCCAGTGCGATAGACCCGTGGTCCAGTCGGCGCCAGGCGTGGCGCTCATGCCCCCGAGCTCCGGCGGCAGATCTTGCGCCGCAATCTCGCGGCCCGCGGCTGTGACGGTAAGGCGCCGGCTGACGTTCACGAGCTCGCGCACGTTGCCAGGCCAATCGTACTTTTGCAGGATATCCGCGGCTTCGCTGCTCAATGTCTTCGGCGCAACGCCGAGCTCGTTGGCGGCTTGCTCGAGATAAAACCGCGATAGCTCTTTGATGTCCTCGCGGCGCTGACGCAGCGGCGGCACTTCAATGCGCATGACGTTCAAGCGGTGATACAGGTCCTCGCGGAACCGGCTGGTAGTCACGGCCTGCGCGAGATCCTGGTGCGTGGCCGCGATCACGCGCACATCGACGCGGATCGGAGTTTGCCCACCGACGCGGAAGAATTCGCTCTCCGCCAGCACGCGCAGCAGGCGCGTCTGCAGTGGCAACGACATGTCACCGATCTCGTCGAGAAACAAAGTGCCGCCGTTGGCCTGCTCGAAGCGGCCGATTCGCCGCTCCGTGGCGCCCGTAAACGCTCCTTTCTCGTGACCGAACAGCTCCGACTCGAGCAACTCGGCCGCGATCGCGGAGGTGTTCAGCGCGACAAAGGGCTTGTTGGCGCGCGGCGAATTGTCATGCAGCGCGCGCGCGACGAGCTCTTTGCCGGTGCCAGACTCGCCCGTGATCAGCACCGTCATGCTCGAGCGCGACAGTCGGCCGATGGCCTTGAACACGTCCTGCATCGCCGGCGCCTGGCCAATGATCCGCGGTATCGGTTTGGTCGTGGTCTGCTGCGCTGTATCGCGATGGCGCGTGCGCGCGGCACGCGAGACGAGCTCCACGGCTTCGTCGATGTCGAAAGGCTTCGGCAGATATTCGAACGCCCCGCCCTGGTAGGCGGACACGGCGCTGTCGAGATCCGAATGCGCCGTGATCACGATCACCGGAATGTCCGGGTCCTGCTGACCAAGACGCTCCATGAGCTCGAGACCGCTCATATCAGGCATGCGGATATCAGTAATGAGAACGTCCGGGCGATCGCGCTCGAGCGCACCGAAAAACTGGTGGCCGGACTCGAAGGCCCGCGGAATCATGTGCGCCTGCTTCAGTGCCTGCTCGAGTACCCAGCGCACCGACTCGTCGTCGTCGACGATCCAAACGCTCAATCCTGGTGTCGCCATTAGTGTCGGCCTCCGTTCGGCACTGGCAACCGCATCTGGAATACCGTCCGCCCCGGTTGGCTCTCGAATTCAATGAGTCCGCCGTTTCGGCTGACGAGATCCTGGGCGATCGTGAGTCCCAAACCGGTGCCCGTCGCCCGGCCCGTCACCAACGGATAAAAAATCGTCTCGCGGAGCTCGTCGGGAATCCCTGGCCCGTTGTCCTCGACCTCGGCGGATAGCACCAACCGGTGGCGCTCGCCGGAAAGCGTGACGTTGGTTAGCGCTCGAGTGCGGAAGGTCAACCGACCCCGTTCGCCGAGTGCCTGCATCGCATTACGTGCGATGTTTAGGAAAGCCTGGATCATCTGATTGCGGTCGACGGTGATCGAAGGCAGGCTTGGATCGTAGTCTCGAACAAGCTCCACGCCTGCCGGCTTCTCGGCTTCGATCAATTGCCCAACGTGCTCGGTGATGCGGTGCAGATTCAGCTCTTCGGGGCGCGGTGCACCGCCGGCGCGCAGAATGCCGTCGACGAGCGCGGCGAGTCGGTCGGCTTCCTCGATGATGACGCGGGTGTACGCCTTTTGCTCGGCGTCCGGCAATTGGCGCTCGAGCAATTGGGCGGCGCCGCGCAGACCGCCGAGCGGGTTCTTAACTTCGTGCGCGAGCTGCCGGATGATTCGCCGAGACAACTGCTGTTGCGATACGAGCGCCGCTTCGCGCCGAACTTTGCGGTCGCGTTCCGTGTCGAGCAACTCGAGCACCAACGCGCGCTCGCCGTCGAGGGGCGCGGCGCGACAATCGAGCACGAGCCGCTTGTCGCCCACGCGCGCCGCTAGCTCATGCATGCCAAACGTTAGTCCGCTTGCCAGCGCGCGCTGACATAGCGCGATCAACTCACCGGCCGGATGCAGCAGGTCGCCGATCGGTCGTCCCACGACACGACGCGAGCTGACGCTAAACAGCGCTTCCGCAGCGCTATTCAGAAATGTGATGACGAGCCCTTCGTCGAGTACGACGAGCGCGGTGGTGATGCCCTGAAGAATCGCGTCCGCCGACGGCGAGCGTCGCAGTTTGCGCGCCGCGCCGAAGGTCTCGGGCGCCGGCGCTAGCCCCCGTTCGCTCGCCGCGCTCGTGCGGTTGGCGAGTTCGGGTTTTGTATGCTGTTCTGCTGAACGATGAAGTTGCGCGTCGGCGAGCGCATGACTTCGGCGCCGCTCGCGTCGATGACGACTGCCTGCAGCGTGTGCGCGCCACGGAACACTTCGGGCAGCGTCACCAGCAGGCTCGCGGTATTCAGATTCCGGCGCTGGCCGTCGAGAATCAGGTCCATCCGATGCGCCGTCGACAACGGCGGATCCATGTCGATCTGGACGCTCAGTGTCGCCCCGATGTTCCAGAGGGTCTGTTGCTCGGCGGGGCTCGCAATATTGAGCGCGCGGTAGGGGGTCTGCGCTGTGGGCGTGGTTTGCGCCCCCGTGCCGGCGGGCGTCGGCGGCGTCAGACGCGCTGCTGGCGCGCCGAATCCCTGCGCACCGGTCAACTCCACCTGGCGTGCCCCGGGAACTGGCCGATCCGAGAAGTGCACCTGACCGTCGCCGTCCACCCAGGTCCAAGCGGGCGCGCCGCTCGCGGCGGTCACCAGCATCGTGGACAGTAGGATCAGCCACTTACGCATGCTCCAAGCTTAGCGCCAAGCGGACTGCTCTGCCACACGACGGGCGGGATTCTGAGAACCCCGCCACGTCGCGATTTGACAGAACCGAACGTCGCCCCGCGGATTCAGAGGCTGTAGTACATGTCGAACTCGACGGGATGGGGCGTCATGGAGAAGCGAGTGATCTCCTTCTCCTTCAGCCCGATGTAGGCGTCGATCGTGCCGTTCGAGAGCACGCCACCCGCCGTCAGGAAGCCACGATCCTTGTCGAGCGCTTCGAGCGACTGCTGCAACGAGTACGACACCGTCGGAATCAGCTTTTCCTCTTCTGGCGGGAGGTCATACAGGTCTTTATCTTGTGGCGGGCCCGGGTTGATCTTGTTCGCGATGCCGTCGAGGCCCGCCATCATCATGGCCGTAAACGCCAGGTACGGATTCGCCGTGCTGTCCGGGAAACGAATCTCGATGCGGCGCCCCTTCGGATTCTGTACGTAGGGGATACGCATCGAAGCGGAACGATTGCGCGCCGAGTAGGCAAGCAGCGTCGGCGCTTCGAACCCTTTGACTAGGCGCTTGTAGCTGTTGGTCGAGGCGTTTGTGAACGCGTTGATCGCGTGCGCATGCTTCAGGATGCCGCCGATGTAGTACAGCGCGGTTTGGGACAGACCGCCGTACAGGTCGCCTGTGAACAGATTCTTGCCGCCCTTTGCCAGCGACTGGTGCACGTGCATACCGCTGCCGTTGTCGCCGATGAGCGGCTTCGGCATGAAGGTGGCCGTCTTACCGTAACTGTGCGCGACGTTCTGGATGACGTATTTGAGCATCATCACGTCGTCGGCTTTGCGGACAAGGGTCCCGAACTTGACGCCGATCTCGCACTGACCGGCGGTTGCTACTTCGTGATGGTGCACCTCGACCGAGAGGCCCATTTCCTCGAGCGCCAAACACATCGCGGATCGGATGTCTTGCAACGAATCGACGGGCGGGACCGGAAAGTAGCCGCCTTTAACGCCCGGGCGGTGGCCCAGGTTGCCCTCTTCGAGCTTCTTGCCGCTCTGCCACGCACCTTCGTACGAATCGATCGCATAAAAGGCGCCCTGCATCTCCGACGCCCAACGGACGTCGTCGAAAATGAAGAACTCGTTTTCAGGGCCGAAGAACGCTTCGTCGGCAATCCCGGTCGATTTCAGGTAGGCCTCAGCACGCTTTGCGGCCGAGCGCGGATCGCGCTCGTAACCTTGCATCGTGGAGGGCTCAATTATGTCGCAGCGGACATCGAGCGTCGGCTCTTCCATGAACGCGTCGATGACCGCCGTCGCCGGGTCGGGCATCAGGATCATGTCGGATTCGTTGATGCCCTTCCAACCGGCGATCGACGAACCGTCGAACATCTTGCCGTCTTCGAACATGCCCGCATCGACCTGATGCGAGGGCACTGTGACGTGCTGTTCTTTGCCAATCGTGTCCGTGAACCGCAGGTCAACGAACTTGATGCCTTTTTCCTTGATGAGCTTCAAAACATCGGCGGGCGACATGGGTTTGATTCCTCCGGTTGTCTGTCGTGATTAGTCGTGGCTGCCCGTGCCCTGTAGGCGGTACGCGCGGCAGCTGCCGTTTTTGTTGAGCCGAAGAATGTGCATTTTGTGTGCCACCCTTCGGGAGGGCTAAAGTACTGTTTTCTATGGACCAAGGGGCTTTCGAGCTCAATGACGCGCACGAAAGCGGTGCGTTGATCTTAGCAGAACGCACCCCAATGGTGCGATAGCACGAGTTCCGCGCGGGTCGGTAGGTCTCCGCTGAAGGCGGGGCGGCTGTGGCTGCCAGCGTCGCGGCCGCCGCTATACTGGCGCGCTTTGCGGATCGGCGCCGCGCGGAGTCGTCATGGAGTCAATGGAAAAAATCGTCTCGCTGTGCAAACGGCGGGGCTTCATCTTTCAATCGAGCGAGATCTATGGGGGTCTGAACGGCGCCTGGGATTATGGCCCGCTCGGCGTGGAGCTCAAACGCAACCTCAAGCAGGCATGGTGGGACGACATGATCGCCCACCACGACGAGACGCAGGCCGTGACAGGCGCCCCTTCGCCCTTCGGAATGGTGGGATTGGACAGCGCGCTGCTGATGAACCCAAAAGTGTGGGAGGCCAGCGGCCACGTTGGCGGCTTCAGCGACCCAATGGTGGATGACCGCGAGACACGCGCGCGCTATCGCGCAGATCAGCTCGCCGTGTTTGCGCTCGAGTTTGTGGCTGCCGACGGTGGTGTGACTTCGTACGACGGCGTGTTGTTCGCGGCACCGGGCGAAATCGGCAAGACCGACGACGTGGAGTTGTTCGAGCCCCATCGGAAACGGATCGCCTCCATTCAGAAAAACCACGCTGGAAAGCAGCTTCGCGTCGCTGCCGTGCCCAACGCGTTGCAGGACGAAATGCTGCGGGCAAAGGTGCTTGCGCCCGGGGCCTCGGCACCCGGAACGCTGACCGCACCGCGCGCATTCAATCTGATGTTCAAGACGCATGTCGGAGCGCTCGAGGACAACTCCAGCATCACGTATCTGCGACCCGAGACGGCGCAGGGGATTTTCGTCAACTTCAAGAACGTGTGCGACACGGCGCGCGTGCGCGTTCCGTTCGGCATCGGTCAGGTCGGCAAGGCCTTCCGTAACGAAATCAACCCGCGCAATTTCACGTTCCGCAGTCGCGAGTTCGAACAGATGGAGATCGAATTCTTCTGCCGGGCAAATGAGTCGGCGGACTGGTATCGGTACTGGCGCGAGCGCCGTTACAACTGGTATCTCGCACTCGGCATGCGGCGTGAGAATCTGCACCTGCGTGAGCACGAAAAGGACGAACTAGCGCACTACGCCGCGGGTTGCGCGGACGTGGAGTACGATTTTCCGTTTGGACGCAGTGAGCTCGAGGGCATTGCCAACCGCGCTGACTTCGACCTGCGTCAACACATGCAGACGAGTGGCAAGGACCTGCGCTATTTTGACGACCAGGAGCCTGATGAGCAGGCCCGGCGCTACCTGCCCCATGTGATCGAGCCATCGGCCGGAGCGGATCGCGGCGCACTGGCGTTTCTCTGCGATGCGTACCACGAGGACGAGATCGGCGGCGAAATGCGCACGGTGTTGAAGCTCCACCCGCGGCTCGCGCCGATCAAGACGGCGGTGTTCCCGCTCGTAAAGAAGGACGGCATGCCAGAGAAGGCGCTCGCCATTTATCGGACGCTGAAACGGCACTTCAATGTGTATTACGACGAGAAGGGGGCGATCGGTCGGCGGTATCGTCGTCAAGACGAGGCAGGCACACCGTTCTGCGTGACTGTGGATGGCGACACGCTTACGGCTGGCACGGTGACGGTCCGCGAGCGCGATTCGTGCGAACAGGTGCGAATTGGCGTTAGCGAACTTCAACCCTACCTCGGCGATCGGATCGGAGCGTGATGGCGTGACGGAGCGGCCCGTAAGGCTCGTCATGGTGGACCGCGACGGCGTGATCAACGAGGACTCCGACTCGTACATCAAGTCGATTGCTGAATGGCGACCGATCGCGGGCAGCCTCGAGGCAATCCGTGCGCTGACACACGGCGGTTGCCGCGTCGTCGTGGTTACGAACCAATCGGGCGTCGGTCGGGGACTGTTGGACGAAAATACGCTGGCGGCAATTCATAACCATATGCTGGCCGCCGTACGCACGGCCGGAGGCGATCTCGCGGGTATCTACTACTGCCCGCACACGCCCGATGCAGATTGCGCCTGCCGCAAGCCGCGACCCGGCTTGTTCAAGAGACTCGAGCGTGAGCTTGGACTCTCGGTGCGTGACGCACCGTACATTGGCGACAAGCTCAGCGATGTCGAAGCGGCGGAGGCGGCGGGTGCACGCCCAATTCTCGTGCGAACGGGACGGGGGGTCGAGGCCGAGCCCGAGGCCGTGGCTCGGGGAGTCGCGGTGTTCGACGATCTTTCTGGCGCGGCGCACGGCCTTTTGGCGCAATTTCACGCATGAGCCGTGCTCGTCAGTGGTGCGGCTCCGTGGCGTTCACGCTTTACCTATGTGTATCCGCAGGGGCGTACTCGCTGCTACTGCTGCCAACCGTGCTGCTGCCGCGCCGCGTAACCTACGCCGCTGCCGTGAGTTGGGCGCGGTCGGTGCTATTCATGCTGCGCTGGCTTTGCAGGCTCGACTACGTCGTGGAAGGTCTTGAGCACCTTCCTGCGACGACGTCCATCGTACTGGTGAAACATTCGTCGGCGTGGGAGACAGTCGCTCAGCTGCGGATCTTCCCGGGACAGACGTGGGTCTTGAAGCGCGAGCTGATCTGGATCCCGGTGTTCGGCTGGGTCCTCCGAAACCTTAAGCCGATCGCGATCGACCGAAAAGCGGGCCGTACGGCCGTGCAACGAGTGCTGGATCAAGGACGACAGCGGTTGGCCGAGGGGATCTGGGTCGTGATCTTCCCCGAAGGCACGCGTGTGCCGGCTGGCGAAACACGCCGCTACGGCATGAGTGGCGCCTTGCTTGCGGAGGCGGCTGGGCTCCCCGTCGTACCTGTTGCGCACAACGCCGGCGACTACTGGCCTAGGCGCAGCTGGCTCAAACGCCCGGGTACGATTCGTGTGGTGATTGGCCCCGTCATTCCAACCGCGGGGGTCGACCCGCGGCTGGTAACGGAGCGAACGCAGCGCTGGATCGAGGATACGGTCGCAATGCTGCGCGCGCCCTAGCCCGCCCAGGCCTCGCGCCCGTAATCAGACGTCGAGATTTGCCACAGCGAGCGCGTTACGTTCGATGAATTCGCGCCGCGGTTCGACTTGGTCACCCATCAGCGTAGTGAAGATCTCATCCGCCGCCACGGCGTCCTCGATCCTCACCTGCATCAGTCGCCGCGTTTCGGGATTCACCGTCGTTTCCCAGAGTTGCTCCGGGTTCATCTCACCGAGACCCTTGTAACGCTGGATCGTTTGGCCCTGTTTCGCTTGTGCCATGAGCCAATCGAGGGCCTGTGCGAACGTCGTCACATCACGACGCTCCTTGCCGCGCTGGACATAAGCACCAGGGCGCAGTAGATCCATGAACTCGGCGCCGATTGAGACGAGCTGCCGATACTCGGCGGAACGGAAGAACCCCGCGTGCAATACCTTGGTGCTAGTCGTGCCGTGGTGCTCGCGCAAGACGAGCAGCGAAGGGTCGATGCCTTCACCGCCCGGCTGCGGACGTAGACGGTAGCGCGCCGCGCGATGGTCGCTGGAGTTGAGTTGCTCCTCGAGCGACTGACTCCAGGTTTCGCGGAACCCGGCATCTTCGAGCTGTTCAGGTGTGATTGCGGCCATCGACATCAGGCGCCGCAGCACCTCGGCGTCGTACCGGCGGCCCCAGCGCTGAATGATCGAGTTGGCCTCCATGTATCGATGTGCGAGGCGCTCCAACGTCGCACCCTGGACGGGAGGCGCGTCAGGGGCGGGATAGAGCGCGGCGTCAGCGGTCGCGCTTGTGAGTAGCAGTGCGTTCAGCTCTATGTCGTCCTTAAGGTAGTTTTCCTGTTTGCCGCGTTTCAATTTGTAGAGCGGCGGCTGAGCGATGTAGATGTGACCGCGTTCGATGAGCGCGGGCATCTGCCGGTAGAAGAACGTCAATAGAAGGGTGCGAATGTGCGAACCATCAACGTCCGCGTCGGTCATTATGATGATGCGGTGGTAGCGGAGATTGTCGACGTTGAACTCGTCGCGACCCACGCCGCACCCGAGGGCGGTGATCAGAGTGCCCACCTCAGCCGACTGTAGCATCTTGTCAAACCGCGCTTTTTCGACGTTCAGGATTTTGCCTTTGAGGGGCAGGACTGCCTGGGTTCGACGATCCCGACCTTGTTTGGCAGAGCCACCTGCCGAGTCGCCCTCGACGAGGAACAGCTCGGATAGCGCTGGATCCTTCTCCTGACAATCGGCGAGCTTGCCCGGTAAGCCGGCGACATCGAGAGCGCCTTTACGCCGTGTCATCTCGCGCGCTTTGCGCGCGGCTTCACGTGCGCGCGCAGCTTCGACGATCTTGCCGACGATGCCTTTGGCTTCGACGGGGTGCTCAAGCAGAAACTCTTCAAAGCGCGTCGCCACGACCGACTCGGTGACCGCTTTGACCTCGGACGACACGAGCTTGTCCTTGGTCTGCGAGGAGAACTTGGGATCCGGTAACTTTACGGAGAGAACTGCCGTGAGCCCCTCTCGCGCGTCGTCGCCCGCCATTGCGATCTTCTCGCGCTTGATGATTCCTTCGTTCTCCATGTATGCGTTCAGCGTTCGCGTCAACGCCGCGCGGAAACCCGCAAGGTGTGTGCCGCCGTCGCGCTGAGGGATGTTATTGGTGTAGCAGAACATCCCTTCTTGATACCCATCGTTCCATTGGAACGCGACTTCGATCTGAATCGGCGCGCGAGTCTCGCTGAAGTAGACGATCGTGGGATGAACTGGTGTCTTGTTGCGATTCAGGTGTTTGACGAACGCCTCGATGCCACCCGCGAATGCAAAGATGTCATGGCGATCCTCGCGCTCATCTGTGAGCTTGATCCGGACGCCGGAATTCAGGAACGACAACTCACGCAGACGCTTGGCCAACGTGTCGTAGTCGAAGTGGATGTGGGTGAAGATCGTCGCGCTCGGTTTGAACCGAATCGTCGTTCCGGTTCGATCGGTCTTGCCGACGACGGCAAGGGGCGCGACGGGGTCGCCAAGGTGGTACGTCTGCTCGTAGAGCTGGCCGCTGCGATGAATCGTGAGGACTAGCGTTTCGGACAAGGCATTCACTACAGACACGCCAACGCCATGCAGGCCGCCCGAGACTTTGTAGCTGTCGTCGTCGAACTTACCGCCGGCGTGCAGGACGGTCATGATGACCTCTGCCGCGGACCGGCCCTCTTCGGGGTGAATGTCTACAGGGACACCCCGCCCATCGTCGACGACGGTGATCGACTCATCCGCATGAATGGTGACTGCGATTTCTTTGCAATAGCCGGCGAGTGCTTCGTCGACCGAGTTGTCGACAACCTCGAAGACCATGTGGTGCAGGCCGGTGCCGTCATCGGTGTCGCCGATGTACATGCCTGGACGCTTACGGACAGCTTCGAGACCCCTTAAGACCTTGATATTCTTAGAAGTATAGTCGCTTTGGGTCATCCGCTACGTCTCTCGAGGCCGGGCTGAAATTATACCTCGCGGACGGTGCCTCGTTCCACGTGGAACACGGGGTACCCGGGAGCCGGGACGAGGTGTTCCGCGCTCAACGCAGTCAGCACGATCTGCGCGGGTAACCGCTCCAATAGCTCCAGTAAACGGCCGAGCGACCGGGCGTCGAGTTCCGCGGCGGGATCATCGACCAGCAAGATCGGCGACCCGGCTTCTGCCGCCCCAGCGACTAGCTGCGCAAGAACCATGGACGCCGCCGCCAACTTTTGTTGACCGCGGGATGCTTCGTCCTGGAGGCGGCGTCCTGCCAGGTGGATTTCGAGATCCGCCCGATGGGGGCCAACCTCTGTTGTGCGGCTCACGAGGTCGCGGCGCTCGGATGCGGCGAGTGCGGTCTCGAAGGATTGCCCTTTGGCCCAGCCAGCGCGGTATTCGATCGACAGGGGCTGATCCAGGAGCCGTTGGCCGAACTCCGAAATGAGAGGCGAGAGCCTACCGACGTACGACCGCCTACTCGCATCCACCGCGCCTCCGCTCTCGAGCAGTGCCGTGGTCCACGAACGTAGGGCCGCGCCGGTCGCGCCGGCCTTCAACGCGGCATTCCGCTGACTCAGGATGCGTCGATATCGTTTCCATGAGTCCAAATAGGTGTGTTCCACGTGAAACACCCCCCAATCGAGAAACCGCCGCCGTTCGGTTGGCGCACCCTCTACTAGTTGATGGCTGCTGGGATCCAGCGAATGAATGGGCAGAATCTCTGCGAGCGCCGCCATCCCCGTCGCGTCCTGGCCGTCGACTCTCTTCGTCAGGTGCCCAGCATCGAAGGACACGCCCAGTCGGCGTTGACCACTACTCGTAGGAACCTCGCCGTAAACAGCGAAACCGCTTTGGCCTCGCTGTACCAAACGGCCCGTTTGTCGCGTTCTAAACGACCGACCCCGTCCGAGCAAGAAGACGCCCTCGAGGATGCTCGTTTTGCCCGCCCCGTTGGGGCCAAATATGAAATTGCGCCGAGCATCAAACCCGAGCTCAACGTGCGCGAGGCACCGTAGAGCCGTAATCCGGAGTCGGCCCAGCGCCAAGAGGTAGCCGCCGCGCGGCTAAAGGCGCATCGGCATTACGACGAACTTGGTCTTGTCGCTGCCGGGTTCGCGAATCACGCAGCCAGAGTTCGCGTCGGAAATGCCGACCTCAACCTGGTCACTATCCACTGCAGCCAGAGCGTCGAGCACGTAGTTCACGTTGAATCCAATCTCCATTGGGTCGCCGCTGTATTCAACCTCTAGCGTCTCTACTGCTTCCTCTTGCTCCGGGTTATTGGCCTGAAGGACCACGCTATTGGTCGTCAGTTCTAAACGAACCCCGCGATACTTTTCGTTTGAGAGGATCGCAGTCCGCTGCAGGGCCTGGCGTAGCAGATTTCGATCAGCCTTCATCACGTTACGCGGCTGAGCCGGGACAACACGGCCGTACTCCGGGAATCTCCCGTCAATTAGCTTCGATGTGAGCCGAATTCCGTCTAAATGGACGCGAATGTGATTTGCGCCTAGCGCAAGTTGTACTTCGCCGTCGCCATCCAGCAGCTTACTTAGCTCCAAAACCCCTTTTCGCGGCACTATCAGTTGCTCGTCGCGCGTGGCGGCACCGATCAGGTCAGCCTCCGACAACGCCAAGCGATGCCCGTCGGTGGCTACCGCCCGCAACCGCTTGCGCTCCGTCTCCAACAGCAGACCGTTGAGGTAATAACGAACGTCCTGTTGCGCCATAGAAAAGTGTGTTTTCTCGACCAATTGACGCAGATCGGCTCTAGTTAGCCGCAAAGTTTGCTTCGCGCCAATTTCATCGATCGTGGGAAAATCCGCCGCGCGTAGCGTCGAAAGAGTGAACCGACTGCGGCCACCCTTGACCGTGACTCGGTCGCCGGTTTGACTGATCTCGACGTTCGTACCTTCCGGCAACGCCCGAAAGATATCGTGGAGCTTGCGCCCAGGTACGGTGATGTCGCCCCCCGCCTCGGCTTCAACCTCCGCCTCCGCGACCATTTCCACCTCTAGATCGGTGGCGCTTACGCTTAACTTATTGCCCTGAACACTCAGCAGCACGTTGCTCAAAATCGGCATCGTCTGGCGTCGTTCGACTACACCCACCACCGTTTGGAGGGTCTTTAGAATCGTTTCCCGCGGTGCGCTGAATTTCATTCTTCTATTACCTATTTAGATCTTACTGTAGTTATTAATGGCCGCGCATAACTGCACAACGCCATTTTCTCTTTCTAAATCATTATTTTAGATGCGTAAGCGCTGTGCTCGGATCGACTGGGTTGCTGTGTTGAGGCTGTGCAAAACTCTGACCCCCCTTTTTGCCCACAGGCTCTCCACCTCAAGCCGTCAGAGTTCTCAACACGTTGTTGTAATCCTCTGCCACGCGGGTGTCCGTCTCGCGTAGTGCCTTCACGCGCCGACAGCCATGCAATACCGTCGTATGATCCCGCCCGCCGAAAGCGTCCCCAATTTCCGGCAAACTGTGTGTCGTGAGTTCCTTCGCAAGCGCCATAGCGATCTGCCGCGGGCGCGCAATTGAGCGACTGCGGCGCTTGGACAATAAATCCGCGACCCGAATTTTGAAATACTCTGCGACCGTCTTCTGGATGTTCTCGATCGTCACGAGTTTGTCCTGCAACGCCAGTACGTCGCGTAACGCCTCTTTGGCAAACTCCAACGTGATTGCTCGCCCCGTAAAACGTGCGTTTGCGAGCACCCTCCGAAGCGCTCCTTCGAGCTCCCGAATGTTTGAGCGGATCCGCTGCGCGATGAAAAACGCCACCTCCTCCGGTAGCGCGTCGCCCTCCGCGGCTGCCTTGCTC
>Ga0302321_100001715_pt1 | contig 18781 bp, 18 predicted proteins | sample Fen_T0_1_FD_202505 | JGI IMG/M metagenome (GOLD analysis project Ga0302321, IMG submission 202505) | Peat permafrost microbial communities from Stordalen Mire near Abisko, Sweden - Fen_T0_1 | ecosystem: Environmental > Terrestrial > Soil > Wetlands > Permafrost | place: Sweden: Abisko...
CCCTTGGCAGCGGCGACCAGCGCCTTCCGGTCGGAGGCGTCCAGAACCAGAGTCTCGGCCTTGCCGGCCGGCAGCTTGGCCGCCACCTCGCGCAGCCGCGACTCGTCGATGTCCGCCAGGACGACCTTGTCCACGGCCGGCTCCGCCGCGATGACTCGAGCGTTGACCTCGCCGACCGCTCCTACGCCGAGTTGCAGTACTCGCATCCCTCACCTCTCTGTCGGAGACGCACGCCGCGCGGTACGATCCGCCGCGACGAACTCGTCTCACCCTTTCGTCTAATCGCTTCGATTCTGACGCAAGAAGTGCCTGATTTACAGGTCACATTCCTCCACTAACTTACGGTGACCAACGGCATGATCTTGGTCGTTCTTGACACTCTGAGGGCTCGCGTATAGGTTTGGCCCATGTTCCTCAGCGTGCAACAAGCCGCCCGCCGGCTGGGTGTATCGCCGGTCACGATCCGGCGCTGGACGGCCACCGGGTTCCTGCCCTGCACGCGCACCGCCGGGGGCCACCGCCGGATCGACGAGAACGACATCGACGATCTGGGCCGCTCTATCGGCAACAGCAACCACCTCGCGGCTCAGCTCGCCCGCGAGCGAGAGGTCGAGGTGCTCATCCTCACCTCGATCGCCCTGGCGATGAAGCTGGACTTGACGGAGCTTCTTCTGGAGATCGCCATGCGCATGACCAGCCTTCTCGACTCCCATTTCTGCGCCATCTCCGAGTACGACCGCGCAAACGACGCCATCATCACCCTCGCCGAGTATGACCATGCCGGCCAGCGTCTGCCGGACGCCAGCCCTTACAAGGTCAAGGACTTCCCGCTCACGCGAAAGGTACTCGACGAGCAGACGACGGCTGTGGTGAACGTCGACGATCCCGGCGCCGACCAGGCTGAGGTGGCCGAGCTGCGTCGCGAGGGCGACCGCAGCCTCCTCATGGTGCCGCTCATGGTCCAGGGCTACACCATCGGCCTCCTCGAGGTCGTCGACCAGAAGCGCTCGCGCCACTACTCACGACAGGAGCTCCGGCTCGCCGGAGCGATCGCCGGACAGGCGTCGGTGGCCATCCAGAACGCCAAGCTGTTCGCCGAACGCCGGCGCAGCGACGAGGACGTCTCCAGCCTGCGCCTGGCCCTCGCCAAGCTCGCCGCGCACGTGCCCGAGGTCGGCACCGGCAGCCGCAAGAGCGACATCCTCCTGGCGATCGCCAACGCGGTGTGCGACTCGCTGGGCGCCATCTCGTGCGTGGCCAGCGTGGCGGGCGAGAGCGCCGGCGCCTTCGGAGACGGTCAGATGGTCGCCCTCCAGGAGCCGCGAGGCGACGACCGCGGCACGCTCGCCAGCCTCGTCGTCGCGCGCGACCCCTCCAAGCGCACCGATCTCACGCTCGCGGTGACGCTCAATGAACCTCCCGGCGAAGGCCAGGTGGAACTCCTCGACCTCATCGCCGCCGCCGCCGCCGCTCTGACCGTCCGCTGAGACGCGCCGGCGGCGCGCGACCGCTCGGAAGCGCCGGGGTGGCAGGCACCAAGACGGCAAGGGGCCCGCGGCGGCTCTCCCTTTCCGTCGCGGGCCCGTCGCCTCGCCAGATCCGAGTCGAGGTCCGTGTTCTGGCGGTGCAGGGAACTCCTCGAAACCGCCAGGATCCGCGTCGTCGAGAAGCGATTCGATTCTCCATTTGTGCGGGCCTTTTCGCCAGTACTGATGTTTCGGCAAACTTCGCAGCGCGATCCGGGTGAACTTGCTGCTTGTTGACGATGGCTAAGTTTGCGGATAGGTTTTGCGCATGTATCTGAGCGTTCAGCTGGCCGCACGCCGCCTCGGCGTCTCACCCCACACCATCCGCCGCTGGACCGCATCGGGGTTCCTGCCCTGCACGCGCACCGCCGGGGGCCACCGGCGCATCAAGCAAGAGGACATCGACGAGCTCACCCACCTGATCGGGGGCCGCAACCACCTTGCGGCGCGTCTCGCGCGAGAGCGCGAGCTCGAGACGCTGGTCAAGACCGCCATCGCCGTCTCGAGCCAGCTCGATGTCACCGAGCTGCTGCGCGAGATCGCCAAGCAGATGACGAGCCTGCTCGACGCGCACTTCTGCGTCATCTCCGACTTCGACCCGCGGACGCGCACCGTCTCCGTGCTGGCCGACTACGACGACCTCGGCAATCGCCGACCCGACACGATGACGTACACGCTCAGCCAGTTTCCCGTGGCGCGCAAGGCCATCGAGGAGCTCGAGTGCGTCACCGTCAACGTCAGCGATCCACACGCCGACGCCGCCGAGGTCGCCATCATGCGCCGGGACGGCGACAAGTGCCTGCTGGTCTTGCCGATGATCCATCAAGGCCAGGCGATCGGGCTCCTGGAGGTACTCGATCATGAGCGCGAACGGCGCTTCAACCGTCAGGAGATGCGCCTCGCCAACGCCGTGGCCGGCCAGGCGTCGGTCGCGTTGCACAACGCCAAGGTCTTCGCCCAGCTCGAGCGCAGTGACAAGGACGTGCTCAAGCTGCGCCATGCCATCGAGAAGCTCTCCGCCGGCTATCCCGGGCTGAGCACGCGGGCCACGAGCGCGGCGCTGCTGCAGACAGCGGCCGAGCTGGCCGCGACGTCGCTCTCGGCGATGTCCTGCGTCGCAAGCTACAAAGGCGAAAGCGCCGGCGCCTCCGGTCTCAACGCCGGCCCCGCCGATCAGCGTTCCACTCAGTCCAATACCGCGCACGTCATCGTCTCGTCGGCGCCGTGCGAAGACGACCAGGTGACCCTGACCCTCACGCTGGGCACCGCCGCCAGCGAAGGGCAGGCGGAACTTCTCGGGCTCATCTCCACCATGGCCGCCGGCGTCATGGCCGAGCTCACCCCCGGCTGATCCCGGCCGCCGGCGGATCGTCATCTTCGGCCGGCCCTCCCGGTCGCCGCCCGCCGCCGCCGCTCTGCTATCCTGAGCGCATGCCTGCGGCCCTTCCTCAGCTCGTCGTCCTCGACACGGAGACCACGGGCCTCGACCCGCGGACAGACCGCGTCATCGACATCGGGGCCGTGCGTCTCGGGCCCGACCTCGAGATCAAGGACCGCTTCGTGACCCTGGTCGATCCCGGGGTCCCGATCCCTCTCTTCATCACCCGGCTCGTGGGGATCACGGACGACGACGTACATGGCGCCCCGGAGTTCGCCGAGGCGTTCGGCGCCTTGCACGAGTTTGCCGGCGACGCCGTGCTCGTGGGGCACAACGTGAGCTTCGACCGCGAGCATCTGGCGGCCGGCGCCCGCCGGGCTGGTCTTTCGCCGCTCGCCAACGAGTGGTTCGACACGCTGGAGGCGGCCCTGCTTCTGTACCCGGAGCTCGACCGCCACGCGTTGCCGGTCCTGGCCGCGGAGTTCGGCATCGAGCGCGAGGCTCATCGCGCCCTACCCGATGCGGAGACCGCAGCCGATGTGCTCAAGCGGCTCGGTGCCCGCGCCTCAGGTCTGGGCGCCGCCGAACGCGGCTTGCTCGAAGCCGTCCACTGGGCGCCGCTTGCTCTTCTCGACCGCTTCCGCGCCGCGCCCGATGAGGCTCCGCCGCCGGTCGTGCCCGACGAGCCCCGAGGCGGCGCTTCGGGCGCCCAGCTCACGATGCTGCCGGTGAGAGCAGACGCGTGGCGCGCCGAGTTCGGGACGAGTGGAGACGCCGAAGGCGAGGAGCCCGGTCTCGCCGCCCGCCTGCCCGGCTTTCGCCACCGGCCCGGTCAGACGCAGCTCGCCGACGCCGTCCACGACGTGTTCGGCCGCGGCGGCGTAGGGCTGTTCGAAGCCGGCACCGGTATGGGCAAGAGCCTGGCCTACTTGCTGCCCGCGGCGCACTACAGCGCCTCAGCCGGACGCCGTGTGATCGTGAGCACCAAGACCAAGGCCCTCCAGCGGCAGCTGGCGGCGCACGAACTTCCCCTGGTGGCGCAGACGTTGCCGCCCGGCTGGCGCTGGGCGCTGCTCATGGGCCGCGAGAACTACGTCTGCCGGCGGCGCCTCGACGAAGCCGTCGCCGCCGCGGCCGAAGTGCTCCCGGACGCCGAGCGCTCCCTGGCGCTCGCCTACCTCGTGGGACGCTCGCGCCGCGGCGAGATCGATCTGTCCGCCCTTCCGTACCGCGCCACCATCGAGTTGCGCGCGCTTCCCGAACTGGCGCGCGATCTGCGCTCGTCGCGCGCCACCTGCCTGGGCCGGCACTGCCCTGCCCGTGAAGGCTGTCACTGGCGGCTGGCGCACCGCCGGGCCGAGGCGGCGCACGTGGTCTGCGTGAACCATGCCCTGCTCCTCACCGGACGGGACACTCTGCCGCCCTTCGAGGACGTGGTCATCGACGAAGCTCACCTGCTCTACCACGAGGCCACCGAGGCGTTCAGCGACGAAGTGACCGCGTTCTCTTTGGAGCTCCTTCTCGCCGACCTCGGCGGCCAACGGCGGCAACGGCCGCTGGCGCGCCGGCTCCACGCGGCCGCCGGCCACGCCGAGCCCGGAGAAGCGCGCGCTCTGGAAGCGGCCTCGGAGGCCTGCGAGCGCGCCGCCCGGATGCTCCCCAATCTCGTGCGCGCCGTCGGCGAGACTCTGGCCGGGCTGGGCGCCGCCGCTCGCGATCAGGAGCTCCAAGCCGATGGGCGGCGAGGGGCCGCGCAGGGCGCCGCCGAGTACAACCTCACCGTCTGGCTCACGGCCGGACTGCGCGAGCACCCCGCCTGGGATCCGTTCGCGGCTGCGACCGGGCTTCTGGGAGAGGGACTTGCCGCCCTTGCCGCCGGCGTGTCGGCTGCCATCGACGCCCTGCCCGAACAGCACCGGGACCACGCCGCCGTGGTGGCGCTCGCCGACGACGCGGCGGCGCATGCCGCTCTCCTCGGCGAGCTGCCCGAGAGCGGCGGCGCCGACGCGGTCGTCTGGGGAGAGGTGGAGCTCAGGGGGAACGCGGGCGCTCGAGGCGCGGGGCGCGGGGCGACATCCGAGCCGCGCTGGACGCTGACGCGCACACCGCTCACTCCGGCGCGCCTCGTGCGCGACGCCTTGTGGGACCGCTTGCGCGGCGCCGTGCTCACCAGCGCCACGCTCACGGTCTCGGGATCGTTCGCCTACTTCCGCGACATGACGGGGCTGGACGCCGACGTGGACGTCGCCGAGCACATCTTCCCTTCCCCCTTCGATTTCCGCCGTCAGGCGGTCCTCGTGCTCGAGCACGACCCGGACGGCGCGTGGCGCCCCGAGCGACTGGCCGAACGACAGGGCGAGCGACTCAAACGGCTGGCGGAGGTCACCGGCGGCCGCACCCTGGCGTTGTTCACCAACAAGCGTGACATGCACCGAGTGGCCGCGGAGGTGGGAGCGCACGTGGAGGACGACGGCGTGCTGGTACTGGCGCAGGGCCTTCACGGCAGCGCCGCAAGCCTGGCCGAAGAGTTTCGCACCCACCCGGCGACGATCCTGCTCGGGGTCGACACGCTGTGGACCGGCCAGGACTTTCCCGGCGACGCGCTCACCTGCCTGGTCATCGCCAAGCTGCCGTTCCCGCGCCAGGACCCGCTGTTCCAGGCACGGCGGCGAGCCTGTGAAGAGTCAGGAGAGCGCTGGTTCGAGCGCTTCTACCTGCCCGAGGCGGTCCTCAAGTTCAGGCAGGGATTCGGACGTCTCATCCGCACCGAGTCCGACACCGGCGTGGTGGTCGTGCTCGACCACCGGCTCTCACAGAAGACGTACCGCCGTGACTTCCTCGGCAGCCTGCCCGACCTCCAGGTGGTCGAAGCCGCGCCCGCCGACATCCCGGCCGTGGTCGAGTATCACCTGAGGCGCCTCGCAGCGGAGCTGCTCGACGGCGCGTGAATCCAGCACCGGTCCGCCGGAGTGGCCCCGCGGCGCCTACTTGAGCAGCTCGCCGCCGCCCGCAGCCGTACGCGCATCGGCCTTCTTGACCAGCCGCGCCTTGGTGCGTTTGCCGCAGCGCGGGCAGGTGAGCGACTTGGCCGCGTAGTAGGTGCCGTCGGGGTTCTTCCCCATCGACCCCATGGTGAGGAAGTTCACTCCGGTCGGAACCTGAAAGACCTTGCCGCAGCCGGCGCACTTGTAGGCGGTGCGCTGCGTCATCAGCCGCACGTACAGCCAGAGGCTGAGGAGCACCATGACGGCGGTCCACCACGGGCCGCGCCACGGGTAGATGACCAGGATCGAGAACGCGATCAGCATCACGAAGACGACGAACTTCCAGGTCGTCGCCCACCAGTCGCTCTTGCTGCGTTCGATGAAACGCGCCAAACCAGTCCCTTTCGTTTCTCACTCCCGGCGGAAGAAGCGCCGGCCGGCTGCACGTTCTTGGAGCTGCCGGCCTCAGCCTCCGACCGGGCCGGCCAGGAAACTGACCAGGGTGAAGATCCCGAACAGGGCCACAAGGACCACGGCCACGAACGCCAGAGTGATGAAGAAGCCGCCGAAGAACTGTTTGGCCATGATGTACTCCCGCTCCGGATGGACCGGCCCGCGCGCCGCCTGCGGCGGCGCGCCTCAGGTCAGAGTATGCCACTCGAGAGACCCCCGAGAAAGCGGTGGACGCCGCGCGCATCACTTTCCCGCCGCCGCCCCCTGCGCTACCGTAGCGCGGCGTCACTCCGCTTTGCAGTCCAGTCAACGGCGCTCCCGGCCGATACCCGGGTACCAGAGGCACACAAGAATCGCCCCCACGAGGAGGAATCACATGGAAGTCGAGTTCCAGAACGGTCCGGCCTTCACCGTCGCCGTCGCCCGCCTGGCCGGCGGGGAGAGGCTGCGCGCCGAGAGCGGCGCCATGATCAGCATGACCACCGGCACGCAGATCGAGACCACGACCCAGGGCGGTATCCTCAAGGGTCTCAAGCGCTCGATCTCGGGCGAATCCTTCTTCATGAACATGTTCACCGCACCGCCGACGGGCGGTGAGATCCTGCTGGCGTCATCGCTGCCCGGCGACATGACCTACGTCGACCTGCGAGGCGAGACCTGGCTCTTCCACCGAGACGGTTTCATCGCCTCCGAGGAGGGCATCGACCTGGACACCAGATGGGGCGGCCTCAAGGGCGCCTTTGGAGCTTCGTCGTTCTTCGTCGTCAAGTGCAGCGGTCAGGGGAAGGCCATCGTGGCCACGTACGGCGCCCTGCGCCGCGTCGACCTGCAGGCCGGCCAGCAGTACACGGTCGACTCGGGTCACCTCGTGGCCTGGCCGGAGAGCCTGCCCATCGAGGTGCACAAGGTCGGCGGTCTCAAGTCGCTGTTCCTGAGCGGCGAAGGCTTCGTGGTCACCCTCACCGGACCCGGCACCTTCTACATGCAGACCCGGAGTGAAGCGGCCTTCGTCGGCTGGCTGGTCCCGCTGCTCCCCAAGAGCGGGAACTGACCGCGCGACGGGACCGGCAGGTCCCGCCTCCGCCCGCGCCGTCCACGCAACGGCGACTGTTACAGCCTTGCCTGCGGGGGTACCACCCGACGTAGACACCGCGTCACGGGAGGTGCCCGATGACATCCGCAGAGAGCGACCCCGCAAAGAACCGCAGCGCCAGGCGGCACGAACACCACGATGAAAGTCCGGGCCGACCGGCCCCGGCGAAGAGCACGGGGCCCGGACCCACTTGGAACAAGAAGACGATGCACCACCCCGCGACCCGGATCGGCGAGATCAAACGCGGCAAGTAGCCGCCGCTCGAGCCGCGCGCCGGCGAGGGACGCGTGTCAAGGGCCCAGCGGTCCAGTGGCCGCTGGGCCCTGTACGGTACGGGCGAGCGGCGCCGACGCGAGGCCGTCAGGCGGTGAGCTTCTTGAGCGCCCAGGCCATGGTGCGGCCGAGGGTCGTCATCGTCGCCAGACCCTCCTCATCCTGCTCGACGTCGCCGATCTCACGGCCGATGCCGATGTTCCAGTAGCTGGAGCCGATGAGGATCATCTCGTTGATCTGGAACCAGTGGTTGATGCTGTCGAACGCGTGGATGGCGCCGGCGCGCCTGACGGCGACCACTGCGGCGCCCACCTTGCGCGCCAGCGGGTTGCCGTTCTTGCGCGTGGCGTACCCGGCACGTTCCATGAGCGCCTGCGTCGTCGCCGTGCAGTTGGCGTAGTAGGTCGGCGAGCCGATGAGGATACCGTCGGCGGCGAGCATCTTCTCGATGCACTCGTTGAGGCCGTCGTCCTTGAGCCCCGAGCACCGGTCGTCCAGGGTCTCGGCGCACTTGAGGCAGGCGGTGCAGCCGGCGAAGTGCTTGTGCGCGAGCTGCACCAGCTCGGTCTCGATGCCGGCCTCCTCGAGCTCGGCCAGCACGCGGCGCAAAAGGATCGCCGTGTTGCCGTCTTTGCGCGAGCTGCCGTTGAACGCCACGACTTTCATCTGCCCTCAGCTCCTCGTGCGAGTCGAAGCCGGCCGCTTCGAGGGCGACCGGCGCTTCAGACTACGTTGAGCGCCCCGGCGAGATCCGCCAGGTGACGCTGTGACTCGCGCAGCGTGCACGCCACGCCGGGAAGCGGAAAGGCGTACACCCGGCGCCCGAACGTACGCATCAGGTCGTCGTTGAAGCCGTAGCCGCTCTTGTGCTCCCAGCCGAACGAGTACTGGAGCACCTTGTCCAGGGCTCCCTTGTACACGAAGACCAGGATGCGCGGCCGCGTGCGCGTGATGATGCCGTTCACACGCTCCCAGCCGGCCGTGTACTCCGCCTCCGTGGGTTCGTCGTCGAAGGAGTGCGGGACCTTGCACACATCGGTCATGCCGTAGCCGCTTTCCAGCAGGCGGTCGTCGGGGAACTCTCCCTGGACGGCGTGCAGCAGCCCGACTTCGTCGAGCCGCTTCCACAGCCCCTTCCCGATGCGCCCCGGGAAGTAGCGGCCGGCCTCGACACTCGCCGGCGATGGGGCCTTGCCGATGAAGAGCACCTGCAGGGGTCCGCGCGCCGGCAGGATATCGGCCAGCGTGGTGACGGCCTGGCCGTCGATGTCCATCTCGATGCGGTGATCCAAAGGGCTCCTCTCAGCCACTACCCAGGTGATGGGCGACGCGTACCAGCGCCAGCGTGTCGAGAGCGCAGTACTCCAGCAGCGCGCGGCGGATGACCGCGCGACGTTCTTGCGTAGTGTCGGGCGCCAGCGCTTCGTGGAAGGCCGCCTGAGCGGACAGACCGTCGTGGACGCCCTCGAGCAACGCATGGTCGAGCTCGGGGGCGATCGTGGGCAGCACCACCTTGAGCGAGTACGAACCGTTGAGCGCCGGATGCCCGTAGTGATCGCGCGTCAGGCGCAGGAGGTCGACCAGGCGCCCGGTGACCGCCTCCAGGGCAGGCGCAAGATCGGGGAACAGCTGCCCCATCTCGACCAGACGCCACTTCTCGAAGTCGTGATAGACGAAGATCGGACCCTGGTCGCCGAGCGCGGCGAGGAGAGCCTCCGCCGCGGCGCGCATCGGCGCATCGCCGCTGGCGTCCAGGAACTCGCGGTGCACGAGCTCCCCGGGGCGATCCTCGATGTGACACGACCACTGGAAGACGAGCTGCTGGTAGGGCTTCGTGCCGGCCCAGAGCGGGACCGCGAACTGCACCGTCTCGAAGTCAAGGTAGTAGCGCGGATAGGCCAGCGCCGCAAGGAACTCCGCCGCGGCCGGGTCGACGCTGCCGTCGGCGGGGTCGGCGGGAGTACGCGGGGCACAGGCGCCGGCGAGGTCGAGCTCACCGTCCGCGGCGCGGGGCAGCTTGCCCTCCTGCTCCTCGCAGAACGGGATGAACGGGCACTCGAACGGACGCCGGCACTGCTGGCCGGTCCGGATGGCCGGCAAGGGGCCGCCGAGGAGCTCGTTGAAGCCGCGCACCCAACCGGGGATGTGAGCCATGAGCGGTCGCGCCTGGTCGGCCACGGGGATCTCCCGCAGCAGGCCACGGTAGTCGCCGCCGCCCGGGTAGACGAAGCCGGTGTCGATCACGGCCACGCCGACCATGTCCAGAGGTACCCCGGCGCCCTCGGTCACCCAGGCCTGGATGGCGACGTCCTGCAGGTGGTACTCCTTGAGGCGCGTCGCCGACTTGACCTCGACCATGCGGTAGCGTCCGCCGCGGCGCTCCAGGATGTCGGCGCGGATGAGGACACCGCGGTGGCGAAAGGTCGCCTCATACAGCGTCACGTCGCCGGGCTCGGCGAGCGCCGCTTCCGTGTCGCGCAGCGCCTGGCTGAGCGGGACGCCGTCACCGATGAGCCTGCCGTCGCCGTAGAGTTCGCGAGCGACCTCGCCCACGCTGTTCCCGGCGGCGAAGCGGCTTTGAGTGTCGGCGCTGTAGATCTCGAGCTCGGAGCGGTGGATGGCCAGCCAGAGGCGCTTGCCACATTGCAGACCGGCGGTGATCCTCGACTTGGACAGACGGAAGGTGCGCATCGTATCCATTCTATCCTCTCGCGCGGACCGACGCGGGCCGCGGGCGAAGCCGCCAGCGGCCCGTTCTCCGTCGCGAGCCTGTGGTACTGTCGCGGCCATGAGACTCATCCACACCGCCGACTGGCACCTGGGGCGGCTGTTCCATACGGTCCACCTCACGCGAGACCAGGAGCAGGTCCTCGAGCAGCTTGTGGCTCTCGTCGCCGAGGTCCACCCATCCGCGGTGCTCATCGCCGGCGATATCTACGACCGCGCGGTACCACCTACGGAGGCCGTGGAGCTGCTCGACGACGTCCTTACTCAGATCGTCGTCGGTCACGGCGTACCGGTCATCGCGATCTCAGGCAACCACGACAGCGCCGCTCGCCTGAGCTTCGCCTCCACGCTGCTCCGCGAGCGCGGCCTGTACATGATCGGCGAGCTGCCGCGCGAGTTCGCGCCGATCTCGCTGACGGATGAGCACGGGCCCGTTCACATCTGCCCGTTGCCCTTCGCCGATCCCGCGGACGCACGCTACGCCTACGGCGACGACTCGATCCACGATCAGGAAGCCGCCGCCGCGGCCGGCGTGGCACGCGCCCTTGCGGCCATGCCGGCGGCAGAGCGCCGCGTCGCGATAGCGCATGCCTTCGTCGCCGGCGCCGAGGAGACCCCCGAGAGCGAGCGCCCGCTCAGCGTCGGCGGCAGCACGCAGGTCCCGGCCGCCGTCTTCGGCGGCTTCGACTACGTCGCTCTGGGGCATCTGCACCGCCCCCAGCGCTGCGGCTCCGACACGGTGCGCTACGCCGGTTCATTGATGAAGTACTCCTTCTCCGAGCACCTCCACGAGAAGTCGGTCAGCGTCGTCGAGGTCGGCGCGCCGGGAAGTGCCCCCGGCGCCGCCGGCATGGCGGGCCGGGCCCAAGTCACCGTCGAGACGGTCGCCCTCACGCCCCCCCGCGACGTGCGTCGTCTGGAAGGCACGCTCGACGAGATCCTTGCGCTGGGGCGCACCGACCCGCGCCGCGACGACTACGTTCTCGCGGCGCTGCTCGACAAGGGCGCCCTGCTCGACCCCATCGGCCGGCTGCGCTCCGCGTACCCCAACGCCCTCGCCATCGAGCGCCCGTTGTACGACCAAGCCGGGAGCGGAGAGAGTCGCCGCCCGCGGCCCGGCGTCGTCGGCGACCTCGACCTTTTCGACGCGTTCTTCAGATATGCGAGCGGCGATGGAATGAGCACCGACCAGCGCACCCAGTTGGCGGCCGTCGTCAACGCGCTCGAGCGCCGCCGCCGCGAGGCCGCGCCATGAGACCGCTGGTGGTCGTCATGCAGGCCTTCGGCCCCTACGCGGGCGAGCAGCGCCTCGACTTCGCCGACCTGCGCGGGGCCGGGTTCTTCCTCATCACGGGGCCCACCGGCTCCGGCAAGACCACCATCCTCGACGCGATATCCTTCGCCCTGTACGGCGTCACCAGCGGCGGCCCCGAAAACGAGGGCGGCCGCTCCGGCGCCGCCATGCGTAGCGACCACGCACGCCCCGACACCCCCACCCTGGTGCGGTTCGACTTCGCCCTCGGCGACGACCTCTACCGCATCGAGCGCGTCCCCGAGCAGGAGCGCCCCAAGCGACGCGGCGAAGGCACGACGACCCAGCTGCAGGAGGCCACCATGTGGCGTCTCCGCCGCGCGGACGACGGCGGTCGCCTCGCGATCGACGGGCGCCCCCTGGCCACGGGCTGGAGCAAGGTCACCGCCAAGGTGGAAGCGACCATCGGCTTCCGCAGCGAACAGTTCCGCCAGGTCGTCATGCTGCCCCAGGGGCGCTTCCAGAAGCTCCTGGAGGCCGATTCCAAGGAACGGGAGCAGATCCTCCGCGCCCTCTTCGACACGGGCCACTACACGCACATCGAGCTGGCGCTCAAGGACGAGGCCACCGGTCTGCGTCGCGCCGCGGAGAAGGTCACCACGCGGCGTGACGAGGTGCTGCGTCAGGCCGAAGCCGAGAGCTTCGACGAGCTCCACGAACGGTGTGCCCATCTGAGCGTCGAGGCGGATGACGCGGCCGCCCACGCCGACGCGGCCGAGCTGGCGCGCGACGCGGCCCTGCAGGGCCTCGCTGAGGCGCGCGACGCGGTCGGTAGACTTGACGAGTTGGACGCCGCCGCCAAAGCGCTCGCCGAGCTGGAAGCCCGCACCGCCGAGACCTCCGCTTGGGAAGCGGAACTGGCCGCGGCGCGGCGGGCGATCAGTCTCGAGGATGTCGCGCGGCAAGTCGCGGAGGCGCAAGCCGCCTTGGAAGCATCGCACGCCGGCGCCGCGCGGGACGCCGCCCGGGACGCCGAAGCCGACCAGACCCTCAGCGCGGCGCGCGCCGGACTGCAGGTCGAGGAGTCGCGCAGCGCAGAACGCGACAGCGCGGGGGCCCAGGTGCAGCGTCTCCGGAGCTGGGTCGGCGCCGCCGAAGACCTGGCGACGGCGCGGGAGGAGGCCGCGGCCGCGGAGGCCATCGCAGGAGCTGCCCGCACACTGGCGGACGGCGCGGACCGCGAATGGCGTGACGCCCAGCGCGAGTTGACGGAGGCGGAGGCAGGGTGGCGCGCGGGTCAGGCCGGGTTCCTGGCCGGCGAGCTTCGCGACGGCGAGCCATGTCCCGTGTGCGGGGCGCGGGAGCATCCGGCCCCGGCCGGGCCGTCCGCAGACGCCGCCACCCAGACCGACCTCGAGGAGCTGCGCGCCGAGGTCTCCACGCTCCTGACTCGCCGCGATGAGATCCAACAGAGCCTCGCCGGCGCCGAGAAGAACGCTGCCGCCGCGACGGCGCTCGTCGCCGAGCGCCAGAAGACCGCTCCGCCGGAGTACGCCGACGCGGCCGCGCTACGCGCAGCCATCGCGGCGGCCGAGGCGCTGGCCGGCGCACTTCGCACGGCTCACGAGACCGCTGTCGCAGACGTGCACGCGGCCGAGGTCGAGACGGCCGCGGCCGCGGCCGCCCGGACGAGCAGCGCCGGCGCCCTCGCCCAGGCCGAGACGCAGGCTGGGACGGCCGCCACAAGATTCGCGGAGCGGCTCACCGCCGCGAGCTTCGCCACCGACGCCGACTGGCGGGCGGCGCGACGGGATGCCGCATCGGTAGAGCGCCTCGATGCACTCGTGGCCGGCCACGCGGAGGCCGTGCTCAAGACCGCCGAGCGCCTGCGTCTCGCACGAACCGCCGCAGAAGGCATCGCGCGGCCGGACGTCGAGGCTCTGGCGAAGGCCGCCGATGACGCGGCGGCGCGGGCACGCCAGGCGCGCGAAGCAGCCAGCGGCCTCGCCGCCGCCGCTCACACGGCCGAGAAGCACCTGGACCGCCTCGGCGAGCTCGCCGAGGCGGAGGCCGAGCTCGGCGCGCGCTATCAGGTCATCGGCCGCCTGGCCGACGTCGCTTCCGGCGCCAACCCGAGACACGTCAGTTTCCAGCGCTATGTCCTGGGCGCCTTCCTGGACGACGTACTGGTGGCCGCCTCGCACCGCCTGCAGGTCATGAGCAACGGGCGCTACCGGCTCGAGCGCACCGAGCAGCGTTCAGGCGGCAAGCTCGCGGCCGGACTCGGCCTGGAGGCCTACGACTCCTGGACAGGCATCGCCCGGCCGGTCGCCACGCTCTCGGGCGGCGAGACCTTCATGGCGGCCCTTTCGCTCGCTCTGGGGCTTGCTGAGGTCGTGCAGGCGCACGCCGGGGGCATCCGGCTCGACACGGTGTTCGTCGACGAGGGCTTCGGCTCGCTCGACGACGAGTCGCTCGATCTGGCCATAAGCTCGCTCATGGGCCTCAACGACGGCGGACGCCTGGTGGGGATCATCTCCCACGTGAGCGAGCTCAGGGAGCGCATCGATGCACGTCTCGAGATACGCGCCGGCAAGACCGGTAGCACGGCGACCTTCGTGACCTTCTGATCACGCGCACAACCGCTGGGCGCCGCGCCCTGCATCTACCGCGGTTCGCGTATACAATCCGACTGTTTCCACCGTCGCATGCGGAGGTGAGACGATGACCCGGTCCTGCCCGCGGCTGGTCTTGCGCGGCACACATGCCGGCGCCGCCATGATGGCGCTGGCGCTCACCTTGGCCGCCCTTGGTCTGGCGGCTTGCGGCGGGACCAAGCCTGAGGCGTCAACGCCTGTCCCACTGCCGTCGTCCGCGACGCCGACACTCGCACCCTCGCCGTCGCCGTCGCCCTCGGCGACGCCGCTGCCTGCCACGTCCTTCGCCTCCGACGGCGAGCTCATCTCCGGCTGGTACTGGTTGCGCGACTCCCTGCACAAGCAGAGCGCACTGTGGTCGTTCCAGATGCTACCCAGCGCACCCGGCGACATCGTGCTGCACCTCCAGGTGCTGGCCACCGATCGCAGCGATGGCCCGAGGGGCATCGAGGCACAGTTCTACGTGGCTTGGGCGACCCCGGCGGCCGGCGGCCTCCCCGGACCGTGGCTCGGCCGCCTGCCGGTCACGCTGCCCAACGTCTCACCTGCCACCGACCCGATCGGCTACACCTGCGAGGGCACCCTGACCATACCGCGCGCCACCCTCGGCGACGCCGCGCGCATGGTCATCCAGATCACGCGCTCCGACCCCCGCGGCGAGCTGCCCCCGCTGGACACGCAGGTCGCCGTCAACCAGACAAGCGTTTCTCTCGGTCAGTAGAGGGGCGCCCGGCGACGATCGATCCCGTTTCGTGCCTGTCGTCCGCACGCCGGGAGGGCGCTTATGTCCGATCTTTCCACTCAGCCTGATCCGACTCGCCTCCTAGGGGAGCTGGATCTTCGTCTCCCGTCGACCGGCCTGTACGACGGCCCCGACCCGCAAGCGTTCGCACCACTCGTGGCACCGAGGGCGGGCGCGGGTCGCGGCGCCTGCGTCTTCGACTACTTCCGGCGCTGGCAGCACGGCGAGACGCTGCATCTGGCGCCGGGCGCCTTCGGCTGCGGCGGCTGGGGCCGCGCCTTCTTCGGCATCCAGACACGGCCGCGCGACGGCTTCATCGACTTCCTCTGGAAGGACGAGGGGTTGCGCGCCAGCCGCGCGCTCACGGCCACGTGGGTCGACGATGCGCCGACCTGCCACTCGGCGTACGGCCACATCCTCATCGGACCGCTCAAGCCGGAGTTGGCCGGCTACCTCAAGACCGTGACCTTCTGGGCGAATCCCGACCAGCTCAGCGTGTTGCAGCGCGGCGCCTACCATCACCACCGCTGGGGCGAGCGCGACCCCGTCACGGTTCCGTTCGGCTCCGCTTGTATGGACGGCACGATCTCACCATGACCCGTCACGAGGCCCTCCGCCGGCTCACGCGCGACCGCGAGAGGCTGCGCACCTACAGCGTCCGCCATATCGCGGTGTTCGGTTCCACCGCCCGCGACCAGGCCACTCCGCACAGCGACGTCGACCTTCTGGTGGAGTTCGACCCGCGGCAGCGCGTGGGGCTGTTCGCCTTCGTGCGCCTGCTCGACCACCTCTCGGACGTGATGGGGACGCGCATCGACCTGGCCACGCCCGACGCCTTGCGCGCGGAGATGCGCGACGAGATCCTCGGGGAGGCCGTCCGTGCCTTCTGAGCGGCCCGGCGCCGACACGTCACGACGCGCGGTGAGCCGTGGGTACCCTCCCGACCGACGGCATCCAGGCTACGCCGAGCGCCAGGCCAAGCTCCGCTTTCGCGACTGGCGCTTTCGTGTCCGCGATATCCTCACATCCGTGCGGGCGATCGCCGGGTACACCGACGGCATGACCTACGAGTCCTTCGTCGCCGACGCCAGGACGACGGACGCGGTGATCCGCAACCTCATGACCATGGGCGAATCCATCCGCTGGATCCCCGAACTCATCCTCGACGCTCACCCCGACGTGCCATGGCGTCTCATGCGCGGCGTGCGCAACGTGGTCGTGCACGAATACTTCGGTATCGATCCTTCGATCCTCTGGGAGACGGTGCGCGGCGACCTGCCTCCGTTGATCGCCAAGCTTGAGGACGTCCTCCGGAGTTGAACGCGCCTTGGGGACGCGGCGCCGGCGCCGGGTCCGCACCTGGCGCCGACGCCGGTCGAGCGCGGCGTATACAATCCGCAGGAGGGTCTCACCCCAGGAGGCACGGTTGCAGGAACTACACGCCACGGAGCAGACGCACTTCGCGAGTCTCGGTCTTCGCTGCGCCGCGATCGCCATCGACACGGTCGTCCTCTTCATGGCTCTGGTCGTCATCTTCAGCATCGCCGCGGCGGCAGGAGCCCTGAACGTCAACGACCCGGCCTTCAGTGGCGGCCTCAGCCTTAGCCGCACGGCGCCCGCGTGGCTCTACCTCATCACGTACGGCCTCGTCTTCGTCTACTACACGCTGTTCGAAGCGCTCACGCAGGCGAGTGTGGGCAAGCTCGCCCTCGGGATGCGCGTGACCATGGACGACGGCACCCGGCCGACAGGCGTCGCGATCGTGATCCGCAACCTCATCCGCCTGCCCGAGATCTTGTTCTGGTACATCCCTTCGGGCATCTCGTGCCTTACGAACACCAGGAACAAGCGCCTCGGCGATCTCGCCGCCAGAACGGTGGTGCTTCGTCGTGGGGCGGCGCCAGCCATCGCAAGCGCAGCCCTTTCCACTTCACGGATGCCGGCAGCAGCAGCGCCGCCCGCTCCTGGACCGGCGCCCCAGCCGCCGAGCTCGCCGGATCTGACCGCAAGCGTCGCGGCGTTCAAGACGGCAGCGCTGGCCGTCGCCGGCGCGCATCGCTCGTACCTCCACTTTTCCGAGCTCGAGCTCGCCGCCGCCGACAGACCGGCCGACGAAGCTCACGACTACTCACCCGAGTACGTCGCGGCCTGGTACACGCTGGCCGACACTGTAGTCGCCGCGCAGAAGAAGCTCGCGGTCGCGGAGTCTGCCGCTTCGGGCGCCGGCACGACCCTTCAGGAAGCCTGCGCAGACCAGCCCGACCTCGTCCGCGCGGTGCGCGAGTTCGGGCCGTACTTCGGGGCGGCGTCTGACGATCAGATCCACGACGCCTACCTGCGCGTAGCGCGTGCCGAGACAGCTACGTAGGAGCGCTCTGCCGCGCTAGAGACTCTCTTGCGGCGGCACCGGCACCAGGTCAGTGCGCACGTCGCCCCAGGTCCAGCGTGAAGTACCGCTTGCCGCCTCCCACGTGGACGCCGATGCCGACGTCTCGAGAGCCCTTCCGGAGAAGCACACGACGGTGAACGGAGCTGCCCATCCAGCGCAGCACGGCCACCTGAGCAGTCGCCAGGAGCGTGCCGGCTCGGCCGCTGTAGATGTTCTCTCCCACACTCCACCGCGCCCAGCCAGTGCGCTCGTACCCGAAGGCGATCACCCGTTCGACATAGGTCTGGCCGGCCGCCGAGGCATGGGCGAAGAAGCAGCGATCGGCCATCTCGCGCGAATGCGCCCGCGCGGCCCTCATGAGGTCTGCCTGGACGCGCACTCGCGGCAGCCCGTGTCGAACGCGTTTCTGGTTGACGCAGGCGACCACTTGACGCTCTGTCTTGGTAAGCCGGATGCTCGCTCCGGCCTGAGACGGGGCACAGAGAGTGGCCCCCGCGACCGCTGCGGCAGTGGCGCAGGCGATCAGGATGATGCTGACGATTCGCTTCACGGCTCTCCTCACCTAGGAACGGCGGCCGCCGGATGTGGCGACAGGGCTGGTGGGCGATGCACGCCGTGGGGTCGCCCGGCGCGAGACGAGGACAAGCGGCCCTGGCTCGTCAAGCCCCGGGCCGGCGCCGGTTGCCCGGCGATGACTCCGGCACAGTATACGGAACTGACGACGGTCCGCCACCCGATGCCGGGCCGCCGGGCCGTGAAGCCCCGTGACGCGGCGATGGGTGGCGCCTCACGGCGCCACCCATCCACCAGGGGGGCTTCCCGCGCAGCCGCGTCGACGACCGCGCTCACGTCTCGCGTGCTACTTCACCAGCAGAGGCCGCGAAACCTTCTTCTCCTGCCCCCAGTGGGCAAGATCCATCGCTCGCACCCACCAGCGGTAGGTCCCGGCCGGAAGATCGAGTTTCACAGACACGCTCCGAGTACCAGTCCGCACCCAGCCGAGCGGCACCGTCTTCTTCTCGCCGGCGCCGCGGATCACCAGCGCAGCCTTCACCGTGGGTGAGACCCGGTCTGACACCGCGTAACGGAAGGTCACCGCTGCACCGGAGCGCGCGCGCGCGGCGCCTAGCGCTCTGGTTCGCGGCCCCTGCGTGTCCACCGTGGTGCGGGTCTCGACGATCGGGCTGAGCGAACCATCGGCGGCCGCGAAACGCACATAGAGAGTCTTGGCTCCGGACACGCCGCCCAAGACCCAGTCCTGCGCCTGCCCGGTGTACGTCGCGCCGAGCCAGTCGACACCGTCGTCC
>Ga0302321_100001716_pt1 | contig 18762 bp, 15 predicted proteins | sample Fen_T0_1_FD_202505 | JGI IMG/M metagenome (GOLD analysis project Ga0302321, IMG submission 202505) | Peat permafrost microbial communities from Stordalen Mire near Abisko, Sweden - Fen_T0_1 | ecosystem: Environmental > Terrestrial > Soil > Wetlands > Permafrost | place: Sweden: Abisko...
TCATTCAGTGCCCGCAGCACGGCGGGCGTGATTTGATCGAGGACGGCAATGCACACGCTGCACGTTGACTCTGACGTCCGTGCGATTCCGACCCCGGCGTCCTCGATCAGCGTCCTCAGACGTGATTGCATTTCGGCAGGAACGGCGCCGAGGGAGCACAGCTTGACTTGAATGGGGCGAACCTGCATCTGGACGCGGCTCAATCTGCCTGTGGCTCTTGCACCAGGTGCCCACAAACGACCCCTCGCAGGCCGAACCCCCGGGGCCGCTCAGGTCGAATGTTGCCGTTCGATGAACCGCGCAAAATCAACGGCCTGTCGACCTGCTCGCCAAGGCTTCGGAGCAGCATGAATTTTCTTCCGGGAAGTTGATTGGAACGACAGTGCTCGCGGCGGTGCTTTTGGCAGCATGGGCGGCGATGCAGACGCGCCACTCCTGAGTTCCATCGCGCCTCCAGCATCCAAGGCCGGACCCATGCTCTCCACGCATTCGTTGCCACGCTCTGCCTTGCGGGAAAGGTAGGCTGCACAGCGATGCGAGGACACGGTATTCCTACCCAATTCGGCGCGCAGCCGTACTCATATTGCTCGCTTCAGCCCATCGATCCGCCGCCGGGTCGATGACGCCTGGCCGACTTCGCCAACATGCAGGACTGGATCGCCCAGTCGCGCGTCGAGATCGACCAGGCACGGCTGCTGGTGCTGCACGCAGCCTGACGCATGGACACCGCGGGCAACGCCGCCGCGCGCGTGGACATGGCCGCCATCAAGCCCGCGGCCGCGCGGCTGCAGACCCAGGTGCTCGACCGCGCCATGCAGGTCTTCGGCGCCATGGGCCTCACGCCCGACACGCCGCTGGCGAGACTGTGGAGCTGGGGCCGCGCGATGCGCTTTCTCGACAGGCCCGACGAGGTCCATCTGCGCACCGTGACACGGGCCGAACTGGCACGCGCCCGCGGGCGGCGTGGCGCGAACGCCGCGCACCTGCGCCGCTGGATGCCTGGCTGTGATCGCACGCTCGAGATCCCGCCAGCGAATCCTGAGGCTGGCCGGGTCGCAGCAGGCACCCAGCCAAACCAGCGAGTGCCCGCAACGGATCCGAGCGAAGCGCCTGCGCAGCCGACGTTGACATGGGGCTGATGTCGGTCATCAACGTCCTTGAATCGGCGGGTCTGGGTGGCGGTTCAGACTGTCTGCAGCCGCTCAGGGTCGGCAGGTGAACGGCAGCCCGAGCGGAAACCGGTCGCACGATCGTCAACAAGGCGGATGACGGCTGCACCCAGAAACTCGACCTTGGTCCCCAGCGCTGTGGGCGGAATACGAGGCGACCACGGCACAGGGGCCGAACGTCAGCTCCCGCCGCCTGCGAGCTGGGGCTGCCGACCCCTATGCACATGGCCCGACTATGCACAGGTGACTCGGCGCTGAGGGCGCCGGGGCCTGCGGCGTTGGGCTATTCAGCCCAGCGTGTTCTGCGCATAGTTACAGCGTTTGCAGGAACCGCAGCAGCGAGTCCGGTGCCTTGTAGCGGCCCCTCTTGGTGTCTGGCGCCTCCAGCCGTGCGAGTGCCTTCTCCTTCATCGCCAGGTCGGCCTCGACATATCGGTGGGTGGTTGTCGTGCTCTCATGGCCGAGCCACAGGGCGATCACGTTGAACGGCACGCCCGACTGCAGCAGGTGCATGGCGCTCGTATGTCTGAGCGTGTGCGGCGAGACACGCTTGGTGGCCAGGCTGGGTTGCTCCACCGTGGCGCGTGCCACCGCAAGGCTCAGGCGCTGCGTGACGTTCGATCTGCACATGGCATTGCCGTCGCGGTTCGGCAGCAAGGCTGCCTCGCCACGCAACACCGGGTTCAGCCGAAGCCAGGCGCGTATCTCGACCACCGTGGACTTCCACAGCGGGATCGATCGCAACTTGCGGCCCTTGCCGTGCAGGTGCACGCAGGCGCCACCGTCCAGGATGACATCCACCACGCGCACGCCGATCATCTCGGAGACCCGCGCGCCGGTGTTGTAGAGCATGGCCAGCAGCAGGTGGTCTCGCTGCGAGGACCAGTCCTCGCCCGGTTGCCCGAGCACTGCCAGGATCTCTGGGCGGGTCAGGAAGCCCAGCATCGGCCGCTCGAAGCGCTTCATCGGAACCGCCAGCGCCCGCTCGATGTCGTGCAGCGCAGTGACGTCACGCCGAGCAGCGAACTTCAGGAACGCGCGCAGAGCCGTGAGCCTCAAGTTGCGACTGCGAACCGTGTTCTTTCGGCCTTGCTCCAGATGGTCGAGGAATGCCAGGATCAGTTCGGGCCGCATGTCGGCAAGCTGCATGGCCGTCGGCGCCTTGCCCAGCTTGTGGCTGGCGAAGCCCAGGAACAACGACAACGCGTCTCGGTAGCAAGCCACCGTGCGCGGACTGACCGCCCGCTGCGCAACCAGGTACTCGGTGAAGAACTGCTGGACCAGCGCAGGGAAGGACGGAGGCGCCGCAGTGGAAGGCTTATTCATCGCCTGCCTCCGCTTGTGACATGTACGCCTCGAACCGTCCCGCGGCCAGCGCCATCAGTTCCGGCACCGCCGAGAGGTACCAGTAGGTGTTGGTGACCATGGCATGCCCGATGTAGGTCGACAACGACAGCATGGCCTGGTCGATGTCCACGCCCTGGGCGTGCCACTGCACGATTCGACGGACGACGAAGGTGTGCCTCAGATCATGGATGCGTGCGGCATGGTGTGACCCGCGATTGGGCCAACCCAGTTGCCGCCGCAACTCGCCGAAGACGCGATGCACTTGGCGGTCACCCAGCGGCAGGCCATGCAGTCGCCCCCGGCTGCCGACGAAGAACGCGGTGTCGTCGTTGTAGGACTCGCCCGCCAAGTCGCGCCGCAGGCGATATTGACGCAGCGCTTCGAGGGTGCTGGGATGCACGGGCACCTGGCGTGACTTGCCGAACTTGGTCAGGTGGATGCTCAGCACGCCGGTCTTGAGATCGACGTCGGCGTTCTTCAGCGACAGCGCTTCGCTGATGCGCAAGCCCGTCGAGGCGATCAGCCCGAACAGCGTCTCGAAGATGACGCCGCGAAGGCTGGAGGCCGGACCAAGCCGCCTGGCGCTGGCCAGCAAGTCGATGATCTCTTGCTCGCTGTAGATATGGGGTGCCTTGCGCTCCGGCATGCGCCCGAAGACCGTGTCATCGGGAACTTCGGTGTCGGGCTCAAACTGCTGCAGCCAGCGCACGAATGTGCGCAGCCTCTTCAGGCGCCGCGCCCATGTGACAGGGTCGGTGCTGCCATGGCTGTCACGTCGTGCCCAGTCCGTCATCACCTCGACCGTCAGCGGTCCGCAGTGCCCTATCTCATGGAGATGGCGGGCGAAGCTGCGCAAGGTGCAGGCTTCTACGCGTGCCGAGAACCCCAGACCATGACGCTCGACCAAGAAGCGCTCGACGCGCGACTTGAAGGGCATGGCGGCGGCGCTCATGACGCACTCCCAGGCCACGGCAAGGCCACCGCTGCAAGGCTGCGACTGTCCAGCTTGGCGTAAATCATCGTGGTGTTCAGCGACCGGTGGCGCAGCACGTCGGCCACCTCCTTCAATGACGAACCGCTGGCAAGCAGGCGGTTGGCCATCGTGTGACGCAGCAGGTGCGAACGGGTGTACGGCAGCCCGGCGCGCGCGTAGGCCTGGCGGATGGTGATGCGGATGAGGTCCGCGCCGATGGGCGTGCCGCGCGGGGCCACATTGCGCACGAAGATGGCGCGGTTGGATGTCTTGGGGCGCTCCAGTTCCAGGTACTTGGCGATGGCCTCGCCGGTGGCCACGGGCAGCGGCAGGATGTCGACACGGCGGCCCTTGGTGTGGCGCAGCGTGATCGTGCCGGCGTGCCAGTCGATGTCGTCCAGGCTGAGCTGGGCGACTTCAATGCTGCGAAGCCCAAGGTCAAGGGCGCAGCGAACGATGGCACACGCCCGCCGCATGGCACGGCAGGGGTTGTTGAGCGAGCCGACCAACTGGGCGACTTCTTCGTCGGTCAACTTCTTGGGCAGTGAAGACAGGGCCCAGTTGGCCGGATAAGACAGCGCGCCGACCAACCCGTGGACCAGATCTCCCAGCGAGGCGCGGTAGCGGAAGTAGCCGCGCAGCGATGACACGACAGATCCTGCGCCGGCGGGCTTGCTGTGCAGCGCGGCCTGCTCGGCAAAGAAGCGCCGGACGTGCTCGGGCGTGATGGCTGCGATATCGACGGGGTTGCCGTCGAAGCGCTCCGCCAGCAGCCGCCCAACGATCCGCAGCACCATGGTTCGGCTCTTCGGCGCGAGCCCGCGCACGTGGTCCATGTGCTCGTCGTAGCGACGCAATTCCTCATCCACCGGCGTCATGCTGACTGGAGGCTGCGCAATGGCGCCTTGCGCGCGAAGCACGACGAGCAGGTGGCCAAGCGCCGCGCTGTGATCGGCCCGGTCGTGCCGTGTGTGCCCAGTGCAAGCGCAACTCGGCAAGTGGTCGTCAAGGAAGATGCCGACCGAGACTTCGTCGATCCTGGCCAGCGGCAGACGCCGGGTGCAGATCCAGCGCGCGAAATGCGTCACCTCAGCGACGTAGCTGGAAACGGTGTGCGCAGCGTACATGCGCTCGGTCAGGTGATTCTTGAACGCGACGGCGTGAGGTCCGATGGAACTGGCGGCGAACCAATCGACCTCAATGACGCGCGAGTGCTGAGCGGTATCCATGGTGATCTCCAGAAGTGGGATCACCAGTGCGCTCCGACGCCGAAACTATGTCCAGTCCGGCAAATGACCATCCCGCCGGATACCGCGCTGATGCCGCCCCCGCGCGATCAGCGCCGAGTCACCTGTGCATAGTCGGGCCATGTGCATAGGGGTCGCTATGGAGAGCTCTCCATAGCGACCCATTGCTGACTGTTGAGGCGGCGAGTTCGTCCCGCGAAAGCGGACGCACCGCCCTCTCGATCGCCCCTCCCGCATTGACAGCGCAGGCCGTGATCCTGCGGACGGTGTCGCTTCGGTCATCCAATCCCCGATGTTCGAGAAATTCTTGGCTTCGATGTCCGCAAGCTTCCTCGATTCTCGTAACTGTGGATGGGTAGCCTTGCAATCCCGGCCACAACAGTCAGGCCTTCAGGAACTCACACACGATATGCGTCGCAACTAGCATTGGTCGCATACGGCAGCTCTGCTCGTCAATCGAAGTGCTGCGCTGTACAAAGTCTGCCGAGCCGCTCTCGTAAAGCTCCCGAACATCAAAGGAATACAACATGAACTTATCGCGACAAGGCACAGGATACGGCCGCTGGTTCGAGCCGAATTACGAAATCAAGGTTCGCGGGACGATGTTTCTCTGGGGCTCCGCCGGCATCAAAGCGAACATCGCCTTCGACAAGCAGCTCGTGCTGCACTTCCAGAACGACCTGTTCGGTGAGGCCATCACCTTTGGAACGCTCAAGGCAGGTGGTGAGCCCGAAACGATAGGCACTCTGCAGCGGGGCGAATTCGTTTCGATCCCACTCAACGACCTCTCGGGCGTCTTCGCTACATGCGAACAAGAGTCCATCGTGTGCTGCCTGATCAAGTAGCGGGCTGGCAGAAGGCGACTCTCAATCTAACCACGACGAAGCTATAGGAGCGATCATGCCAAAGGTAGTTGCAAAACCTCTGTCCATTAAGGTACGGCCTTCGCGCGTCTCACACCTTTGCTTCGAGGTAGGAGGCATTCTCGGACGCTCATTTGTCGATTTAGGCTCCGAAGTTCCGGCCTTCGACTTCGAGCATTTTTACAACGCGTTCCGCGATGCCAATGCCCACGAAGCAAAAGACTCGGGCCGTCTGGAATTCAATTCCGACGGCATTGACGCTCAGACGATTAAGTCCCCGGTCGTTGGTGCCAGCCCGCCGGCCCTGGCGACACTGCGCGCGGAACCAGTCAAGGCCGAGCTGAACAAACGGGTTATTGCGCGAGAGAACGCATTTATCACCAAATACGGAAAAATCACTGAGATCGCTTCTTTCCTGAAGGCCGCAGCTTCCGATAAGACGTTCAGGCTAACTCGCCTTTCGCGTCGCTCCCAGCAGCGAACAGACAAACTTCTCCGTGCATACCAGTTACATGGTCGAGATGAAACCGATGTCGTAATGAACACAATTACCGATCTTATGGCCAAGAGACATGAAGAACCGTTCGAGACGAGGACGACAGTAGTCTCTGACAAATTAACCACTTCGTTAACTGCTCACATTCATGTTGTTTCAGCAGAGGCCGTCAAAAACAATGATAAAGCTGGCGTTGTCGAAATTCAGAAGATTGCGAGCACGGGGTATGACTTCCGTATGCCATTCATCGAAGAGGATATGCGGAATGACCACGAGCAGATTGGCATAAACGACCAACATGTTTCCCACTTCATGCAAACTCATTACTTGGATCGTCTAGAACAGATGTTCGAGAATGAGATAGCGTCAATTGATACTGATATAAATCAGTTGCAGGTCGCTTACCTAAACACGATCCTCATGTCGCCGATCTCTGGCATTGTCACCGGCGTCTACAAGTATCCGGGCGACATCGTGAGCGCGGGTGAGCCTGTCTTTCGTGTTGAAGACAATTCTGATGTTCTCATAGTTGCAAATGTGGATTGCCGAGGCCCGATCGCGATTGGATCGATGCTGCAAATAACTACCAAACTTTTTGACGTGCCGAGTGCGCCGGTCACCATCGAAGCTGAAATCGTGGCGGTTCGGGGTGCTGGCGAGGACAACCAATGGGAGGTCATCGCCAAGCGAGCCAACCGAGACAACGCCGGCAACGGCCCTCTGTTCCCCCTCGGCTACTCCTTCGACTACGACAACACGTTTGTTGCAATTTTTGGGGCGGGTGAAATATAGGTGTGCGATAGGAGCAAGCGTATTTATATTCCGGCCAAAGGAGCACAGTGCCATGATGATAAATGACCCATGGGGGCTCCTATTAAATCAACGTGGCGGTGGTTCTATCGATATGAGCCGCGGCTTCTCGGGTCTCGGGAACCTTCCGGCGCTCGATTGGATGCCAAATCCAGGTGGGCAATACACTACTGATGTGAGAGACAAGTTTCCGTGGAATGTCGCAGATTCGCGCACCTTCTTTCTCTGGTACGAATCGGTCCTGTACGAGCGTGCTCTTGAAGAGACTCGCCGCTTGCTTTTAGGCGACTCCGCGAAGATCACGCGGATATTGCTCGCCACAGGTAGAGGCGAAATTCAGTTGGATACTAGTCTCCCACCAAGACGGTTCATAGGCAATGTTGAGTATGAACTGCGTACCTATGGTGGAGTAAAAGTTTGGGTCACAGTCTATCCTTTAGCATCTAGCCCAAACGGTGGGCAGATAGTTGGTCCACCTAAATTGATGCCTGACTGGTTGGACCAATTCGCAGGCCCCGTATCCCCGCTGGAACCCGGGCCGTTAACGCCCCCGCCAGAGCCACCTACTTCTTGGCCACTCGAACCTCCTTCAACCACAAGAGATCCTCGTGCACAGGATCTTTCTGGCTTGCTCTGGGGGGCGCCATTGTCAAACCCCTCCGCATCGCCGGGCTTGCCCACACGGGTGCCGCCCGCTAATGGCCTTGGTGCCGTTACTACAACGCCACTTCGCGGGCCGCAGGCAGCCAGTTATTCTTGGGATGACGCGCACGTTTTACCGGAGTGGATTCCTCCGGCTCACGACCCCAGACTGATTCAGATGGCGACCGGCGTTGAAACCGGCAATCGATATCTCAACTTGGGCGTCAACAAGTTTTTTTTGCCTCTGTTCAACACTCTCGCATTTGCGCTAAATATTTCGGGTGCCTTAAATCTAGGTGTTGACGACTTTCTAAGGAAGAATCTGCGCAGCGATTATCAAATGCTGCAAGATATGCTGCCGCTGCAGAGGACCATGGGTCTCGCGTTCGAGGCTGGCCCTGCGTTCTCCTACGTGTTCACGTTGCTGGCCACAAGTCGGTCTGTTCGAACCGTGAGCCGAAGTCTCGTGGCCGCGGCCCGATTGCCCGCTCTGATGATCATGACGGCCGGGGAAGGCGGTGGTGGGGGTGGGGGTGGGGAGGAGGCACTGACGCTCAGGCCGGAACTTGAAATTGCGCTTCCGACCACAGAGCTGCCGTCAGTCCCAGTGGTCACCCGATTTAACCGAACGCGGTTCAATTTCAGTGCTGCTCAGCGACGTAGGTACGGGCTGCCACCCCGAACGCTATGCCCGGCGTGTCAGATGCGACCAATCGCTGAGGGCGGCCACGCGACCCCGGCTGTCCAGATGCAGTTGGCTGCTGATACTGGCTTGATCCCCCAGCAGGAAGCGATAGAGATCGCGCGCAGCGAAAGCAACTACATCGACCTGTGTCTCCCCTGCAATCGCTCGCAAGGCAGCAAGCTGATTGGCTTCGGCGCCGGAGAGTGGCCTCCCCCTAATCCTTCTCCATCGTTCCTTGAGTACATCGAATCGACGCTCGGCAAGTCGCGTCCGCGCTAGCAAACTGGTCTCGCCCATGCCTGCAACGCCGAGCAGTTGGCGGAGCGGGCCGTGCGAAGGTCCTGTTTGGAATCTGAGCAGCCAATCAGCACCAAAGGACTCACTGCCTTGAAGTCGCCAACCATTCGAAGCTGGGCTAGCCTAATCCTGTCGGGAAGTCCGGGATCAATCGCGTCGACCGCAATTGGCTTTACTCGGCTTGCCAACGAAGGTCGCAGCACGCGGTCACCCATGTATGCCTACTTGGGGAAGATTCCGAGGCGACGGTCGAAAAGCACCTGCGACTTGCAGGATGACTCGCTCGGCATGCGCAAGCCGCATTTGGTATGTGCCAAGTCAACCAGCCACGGTGAATCTGAGAAGGTGTTGAGCTCCTCGACGGTCAGGTAGCGCATGCCGGATTTGGCCGCCGCAGAGCAGTCGCTCGGGTACGCCTGCTTGTGGCCGTTATGTAAGTCTTGCCATAACGGCCAAAGGCCGCCGGTGGCCAGAGCGGGCCGTACTCACGCTGACTGTCACGAAGCAGTCGTTGGTCTCCGTGACGAGCGGTGACTCGAATGGCTGCTGTACGAGGTACTGCGGACGTAGGGCCCTCGCGAGGCGGTCGGCGTCGCGCCGGCGACCGCTTCTCTTTCGCTCGAGCTCACAGTTCCGACCCAGAGCCGTCCCGTGTTCGGTCAATCTCGTCGCTTGGAAGCGGCCATTGGCCGGCGTGAGGGCGCCGAAGTGAGAAATCGTGGGCATCAGCAGTCGTTCCACCCTCGGCGGACGATCAATGCAGCGCAGCCGCTATCAATCCCATCTCGGGGCCACTCATCAGCGCCTCGATGTCTGTAAGGATGAGCATGCGCTGCACATCGCCGGTCTTCAGGCAGCCGATTCCCATGATGTAGCCCGCGTCGACCGATGAGTTCATCTCCGGCGCCGGTTTGATGCTGCCTGCGCCCAGCTCCAGCACATCCGACACCGAGTCGACCACGACACCGATGACCCTTCTGCGAACGTTCAGCAAGATGACCACGGTGAAGTCGGTGTAGTCGGCGTTCTCGCAGGCGAGCTTCAGGCGCAGGTCGACGATGGGCACGATCACCCCGCGCAGGTTGACCACTCCCTTGATGAAGGGTGGTGCGTTCGCGATGCGGGTAGGGGTTTCGTAGCTGCGAATCTCCTGCACGCGCAGGATGTCGATGCCGTATTCCTCTGCGCCCAGCCGGAAAGTCAGGTATTCCTTGGGCATGGTGGCGATCACTCGCGCCTCGCTGGCGGCAAGCGGCGGGGCCGATGCCACGGCAGAAGTCGTGTCGGTTGGGTGTTCTTCAATGACTGTGTTCATGGGAATGCCGTTGTGTTGGGGTTCGACCTGTCGTAGCGCGGCCCGTTCAGAACGATTCCCAGCTGTCGGTTCCGGTCTTCTCGGTTGCAACGGTCAACTCGGGCGTCGCTGCCGCCGGGGCGGCAGGCCTGGCCTTGAAGGTCGGGCGCGGGACGTTCTTGGCCCGAGCCGGGCTGCGGCGTTCTGCGATCAGGGCCTTGCCTGCAGGTGCAGCGCCGGCTGCGTGCCCCCTTCCGTTGTCCGAAACCTTGAACACCGCCACCGCCTGCACCAACTGTTGCGCCTGCACCTTCATGCTCTCGGCGGCGGCGGCACTCTCTTCGACGAGGGCCGCGTTCTGCTGAGTCGTCTGGTCCATTTGGGTCACTGCTTCGCCGACCTGGCTGACGCCAGCGCTTTGCTCGATGCTGGCCGCGCTGATCTCGCCCATGATGTCGGTCACGCGCTTGATCGAGCCGACGACTTCAGTCATCGTCACACCCGCCTGATCGACCAGTGCGGTGCCCTGTTCCAGGCGCTCCACACTGGTGCTGATGAGGCTCTTGATTTCCTTGGCGGCCTCGGCGGAGCGCCCTGCAAGATTGCGCACCTCTGACGCGACAACCGCAAAGCCGCGGCCCTGCTCGCCGGCCCGAGCTGCTTCCACGGCGGCGTTCAGCGCCAGGATGTTGGTCTGGAAGGCGATGCCATCGATGACGCCGATGATGTCGGCGATCTTCCTGGAGCTGTCGTTGATCCCCTTCATGGTCTCCACGACTTGGCCGACCACATCGCCGCCCTTGATGGCGACGGCGCTGGCGCCTTGGGCCAGCTGATTGGCTTGCCGGGCGTTGTCGGCGTTCTGCTTGACGGTCGAGCTGAGCTCCTCCATCGAAGCGGCGGTTTCTTCCAGCGCCGACGCCTGTTCCTCGGTACGGCTAGAGAGATCGTTGTTGCCCTGGGCGATCTGAGCACTCGCGGTGGCGATGCTGTCTGCAGAGGTACGGACCTGGTTGATCAAGCCCACGAGTTGCCCCTGCATCGTTCCCATCGACGCCAGCACGCTGCCCGCAGGAGCATCATCCGCGCCCCGCACCGGGCTGAGGTCGCCCTGGGCAACACGTTGGGCGGCGTCGCTGAGATCTGCCGGCTCGGCACCGAGTGCTGCCACCAGGCGACGGGTGATCAACCAGCCCAGCACAATGGCCACCACTGCCGCAAACACGCTGATCGCCAGCAGCAGCGTGCGCTGAGTGGCGTACGCGGCGGCAGACGCCTCAACGCTGAGCTTTTCCTGCTCACTGCCGTAGGCGGTGTACTCCTTGATCGCCGCGAGCAGCGACGCTAGGAGCGGACGGCATTCGATGTTCATCTTGTCGACGGCCTCGTCGTGCTTGCCGGACGCTGCCAGCTCGACGATGGCCACGGCGACCGGGCCGTACTGAGACTCGACCTTGTCGATCGCGGCGACCAGCGTGCGATCGCGCTCTGTGGCGTCGGCAGCGGCTGCAATCGCCGCCTTCAATGCCTTGAGGCTCGCCTGCAGGTCTTCATGGGCCTTGACCGCCATGGTTCTGGCCGACTCACGGTCGGCCGGTGTCTTGACAAGCACCATGTCGCGCACGCCGATGGCGCGGCGGTTGGCGTATATGCGAACGTCTGTGGCCAGACTCTCTCGCTCGGCCGGTCCGCTGACGTAGCCCGAAAACCGTTCGTTTGCGCTGTTCAGGCTGCGCAGGCCCAGCAGGCTGACCAGCAGCACGAGCACGGCGAGTGCCCCAAACGCCAGCGAGAGCTGCTGTTTGACGGTGAGTTTCTTCATATTCTTGACTCCACGGTATGGATTGATGGTTTGTATGGCGCAGAGCAGCACGCCGAGCTTGCCGCGCGGTCTGTACGCTTTGTGTATCGGTGCGAACTTAGTTTGCTGTAGCGAATTTATTCGTACATTGCGAATAAGTGGCAATTTTGCATGCTCGTTGGAAGGATCACGACCTGTGTCGCCGTGGTTGAATCCATGCTCCGCAACGAACTGCCTTTCCCGATGCTGCCAAGGACACTGGCGCTGGTTGATGACGACCGTCTCTATGCAGACGGTCTGTCACGGCACTTGCGCGACCTCGGGGTCGACGTGGCCAATTTCGTCGACAGTACCGACCTTCTGGCCAGCGCCGACCCGTACGCCTTCGAGTTCTACGTGACCGACTTGATGCTGCCGGGCGTGGACGGTGTCGACCTGATCAAGGTTTTGCGACGGCGCACCAGCGCAGGTGTGCTCGTGGTCTCTGGGCGCCTTGCGGCTGATACCTTCAAGCAAGTGGTCAAGGCGGGTGCGGACATGTACCTGTCAAAACCCGTGCAGTTTGAACAGGTCGAACTGGCCATCGAGGCGATTCAGCGGCGTAGCGCCACCGTCAACCCAACCCAGAACACGTGGCGCCTGGACCAGCGAATTGCCCAGTTGGTTGCGCCTGACGGTGCTCGCATCGACTTGAGCGAGCGAGATCGGGCGTTGCTCGAGTGTTTTCTTGAGGCCGATGGCGCGGTCGTGCCGCGAGAAACGTTGCTTCGTCGCCTGGGTGGCACCACAGACCAAGAGGCCTCGGGCGGCTTGAATGGCACGGTCTTCCGCCTTCGCCGCCGCATCGAGCGAGCCACGCCCGCAACGGTGCCCTTGCAGGCGAAATCGGGCGTCGGCTACGCTTTTCGGGCCCCGTTGAAAGCGATCTGACGCAGTCGGGTGTTATTCGGCGGAATCGGTCTGGGTCATGGTCAAGCGCATGGTTGTGCCCTCGGGGCCAGTGCGCACCAGCTCAACCTTGCCCTCGTGCAAGGACATCACCCGTTCAACGATGTACAGGCCGAGGCTCAGTCCCTGCACACCGCTGCCATCATCGTCTTGAGCGCCGCGTGTGAACAAGCGCGGCAGCCGCCTTGCCGGTATTCCTGTGCCGTGGTCGCCCACGTCGATCAGCAGCGCAGGTGGCTCGTCCGAGTCGGCGATGCGGACTAGCACGGAAGATCCCGAAGGGCTGAATTTCAGGGCATTGGACAGAAGGTTGCGCAACGCCAGGCGCATGAGGCTCATGTCCATGAGCGCCGTTCGCGTGGTCGTCTCGCGATGAACCTGGATGCGGCTGCGCTCAGCAGCAGGCATGTCGGTAATGGCCACGGCGATCAGGGTGGCAATGTCGGTGTCATCGCGTTGGATCGGGTCGGGCCTCGCCAGCAGTGACGCCACGGTCAGTGTGTTGTCGATGCTGCTCAGCACCTCACCAAGAACCTGTTGCGCGTGAATGACTTGCTCCGAAGCGAACTCGTCGCCCTTGGAGCGAAGTGAGCCTACGGCGCTCTGCAGCGCGGCCGAAGCATTGTTCAGGGGTTGTCGCACTTCGTGCGCCAGGACGTCCAGCATTTCGGTTCGCTCGCGCAGCAAGGCCTCGAGCTTTGCAGCGTGCTCCTCGATCTGCACGCGAAGCTGGTTTTCCCGGTGCAGGGCCGACTGCGTATCTTTCAGTTCGCTCACGTTGGTGACCTGAACCAGAAAGCCGCGCACGACGCCATCGACCATGTCCGGGATGTACTCGGCTAGGCTGTGACGCTGGACTCCGCCCGGCCCTGGCACGATGCGCTCGAACAGTTGTCGTTCACCTGCCAGAGCTTTGCGCATGTAGGGCTCATTCAACGCAAACAAATCAGGGCCGAGCAGGTCCTGAATCGGGGTGCCCAGCAGGCGATCCGGGGTCACACCGAACCAGGTTTCGTATGCGCGGTTGGCGAATCGGCAAATGAGGCCTCGATCCCAATACGCCAACATTGTCGGCACGCGATCCACGAGGAGTCGCATGTGGTACGTGGAGTCAACGTGGAGATCGTCCGTCATGTGATCCCTTGATGTGGCGGCTGACACCCACATTCTGCCGCCATGCCGTCCCCCATGAGCTCGACCGCAGGCAGCATGGCCAGTACGCTACTCTGGAACTTGGTGCTTCGCTCGCCGCAATCGGCTCTGCCTGCTGGCCTCGCGGGAGTTGCCCGTTCCAAAGGAACCAGCCTTCGCCGCTGCGGACGTGGCGGTCAAGAGGCCACACATCACGCCGCAGGATTCGTCAGCAGCCGGCCATGAAGCTGACGGTCGTGAGCACCTGCTCATGGCCGACACCAGGTCTCCCGGGAAGCTCCCGTGAGCTTGACCTTGGTCAGCAGACCCCACGAATCGAAAGTCGGCTTCCTCGCGCGGCCGCGTATTTACGTTCGCGGCCAGTTCGTGCCGCTCGCGACAGGCAGGTTCCTGGCGTCCAGTCTGGTATTCCCAGGCGTGAGTAGACCGCGAGATCGCTCCACGGATTCAGGTCAAACACAGACTGCGGGCCTGGCTGATCGAGTCCTGGTGCGTCCTACTCCTCCCACTGGAAACGCGCCAGCGCCACGGCCGAAAACAGCAGCGTGAAGCCCAGCATGGCCGCCACCGGCAGCAGCGCAGCCTGCAGCGGCAGTCCGCGCCAGGTCATGGCATCGAGGCCATCGACGGCCCAGTGCGTGGGCATCCACATCGAGACCTTCTGCAGCCAGGACGGGAAGATGAACGACGGTACCCAGGCGCCGCCCAGCATCACCATCAGCAGCGTGGCCAGGATGGCCAGTCCGCGCGTGGCCTCGGGCGTGCGGCCCAATGCGGCGATCATGAGCCCGAAGCTGGACGTAAGCAGCGCGAACGCCACCAGCACGGCGACGAAGCCCGGCACGCTGCCGCTGATGCGCACGCCGAAGAAGGCCATGGCCACGGCGTAGACGACAGCAAAGACGATCAGGCCGATGAGCGCGCAACTCGCGATCCGGCTGCCCAGCAACTGCGCGCGCGACAGCGGCGCGGCGCGCAGGCGCTTCCACAGCCCCATGCGGCGCATCAGCAGCAACCCCACCCCCATGTCTACGCCCATCAGCAGAATGAACTGCACGCCCATGCCGGCGAAGGAGTGAGCGTAGCTGTTGTACCGGGCTCCCAGTTCGGACACGGCCGCCTCGTCGCGCGTCGAGAACGGGATGCCCATGCCGCCGGCCGGGTTCGCTGCGCCCTCTGCGGCGGACGCGGAAGTCGCCGCGGCAACTGCCGCGGCACCGGGTGCGGACGCAGGGGCCGGCAGTGCCTGCAGGCGGGCGATGCTGTCGAACACCGACACCAGGACCAGGCGCCGCTCTTCAGGCAGGTTGCCGGCCTGCTGCACTTGCGCGCGCAGGTCGCGCACCACCGGGCTGCTGCTGCTGAAGGCCGACTGGCTAACCGGCTGCATCACATGCTGGGCCAGCAGCCCCTTGACCATCGGCAGCACCATCGCCTGGGAGGGGTCGTAGAACACCACCACCTCGGGCTTGGCGGCAGCGCCGAACAAGGCCTTGGCGGCCTGCGCGCCGAAGCCCGCTGGCAGCAGCACGGCCGCACGCTGCTTGCCGGCGCGCACCTGGGCCTGGGCCTCGGCGGCGGGTGCTTCGCTCAGATGCAGCGCGGGGTCGCCGCGCAGGTTGGCGACGATGCGTGCCGAGACATCGCTCCGGTCGAGGTCGGTCAGCACCACGGGAATCTGCGCAGGCCCCTTGTCGCTGGCGCCGAACAGGCTGCCGAAGAAGGCGGCGATGAGGATAGGCGCCACCACGCTCATCAACACGGCACGGCGGTTGGAGAAGTGCAGCAGGAGATCCTTGCGCAACAGCGCGATGAAGGCGTTCATGGGGGTGGGCTTTCCTCAGTCGCGCAGTTGGCGGCCGGTGAGGGCCAGGAAGACGTCTTCGAGGTTGGCGCGGTCGGAGTCGATGTGCCGCACGGCCAGCCCGGCGGCACCCAGTGCTTGCAGCACGCCCACGGTGTCCTGCGCCAGATCGTTCAGCCCCAGGGTCCAGCGGCCATTCGCCTGCGTGACGGTGTGAACGCCGGGCAGGGCCTGCAGCCAGACCGGGGTGGGTTCGCCATCGATGTCGAGCGTCAGCTTCTGCGCCATCGGCAGCGTGCGGTACAGCTCGGGCAGCGTGCCCTGGGCCACGACGCGGCCGTGGTCGATGATGACCACGCGGTCGGCCAGGCGCTCGACCTCTTCCATGTAGTGCGTGGTGTAGACGAGGGCCTTGCCCGCAGCCTTCAGTGCCAGTAGGGTGTCGAAGATGGCGTTGCGGCTTTGCGGGTCCACGCCGGCCGTCGGCTCGTCGAACAGCAGGACCTCGGGGTCGTGCACCAGCGCGCAGGCAATGTTCAGCCGGCGCTTCATGCCGCCGCTGAAAGTGGCCGGTTTGTCGCGCGCGCGGTCGGCCAGCCCGACGGCGGCCAGCACCTCGGCGGCGCGGCGCCTGGCGCTGGGCCGGTCCAGGCCGTAGAGCGCGCCGAACAGCTCGATGTTCTCCTGCGCGGGCAGGTCTTCGTACAGCGCCAGGTCCTGCGGCACTAGGCCGATGCGGCGCTTGCAGGCGGCTTCGTCCTGCGCCAGCGCCGTGCCGCCCACCAGCACGCGGCCGGCGTCGGGTGAGGTCAGGCCGCAGATCATGGCAATGGTGGTCGACTTGCCGGCGCCATTCGGCCCCAGCAGGCCCAGCACTTCGCCGGCCGCCACTTCGAGCGAAACGTCGATCACGGCGGCGCGTTCGCCATACGACTTCTTCAGGCCTTCGGCCCTGAGCAGTGGTGTCCGAGCTTGCATGCGAGACCCTCGATGTTCGATGCGGTGCATAGTATTCCGGTCCATCAGCGGGGTCGCGGGCCGTGCGACCAGCGTGCATGCCCGCAGCCCGAATCGACAGCGGCGGTCGCCAACGGGGACTGCGGTGACGCTCGGGCGTACTCGTACCGGCACGTTCCAAAATTGTGGACGCCTTCGCCGCCGCATTGCGGCCGTGGAACATGGCAGACCAGGCGCGTGTACAACGCCGCCGATGTCGGCTATGCCGCCCGCACTTCAAGGGTCGGGAGTACCAGTTCGCCGTGAGCGGGAGCAGCCGTTGGCCAGATCGTCGCCAAGTCGTTGGCTTGTCCGTCCGCCCCAACCGCACCGAAGATCAAGTTCGGAGGTACAGCGGACAGCCTCCGCTGAGCAGGCCAAAGTCAGGTATCGGCGCCCGCAGCCATTCGCCCGCGAGTCCTGACCGGCTGCACCCAGTCTGAAGCGGCGAGCCGCTGATCAGCGCCGGCACGACGTCATCAAAGTTCCTGAGGCTATGCACTCGGTCAGGAGCATTTGATGATGGCCGTGAGCTCTTCGGTTCTCCAACGGCGACCGGAGTCCAGCGCATCGGCCCGATCACATGGCGGCGCGCGCTCAGTGGCATCCATTGCCACTCGACGAAAAGCCTGGTGTCGGGAGGACAATGATGTGGCTTCCGCACGAGATCACCCATGACCAAGCACATCGACTACTACTTCACTCCGGTCTCGCCCTGGGCGTTCCTTGGGCATGCGCGCTTCATGCAACTGCTGCGCGACTCTGGCGCCTCGGTATCGGTTCGGCCGGTCGACTTCGGGGCGATCTTCCCAGCCAGCGGCGGACTGCCGTTGGCCAAGCGCGCGCCTCAACGCCAAGCCTACCGTCTTGTCGAGTTGAAGCGCTTCGCCGACGCGCTGCAGGTGCCTTTGAACCCCCAGCCGAAGTTCTTCCCAGTGCCCGCAGACCCCGCTGCTCTGCTGATCGTCGCCGCTGGCGAGCGCGAAGGGGAAGACGTGGCGCTGGAGCTCGCCGGGCGCTTCGGTACAGCGGTCTGGGTCGAGCAACGCGACATCGGCGACGAGGCGACGCGTCGTGCGATCGTCGCCGAGGCCGGCCTCCCCAATGACCTGCACGCGCGGGCAGCTGCGCCGGCCACCGCCGGCCGCTACGCCACCTACACGCAGCAGGCACTGGATGTCGGCGTCTTCGGCGCTCCGAGTTACGTCGTCGATGGCGAAATCTTCTGGGGCCAGGACCGGCTCGACTTTATCGCCAGGCGGCTGCACGCTGGATGAGCAGGCGGAACTTGCTCACCATCACCGAAAGGCATCAGCAAGCGGCAGACGGAGCTACCCATTTGCTGCGATCACTCGCATGGCCCGGTGCGCCGATCCTGGACGCCTGCGCCATCCACTCTGACTTTGGCCATCTGCTCGTGCTGACGGCCGACGGCGGCCTGCATGGCCTAAGTTTCGACACAGGGGCGCACGTGCGGCTGAGCACAGTCGATTTCCAAACATCAAAACCGATGACCCGGACGGATTCTTCGGTGGGCCCCGATACCGGCTGCATGCATCGCCAGATGGCAGCCATGCCGCCATCGTGATCGACATGGGCCGCCACGGAATAGTCGTGGACACGCGGTCCGGTGCAGTCACCCTGCGCCTAGACGGCGGCGACTACTGCGAAGAGACGGTTCCATTCAGTGCCTGCTTTCTGCGCCACGAAGGTCGCAACGTTTTCATCCACCGCACTGCGTGGAACCGACTGGAATGCTCCGACCCAGTCACCGGAGAGTTGCTGACATCTCGCCACATCGCGTCGTACGAGAGCGGCGGTGATCGACCAGCCCACTACCTCGACTACTTCCACGGGCGGCTCCGACCGAGCCCGAGCGATCGCCAGATATTCGATGACGGGTGGGTCTGGCAGCCGATGTCGGTGCCGCGCGTCTGGTCGGTCAGCGTTTGGTTGGTCGCCAACCCTTGGGAGAGTGAAGACGGCACCTCGATCGTTGACCTGGATGCGCGTGACGACTGGAACACGCCTGCCTGCTGGATTGACGAGCGTCAGCTCGTGATGTGGGGCTTGGCCACCTGGGACGAGGATAAGTTCGCGGAAGCAGGGCAAGGCCGGGGTGTGCGGGTCTTCGACGTGACGGAACGAAAGCAATCGTCGGATGGCAGGTGGCCGATGGACATTCCAGCCAAGGTGTCCGACCTGTTCTGCGATGGTGCGCGTCTGTATGTGGCGACC